>Ga0265298_10005928_pt1 | contig 15214 bp, 13 predicted proteins | sample AusTroGonzalo_MG_3_FD_193486 | JGI IMG/M metagenome (GOLD analysis project Ga0265298, IMG submission 193486) | Bovine rumen microbial communities from tropical cattle in Woodstock, Queensland, Australia - Gonzalo_01 | ecosystem: Host-associated > Mammals > Digestive system > Stomach > Rumen ... | reverse complement strand
CTCCAGATAGCATAGATGATAATAGCCATTGAACATCATCATTCGCCCACGTAACAGAGAATTGCTTAGTGATGTCTTCTTTTTGAGCATTAATATAATCTAGTAATCGATCATATACTGATTGAAGATAAACCGATTTTGTATCAGAACTAACACTCGAACGAGCCACATTAGTTTTTGGCGCGCTTTCTCCAAACAAGTTAGCCATAGCAATAAACGAGTTCCCGTCAAACCCCGGTGTGTCATAATTAATGCGGATACCTTCAATTGCCACACCCCATGGAACAACTGTCTTTCCATTAATCTTTGTAAACCAGGAGTCATCAGTTTCAACCAACTCCCATTCATTCAAATACTTATTCTTCTTTAGTAATATCGCAAGCTCTACACCATCAGAATAATATGAAGCAACCTTAAAATTATCTTTTCTCTCATGTTCATCGAGGATACAGTTCAACATGTGAAGAGGCGAATCGTAACCAATGAAAACAGTCCTACCGCTTTCATTATACTCAACAGTGCATCCCGGGAAAAGGATCCAACTACGTAGCTGATCTTCAGGATCAAAAGACTTGATTGATGGGCGTATTTTTAAACGAATTGATGTTCCTGTCTCTCCTATTAATTGAAAGGAAGAGTCTTTCTCAGCGCCATACTTTAAAAGGTATTTTCCCTGTAAATTTCTGATTTTCAATAACAATGGCTTATCTTGATTATCTTCATCCATCCGGGTGATAATATCAACATCATCTGCAACAAGGAAGCAGGTCAGCAATCCGATTCCGAATCGGCTGATTGAATGAAAACCCGGATGACTCTTTATGAAATCTGCATCTCTATATCTTGAAGACCCCACTCTAAGCAAATGCTTTTTAATAATCTCCATATTCATTCCCGTCCCGTTATCACTAATGATCAATTCACGAGAGTTAGGCTCCCACGAAATATGCACCATCGGCTTATTCGCTTTGCTGTTTTCTTTCTTTTCATCCTCAAACTTTTTAACTTTAACAGCATCAATAGAGTTTTGTACCAATTCTCGTATAGCAACTGTATGATTATTATACAAGGTTTCGCCTACTAACAAATCTAGAATCTTAACTTGATCAATAGTAAAAGACAGCTGTTCACGAGCGAAATTTACTGTTTGGATTGTGGAATCCTCTATATCTCGCCACGGAAACTCATATAATGAACCTGACTTCTTCTTGACTCTTTCATTTAACTGGAAACTTCGCTGTAATTGTTTTCGAACATAATTCAAATAATCAATTAATGAGAAGAAACCTTTCTCGTCTGGGAACAGGGCATTGATCTGGAAAGTATCTGGTTTTTGACTATTATCCACATTTCCCTCGGAGTCGGTTTTATCTTTTGGTTGGACACTGGCAACGGCCCTCTGCTTTGCCCATTCGTCTTGACTCTTTGGGTTAACTGGAGAAATAATCTTATACTCAATTAATGGTGTTCGATCAGAAGTGATGTGAAGCAAATCGGCTGTGCGCAAAACCAATGCTATATAAAATACATTTGCTCTCTCATCCTTTGACTGACCATACCAGCGATTTGAATTATACTCTTCAAAATTATCTAAATCATCTCTTAAATGACTTCGACACAAAACAGCTAGATCCTGCCGAAATAAAGGAGGCATTTCTGATACCATTTTCTGAATCAGATCAACAACTTCTCTATCAAATTTAACTCCTTCTAACTCTTCATTCAATATCCAGCTATAAATACGGTCACCATGAGTGTGACGGACATACTCTTGATATAGAAATCTTTCTTTTTCATCTATAGTTAAGTCCTTAAGTGACTGAACAGCATCATCGGAAGATAAATAAGAATCTTTATACTCAACGTATCTTAGTGAACGATCTCTATCCTTAAATTCCGATTTCGTGACTAACATTCCTAGATCATGGAAATACGTAGCTAGCACTAAAAGAAGCCATTCTGCCGAAGTCATCTTTTCTTGAGTTTCAATCGGAATAATGGTATCCATCAAGACCAGCATACCATTTACATGATCTATACTGTGCTTTGTGTATTCGGCAAAAATTCCATCTCGACCTATCATACCAAGCATGGCTGATACTTTATCTTTAATATCGGTAAGATTGATTGAATGGAACGTGGAGATTTCACACGCTACAAGAGCTTTTTGTTCTGCCTTAGATAAATCCTCTTCTTTCATTTCAAATACTCCTCTTTGGATATAATAACTATATTACTTCATACGCCTCAACAAACCGCAACGCATCCACTACTCGTTTCGTATGAAAAGACAACTGATCGTAGGTCTTGTATGCGCGGAGCTGTGTAATGGCAGCCGGAGCGTCCAATACACCACTCTCATATAGGTTGACCGTGGTGAATACTTTGTCGTTGGCGACGGGGCCAAAGACCAGGTCGTAGTCGTGCTGGATACCTTTGCGGGAATTGACCACGAATTCCAACCACGCTTCGTCTACACCATTGAACTTTCGAATCTTCAGATCAGGACTAGTAAGTAATGCATCGTCAATCTCAAAAACGGAAACGACCCGCCTATCCACTTTCGCACGATCCTTTTTTATCTGAGTCCAATGCTCAGCCTGTTCTTTCTGCGTCGTGGTATAGAAGCCTTTCCCAAAATCGGTTTTCTTACGGCAAGAGCGCAGATTAGGCTTACGAACCTCAACCACTGATCCATGATACAATCTCATCTCTTCTTCCTCTTATCTATAAATCTTTGCACTTCATCTATCACATAGCCAGTACCCTGCGTATGCAGCAGATCGTAATGCTTAAGCAGGAACTCATCGGCGCCATATTCCTTAAACAGCGCCAGCGCCTGCAACCCTCCAATCCCTTTGCTGATGGCATAATTCTCCAGCGTATATGTATAGAACTCAAACGCTGCCAATGAAACATCAAGCACTTGCTCCTTACGGCAACGCTCAAATTCATCGAACAAAGCATCGGAACTCAGATACCACCATTTGGCTCCTTCGTTATACAACTCCTTGTACATTGGATTCGAGTAGATATAGACAAGCGCTTCATACAGGGAGATTTTCTTTCTCTCTGAAACATACTCGGCCAAGTTGGCAATCTTGACTGGGATTATGTTGTTTTCGTAAACACCCATATCTATTTTACGATTTATCTCAGCATGTCTTCCTTCTGTGCCTTCCTTTTCATGTCGTTCAGGTGTGTCATTGTATTTCCCGACACATATTGTCTTCCTCCTCAGCATATCCTGTCAAAAAAACCGGGCCTGATAAAGATTATTATCCCTCCGCAGAAGCATCACCCAAATCCACACAAACAATGCTGATACCACCAGCATCATCACCTTTCATGTTATGTTGGCTCAAATCTAAATCCTGCGCACCAGAAGATAGGAGAAAATTAAAAGCTTTATCACCGCTCCACCGACGTGCATCCCTATAACCACCACGTCTGCGATTAAACAGAGAGGAAGCCGAAAGACGAAGTAAGTCCAATATCATCTGCGACCAGTCATCCCGTGGCCTAGTAATCTGGAAAGTATGCCCATCATCATAAGAAAGGATTGAGGAGAGCGTCACGGCCAACAATCTGGAACCATTTAAAGGTCTGTCTACAGTAGCGGTAAAAAGCTCCCGTGGATTATTCTTTTTAATTAATAAATATTGAGCACCTTGTGTTATTGTCTTAGGTAAAATGCTCCTCTTTTTACCGTTCAAACTCCCAGCACGTTTATATTCAAACTCTGGCCATTCAGAATAGAGTATATATTGGTGATCTTTCGGAATCCGTTCACAAAATGGATTTGCCGATATTTTAGCTTGCAATAGCATGGAGTTGTATACCAACCCAGAGGAACGCTTTTCACGACACACAATTAAAAGATCTCCTAATTCTGGGTCGTGTTTGCTTGGTTTATCCACAAAGTGGGCCAAAGGTTTTTGATGGATAAAGGCACCTCCTGCCGACACTTTCCGTTTAGGTAATACTTGAGCCAATGCATTCGCTATATAACTGGGCAACACCTCCACTAATTTAGCCACATAATCTGGCTCCTGTGCATTAGCCGGCCACTGGATACGCGAAATATCATGAGACAGATTATTCGCTATAGCTATTCGCTCATTGATATTCATAATCAATAAAACAATTTCTAATTCTGTCGGGTCATAGACACCGACTTTTTTTCATTGATTCAGTCCCAAATCCAACAGGTTAAGAGCCTTTCGGACAATTTCTTCAACAGTAGTCCGACACGCCACAGATGCACTCCAGGCTATTGCTTTGAACGTATTCTTCAACATACAAATACGCGGTTCCCGATTATTGAGTTCGTCGCGTAAAGCAACGAAGTTTCATTCAAATCCATAAACAAATCGATTATTCTGCTTTGAGCATTATCAATAATTGACTGAAAAGTAGAAGGTGGTATTACTTTGTGTACACTCTGAATCTGGGCTTCACCCAAAACCTCCTGAACCCATAATCTCTCAGATGGTGTAAGAGACATCACAATCTCTTGTGGATGTACAGCGAAACCGATAATAGCCGAAATCGTGTCCTTGAACCGAATTTCCATTATTCTCTCATACCGTTCTTTCCCAAGATTACTGACAGGGACACTTTGCCCAGAAATATGAAACGCGCCAAAGCCATGTGGAACGAGATATGTCGCAACAATATCAGCAGCTTGGGTAATTCGATAATCCGGCAAAGGCTCATCTTGATACCCTCGCACAAACTCACAATCATACCATGACTTGAATTGCGCATCCCCAAGCAGACGGGCAATAATCTGAATCTTGCTCGAAACTTCCGTCAGCGACTTGTTGTTACCCAAGTCAAGGATGACCTCTTCAATCAGCTTTTTTACGTCCATACTTTAAAAGAGCATCGTTGATTCGTCTATTCCTTAAAATTACTGACTGTTTTCAATACTGTTTTCTTTATACTATCCAAGCAAGAATCTATATCATCCTTTGTAGGATAATTTCTATACTGATATGATTTCTTATTAAAAACATAATAAGAATCCTCAAAAATGACACTTGCATGAATATAAATAGGATTGTCCTTAATTTTATATATACCTTTAACGCCTATGAATGAAATATGAAACATAATGGATTGTGCCTCATTGAGTACCTCTGAATCATGCTGAGACATTTTCCGAGATAGTTCCTTATTTTGGTCAAGTGTAAAGAAACCATCCCCATTGATAGAGTCCTTATCTTTCGACATAAAATAAAGAATACGCACCGTGTTGTAAAATCTCTTCGCGGGTTCGAGAGAACGAATCAGCCTATCAGCAAAATGACGATGAAATAAATTAAAAACATCCACTTTATCTTGTGGAGTCACAACATCACCATCTTGAGGGACGCTCTTCCTAGCATTTCTCTCAATAATCGTCAACTGCTTCATGAAGTCGTCCTCTTCTTCGATGCTTTCTCCCTTTGCTGCCTTTATTGACAACTCTAATGCGCGTTCTAAACAGCTACTCAGGTAATCGACAAAGGGTATTATCTGATCCATGGTAGCCTTAGCACCAACAGCAGGAGTAGGACCAACAACTTGGTCACAACGATTCAGTGCTGTCAAATAATTAGTCTTATCATCACTTTTGACAACAATCATAGGATAGCCAAATCGATGCAAAATAAAGTTTACCAATAATCTTGACATTCGGCCGTTCCCATCTTCAAAAGGATGAATGCGAATATACCTGTAGTGAAACAAGGAGGCCAGTTCAATGGGACTCATCCTGTTCTTCTGCACTTCATCATTGTACCATTGCACAAGATCAGCCATGAGTGCTGCTGTCTCTTCAGGAGAGGCATACAAAAAGATTTCTCCAGTTACTGTTTTAACAGAATTCGGACGAGTCTTATAAATTCCTGCATGGACTGTATAGGTATGGGTGATTCCATCTGGACCTTTTCGACTTTCCTCATAATTTTCTCTTAAAAGCGTACGGTGAAGATCTCTGATAAAAGATTCAGTTAAAGGACGTTCCTTGTCCTCAGCCTCAACAACAACTTTCTTTAATGCCACATTGGAAGCTTTCATATCCTCCAAGTCCTTCATTTGAGCATCTTCCACAACTTTTCCAAACATTAGGAGAAGTTGTGTCTGACCATATGTTAAAGTATTGCCTTCCAAGTGATTGGAGTTATAGTTAAACTCCAGCATAAACTTCTGATCAAGACGGGTCTGATCTTCCTCCTTTAATGGCTGCAGCGAGCACCACTCCTGATATAAATTATCAATTCTTGTCATAGGATACTTTGGTACTAGGGTAAAAACCACTTATTCTTGACTCGATTCCTACTATTCATACACAACCTCAAAGCACGGCAACGCAAATTCACGCTCTAGCAACGCCGAGAGTTCATCCTGAATCGGCTCAGCCCAATTGGCCACATGCACGATGAAAATATCTTTTTCCCACGCGATACTTCCGCTATATTTATCTTGCGGGACAGTATCCGGATAATTTATGAACGGCACCCCCTTCTCAGCGGCCTCTTCCACCATCACGGGCGTCAGTTCCTTCTTCCGCACACCGAACAACTTGTGATCCTCCGGGTCGTACCAGAAGATGCCAACCGAAGGCATCGGCTCGTCGAAGGACTTCATGTCCTCCATCTGCGCCTTATGCTGTTTATCCGTGAGTTCAGTCATTTCAGTTATCGTAATTACTGCCCCAACCTCTCCACCAACTCCTCTCCCAGCCTCGTCTTCCGGTCGATGTGGTCGAGGATTTCTTTCACGAAGGGGTTGCTGTCGAAATCGCCGCGGACATTTTCGAAATCCTGTTCCTTGTGTTCCCTTTCGCCGTCGGCACCATAACCGGTCATGGCCGAAAGCGAGAACTCCTTCCGGGCATCTTCATAGACCATGCGGTCAAGCCCGACGACCGCTTCTTTCCACTGTTGCACGATGTCGATGACTTGCTGCCGGGTCATCTGGCTGGGGACGACACCGAAGTACTCGCCGATCCTGTCGTAGGCCCAGGTCCATTCGTACTCGTAATAGTGCTCGTGCATCTGGCGGAAGCGGACATTGATTTCTTCCATCGACGTAACCGTCCCGTTTACAATATCTTCCAGCAGCCGCCCCACTTCATCACGGGGAGCGATCAGGCCGCTGATATCCACCCACATGCCTTTTCCGATCTCTGTGTCGGGCCGCAGCATGGCCTGCATCTGGGCATCTGTCGCACCGGCAGGCAGGGTTTCCAGCCGCTTGATGAGCGAATTGCCGAGGAACTTGCGGATGCCGGTATGGTAGAACCCGATCCCTTTGTTCAGCGCGCTGTTGGTGATCTTCGCGCTGTGGAACGAATAGAGGTCCGAAAGCTGGCCCGAAGCGTAACGCAGATTTTCGAGGGTCTTGAGGCCCTTGAACATCTTTTGGATGGTGAAGGGGCTCAGGAGGTTAAAGTTGATGCAGTCCAGCCGGTTCGGGTCTTTGCGGGCGTCGCGCCGGGGCCATTTCTGCGCATCGCGGATGGTGCCGACGCTGCGGAGGTTCACGCCCGGAGCCAGGAACGTTGTATTGTTCTTCTCGATCAAATAAGAGAAGGGCAGGTTCGTCGTATCGGAGTGGGTCACGTGGCGGCCCATCACCAGGGAGAAGGGCCCGACGCGCGAGGGCCACAGGATATAGGAGTCGGAGGCGGTGCGGGCGCCGCGCTCCAGGATTCCCTGATGGATCGGACCGAGCTTGTACATGTGATTGCTCTGGTTCGAGCCGCTGCCGGCGTTCATGAACGAGAACATGCCGGCGATCAGGAGGGTCGACTTGTGGTGCGTCACGGTGAACGGACCTGCGAATATGGCGCAAGCTTCCCCGTTTTCACCCTGGCAGTTGCTGAAGAACAGCGAATCGGAGGCAGAGTAGCCGTGGCCGAGCTTGCAGGCCTGGCCCACGAAGCAGCGGGTCAGCAGCGCATTGCTTTCGATCTGGCTGCCGGAACTGAAGATGAAGTGCTCGGCACGCACGCCGCTGCCCACGGTCACGGGGTCGTATTCGTTGGAGTTGATGCTACCGTCGTGCAGGCGCATCGCGCCGTTGATCTCAGCATGGTCTCCCACAGCCACATCGGTGATGACACCGCAGTTGCAGATGCGCACATGGCGGCCGACTTTGCCCGTCCGCGAACGTTTGCCATCGGCATAGGCTTTCGCCAGGGCAGAGATCTTGCCGTGAAGGTTACCCCGATGACGATACATCGCCATCATGTAGGCCGTATGGGCACTGAGATTGTCGGTCATCACCACCTCACGGCCGCCCGTCTCGCTCAACACCGACACCTCCACGCCGTTGCCGAAAGCCGTCTCCCCTTCTACCGCCAGCACATCGACATTGTCCACCAGGCTGTCGTCGCCGATCTCATAGTTGGCGATATATTCGCCCGTCTTGCGGACCAGCACCCTGTCCCCCAGCGTCACATTGTGCAGAAAGGCGTTGCGCACGCCATTCCGCAACGAGATACCGCCCGGGAAAGTATGATAGCCCTCGAAAGAGCCCAGCCGGATCCGCCCCGAGAACGTGACGTTGACGATACGGTCGGTATAGCAGGCATCACCCCACGAGACCTGGACATCGTCCCAGTTCTCGCAGAGGCAGCCGTTGGCCTCCAGCGTCCTGATTTCTTCTTGTGACAGATGGCGATACATAAGCTTGGCTATTGTTCTTCGGCCAGCCGCAGCAGGTACTGGCCGTATTGGTTCTTGCGCATGGGTTCGGCGAGTTCCCGGAGTTTCTCCGCGGTGATCCAGCCTCTACGGAAAGCGATGGATTCAAGGCAGGCAATCTTCAGGCCGGTGCGTTTCTCGAGGGTCTCGACGAAGATCGATGCTTCGGCGAGGGAGTCGTGGGTACCGGTGTCGAGCCAGGCGAAGCCGCGGCCGAGCGTCTGGACCTTGAGCTCGCAGTCCTTCAGGAACGCCTGGTTGACGGTGGTGATCTCCAGCTCGCCGCGGGCGCTGGGCTTGATGTGCTTAGCAACATCTACCACCTTGTTCGGGTAGAAGTACAGGCCCACGACGGCGTAGTTGCTCTTCGGCTGGGCCGGCTTCTCTTCGATGGAGAGGCAGTTGCCCTGCTTGTCGAACTCTGCCACGCCGTAGCGTTCGGGGTCGGAGACCCAGTAGCCGAAGACGGTGGCCTTGGGATGCCCGGTCGGGGCCGGGCATGACGAGGAACGGCCTTCTGCGTCGGCGACGGCTTGCTGGAGCATCGGGACGAAGCCGCTGCCGTAGAAAATGTTGTCGCCCAGCACAAGGCAGGCGCTGTCGTCGCCGATGAAATGCTCGCCGATGATGAAGGCCTGCGCCAGGCCGTCGGGACTGGGCTGCTCAGCGTATTCGAAGCGGACGCCGTAGTCGGAACCGTCGCCCAGCAGGCGGCGGAAACCCGGCAGGTCGTGCGGCGTCGAGATGATGAGGATCTCCCGGATGCCGGCCAGCATCAGCACGCTGATGGGATAATAGACCATCGGCTTGTCGTAGATGGGCAGCAGCTGCTTGCTGACGCCTTTGGTGATCGGGAAAAGCCGGGTGCCGGAGCCGCCGGCCAGGACGATGCCTTTCATATTTAATTATGAATCTGTCGTTTATATATAGTATCAACTAGGTTCGTCACCCCGGACCTGATCCGGGGTCTGAGATTCCGGGTCAAGCCCGGACCCGAGCGTAGCGAGAGCCACGACCATCGGGAGTGAATGACGGATTATCCATAATACTCCTTGTACCATTGGGCGAATTTTCGCAGTCCTTCCCGCAGGGTGATACGGGGCGTGAAGCCGAAGTCCCGCTCGAGGGCGGAGGCGTCGGCATAGGTCGTGGGCACGTCGCCCGGCTGCATGGGGACGAGCTGCTTGTGGGCCTCGAAGTCGTAGTCGGGCGGCAGAACGCCCGCCGCTACGAGTTCCTCCTGAAGGATCCGGACGAAGTCCAGCAGGTTTTCGGGCTGCCCGCCACCGATGTTGTAGATAGCGTAAGGCACATCGTCACCCCGGACTTGATCCGGGGTCTGAGATGCCGGGTCAAGCCCGGAATGACGGGTATCCGGGGCTTTCCACATGACGCGGACGATGCCTTCGATGATGTCGTCAACGTAGGTAAAGTCGCGGCGACAGTTGCCGTAGTTGAAGATCTGGATGGTCTCGCCGCGCAGCAGCTTGTTGGTGAAGCCGAAGTACGCCATATCGGGGCGGCCGGCCGGGCCGTAAACCGTAAAGAAGCGCAGGCCCGTGGTCGGGATGTTGTAGAGTTTCGAGTAGCAGTGCGCGAAGAGCTCGTTGCTCTTCTTCGTGGCCGCATAAAGACTCACGGGGTTGTCGACGCGGTCATCGACGCTGAAGGGGATCTTCTTGTTGCCGCCATAGACGCTGGAAGAGGAAGCGTAAATCAAATGCTCAACGCCTTTGTAATTGAGATTCCGGGGCAAGCCCGGAATGACGTCTTTGGAATGCCGGCATGCTTCCAGAATGTTGTAGAAGCCCATCATGTTGCTCTGGATGTAGGCGTCGGGGTTCTCGATGCTGTAGCGGACGCCCGCCTGCGCCGCGAGGTTCACGACGATGTCGAACGGATATTGCGCAAACAGCTTGTCAACCAGCTCCTTGTTGGCGATGTCGCCCTTGAAGAACACATAGTCGTGCTCCGGATGCTCCCCCGCCCGGGTCTCAATGAGCCGCAGGCGGTATTCTTTCAGCGAAGGGTCGTAGTAGTCGTTCAGGTTGTCCAGCCCGACAATGCGGAGAGATTCCGGGTCAAGCCCGGAATGACGGGAATGGTCAAGCCCGGAATGACGGGGAATCCCGCTATCTTCCAATAAGCGCAGGACCAGGTTGGCGCCGATGAATCCGGCCGAGCCGGTAACTAAAATCGTCTTCATGAATATTCAGTGCGGGTAACGTCCCATTTCTTGGACCGCTACCGTCACTCTGTGCGTATTTTCGTTTAGCTTCTTCGTAAGTATCCAGGCTGCCGATGTCGAAACGGCCGGCAGGCATCATCCAGGCGTGGATGGCGGTGCGGTCCACCAGGTAGTGAGCCAGGTTGCCGGGGGCGTCAGCGCCGCAACCGTTCGCGATGGCGCTGCGGATCAGCGGCAGGTCTTCCTGGCGGTAGATATAGAACGGCGGCACGGCCAGATGGCTCACCGGCTCCTGCGGCTTCTCCTGCATCAGCAACACGCGCATGTCCGCATCGACCGCGATCACGCCCGTCCGCTGTAGCTTGTAGAGCTCCGGCTCGTGGTGGCACATGATCATCGACGTGCCCTTTCGGTGGAATGCCTCGACAAAGCCCCGGAAACTGAAATCCAGAATATTGTCGGCCGCCACCACCAGGATGTCCTCATCGATGCTGAAAGTCTCGATCGCCAGGACCAGGTCCCGCACCGCCCCCAGCCGCGTCTCGTTCGTCGTTGTCCCGTCGTCCAGGATACGAATATTCTTGTCGTCACCCCGGACTTGATCCGGGGTCTGAGATTCCGGGTCAAGCCCGGAATGACGGGTGGAGTCAAGCCCGGAATGACGAGAATGGTCAAACTGGGCATGACGATGTTTCGCCCATTCTTCAAAAATCCCCGCAAACTTGTGATTCGTTACCACAATGTGCTCATCGATCTCCGGAATAGTATCGATATCATCGAGCATCCGGTCGAGAATCGTGCTCTTCCCGATCTCCAGCAACGGCTTCGGGAAATTTTCGGTCAGCGGATAGAGGCGCGTGGCGTAGCCGGCGGCGATGACAATGGTTTTCATGGCAATTAAAGATTCCGGATCAAGTCCGGAATGACGTTAGACAAATCTGGCGCCATCATCTGATTTGCAGAAGAAGACCTGGAAAGAGTCCTTGTACTGCGGGAACTTCGCCAGGTACTTCTCTGTGATTTCTTTCTCAATGCTTGCTTTCTTGGCCGGATCCACCAGCGCGATACAGGCACCCTTGAAACCGGCGCCCGAGAAACGACCGCCGTAGATGCCATCCGTCGTCAGCATGGCCTCGTAAATAGCAATCAGCTCGGGCGAGCCGCACTCGTAGTTGTGGATGGAGCTTTCGCAGCTGGCCTTCGAGAGGCTGCCGAACCACTCCAGATTGCCCGTCTCCCAGGCCGTGATGCCCTCGCGCACGCGCTTGTGCTCCGAGAAGAAATGCTCGCCCCGGCGGACGAAGCGCGGCGGCATGTCGTCGCGATGGCGCTTGAACATGGTCTCGGAAATGTCGCGCAGGAAGGTCTTGCTGTGCTCCTTCAGGGGCACGTTCTCATAGGCCTGCACAATCCACGCGGCGGTCTTGCATTCGGTCACGCGGAGGTTGTAGTCGGAGCTCATGAGGCTGCGGGTCAGGCCGGAGAAGAAGATACCGAATTCGAAGTCCGGCATATTCTCGGCCTTGGGGATGAGCCGGTACTCGTCGCTCTCGCAGTCGAGCATCAGCAGCTGGTCTTTCCGGCCCAGGGCGATACAGGCCTGGTCAAGCAGGCCGTTGTTGAGCCCAATGTATTCGCGCTCTGCCTCGGAGGCGATCTTCATCACCTCGAAGGGCGTCAGGGTGATATTGTTGGCCTTGGCGAAGGCCATGACATAGGCGATGAGCACCGCGGCGGAACTGCTAAGACCACCCACAGGCAGGGAGCCCTTAATGACGCCGGTAACGCCGCGGGAGAGCTCGAAGCGCTTCTGTAGGGAGAACTTCGCGCCGCGCGCGTAATCACCCCAATTGCCCTGTTTCACCAGCGTCGGGGCGGCGATATCGAACTCCACATGGCCCGCGAAAGTCTTGGAGTCGAGCGACACCAGGCTGTCATCGCGCACGTCGAACCACAGGTCCACGCCCTTGTCGATGGCGAAACCCGTCACGATGCCGTGCTGGTGGTCGACATGGGCGCCCAGGGGGCAGACGCGGTAGGGACTGAAAATGTGGTAGTTCATGATGTTTGAGATTCCGGGTCAAGCCCGGAATGACGATAAATTAGTCGCGTTTGAAGATGTCGCGGGTGTAAACTTTGTCGGCCACGTCGTCGAGGACGGGGTCGTAACGGTTGGCGATGATGGCCTGGCTGCGGCGCTTGAATTCGGCCAAGTCGTTGATCACGAGCGAGCCGAAGAAACGCGTGCCGTCGGGCAGGGCCGGCTCGTAGACGATGACCGTGGCACCCTTGGCCTTGATGCGTTTCATGATGCCCTGGATGGCGCTCTGGCGGAAGTTGTCGGAATTGGACTTCATGGTCAGGCGGTACACGCCCACCACGACTTCGTGCTCCTTGGCCGTGTCGTAGTCGCTGGACGCCGTGTAGTAGCCGGCTTTCTCCAGGACACGGTCCGCGATATAATCTTTGCGCGTACGGTTGCTTTCCACAATGGCCTGGATCAGGTTTTCCGGCACGTCGTTGAAATTGGCCAGCAGCTGCTTCGTGTCTTTCGGCAGGCAGTAGCCCCCGTAGCCGAAACTCGGGTTGTTGTAGTGCGAGCCGATGCGCGGGTCAAGGCAGATGCCTTCGATGATCGACTGCGTGTCGAGGCCCTTCATCTCGGCGTAAGTGTCCAGTTCGTTGAAGTAGCTCACGCGGAGAGCCAGGTAGGTGTTGGCGAAAAGCTTCACGGCCTCGGCCTCTTTCATGCCCATGATGAGCGTCGGGATGTCCTGCTTGATGGCGCCTTCCTGCAGCAGCCGCGCGAAGGTATGGGCCCGCTCCTCCAGGTCGTTGCTCACGACCTTCCGGATGGCGGCGTTCTCTTCTTCGTAGCCCTGCATCATCTTCGGGTAGCCCACGATGATGCGGCTGGGATAGAGATTGTCGTAGAGGGCCATGCTCTCGCGCAGGAACTCAGGCGAAAAGAGCAGGTTGAATTTCTGTACGCCGCGGGCGGCGTATTTCACGTACAGGCTGCGGGTGTAACCCACGGGGATCGTGGATTTGATGACCATCGTCGCGTCGGGATTGACGCTGAGTACCAGGTCGATGACTTCTTCCACGTGGCTCGTGTCGAAGAAGTTTTTCTGGGGGTCGTAGTTCGTGGGGGCCGCGATGATTACGAATTCGGCACCTTTGTACGCCTCGGCCCCGTCGAGCGTCGCCCGCAGGTTCAGCGGCTTTTCAGCCAGGTATTTCTCGATGTATTCGTCCTGGATGGGACTCTCGCGCAGGTTGAGCTTCGCGACCTTCTCGGGGATGACGTCGACCGCCACCACCTCGTTGTGCTGGGCCAGCAGCGTGGCCATGCTCATACCGACATAGCCGGTACCTGCGACTGCGATTTTCATAGCGATAATTGTTTGAGATTCCGGGTCAAGCCCGGAATGACGTTAGCTGATCTTTTGTAAATATTTCGGATGTATGTTCGACAGGGCGACGACGGCGACGCCCTTGATGGCGACCAGCACCTTGCGCGCGTGCCGGATGCGCTTCACATACCCTTCTGCGCCCTTGTAGAGGCCTTCCGTCACGAGGACGCGGTCGCCGGTGCAGAGCTTTTCGGTGTCACTGCCCAGGTAAAGGGCATCAGGATCGGTTGCCGCCAGCGACGAGGCGATCCGGAAGATGTCCATCTCGCGGTCGGGAATGCGGCCGGGCTTGCGCCGGTCGGCCGCGGCAGGATCCGTGTAGTAGAGCATCTTGCCTTCATGACTGTCCTTGTAGGCCAGCAGCTGATGCTCGGTACAGTGGACGAACAACAGCGAAGCGATCATCTGCGGCAGGTAGGTGTCGTGTCCGGACTTGCGGAAGTCTTCCTGCACCTGCGGGGCCTTGCTGTAGAAGACCTTCAGGGCGTACCAGGCAGGGGATTCGGCGGTTTGGGCTGTCGTCATGGCTTTTTCTTCGTGAAGGGATGTACCTTCCACTCCCCAACCTTGGGCAGCGGGCATAAGGCCGGGTCGCTGCACGAAAATCGGGCGATTCACAAGGTGCGGTTCCGTGCTCTGTCCAAGTCACATTCCCGTCCCTGACGTCACTGCCAGCCCTCCGAAATGGTATGGGCGCAGCAACGTAAATACAAAATTAGCAAAATTTATCGGATTTTACTAAAAAACTGCAAGAAAATACAAATAATTACCGCGCGCAACGCGAAGAAACTACTGAGCCATATGCCAGCAGGTTCAGGACCGGTCTCCCGGCGCGCAGGACGCGGCCCTCGGCATCGGTCAGAACGCCGAACGACATGAAGGGTTGCGGCGCGAAAAAGTCTGGCGGACCC
>Ga0265298_10005927_pt1 | contig 15215 bp, 12 predicted proteins | sample AusTroGonzalo_MG_3_FD_193486 | JGI IMG/M metagenome (GOLD analysis project Ga0265298, IMG submission 193486) | Bovine rumen microbial communities from tropical cattle in Woodstock, Queensland, Australia - Gonzalo_01 | ecosystem: Host-associated > Mammals > Digestive system > Stomach > Rumen ... | reverse complement strand
CTTCATGTCCTGTTTAAACCACAACGGTGCATAGCACGACATCGAGTTCTTCCATGCGCCAAACCACAGGAATACCACTTTCAGTTGTAGATTGCGTGCTTGTTGGATGGTGCTGTCGATGAGGGTATAGTCGAACTTGCCTTCTGTTGGCTCCATCAGTTCCCAGTAGGCAGGTACCAACACCGTGTTTAGTCCCAACGCCTTCATGCGAGGCATCACTTCGTCGATATCCTCCACACTCGTAGCCGCCGAATTACTCAGTTCGCCACCCAGAATGATTTGATCTTGCGCCCACCCCGTCAAAGTAAGCATAAAGATAGTTATGATAACAGATAGTCTTCTCATTTTTGTTTTTGCAATTTGTCGCTGCGAAGATACGAAAAATCCTCCATAGCATTGTGATACGGAGGAATCTTTTGTGATTATTTGACTAATTTGACATGATCTTCTTTGTTTCCTGTCCTCGTTTCATAATCAGCAAACCCTTTGTCGGCCGTGTCAACAGACGACCTTGTAGGTCATACCAACTTGTAGGACTATCATTGTTGTTTTGAACGGTAGTAATGCCGCTTACGTCAGCGGCAAAGGCATCGAGGGCTTTGGTTGGTCTTCCGTCTGTAGTGAAGGCTCCCATGCCGTAGGCTCCCCATCCAAGCTGCTGATAGTAGGCAGGCTTCCATTGTCCGTCAACTTCCGGCTCCCAGTAGAACACACCTGCACATTGAGGGATAGACTTCATGCGGCTCATAAGGTCGTGCATCACCTCCGAGGCCACTTCCGGGCGCCAGGACTCAAATCCTGTCTCGCAGATCATGACGGGAACATGAAATGTCTCTATGGCTTCGCTGACATATTTGGCGGCATTGATATTGCTGTGCGTGGCCAAGGATGACGAGCTGTTCCACTCTGCCGTTGTAGGATAATGCGAAAGACCTATCATGTCGAACTTTCCACCTGCGGCCTTGAAGTCGGTGAAAAACCATTTGGCATTCTCCGTGCCACCCAGATGGATGATGACCTGAGCATCGGGCAGCACCTCCTTCACGGCATCATAGCCAGCATTGCTCAGCGCCACATAGTTTGTGTATCTGGCCGTGCCGCTCTTGTTCCATTCAATCTTTCCCAATGGGTTCAGCATACCGCTGTTGGTCTCATTGCCAACCTGTACCCATCGAGGCTCGATACCCTCGCCCTTCAGAGCCTGCAGCATATCCCTCGTGTGCTCTGTCATCGCCGTCTTGAGCTGATCCATCGGATAGTCCACCCAGTCCAACGGGGTGTTCTGCGTTCCGGGGTCGGCGAAGAAGTCGCTGTAGTGGAAGTCAATCATCAGGTCAAGGCCCTGTGCATGGGCGCGTTTTGCCTTTGCCAAAACGTCAGCCTTGTCGCACCACGCACCATAGCCATACTTTGTAGGATTCACCCAAACACGCAGTCGGATGGCAGTCATGCCTATTTGCTTCATTAGTGCAAACAGTTCCATTTCCGTTCCTTCGGCATTGCGGAACACCCTGCCGTCTGCTTCCATTTCTGTACACCAGCTGATATCAGCACCACGGGCAAAAACAGTAGTTTGCGCAGGCGCAGACAACACAAAAGAGAACAGGGATGTAAGAATTAATATTCGTCTCATGTTTTTAAAATTAGCAGTTACTCCGTCACCTCTATCTGAATCCCCTCTGGCCCAACTATGCTGCTTTCATAATAACCGTCGCCAGTGGTGCGTGGACCACTGGTAACGGTATAGCCGTCGGCTGCGAGGCGGCGGGTAAGCAGGTCAACGCCTTTCCTGCTGCCGACGGCAAATGACAGGTGAACGTAGCCGATAGTTGGCTGCGACGGATCGGCATCCTGTACGTCAGGGCGTTGACTTTGTCTTCGTCCGTCACGACTCGGCCATTCGAGCGAGCTCGACGGCTCTCGCTGCTCCGTCCGTTGCATCAGTTCAAGTCGGGTGCTGCCTTCTGTAAACGAAAGGATATATGTGCGCAGACCAGTACGGGGATTGTGGTACTGCTCGTTGCTGCGGGCATCGAAGTAGTCGATGAAGAACTGGCGCATCTGCTCCAAGTCCCTGCAAAACAGTGCTGCGTGGTCGATTCTCATTTTGATATTGATTTAGTGAAGAGCTTATTTTTCAGCCACTCACGGACGGGCAGGTCGTAGAGCTTCAGGGCGGCGTAGGCCAGGCCGATGGCGAGGAAGAAAATGCAGACGGCTACGAAGACATGCATGCCGACCGGTGCATCCTTGTGACTCTCAGCCCACGACATCTGCATGTAGATAAGAGGATAGTGGGTGATGTAGATGGGATAAGAAATATCGCCCAGGAACTTGTTGATGGCCTCGCTTTTGCCGCCCTTCACAGAAGAGCCAGCACCAATGGCCACGATAATAGGGAAACAGACGAGGATGCAGAAGGCCTCGTAGATTCCATTCGTCCATCGGCTGTCGCCCTCTGTACCGATTCCAAGCCAGGGCATTCCCAACAAGATGACAATGAATAACGAACACCACCAGAAACCTCCGCGTACCTTTATTAATTTACCCATGCGTGAGATGAGCAGGCCACAGAAAAAAGGATAAAGCAGACGGGTGAAGCCAATTTGTAACTGGTCGGGCGTGGTGCTCCAGCCGCCGATAACTGTATAGGCTGCATAGCTGCGTTCAGCGAGAACGCCAAAGATGTCGATGTTCAGGCAGAGGATAATCGTAAAGACAGCAAAGATTGCCACGCAGATGCCTAACAGCAGTTTCGAGAACCGTCGGATGACGAGGGCATAGAGGATATTTGCCAGATACTCCCATTGCAGCGACCACGCAGGGCCGTTCAATGGGTTGGTCTCGCCCCAGCCACGGATATCCATCCCGCTGGGCAATGGAATCATCGTGAAGCACCAGAGCATCACCAGCACCACCATATACCAAGGCGTGTCGTTGATAAGGGGGAACGTCGAACAACTGCCGAAGTAGAACATTACGGCTCCAAACAGCGTGCCGAAAATCACCATCGGATGCAATCGGATGAGTCGGCGTTTGAAGAATCCCCAAGTGGTCATCTTGCCCCATCTATCATCATACGCATAGCCGATGACGAAGCCCGACAGCACAAAGAAGAAATCCACAGCCAGATAGCCGTGATTTATTGGCTGGTCTGCACCACCGCTATAATAGGTCTCAAACAGGTGATAGGCCACCACCAGTACAGCCGCTACGCCGCGCAACCCGTCGAGAATCTCATAGCGCGGTTTCGATGCAAGATATACATCTTTTCTTTCCATATTAATACTAAATTATGTTCTCGCCTGCTGCCGTTGAAGATGCAGGGAACAAATGATTACTGGGACAATACAATTTCCATAGTCGTCTTCTGGACTTTCATGCCCATGTTCCTATAGAAGTTTAATGCCGGGTCGTTGCCATCCCATACATTCAGGGTGATATTGTTACATCCAATTGACTGGGCATAATCACGGACATATTCATACAAAGCCTTGCCAATATGTTTGCCGCGAGCATTTTCATCTACGCAGATGTCATCAATATACAGCGTCTTGATGTCCTGCAGCAATTTATCGTCCTTTACTTCGGTTATCATGCAAAAAGCATGTCCTAATATTTTGGATTCTTCTTGCCCCCTGGCAGAGGCCATCCCCCCGTTTGGTCGGGAGGATTCTGCATCGTAGACGAAGATTGGCTTGCTGTCATCACCAATCAGAACCTCCAGTTCCTGCTCGTTATACTTGGTAGTGTGGGGTTTAAACAAGTCGGGGCGCAGTACATGATGCACCATGTTTACCTGATGCAGCAAACTGATGATACCTGATATATCTTTAATTTCTGCTCTTCTAATCATAGTTTACATATCTTATTAAATCTGCTGCGAAGATACAAAATAAATCCCAAAGCATGATTATTTTGCCTTGAGATTTAATGATTATTGGATTTTTCGGACTGAGCTCGTTGCGCACATTAACCATAATCAGGAAGCTTTCCTCTGCTTCCGCCTTTTCAAAGATCAATACATCATCATCAGGCCATGCTCTCATCTTGCCTTTGCGCAGTGCAGGATGCTCGAATGTCACTTGCTTAGTCTCTTGTTTCGGATTACAACCTACGACTGCTGCCAGAATGCTGATGGGTAGAATTAACACTATGCAGGAATATACCACTTGATGCGATTTTATTAAAAAAACAAAATAGTGTTGGCATAATTAAAGCAAAAGTGCTAATTTTGCATACTTAATGTACTACAATAAACCAAGCAGATTCGGATGAAACGCTTATTGATCAGTTTGTTATCACTATGTTGGTTCGCTACTATATTAGCCAACGAGGAAGAGATTATCTACCAAGGTCCCTATATAATTGACGATTGGGGAACGGTAGAGATTTGCAGCATCAAGTTTCATAATTTGGAAATTGGTGATACCATTTATGTCTTTACTAGTAAAGTGGATTCTACCTCACTGGGGTCCTTCCAGAACCACTCTTGGCATACTTTTCCTGGCGTCATTAACGGTCAGACAATCACAGGTGACTATGAGTTCGTGGTGAAAAATGAGGAAGTGCTTAATGAGTTGAAACAGTTTGGCTTGAAAGTGCGTGGTTATAATTATACCGTAGAAAAGGTGGTGATCAAGCACAGCGACCAGCTCGTACGTACCATATTAATTATATCCGGCTGCATTATCCTGTTGCTCATTTTCGTAGCGATGGGTATTCTGATCTGGAAGAATCGCCAGCTGTCAAAGGCTAACCAGCAGCTGTATGCCCGCAATATGGATGTGCTGGCGGCTGCCGATGAGGAAAAACAGCTTAAAGCTCGCTATGAGAGTGAACTTGCTGCCATTAAGGAGATGATCCAGAACGGGGTGGCTGGTGATATTGTGAAGCAGAAATATCAGAACAGTACGATGGCAGAGGATGACAAGACCATGTTGAAGAACCGCATCATGAATCTCTTCGAGAATACCGATGAGATTTTTGCTGAGGACTTCAATATGAATAAACTCGCTGCTTTGGTCGGTTCCAATTATAAAAATGTGTCACAAGTCATCAATGAACTGATAGGTAAGAACTTCAATACCCTGCTTAACGAATACCGTATTCAGGAGGCATGCCGACGCTTCAACGATATTGCCAATTTCGGTAATTACACCATTGAAGCGGTAGGAAATAGTGTGGGCTATGGCTCACGTTCCACCTTTGTCACGCAATTCAAGTTGATAACCGGACTAACACCTTCAGAATTCCAAAATATGGCAAGGCAGATTCGATGAAATCTGCCTTTTCTGTTTAGAATCATCATTCCGAACATTCAGATTTATGATTCCATACATCTAATAAGTATATTCGCATATGCTTATCAGATAGTTTGCCTATTTTTGCAGTCGTTTATGAAGAGACTTGAAACGACAAACGAATTGAACAGGGCAAGAACCCAGAAGGTGCAGGAGTATATCCGTAGGCACTATGGCCAGGATTTGACTTTGTCTTTGTTGGCAGAACAAGTGAACTTAGTTCCAACCTCCCTTTGTCATGTCTTTAAGCAAGTGACGGGGGAACGAGTGTCTGATTACATTATTCAGGTTCGGATCAGTCAGGCCGCCAGACTGCTGCGAGAGACGGATCAGGAAGTGCAGACCATTGCCTATGAGTGTGGTTTCAGTACACAGACGAACTTCAATCGTCATTTCAAGCGTCTGATGGGATGTACCCCTACAGAATATCGCTTAAAACAGAAAAAGTACCAATGATAATATAATATGTCTAAAATGAACGGATTGTTACTATTTATTTCGTTGTTCTCAATGTTTGAATGTTCGTGCAACGAGTCTTCAGCAGAGCCGCAGCCAGACAAGGCTCAAACTTATCAGTTGGTCAACCCCAATGCAACGGCAGAGACCAAGAAGTTATTCAATGTGCTTTCTGATATTTATGGTCAGAAGATTATCTCAGGTGTGGTGGCTAACGTGGATTGGAATTATCGTGATGCAGAGAACGTGTTTAAGTGGACAGGCCGCTGGCCAGCCATTAATGTGTTTGATTTTATGAACATCCATGCCTCAAAGGATGTGAACCCCAAGGGCTGGCTCGACTATTCTGACGACACATGTGTGCGTGAATGGCACGAAGCTGGTGGTATAGTCGGATGCATGTGGCACTGGCAGGTATACGCCAACGATGGTGTAAACCTGACATGCTCACCTGGTACGAAACCTGGCGAGACTTCCTTTGATGCTTCGAAAGTATATGTCGATGGAACCGCAGAAAACAAGATCGCCATCCAGCAGATGGATCAGGTATGCGGCTATTTGAAGAAAATGCAGAAGGCAGGTATCCCTGTCATCTGGCGTCCGTTCCATGAGGCTGCTGGCAATACCTATGAGTTCGAGGGTGGTGGCGCTTGGTTCTGGTGGGGAGCAAAAGGCCCTGAGGTCTATAAAAAACTCTGGCGCTATATGTATGACTACTTCACCAACAAGCGGGGGCTGAACAATTTGATCTGGGTATGGACTTCTCAGACACACGATGATGTGTGGTATCCTGGTGATGACGTAGTGGATATTGTAGGACGTGATAACTATGCTGCCCTGCAGTATCCGCTGATGAAAGAATATAAACTACTTGCTGAGACTTATCCCAATAAGATGATAACCCTTGCCGAATGCGGCAGTGGCGATGAAGTGAAGATGTCCCTGCTATCAAAGATATGGAAACAGGGTTCGCGATGGAGTTGGTTTATGACTTGGTACGACTATGACTATAACCATGGCAACAGCGAGGAACATAAGTTTGCCAATGAGGCTTGGTGGAAGGATGCCTTCGCTCAGGATTATGTGATTTCCCGTGAACAAATGAAAGAATTAATGAAATGATAAGAAATCGGTTTTTGTTAAGTATATTGTTAGTTGTGTTGTCTTGGGGAACACTATCAGCATCGGAGCGAACGATACTGATAGGCCCCAAGACTATTGGACCTGGTTGGAAAGATAACATCCTCATCAAGGCCGAGCAGTTCCAGAACACAGGAGTAGGTGACATCATGACCGTCTACACCACAGAGGCAAAGCGTACGGCGCAGATAGCCTTTCAGGATCCAAAGACCTGGCAAGGAGTGGCTCCGGAATACGGAGCTGTATCAGTACAAGGTCCTGTTCGTATGAAGATGACCGATGACATTCTGGCAAAGATCAAGGAAAATGGACTTATCCTTGGTGGACATGATTATAAGATTGTACACGTTACGCTTATCCCCGCTGCAGAGATGACGGAGACACTGATCTACAAGGGGCCCAGCATGCAGATGAAGGATGATTGGAGTGTCAGTGCCCCTATATCAAAGAAAGTATTCAAGGATGTGAAGGTGGGCGATGGTATCAAGTTCATTATGAGTAAGGTACAACCCGGTGCAGCCCTCAAGTTGATGGATTTCCGCTATAACCCGATGGATCCTTCTGTCGATGGTGCTGCCGTAGGTGAGAATGGCTTTACCTATTATATTAATGAGCAGTCACAACTTATTAAACTTCAGTTGGCTGCCTCCGATGGTATTTGCATGCGCGTCGGTGGAAAAGGCTACAAATTCGACAAAATTGCACTCGTTTCCTGTACAGCTGAGCCTGACGAGGACCTCTCTACAGCTCAGCGTGCGCCCAAGGAATATAAACTTCAGCCAGGCGAGCTCTATCGTGGCGAGAAAGAATTCCCCAACGACTGGAGTGGAAACCTGCGACTGACACCAGAACCCTTTCAGGAGTGTACAGAGAACGATGTGCTTGTCATCAGTTACAAGTTGTTACCCAAACAAGAAGGTGTTTGGCCAAAAATATCTTTCCGAGAGAACAAGGGCAAATGGCAGGACATTTCAGGAGCCGAAGAACCGGTATGGATGGACCTCAACGGTACCGACGTGGTACTTCCCTTTGATGAGAATATCCTTGATAAACTGATGACAAACGGTCTGGTTATTACCGGTCTTGGCTTTGTATTGACGAGGATAGAGCTGATCAGCGCCCAATAAAATGGAATAATCAAAACTATTGAATATATGAACAAAAGGATTCTTTTCTGGCTGTTGCTCATGATGAGCTCCTTGCACGTCACGGCACAGACGCAGATTAAAGGCCGCGTCATCGATGGCACGCTGAACGAACCACTCATTGGTGCCAGTATTCAGGTGCCAGGTACGACGGTGGGAACCGTTGCTGACCTTGAAGGAAACTTTGCTTTCGAATTACCCGAAGGCAAGTTCCTTATCCAGGTGTCGATGATAGGCTACAAGACCCAAGTGGTCAATGTCAAGGGAAAGACGGAAGTGGAAGTCACCCTTCATGAAGATGCCGAAGTGATGGAAGAGGTGGTGGTCATCGGATATGGTACGATGAAGAAACGCGATCTTAGTGGATCTGTCTCGCAAATCAAGAGTGAGGATCTGAAGGCTGGTGGTTCGCCCGATGTGGCCCATGGTCTGCAAGGAAAAATCGCAGGTGTCGACGTAAAGCAGAGTGATGGTTCACCTGGTGCAGGTGTGAGTATTACCGTACGTGGTGCCAACTCTTTTACCACCAGTTCTCAACCTTTGTATATCGTTGATGGTGTGCCATATGGTACAGATCCAAATGGCACGCCTGGCAGTGATGCGAACAGCGGTAACAACCAGCAGACCTCTCCTTTGTCGATGATTAATCCCAACGACATCGAGAAGATCGAAGTACTCAAGGATGCTTCCGCCACAGCTATCTATGGTTCGCGTGGTGCCAACGGCGTTGTAATCATTACCACCCGTAAAGGTGAGGTTGGGAAACCGAAGATAGAGGTGAATGCTTCCTGGAGTATCCAGCGCATCGGCAAAAGGGTGAAGATGCTCGATCCTTATAATTATGCCCTCTATCAAAACGAGGCTGCAGCAAATAGCCGTTATTATGAGAATGGCACAAACCGCGACCCTTATATCGGAGAATGGCAGTACCCGTATACTGGTGGTGAATTCGTATATTCTCAGGGAAAGTATAATCCATCACCTGAAGACTTTTTGAATCCTGGTATCCGTACAGATGAATATGGCAATGTAGATGAGGTGATAGGTGCTGACTGGCAAGATGAAATCTATCAGACAGGATTCAATCAGGATTATAGTGTTAGCGTCAGTGGTGGTTCTGAGCAAGGCTACTACGCCTTCTCGGGTGGTTATACCGATCAGAAAGGTATCATCAAAAACACAGGTTATACTCGCTATAATCTCGGTATGAATATCAGTCGACATATTACTAATTGGTTAGAGATTGGTACTAGTCAGTATTTTACCAATGCAGTGACCGACTTCCAGCGCACGAACTCCGAAAATACGGGTATCATACGTTCGGCACTTATTTTCCCGCCTACATACGGACCACATACTCAGACAGAGCAACTTGATGAACTGAATTGGTTGGCTGCCAATCCCACTAATTATGTCAATGGAGCAAAAGACCAATTGAAGCAAATCTCATGGTTTAGCAGTTCTTATTTGGAGGCACATATCTTGTCTTGGTTGAAATTCCGTCAAAATCTCGGACTCGGTTATAACGATGGACATCGAGGTACTTATTACGATCGTCATACCCAGGAAGGCAAGTCGCCTAATAATGGTAAAGCTGGTAAGGCAAGTAGCATTTGGAAGAGTCTGACCTCTGAATCAATTCTGACCGCCGATTATACTTATGGAGCCCATAAGTTCAATGTCGTGGCTGGTATCACCTTCGAGAAGGGAGTAGGTGAGAGTGAATCGATGACTTCCACCAACTTTCCCAATGATCTGACGAAGGATGCCAACATGAGTTTGGCTCTCGACAAGGCAACAATCAGTAGTAACGAAACCAAGCAGACACTTGAGTCGTTCTTAGGCCGCATTAATTACACCTTGGTAGACAAGTATCTTTTAACCGCAAGTGTCCGTTCTGATGGTAGTAGCAGTTTCGCTCAGGATAACAAGTGGGCAACGTTCTTCTCTGGTGCTCTTGCTTGGCGTGCTATTGATGAAAAGTTTATTCAAAATCTACACCTTTTCTCAAATCTGAAGTTCCGTGTCTCATTTGGCCAGACTGGTAATCAGGCCATTGGTGCTTATCGTACATTGACCATACTGCAGGCTGCTAACTATCCCTATAATGGCTCGCTCTCCAGTGGCGTCTCGATGATAGACTGGCGCGGACCGACAAACAAAAAACTGAAATGGGAGACCACCGACCAGTTCAATGCCGGTATTGACATGGGCTTCTTCGGAAACCGTCTACAAATTACTGCTGATTACTATTATAAGAAGACCCGCGATCTGCTGCAGAATGTCACGATACCCAGTTCCAGTGGCTTTAGTCAGCAGTTGGTAAACTCGGGCAATGTGGTCAACCAAGGTGTCGAAGTTTCATTGACAGCCGACATCGTAAGTAGCAAGAGTTTCAATTGGAGCTTGAATGCCAACTTCGCTTTGAACCGCAATAAGATCAATGGACTTGAAGGTGACCAGTATGCTACTTCTCTGTGGTCGAAAGCCGATCAGGTGTTCTTGCAGCGCAATGGTTATGCCATTGGTACACTCTACGGCTATGTGGAGGACGGGTTCTACGATAATGTGGGAGAGGTTCGCTCCAACGCCGCTTATGCAGCTCTCTCTGACAGTGAGGCGATGCGCTATGTAGGTGAAATCAAGTATCGCGACCTCAATGGTGATGGTCAGATAACTGAAGATGACCGTACGATTATCGGCGATACCAACCCCGATTTTACCTATGGCATCACCAATAACCTTTCATGGAAGAACCTCAGTCTGAATTTCATGATTCAGGGATCTCAGGGAAATGACATCTTTAACTACAACTTGACAGACATCACGATGTCGAATATCGGTAATGTAACAGTCGATGCCTATAACGGACGTTGGACGGAGGCCACTGCTGCCTCGGCTTCATGGCCAAAGGCAACGGCAGGTTATACCCGTAGTTGGCTTATCAGTAATCGTTATATCGAGGATGGCAGCTACTTGAAGATGAAGTATCTTACATTGGCCTATGATTGGAACAAGCCTACTAAATTCATTGGTAAGATCCGCTTCTCACTGACGGCCAACAATGTCTTTACAATTACGAAATACAGTTGGTTCGATCCTGATGTGAATGCAGGTGGCTCTAATGCCTCTTGTCCTGGCGTCGACAGCTATAGCTACCCCTCTGCGCGCAGCTTTACTTTCGGTTTAAACTTTGTTTTTTAATAATGAACAGTTATGAAAAGAAATATATTTGATATTTTGGTCCTCTGTCTTTCATCGTTATTCTGTCTGACAGCTTGTAACAGTTGGATAGAAGAAGACCCGCAGAGTGAAATCACCGATGAGAAAGTGGGCGATTCTGGCGAGGCTGCTGCTTCATGGGTGACAGGTACTTACTCCAAATGGATCTACGACATGTTCTGCTGGGGTTATTTCCCGAAAGTACTCGAGTTTGATGCCGACTATATCAGTGGTCCCGACTGGCTCTTCGGAACTTTCGGAGCCGGCAACTTCCAAGGAGAAAGTGATGTCACCGATGCTCTATGGAAAGGGTGTTATGGTCTTATCGCTCGTGCTAACAATGCCGAGCGTCATATCAAGGCGATGACAAATATCTCAGATGCCGCGAAGAACAACGCTATCGGCGAGATGCGTTTCATGAAGGGTATTGCTTATTTCCTGATTGTACGTGCCTATGGCGATTGCCCCATCCAACCTGAGGAGGAAACCACTGACTACAATAATCCACGTCAGCCCGTAGCCACTGTTTACGACTATATCATCCGTAACCTCGAAGAGGCTTCAACCCTGATGTATAAGAACACAGATTCAGGCTGGCAAGAAGGACATGCCGCCGCAGGGAGTGCTGCAGGGCTCTTGGCGAAGGTATATGCCACGATGGCTGCTTCCGCAATGCCAGCAGGAACCGAGGTCATCGTTCGCACGGGGCCTGCCTATAACGGATCTGGAGACAGTCGTCAATATGCACCTCTTCAGACTTACACATTTCAGAAGAAGGTCGTTTCCGGCTATGAGTCGATGAATGCTCAAAGCCTCTGGCAGAAGGCTGCAGAGTGGGCAGGTAAAGTCGTTGAAGGAACCTATGGAAACTATGAACTGCTGCCGTATGAAAACCTTTGGAAGAAGAGCTATGCCACAGCTCCTGAATTCATGTTCTCTGTAGGCAGTGTCAGTGGCGATGCCACTTATAAGATAGGTGTCCACTCCCAGTATGAAGGTTATATGACCTCTCCGGGCTCCGACTTCATCCAAAGCGGAGGATGGGTTGGCTGTAACCGCCACTGGTACGATCTTTTTGATCATGACGATTTCCGCATTGTCAAGGGTGTGAAGCATCGTTGGCGTGCCTATACTCAGGAGGCCAGCGGTACAGGATTCTTCTATCCCTACAACGACGAGTACTGCATCCTGGCTACAGGTCGTGACACTCAGGGCAACTGGTATGGCGAACCTTCAGGAATCTATGCTGATGGCATCAGTTATTACTATTCACAGGACGCCCAATGTCTTGCCTTTACGACAAAATATATGGATGTATCAAACGATGCCATCGACAATGCCGATGCCAACTGGCCCATGCTACGCTATGCCGATGTGCTGCTTATCTGTGCTGAGGCTCAAAATGAACTGGGCAACAGTGCTGATGCACTCACATTATTAAATATGGTACGAGAGAGAAGCAATGCTATTTTAGGCACCCTCGATGAGCTAGACTCTCAAGTAAAACTGCGCTCTGCTATCATTGAGGAGCGAGCAAAGGAGTTTGCATGCGAGGCCGACCGCCGTTGGGACCTGCTGCGCTGGGGTATCTATCTGGATGCCATGAACGCTTTCGAGGGCACCGACGACTCAGGCGTACTTAAGAGCCGTACTGAACGTAACCTGCTCTATCCGCTTCCTGCTCAGGAACTCAATACCAACAAGGCTATCACCAGCAACAATCCCGGATGGAACTAAAATGGAGAAAAAGTTATGAATCTAAAATTTTATCTTATGTCCTTCTGTCAAAGAAAACATGTTTGTCTGTTCTTGCTTAGGCAAGTGAGCATAGCTCGAGTCCTCTGTCTTTCATTGTTAATATGTCTGACAGGTTGCAAGAAAGATACGGCTCTCGATGACTATACGCCCGATGATCGCAAGGAGAACACTGGTGCTCCTGTCATCTCGGCTGTCTACGATGGGGCTGACATCAACCTCACGAGCCCTATCACCGAGGGTGAGCCAGGTCAGAACCTCATCATCGTAGGCCAAAACCTGAACAATCTGAAGAGTCTGAAGTTCAATGGCATTGAGGCCGACCTCACGAAGACCTATACAATGTCAACGAAAGCCAACGTCACCATCCCTTCTGAGTTCTCGGAGGAACGCATCAACCAGATTGAGTACACCACCGATAATGGAATGGCTACCTATGCTTTTGTCGTGAAATTCCCCACACTCCGTATCAGTCACCTCAGCAATGAGTTTGCTGCTGCTGGAACAACAGTGGAGATTGTAGGTCAAAACTTTGACTACTACAGCTTCGGGCAGTCTGGCTCCAACACCTCTGTCACAGTGAACGGCAGCAGTGTTGCCGTCAGCTATGTATCTGCTGATGCGCTCGGTATCGAGATCCCTGCCGGAACACCCGACAATTCGACAGTTACAATTAAATGGGTTGATTTTTACGGTGTGCAACAGACGGCTAGCGTAGCTTTCCGTCCTACAAAGGGCATTCTCTTCGCAGATATCTCAAAGGCTCAGCGCGACAAGACCGACCAGTGCGTATCCATCGAGGACGACTCACAGGTGAAGAGCACCAAAAGCGCTCTTGGTACAAAGCACCTCCACTTCTCGGGCACCATCAATAGTTATGCTTGGGTGGAGCTCTCCTTCTCGCAGAATCTGCCCGATATCGGTGACGCTTCAAAGGTCAGTGACTACAATTTCATTTTCGAAGTGCTCAATGCTGAAGATCATCCGCTGCTCGGCAAGGGCCATGAGTTCGCATGGAACTGGGACTGGTCGAACAGCTATCTCTGGAATCCTGGTAACGGATACGGTTTGAATACACAAGGCAAGTGGAAGACTATCCGTTTCCCCCTCTCTGAGATTGCCCCCAATGGCATTGGATCTACGGGCGATGAAATGACTCTCAACATCGGCTTCCAGCCCTCCGAGGCCTACGATGTCGACTTCCGCATGGGTAACTTCAGAATACAGAAGAAATAAGAAAAAGAAATAATAATAACTAAATATTTGAAACGATATGAAGAAGTTATTAACGATACTGATATTGCTGCTGACGGTAGTTTCCAGAGGGTTTGCGGAAGAGATGACTCTGTGGGAAGGAACCTTTACAGAAAATATCCAACTAAGTGGCAATAGTTTTAAGGCTGGAGATCAATTGACGATATCTTTTGCTATTTCAGGTGAAAGTGGTGTTAGTCTTGGATTGTGGTATGATAATTCTGGAGAACAAACACTACCGTCTGTTGGCAATCAATGGCCATGGCAAGAAAATTCTGCCACTTCTTATACTGTAACTTTTACAGAAGCTGATATCACTGCTATTTCAGGACATAACCTATATATAGGGAGAGGTAATAATAATATGAACATTTCCAAGGTTACGTTAGAGGATGGTCTTACAGAACGTGTACTTACCTCAATATCCGGTACTATTGGAGACTGGAGCGGAGGTCCCTCGTTTCCTGCTGTGAGATTTGCCAATGCCGCTATCGGCGATAAGATTGTTGTTGAAATATCTGATTTACCAGAAGCAGGTTGGCATCAAATCGCATTACAAAATGCAAATGGTGAAAATGGAGGGAAACTTGGTGGAACTCAGAATGCTACTATAGGAAAATATGTATATACTATAAAAAATGATGATGCACTTACGGAATTGAATACAAACGGACTCCTGGTTACAGGACATTATTTCACTTACAGTAAAGTCGCATTTCGAAGCGCAAATGCACTTGGTTTAGAGAGCTATACTGTTACAATCAATGATGCCACAGGAGGAACATATACCGTCAATGACGGAAATGAAAATCTCAGTAGTGGTGCATCAATAACCGAGGGGACATCACTGACACTGACTCCATCCGCTTCAGCAGGATACAGTTTCACGAAATGGACAATCAATGGTGAGGATGTAACAACAAATCCCTATACCTTCATG
>Ga0265298_10005926_pt1 | contig 15215 bp, 14 predicted proteins | sample AusTroGonzalo_MG_3_FD_193486 | JGI IMG/M metagenome (GOLD analysis project Ga0265298, IMG submission 193486) | Bovine rumen microbial communities from tropical cattle in Woodstock, Queensland, Australia - Gonzalo_01 | ecosystem: Host-associated > Mammals > Digestive system > Stomach > Rumen ... | reverse complement strand
CACGCGACAGCCGGCCTATGTGGCAGCAGCGGCAGTCAGCCGACAGCGACTTCTGCCGTGCCTTAGTGGCCAGCGGCTACCTGACCGAGGCGCAGATGCAGCATGCCGCACAGCGCTACCGTCTGGGACGTAGCCGCGACGGTGGTGTCATCTTCTGGCAGATAGACACCACGGGCAGCATCTTCGACGGCAAGATCATGTACTACCGCCCTGACTGCCACCGCGACCACCAGCGCCATCCGCAGTGGGTCAGCAACAGTCTGAAGCGCTACTATCTGAAGGACTATAGGGAAGGGAAAGTCGAGGAAGACAAGGTGCTGATAGCCAGCATCCCGTCGTACCACTGCCTGTTTGGAACACACTTGCTGACAGGTGAACGGTTAGCGGTTAATGGTGAACGGTTAAACAATAACCATGAACCAATAACCCTGAACCCTGAACCAACTGTTGCTGTGGTAGAGGCCGAGAAGACGGCGGTGATACTCAGTGAGCACTATCCCGCGTATTTGTGGCTGGCCGCCGGCGGCCTCTTCGAGCTGACCGCCGACAAGCTCTTTCCCTTGCGCCATCATCGCGTCGTACTCTTCCCCGATACCGATCCCGACCTCAAGGCCTATACCCGCTGGTACGAGGTGGCTCAGGAGGCCCGCCGCCTGTACGGATGTGACATATCTGTCAGTCCGCTGTTGGAACAGCGTGCCACGCCTGAGCAGAAACAGCGGAAGATAGACCTGGTGGACTACTTATTTGAAACCCCAAAACACGAAGAATAAAAACCCTTATGATTAACTTTTACGACAAGAACCGTTTTATCAGCAAGAGCACGTTGGCCCGTCTGGCCGATGTCTCGCCACGAACCTTCAGCCGCTATCTACAGTCGCGCCGACATGTGCTCGATGCGATGGGCATCAGCCCCAAGGCACAGAAGCTGCCACCGCAGGCCGTCCGCTACATCTGCGAGGACTACTGCATCGACCTTCCCCCGGAATTGCAGAACCAGGAGGCCTTGTCCAAGTCGCCCCTTTACCAGAAATTCCTCCTTGCCCTGCAAGACAGCGAACCGTTTTACTAAAAAATGCCTTTTATTTCGCGAGAGTCGGACAAAGTCGGACAGCACCCTCCCCAGATGTCGTACCTTTGCATTGTCAAAGGAAATCCTAGATTTAAAGGCCACAAATCCTAGATTTATCAGCGACAAGTCCTAGATTTACAAACAACATTAAAAAGCATTTAGAAAATGGCAACAAACACAATGGTGATGAGCTACGTGCTCAGAAAATTCAAGAACAGCCGTTCGAGTGTCAACAACCGCTGGTTTGCTTATGTCAACCGTCAGGGTACGCTGTCGACCCGCGGTCTTGCCCAGCACATGATTGAACACGGTCTGGTGGGCAACCGTTCGGAGGTGGAGTCCATCCTTACCAAACTGTCAGAGTGTGTTCCCGAACTGGTCGCCCAGGGCTATGGCGTGAAGCTGGACGGCATCGGCATCTTCTATCCGGTCATCGCCAACGAGAAGGGTGGTGCCGAGAGCGTCGAAGCCTTCAACGTCGCACAGAACGTGAAGGGTGTCCGCTTCAAGTTCCGTCCCGATTCCACCGACCTCGACGACCTCACTGTGAAGGCCTTCGGCAAGAAGGTGACGCTGGGTAACGGCTACTACAAGGAGGAGAAGGGTGCCAAGGCTCCAATGATTCCGCTGGCAGCAGCTAACGGAAGCAGTGCACCGAGCAATGGCGGAACCACGGGTGGCGGAACTACGGGTGGCGGAAGTTCCAACACCGGCGGAGGTGACAATGGCGGTGGCGATGATGAGCCAGACGAGAACTAGTAAAGAGTTGGCCCTGAAAGGGCAACTCTTTTAGATGAGAGATGAGAGATGAAAGTTAAAAGTGAAAAGTGAAAAGTGAAAAAAGGCAGCGCATCCGAAAGGGGTGCGCTGCTTTTTGGTATGTTCGATACTTACTTGTAGCACTCGAAAATCTTGTTGACAACGTTGCTGTCCATTTTCTTTGACAGCAGGCTGACAATCCAGACAATGGGGAAGCCGCCGACCATGGCGATGGCACCACAGTTGATGGGGTTGATGGGGTTGCCAGCCAGCATATTGATGACCGTCAGACCGACGCCCCAGATGAAACAGGCCCATACGCTGGCTGTGGTAACACCACGCCAATAGAGACCCAGCATGAACGGTGCGAGGAAGGCACCGGCCAAGGCACCCCACGAGATACCCATGAGCTGGGCAATGAACGTAGGCGGATTCAGTGCGATGAGCAGTGAGATGGCAATGAAGAACATGATGAGCACGCGCATCACGACGACCTTACGACGCTCAATCTTCTCGGCAATGATATCGTCGATGGCACCATCCTCTACCTCGCCAGGCAGCGACTTCTTGTCGCGATAGATGAGGTCGAGGGTCATCGTGCTGGATGAGGTCAGTACCAGTGAGGCCAGTGTGGACATGGAAGCCGACAGCACCAGCAGCACCACGAGGGCTATCAAGACGTCGGGCAGGGTGACGAGCATGGCGGGTACGATAGAGTCGAAGGCTATCTTGCCCGTCGCTTCATTGATGACGGGGTCGTAGAGACGACCAAAGCCACCAAGGAAATAGCAGCCACCAGCCACGATGAACGCGAAGATTGTAGAGATGACGGTGCCGCGCTTGATGGCTGACTCGTCGGTAATGGAGTAGAACTTACCCACCATCTGTGGCAGTCCCATAGTACCTAATGAGGTCAGGATGATGACGCCCAGCAATCCCCAGGGGTCGGGGCCGAACCAGGTGGCAAACATGCCACTGCCAGGCTCGGTAGCACCATCGGCAGGGATAATAGCCAACTTCTCAATAGCTGTGGTCAGGCCACCGTTATTGTACAATACGGCAGCGATGACGGCTACGATGCCGAAGAGCATGATGATGCCCTGAATGAAGTCGTTCATAGCCGTAGCCTTGTAACCGCCAAGAATGACATAAACGGCAGTCAGGATGGACATGATGACCACGCAATACTCGTAAGGAATATTGAAGCCCATCTCGAACAGACGCGAAATGCCGCTATAGACACCGGCGGTGTAGGGGATGAGGAATACGAAGGCAATGATGGAGGCAGCCACACGCAGACCTTGGTCGCTGAAACGCGTACCGAAGAAGTCGGGCATGGTGCGCGACTCGATGTGCTGCGTCATGAGCTTGGTGCGCTTGCCGAGGATAATCCATGCCAGCAGCGAACCGATGACGGCATTACCGATACCAATCCACGCGCTGGAGAGACCATATTTCCAACCAAACTGACCGGCATAGCCTACGAAGACCACTGCCGAGAAATAACTCGTTCCGAAGGCGAACGCCGTGAGCCACGGACCTACGGCTCGTCCGCCCAATACAAATCCGTCGACACTGCTGGCCTGCTTGCGGGTGTAGAGGCCTACGCCAATCATCACGGCCAAGAAGATGATGGTAAGTAATACTTTTATGATCATTTTTGTTATTCTAGTTTTTCGTTATTATGTTAGAATGCTACCTGAACTTGTGCCTGAAGACGGTTGTAGTCCTTGCCAAGCAACTCGCCGCAGAAACTGTGTGTGTATTGTACCTGCAGACGGCACTTAGGATAGAACCAGTATTGCAGACCGCCAGTGAGGTCGGTACGCTGCCATCCGCTGACGGACGTGTTACGGTCGTAGTAGTCGGCTGAAGCGATGATGTCGACACCCTTGCCGACAGCAGCAGAACCGGTGAGGTATGCACCACGGCTGCTGACGTCGCCATCCTTACCAGCCAGGAATTCGCTGCGCAGGTTGATGCCGCCACTTGTTGACTGACGCCCCAGCATGGTAGGGATTTTCAATTCGCCGCCAATGCTGACGCGGTCGCGACGGTAGTCGTCGCCCACTTCAATGTCGTTCCATGCAACGGTGCTGATGGCATGTCCGCGACCTTTCTGTCCGGAGGCTACGATACGAAATTCCTTGGTAGGACGGTATTCCAACTTGAGGATGACGTCCTTGTCGCTGTTGCCGTCAGAGGTATTGATGCCCTGTCCGTTCATCACTGCCAGTTCGTAGTGGAAATGGTCGTTGAACAGGTCGCCCAGCAGCATGATACCCTGGTCGCGACCGTAGTTGGGACCGAGCAGAGGCTCGTTGCCGTTAGCCAAGAGAGCTACCGACTGCGAGGTGATGTCGATGAGTTCGAGCGACGTTGGTGAGAGAGGGCTCTCCAGTGAGAACGGGTGCTGGAACTGTCCGACGCGAACGGTCAGCGCCTTGTTGTTCGTTACGCGATAGTCGGTCCAAAACTCCAGAACGCCTTTCGACAAGGCGAAGTTGTTCATGAACAGGAACGACCAGCGGTCGGTAATTCTGGCCTTGCCCCAGAAAATGGCACGCTTGAAATTGAACGAACTGGTGGTCTTGTCGCCTTGGTCACTGTAGGCATAACCGCCCTGCATGTAACCGTTGATGGTGATGCGGCTGCTTAGCTCTTTCAGCCAGTCTATTTCTTTTTGCTCTTTCTGTTGAGCACTGGCTGTCAGCGAGAACAGCATCATCACGCAGATAAATTTGAATGCTTTCATCTTAAGTTAATGGTTTATTATATTTTATTTTTCACTTTTCACTTCTTCTTGACGACATATTTCTGATAGTAGGTAATCAGTAGCGTCGTCATAGGCAGGGCGATAATCATGCCCAGAATGCCCAACAGCGAACCCCAGATAGAGAGGGACAGCAGGATGATGGCCGAGTTAAGGCCTGTGACGTGACCCATGATGCGTGGGGTGAGAATAGTGTCCTGGATTATCTGCACCACAGCGAAGACGATGAGCACCGACAGCATGATAAGCCAGAAACTATCGCCCGTGTCGGCGGCTTTGACCACTGCAAGCAGGATGGCCGGAATAAAACCGACGAGTTGCAGGTAGGGCACCATGTTGAGCAGTCCGATGAACATACCCAAACCGATAGCCATTGGAAAATCGATGATGAGGAAACCAATGCTGAACAGTATGCCCACGCAGAAGGCTACCAAACCTTGTCCGCGGAAGTAGAGGTTCATGCCTTGCTGGACGTCGCTGACCAGTTGGACGGCAAAATGGCGGAAACGCTGGGGCAGCAGGTCGACCCATCCGCTGGAAATCTCCTCGTAGTCTAATAATATAAATAAGGTATAGAGCAAGACCATGGTCAGCGTGAGGACGCTGGACAGCACATTGATGCTCTGGACGACGGCATCCCACACCTTCGGCAACGTCTGCTTGACGCTCTCCAAGAAACCTTCCTGTGTGACGAGCGCCTTGACATCGTCGGTGGTAAGATGGTCGTGGATAAAATCCTCGACCATGTTGGGGATATTGTTCAGATAGGCGCTGTTGTTGACATATTCTACCAGCAAGTCCTTGACACGCATACTTTCTTCTATCATCGGCGGAATAATCAGCCATAACAGACCCGTCAACACACCGCCTACCACAAGGAAAGCGCACAAGATGCCTAAGATGCGGAACTTGAGGTGGCAACGATACTGGAAGAATTTGACCAGCGGGAAAAGAAGGTAGGAGATGAGCCATGCCAGGAAGAAAGGTAGCAGGACGCTGCTCAGTCGGTTGAGCAACATGACGATGCCCACGACGATGATGACAGCCATCACGCTACGGATAAAACTGTCGAAAGTAATCTTCTTTTGCTCCATAACGCCTGCAAAATTAATAAAAAAGGAGCAAAATGGCATAAAAATACTAAGAAAAATGCATGTATGACGAAAATCTTGATGTCTTTGTGCCTTTTTGCGCATATTTATGCTTAACTTTGTGCCATGATTATCGAACCTATTGCTTATTTCCGTTCGCCGCTGACGTCGAAATTCGGCATTCCAAGGCAGAGTGGTATCGTGGCAGAACTGCACGGCACGATAGAATTCGTGGCTAAATATGCACAACCTGAAGCCCTGCGCGGACTGGAGGCCTACGACTACGTGTGGCTGATATGGGGATTCTCGGAAAACGTGGAGGCCGAGAAACATCCCACGGTGCGCCCGCCCCTGTTGGGGGGCAACGAACGGGTAGGGGTGTGGGCAACGCGCTCGCCTTTCCGTCCGAACAACTTAGGACTGTCATCGGTACGCATAGCCAAGATAGACGCAGAGACAGCCCGAATCGAGGTGACGGGCGCTGACCTGATGGACGGCACGCCCATCTACGACGTCAAACCCTATCTGCCGTATGTCGACAGTCATCCCGAGGCTCGTGGCGGATTTACCGACGACCACGAATGGCAGCGTTTGCAGGTGGAAATCAGCGACGAACATGCCGCACGTTTCGACGCTACAGACTTGAAAGTACTTAAAGAACTGCTGTCGCTCGACCCTCGTCCCCACTATCATCATGACGACCAACGGGAATATGGCATGCCGTTCAAAGGCTTCGATGTAAGATTCAAAGTGTCAGAAGGAACCCTCTACGTCCTCAACATTTCATAATTCTCAATTCTCAATTGTCAATTGTCAATTGTCAATTATAATTGTCACTTCCACTCTATGTTGACGTGCTGGAAGCCCATGCTCTGCATGAGGCGGCGCATCTGGACATCACCGTTCTTACGTGCGGTCTCGATGTTCTGGGGCGTCAGACTGTAGTGTAGCATGCGCTGTTGGGCGCGGCGGTAGAGCGTTTCGCGGTCGTGGGCTGTCCAACGGCCACTCTCGTGGAAACTCTTAGTGCGCGCCTCGTCGATGAAGTTGTCGTCGAGCAGGGTAGGACGCGGCAACCACATCGTAATGCTGTCGCCCTGCGTGGTAATCCATGTGGAGTCCATCTTCTGCATGTCGAGGCCCAGACGGACCGTACCATAATATATACGCGCGAGATGGTCGTCGGTAAACAAGCCCTTGCGGGTGGTGTCGACCAGTTCCTCGTTGCTGATAGCCAGGAATTCCCATTGACCGATGGCGCGGATGCTCTCAATCTGCTGGGGCGTAATGTCGATATGCTGGTCGGCCTCAAGGCTGATTTCCGTCTGTTGCACGCCTCGTATGAGCCACCAGAGGAAGAGGATGGCAACGACGATGCCTGAGGCAATCAGGATAAGCCTGACATCTTTTATCCTATTGATCTTTAATCTTTCATCTTTCATCTTTAATCTTTAATCTTCTTGATGATATCGGTAATAGTCAGATTCTTGCGGAACGCAATGGTGATGTTCTCTTCGCGATAGCCCATCTGCACAATCATGGGTACCAGTACGCGGGCGGCATTGGCCTGCGCCGTCTCAACGATATGCATATCGGGAATGCTGTTGATGATGGCTAAGCGCCCTTGCTGTTCGTAGTTGCTCATCTCGCTGTCGCTAAAGTGTGCACGGACAAGGCCGACGTACTCTTTAATCTCCTTCTGGTTGATTTTCGAGCTGGTGAGTACCACCTGCGGGTCGGGCAACAGAATGGTGATCTTGTCGCCGTCGCGCTCGATGCTCTTTTCGTCGAATTCGCTGAAGTCGATATAGGCTTTCAGCGTGGCGTCCATCGGAATGGCTATCTTACGGTCGCCCAAGGGTAGGGGGATGTTGAACTGCTTATTCATGAGGTTACCCTTCAGACGCACCACATCGTCGTGGGTGACAATCTTATGCACCTTCACTTCGGTAGTGTACAACCTGGAGCACTGCTGAATCTGCATCACCATCTGTGGAATGGTGTCGATGACGACGGGCTCCGACGGCTTTTCGGGCTCCGTCTTCTGTCCGCAGGCCATCAGCATGACTGCAACGGATAGCATGACGATGCTGACAAAACGGTAGGAAAACATCTTTTTTTGTACCATAACGCTTGCAAAGTTACTAAAGAACATTCAAAAAAACAAATTTTTCACTTTTCACTTTTCATTTTTCACTTCTTTTTTGTACCTTTGCAAACAATGAACTAAAAATGCATCAGAAAATGACTAAAAGTTTATTCATGGTGATAGCAACCGGCATACTGCTGTCGTTGGTTGCCTGCAGTGAGAAGAAAAAGAGTGCGGATATTATCACGCAGCGCGTTGAAAAGGTGGCGCCTCAGACGCCGGAGCGTATGCAGGAATATAACGACAGCCGTGACGTGGCATGGATTGGCAAACAGTATAAGGTGACTGTGCATCGTCAGCCTGGCGATTCGCTGCCAATGGTAAAAGACGAGACGGGCCAGAAGTTTGTCGATAACATCATTTCAGTCAGTGTATTTCGTGCTGACGGCACCAAATTCTTTAGTCGTAACTTCACGAAGTCCGACTTCCTGAGTTATCTGGATGATGACTATAGCAAGACGGGAATCCTGGAAGGACTGGTATTCGACAAGGCTGATGGCGACTGGCTGGAATTTGCTGCCAGCGTATCTCATCCGCATACCGACGAATATATCCCTTTGGTGGTCAAACTGTCGCGTATGGGACAGGTGACTATTCAGCGTGACACGCAGATGGATACCACTGGTGATACGCCTGAGCAAGAGCAGTCATCTGAGGAAATATAAGGTTTGCACCCTCTTTCAGAAGCGTCTCGTCGGGCAGTGGACCTGTGTTGACGGCGACGGTAAAGCAACGGGCGGCTACGGCGGCTCGGACTCCTAAGGGCGCATTCTCGACGACCATCGTCTCGAAGGGCTCCACGCCACATTTTTGCATACCTATGAGATAAGGCTCGGGATTGGGCTTTCCGTGTTTGACGTCGAAAGCTGTCACGATCAATTCCTCGCGAAGCAATCCCTCAAAATCAATCAATAGCTTGTCGAGCAACGCATGTTGGGCACTGCCCGTTACCACGCATATCTTCCAACCATTGTCCTTGATATGCTGCATCAACTCCTTGATGCCAGGCATGATGCGTGCTGGTGTCAGCTGGCACTGATGCGCGAAAACCTCGGCCTTGTGGGCATACATCTTTTGGGCTTCCTCGTCGGACAGTTCCCTGTTCCACTGTGCACGAGCCAGCGTCTTGATGGTCTCTACGCCACGCATGCCTTCATACTGATAAGCTCCTTCGTAGGGCATGTCGAGTCCGAAGTCCTTCATCGAGTCGTGCCACGAGACGGAGTGGTTGGGCATCGAGTCGTAGATGACACCGTCCATATCGAAAAGCACGGCTTTCGGGCTGAACTGCCCAAAGCCGTGTCTTTCTAAGTATTGCTTGATTGCTTTCATAATTAGCAATTAGTAATTAGTAATGAGTAATTATGATTACACTTTTAGGCAGTTTTCAGCACTTAGACAAATCATAATTACTAATTTCTCATTACTCATTACTCATTTGCGAGACGAGCCTTAATCGCCTTGCTGTCAGCCTCGTAGCCGGGCTTGTCGAGCAGGGCGAACATATTCTTCTTGTAGGCCTCCACACCAGGCTGGTTGAAGGGGTTCACGCCCAGCACATTACCGCTGATGCCGCAACCAATCTCGAAGAAGTAGATGAGTTGACCGATATAGTATTCGTTCAGTTTGGGAACGCTGATGCGGATGTTGGGCACACCGCCGTCGACGTGAGCCAGACGAGTACCCAGCTCAGCCATCTTGTTCACCTCGTCCACACGCTTGCCAGCGAGGAAGTTCAGACCGTCGAGGTTCTCCTCGTCGCTGGGGAACAGCAGTTTCTTCTCAGGCTCCTCAACGCTGATGACCGTCTCGAAGATGGTGCGCTCGCCGTCCTGAATCCACTGACCCATAGAGTGCAGGTCGGTAGTGAAATCGACGCTGGCAGGGAAGATACCCTTCTTGTCCTTACCCTCAGACTCTCCGTAGAGCTGCTTCCACCACTCGCTGACGAAGTGCAGCTTGGGCTGGTAGTTCACCATGATCTCAATCTTCTTGCCCTTGCCATAGAGTGCGTTACGCACGGCAGCATACTGAGCAGCGGGGTTCTCGTCGAAAGGTACGCTGGGAGCGCAAGCCTTCTCCATATCCTGAGCGCCAGCCACCAACTGCTTGATGTCGAAACCGGCGCAAGCGATAGGCAGCAAACCTACTGGAGTCAGTACAGAGAAACGACCACCCACATTGTCGGGGATGATGAAGCTCTTGTAACCCTCCTTGTCGGCACAGGTACGGGCAGCACCGCGCTTAGCGTCGGTCACAGCCACGATGACCTTCTTGGCCTCCTCCTTACCACGCTGAGCCTCACACTGCTTCTTCAACAGACGGAAGGTCAGAGCAGTCTCGGTGGTGGTACCAGACTTCGAGATATTGATGACGCCGAACTTCTTGTCTTTCAGATATTCTGTCAGTTCGAACAGATAGTCCTCGCCAATGTTGTTACCAGCAAACAGGATGGTAGGATTCTTGCCGTCCTGAATCAGCCAACCGAATGAGTTGCTCAGAGCTTCGATGACAGCACGGGCACCCAGGTAAGAACCACCGATACCTGCTACAACCACTGCTTCGCAGTTGTCGCGCAGCACCTTAGCGGTTGCCTCAATCTCGTCGAGGAAAGCGGGGGTGATCTCCGTAGGCAGATGCAACCACCCTAAGAAGTCATTGCCAGGGCATGTACCATTTTCCAAAGCCTCTTGTGCGGCCTTTACCTTTGGCTCGAAAGCCTTTACTGCGCCTGCCTCCAGGAAGCAAGCAGCCTTTGTAATGTCAAGTTTGATGTTGTTCATAATAATACTATAGTTATCTAAATGAATCTGTTAATAGTTTGATTTCAATCTGCGGGCTGATGCGTTCGTACAGAATGTTGTAGACGGCATCCAGAATAGGCATGTTGACGTGGCAGTGACGATTGATTTCCTTCATACACTTGGTGCCGAAGTAGCCCTCGGCAATCATCTCCATCTCTATCTGGGCCGACTTGACGCTGTATCCCTTGCCAATCATGGTACCAAAGGTGCGGTTTCGTGAAAAATTCGAATAACCCGTCACCAGCAGGTCGCCCATATATACCGAGTCGGCGATGTTGCGCTCCAAAGGATGTATCACCTTGAGGAAACGAGCCATCTCCTGCACTGCATTGGCCATCAGAACGGCTTGGAAGTTGTCGCCGAACTTCAGACCGTTGCAGATACCGGCTGCAATGGCATAGACATTCTTCAGTACGCTGGAGTATTCGATGCCGATGACATCGGTAGACGTCTTGGTCTTGATGAACGGACTGCAGAGAATATCAGCAAACGACTGCGCTTTCTCACGATCAGCACAACCAACGGTGAGATAGCTGAGTCGCTCAAGGGCCACCTCTTCAGCATGTGAAGGGCCACCGATGCAGGCCAGATTGTCGTAGGGCACGTCGTAGACCTGATGGAAGTATTCTGAACAAACCAGATTCTCGTCAGGGACGATACCCTTGATGGCGGTGACAATGAACTTGTCGCGTAAGCGGGTCTTGAGTTTCTTCAGATGACTCTTGAGGTAGGGCGAGGGCGTGACGAACACCAGCGTATCGTACTGCTCGGCAATCTTGTTGAGGTCGCTGGAGAAGAATATCTCGTCGATGTCGAAGCGCACGCTCTGCAGATAAGCAGGGTTGTGGCCCAGACGGCGAAAATCTTCGATACGGTCGTCGCGTCGCATATACCAGCCAATGTGGTGGGTCTTCCCTACCACAATCTTTGCAATGGCCGTAGCCCACGAACCTCCGCCAATGATGGCTATTCTACCGCAGTCGTACATAATTGACAATTGATAATTGACAATTGATAATTAGGCTTGCGCCTTCTCAATCCAAGCAGCGACTTCGTCGACTGATGGCTTAGTCATTTCCAATTTATATTTCTTGACGATGTCGCCAATCTTCTGTTGCAAACCCTGAGCCTTTTCCGTTGCGATGTTCTGAACGAGGTTGAAACCTGCCTTGCGGAGCACGGGAACCCACTCCTCGCTGACGCCAATCTCAGCCCACTCGGCGGGTGTCGACTGAGGAATCTTCTTCTCAGGCTTCATCTGTGGGAACAGCATGACCTCGCCAATGGTAAACTTACCCGTGAGTAGCATGACCAGACGGTCGATACCGATACCGATACCGAACGTCGGTGGCATACCGTATTGCAGGGCACGAAGGAAGTCGTGGTCGATAATCATCGCCTCGTCATCGCCCTTGTCGGCCAACTTCATCTGCTCTACGAAGCGCTCCTCCTGATCGATGGGGTCGTTTAGCTCAGAGTAGGCGTTAGCCAGCTCTTTACCATTCACCATCAGCTCGAAACGCTCGGTCAAGCCGGGCTTTGAGCGGTGCATCTTGGTCAGTGGCGACATCTCCACAGGATAGTCGGTAATGAAGGTAGGCTGGATGAATGAGCCCTCGCAGAACTCGCCAAAGAGTTCGTCGATGAGCTTACCCTTACCCATGGTTTCATCGACATCCATGCCCTTAGAGAGGCAGAACTGGCGAATCTCATCTTCTGTCTTGCCGTCGCAGTCGAAACCTGTCTTCTCCTTGATGGCATCGAGGATAGGCAAACGGCGGAAAGGTGCCTTGAATGAAATAATGTTACCATCAATCTCAACCTCAGGCTTGCCGTTGACAGCCGTACAAATCTGCTCCAGCATATTTTCGGTGAATGTCATACCCCAGAGCAGGTCCTTGTAGCTGACGTATAACTCCATGCAGGTAAACTCGGGATTGTGGGTCTTGTCCATACCCTCGTTGCGGAAGTTCTTGCCCATCTCGTAAACGCCCTCGAAGCCACCTACGATGAGGCGCTTCAGGTAGAGCTCAGTAGCAATACGCATATACATATCTTGATTCAGCGCATTGAAGTGGGTGATGAATGGGCGGGCTGAAGCACCACCTGCGATGTTCTGAAGGATAGGGGTGTCTACCTCTGTATAGCCAGCATTATCGAGAATGCTGCGCAGGGTGCGGATAATCGTGGCACGCTTCAGGAAAGTATCCTTCACGCCCTCGTTAACCACCAGGTCAACATAACGCTGGCGATAACGCAGTTCAGGATCGTCGAACTTGTCGTAGGCCACACCGTCCTTATACTTCACGATAGGCAGGGGCTTCAGGGCCTTCGACAGCAGGGTCAGCTCCTTGCAATGTACACTGATTTCGCCCGTCTGTGTGCGGAACACGAAACCTTTGATACCGATGAAGTCACCAATGTCCAGCAACTTCTTGAATACCGTATTATATAACTCCTTGTCCTCACCGGGGCAGAGGTCGTCGCGGGTGATATACACCTGGATGCGACCCTTGGAGTCCTGTAATTCTACAAACGAAGCCTTACCCATGACGCGACGGCTCATCATACGGCCGGCGATGCTTACCTCACGGGGCTCGGCATCATCCTGAAAGCTCTCAACGATTTCCGTCGAGAAAGCGTTGGTAGGAAATTCTGCGGCAGGGTAGGGGTTAATGCCCATTGCACGCAGCTGTTGCAGACTCTCACGTCTGCCAATCTCTTGTTCACTAAGCTCTAAAACGTTCATATTTATCTTTAAATATCACATAATACGTGGCAAAGGTACAAAAAAATGCACAAAGTACAAAAGAAAACACCGTTTTTCTTTTATTTTTGATTGCAACGCCACATTTTGAATGCGATGCCACATTCATTCCCATCGCAAAATGGCGTGAGGGCTCGAAGATAAAACGTGAGGGAGACGTGAGGGAGAATCGCTTACCCTCACGTGCCCTCACCCCTTTGTGCATCGGCCTTTGAAACCTATGATGTGAAAAAGTGAGGGACATTTTGATAAGTCAACGTTTTTCAGGCATTTGGTCACAATATGTATTAAGCGATTGGCGATAGTCCGCCTAATGCAAACTGTGAGTCCGACGGCTTCGGACTCACAGTCTGAGGCCTGCGAACTTAATTCTTAATCTACACGCACCACTCGGAAGCCAACGTTGGCATAGCCTTTTAATCCGTCGAGAGCAGTGTCAGAGTATTCGCTGCGGCACTCATCGCGACTGGTATCCCATGCACCGCCTTTGACCAGATAATTACCGTTTTCAGTCTGTGTCGACGTCCACTCCCAACAGTTGCCCCAAAAGTCGATGCCACCGCAGTTACCAACTGAACTGGCGTAGGCGTCAACGGGTGTCAATCCACTATCAACATGATTGCTGTTCATGGCAACATCCTTAGGCATGTGACCGGCAGCCAGAATCCATTCGTATTCTGATGGCAAACGGAATTTGTGCTTTGTATCTTGTGTACCTAACCATTCGCAATAGGCCATCGCCTCCTGATAGCTGATGTTCACTACAGGATAACGGTCTTGTCCTACAGGATAGGTGAAGTCCGTCTTGAACGTTTTATATTCTGCATTCGTCACAGGCACATAGCCGATATAGGCATTTTCCTGCCAAGCACCTTTCAGCACGCACCACTGGTCGTTGGGGTCATCGTCCTTACGCGAATCTATCAGACTCAGGAAGCGTTGCCATAGTCGCTCCTCGCGATTGTTTACCATCTCGTCGACAATGCCTTGCATCTCATCTATCAGCGACTGATGATGGGCCTCGCGTTCCAGTTCACGCAGCTTAGCCTTCTTACGAGCCACCACCTTGTCGTAGCGCACCCCCATCTGGTCGTACAGGGCCTGATAGTTCTCGTCTGTAGGATTCTGTTTGTAGATGCGTAACAGTTCCTTGGTCTTCTTGTCCAGCTCGGGACGTTCTTCCTCCACCAAAGGTGCATTAGGGTCGTCAAACTCCAGTTCACTCTCATCGAGGTCGAGAGGCGTAATATACTTCCCTGCCTCCGTCACCTGATGTACGCCGAAATAATGCGCCGCTTTCTCATCTTTGAATATGGACAAACGATAGCCGCTATGAAGGTCGCAGGGGAAGGTCGACACAATGTAGTCTTTGCCTGCCGTAAACGTTGAACCATCAGGAGCCTTGTAAGTGATGATGGACTTATCCTTACTGCCAGCAATGCCGTAACCATCGACACTCTCCACTTCTATATGCGTCACACCCGTCATTTGGAAGTTCAGGCGGATGCCACTGATAGCGGATTCTACAAAGACCTTTTCCGACTCATTGTTGCAAGAAATGATGCCGTCGGCCCATTGTTCTGTTGCGATAGTGATAACCTGCGACGCGCTAATGTAGGTTACATTGACATGTGATGAAACAGTATCTGTCTCTGTTTTCGTAGGTATTACAGGAACGGGCGATTGGTACTCACCATCGTCTTCCTCAGCCGTTTTACAACTTGTCAGCCCCAATAATAAGGCTGACAAGAGTAGAATTATTACCTGTTTCATGACTACTTACGGTAAGATGAACGACGT
>Ga0265298_10005925_pt1 | contig 15217 bp, 6 predicted proteins | sample AusTroGonzalo_MG_3_FD_193486 | JGI IMG/M metagenome (GOLD analysis project Ga0265298, IMG submission 193486) | Bovine rumen microbial communities from tropical cattle in Woodstock, Queensland, Australia - Gonzalo_01 | ecosystem: Host-associated > Mammals > Digestive system > Stomach > Rumen ... | reverse complement strand
ACCATGCTTCTCGTCGTAGTCCCACTGCTCGTTGCCCACGCCCAGGAACTTCAGGTTGAAGGGAGCAGGATGGCCCATGTCGGCACGCACCTTGCCCCACTTGGTGTTCACGTCGCCATTGGCAAACTCCACCAGGTCGAGGGCATCCTGGATATACTCATCCAACTGATCCACAGGCACATGTACGCCAGGCTTGGTGGGGTCGGGGTTCTGGAACTGGCAACTCAGTCCGCAAGAGATAACAGGCAGAGGCTCGCAGCCAAAGTCCTCGCACAGCTGGAAGAACTCGAAGAAGCCCAGTCCGTAGCTCTGGTAATAGTTGGGGAAATAGCGCTGGGTAAAGGTGTAGTGCCAGCGGTTCTCGTTCAGGGGACGGTTCTCAACAGGGCCCACACTGTTCTTCCAGTTGTAGCGTGTCTCGAGGTCGGTACCCTCAACAATACAGCCACCAGGGAAACGGAACACACCAGGATGCATGTCGTTCAAAGCCTGTGCCAGGTCCTGACGCATGCCGTTCTCGCGACCCTTCCATGTCTTGACGGGGAAGAGCGAAACATGCTCCACATCGGTGGTAGCCTTACTGTCGCCCCAAACACGCAGGTGTGCCTTGGCAAAGGTGCGTCTGGGCTTGATAATGGTGGTGTATTTTTTCCATTCCTTGCCACTGACATCCACGCTGGCGTTGCCCAGCTTCTGGTCGTCGCCCATGGTGGCGTTGTCTACCAGGTCGATCCACAGCTTGGCCTTGCCGCCATCGGGCACACGGGCCCATACAGAGAAGCGATACTCCTCGCCACCCTTCACGCCGATGCCAAAGAAGCCTTGGTTCTCGATCATCGTGTGCTTGTCGCCATGACCGGCAGGAGCCATGCGCACATAGTGTGGGTTCTTGTCGAAAGGACCATCGTCCTTCAGTGATACCTTGCCTGAGATATCCCATCCTGCAAATGCATTGGGGAATTCAAACGAACGGTTCATGATAAGTTCTGCATAGAGACCACCGTCGGCAGCATAGTTGATATCCTCAAAGAAGATACCATACATGGTCGACTGAACTGGCGCTCCAAGTTTCTTGGCGTTCACGTCCATCACATGCTGTGCCTGGGCAGAGAGTGATGCAGCGAAAGCCAACGAAAGAGAAATGAGTTTTAAGTTCATGTCTTGTAGTGTTTTAAGTGATTGCTTATTTCTGTCTGTGCAAAATTAGTTAAAAGTTTGAAAAATACAAAGGAATTTCGGATAAAAGTATTACTTTTGTAACTAATTAACTAACGAACTAATATTTTGGCGCATGAAAAGATTGTTAATCGCTGAAGACAATGACAGCAACTACATCCTGATGACCTACATCCTGAAGAATCATTATGAGTTTGATCGTGCTCGTGATGGACGTGAGTGCGTGGAACTGGCTCAGAAAGGTGGCTTCGACCTGGTGCTGATGGATATCAAGATGCCAGTGATGGACGGTTTGGAGGCAACAGCCAAACTGAAGGAGCTGATGCCAGACCTGCCTGTTATCGCCCTGACGGCCAATGCTTTCGATAGTGATCGCCAGTTGGCGTTCGATGCTGGTTGCGTGGATTTCCTGACGAAGCCCATTAGCAGTCAGTTGTGCTTGAGCACCATTGCAAAATACGTAGGCGAATAAGTTGGTCTGTACCCCCCACAGAATATCCTATTCATATCTGTTTTGGATCTTTTTTGGTTTAAAATCCATATAAATGTGGATTGTAAAGGTCGGATAATCATCGTAACTTTGCACCCGAAATCCAAATCATAGAGATATGAATAGGATATTATTATAAAAATATAGACCAACACAAACTACAAAATATAGAACCACGATTTTTTTGATTGGAATTAATTGGAAAAGCCCGCAGAAATGCGGGTTTTTCGCGTATATGAGACGAATAGAAAAACACATGCGACAGTTAAAAAACGGGTAGCAACGAATAGAAAAGTCGTTCGGACGTAGCATAAAATGCATCATTATTATTATTATTAACTTTGCATCGCATTTTTTAATGAATGCCAAAAAGAAAAAATCTCAATAATTCCAAAAATTAAAAACGTATGAAAACCGAAAGACAAATCCTAAAACGGAGTCGACGCTGGTTGCTGGTGGCCGGGTGGTTGCTGGCGAGTGGTGGCGGCTTGATGTCTTGTTCGGACTACGACTTGGATGAAAAGACTCCCGATGGATGGGGAGCCAGCATCTATAGTTGGCTGGACGAACAGGGTAACTACACCAACACGGTACGTCTGATTGACGATCTGGGTTTTCGTGAGGTGCTGGCTAAGACGGGCTCTCGAACACTCTTCGTGGCCGACGATGCAGCCTACGATCGGTTCTTTAAGAACAACTCGTGGGGTGTGAAGCGCTATGCCGACCTGACAGTATCACAAAAGAAACTGCTGCTCTTTGGCAGTATGATGAACAACTCGATGCAGTTGAACAGTCTGCCCAGCGTTGAGGGCAACCCTCCCAGGGAAGGTGAGTGTATGCGTCGCTATTCATCGAGTTCAACCTACGACTCGGTGGCTGTGCTGACGGCCTCTCAGATGCCTGACAACCGCTATTGGAAGCCCTATCGCGAGGCCGACAAGCCCATGGTCTGCATGACGGACAACTCGCAGGTGCCTCTGGTGCAGTTCATCGAGAAGCAGCTCACCAATAAGCACATCACCAATGCCGACTACGACTTTATCAACAACCACACCACCAACCGTAAGGCTGGTGATGCCAGCATCAACGGTGTGTCGGTGGACGAGCCGAACATCAAGTGCTCGAATGGTTTCATCCATAAGATGGCCGAGGTGATCACCCCATTGCCCAATATGGCCGAGCTGATTCGCAGTAAGCAGAACGTCAGCATGTGGAACAGTCTGCTGGAGCGCTTCTGTGCCCCCTTCCCCTTGGACAAGGAGGTGACACGACAGTATAACTATCTGTATGATGCCAATGTGGACACCGTGTTCCAGAAGCGTTTCTTCTCAGAGAAGTCGCAGGGCGGCAAGGCCGTTAACTCGGCCCCAGACAAGGGTTCTGTGAGTGGACTGCTGAAGTTCGACCCTGAGTGGAACGACTATTATACCGGTTTGAACGACCAGGAAGGAAACATTGCCATGCAGCGCGATATGGCTGTGATGATGGTGCCTTCCGACAAGGCCCTGACAGACTATTGGAACAATGGTGCTGGTAAGGTGCTGCGCGACTACTATGGCAAGTTGGAGAACGTGCCCAACGACGTGATTAACGAGTTGATCAACGTAAACATGCTGGGCTCGTTTGTTAGTTCCGTACCCTCAAAGTTCTCTGGCATCCTGAACGATGCCAACGACCCCATGGGAGTGAAGGAAGAGGATATCGACTCTGTGTGGCTGGCTTGTAACGGTGCTGTCTATCTCACGAATAAGGTCTACACGCCGACAGCCTTTGTCAGTGTGTCTTATCCTGTGATTATCAACGAGACGATGAATATCATCAAGTGGGCCATCGACAAGGATGTGCTGCAATATAAGGTGTATCTGAACTCGCTGAACTCAACCTACAGTTTCTTTATTCCCAGAAACCAGGCCCTGCTTCAGTATATCGACCCCTGCTCGTATGGCAAGAACCAGCGCCAGCTGTTGCGCTTCCATTATGACAAGTCGAAGGTTAAAATGTCAGAGCGTGTGTGGGCCAGCGTATGGAACTATGACCCTGAGACAGGTATGGTGGGCGACTCGATTGGTAGAATCACTGATGAATACACCATCAAGAACCGCTTGAAGGATGTGCTGGAAACCCATATCGTGATTGGTAATGTGGAGGATGGTCATGAGTACTATCGCACCAAGGGCGGCACAGAGATCCGTGTGAAGAACGCCAAGGCTGGTGCCAACGGCATGACCGTGGAAGGCAGTTATCAGCTGAACGAGGGTCAGCCCCTGCACGTGACTCAGGTCTACGACCAGACCAAGGGCGGCAATGGTAAGGCCTATATCCTGGACGACGAACCTATCATGACCACCCGCAAGACGGTGCGCGACGTGCTGGCCGAGCATGAGGAGTTCTCGAAGTTCCTGGAACTGATGGACGGCAGTGGACTGTTTGAGAGCATTCACAACAAGCGCAACGCAACGGCAGGACAGAACGTATCGGCATTCAACACCTATCATTATACTGTATATGTGCCTTCGAATGCCAGCATCCAGGCCATGCAGGACGCCAAGAAGTTGCCTACCTGGGAGCAGGTGGAGGCTTATGAGAATGCAGGCAACCTGTCGGCTAAGACGCGCGACTCGCTGAAGATTGTGAACTTTGTGAAGTATCATATTCAGGATAATGCCCTCTTTATTGGTGCCGAGAAGGACAGTGCCGACTTCGAGACGGCTGTGATCGACCCCTCTACGGAGCGCTTCTATCGTGTGACGGCCAACCTGACGGACAAGGGTATCTCGATTGTGGACCAGGCTTGCAGAAAAGATCCTAACCACAAGCGCCAGCCAGTGAAGGTGGTGACAACGAATCCCCGTCTGTATAACCTCATGGCACGTGAGTATCAGTATGACACCTCAGATGCCAAGAAGGCCAATAATATCGAGACCAGTTCGTCGGCTGTTATTCATTTGATTGACAAGCCGTTGCTGCTGGATATCACTCAGTCTGTGGATGATTAGGAAATTAAAAAATAAAAACGCTACAGTTATGAAACGATTAGGTATTATTATATTTTCATTTTTTAGTTTCCTGATGACTGCTCATGCCCAGAAAGCGGGTGATGTGATTAGTGGAACAGTGACAGACGACTTCGGTCCTGTGATGAGAGCGAACGTGGTGGAGCTCGATGCGTCGAACCGTATCGTGGCTGCTGCCGTGACTGATATGAGTGGAAACTTCTCTTTCCGCCTGAAGAATCCTAAGGATAAGCTGAGTATCTCGTTTGTGGGTTATAAAAAGGTGATGCTGCCTTTTAACAAGACACATTTTAATATACGCCTGCAGGACGATACGATGATTGACGATGTGGTGATCACACAGAAGAAACGTACACATGGCTCAGGCCTTTCAATCCCTGTCGACGAGATCTCTACCTCTCAGCAGAGCATCAGCATGTCGGAGTTCGAGGGTCTGTCTATGACCACGGTCGACGAGGCCCTGCAGGGACGTATCGCTGGTCTGGATATCGTGGCTGGCGGCGACCTGGGTAAGGGCACGTCCATGCGTCTGCGTGGTATCTCAACCATCACTGGTAACAGTGAGCCGCTGATTGTGGTCGACGGTAATGTGTGGGAGACCAACATCAACGACGACGTGTCGACCATGAACGAGGAGAAGTTTGCTGAGTTGCTGAACGTGAACCCTGAGGATATCGAGAGCATCTCTGTGCTGAAGGATGCTGCCGCAACGGCCATCTGGGGTTCGCAGGGCTCGAATGGTGTAATCGAGATTAAGACCAAGCGTGGCTCTCGTGGTGCTACACGTGTGAGCTATAGCTTCCGACTGACGGGTACCTATCAGCCCAATGGCTATAAGATGCTGAATGGCGACGAATATACCATGATGCTGAAAGAGGAGTATTTTAATCCTCGCATGAGTGATGAGGCCAGTAACATCCAGGAGATCAACTACGATCCCTCGTTCTCGGAATACGAGATGTATAACAACAACACCGACTGGCTGAAGGAGGTCAAGCAGGTGGGTTGGCGCCAGAACCACTACCTCTCGCTGACAGGTGGTGGCGAGAAGGCCCACTTCCGTATTGGTGCTGGTTACGACCACGAGACGGGTTCTATCATTGAACAGCAGCTGGACCGTTTCACCTCGCGTGTGAACCTGGACTATTTCGTGTCTGACCGTATCAAGATCGAGACCAACATCGCGCTGACCTATACAAAGAACAAGCGCAACAACGGCGACCTGCTGTCTATCGCCTATAACCGCATGCCTAACCTCTCAATCTATGAGCAGGATAAGTATGGCAACGACTTGGACGACTACTACAGCATGCTGCCCACGGCCCACTCTGAGTTGCGACGCGACCAGTTGAACCTGAAGAACCCTGTGGCTCTGGCCTATGAGGCTAAGAACGACGGAACGAGCTATAACATCGCCCCTGAGTTTAAGTTGCGCTACAACCTGCTGAGCCTGGACGATGACAAGACACGCCTGAACTATGAGGGTAAGGTGGTGTTTAACATCTTTAATAGCTATGACGAGACCTTCATGCCTTTGTCGCTGAGTACCAAGGGCTGGAACGATGCTGGCTCGAACAACGAGTCGTCGTCGGCCAACAGAGCCACTTCGGCTTCGTCGAAGACGTTGGGTGTGACCATGACGCACACGCTGACCTTTACACCTGCGTTCAGAAACCCTGACCACGCCATGACGATGCTGCTCCGTGCACAGTCGACCAGTGGTAACTCTACCAACCAGAATACGGGTCTGTGGGGACTGCCCAGCGGTTCTACCCAGAGCACCTCGGCCGAGGGTATCATTGATAACATGACAACAGGCAGCGGACAGTGGCGCAGTGTTTACTTTACCTATTCTGCCCACTATGCCTATAAAGGACGCTATATGGCCGACTTCACCGTTCGTCGTGACGGTAGTACAAAGTTTGGTGAGGACGAGCGTTGGGGTAACTTCCCCTCGTTCTCTCTTCGCTGGAACGTTGGTAAGGAGGAATGGTTCCAGAAGGCTCTGCCTTTCGTCTCTATGCTGTCTGTTCGTCCAGGCTGGGGTATCAGTGGCCGTCAGCCAGACTCTGAGGGACTGTTCTATAGTAAGTATAACGATGGCGCCGGCTATCTGGGCGTAGGTAGTGTGGCTCCACAGAATATTCAGATGAAGAAGCTGAAGTGGGAACAGAAGGAGACTTATAACCTGGGTACCGACTTCGGATTCTTCGACGACCGCATCACAGGTAATGTGGAGTTGTACTGGCAGTACACCAGCGACCTGCTGATGAAGGACCGTGGCCTGCCTACCTCTTCTGGCTTCTCGAAGTATAACATCCAGAATGTGGGCGACATGAAGAACATTGGTTGGGAGTTCAACCTGAATGGTAACCGTATTATCAAGGCAGGTAAGTTCTCGGCCGACTTCAACGTGACGTTTGCCAACAACAAGAACGAGATTACCGCTATGGACGAGACCTGTCTGGCCAGTCTGAACAAGGAGTATGTGGCCTCAGGTAACAACGGTGGCAACAACGCTCCCTATCTGACTCGCGTAGAACTGAACGCTGCCTTCGGTAGTATCTATGGTTTCCGCTATAAAGGTGTTTACCAATACAGCGACTATAGTGCTGTGGAGGTGCCTGGCGTGAGCGGTCCCAATGCGCCTGTGGCTCGTGACAAGGACGGTAATGTGATTCTTGACGAGAACAACATGACCAAGCCGATGATGTATTTCCCTGGCTCTGTGAGCTATCAGTTCCGTGGTGGCGACGCCATGTACGAGGATGTGAACAGTGATGGTCAGATCAACGAACTTGATATCGTTTACCTGGGTTCTTCGCTGCCTAAGTTCACTGGTGGCTTCGGCTTTAAGCTGAGCTACGGACGCCTGTCTTGGAACAACCAGTTCAACTTCCGTTACGGCAATAAGATTATCAACCAGGCACGTCGTAATGTAGAGAAGATGTATAACAACAACAACCAGAGTCGTGCCGTGAACTGGCGCTGGCGTGTTGAGGGCGACATCACCTCTATTCCCCGTGCACTGTATAATGAGGGCTACAACGCCTTGCCTTCCGACCGATTTGTTGAGGACGGCTCGTTTATCCGTCTGAACTACTCACAGATCAGTTACTCTTTCGAACAGAAGGTGATCAAGAAGTGGGGACTGAACCAGTTGAGTCTGTATGTCTCGGCTAACAACCTCTTCTGTCTGACGAAGTACTCTGGCTCTGACCCTGAGGTGAACTATAGTGGTATAAGCGGTACGGCTACTGACAATGCTCAGACGCCGCGTGCTAAGTCGTTTACTGCTGGTGTGACTATTCAATTCTAATAAAAAAAGGTAAAACAGAAAAGACATATGGAAAAGACAATATATAATAAGGTCCAAAAGGTGGTGAAAGGAGTATTGCCCCTGAGCCTTCTTACCTTTTTACCTTTGTTGAACTCCTGCGACGACTTCCTGGACCTCAAGCCTCAGAACGAGGTGGTGCTCGAGAACTTCTGGAAGGAGAAAGCCGACGCAGCCAGCGTGCTGACGAGCTGCTACGAGTCGCTTGAGAGTAACGACGCCCTGAACCGCATGCTGGTGTGGGGTGAGTTGCGCAGCGATAATATGAAGGCCGGTGCCAGTACACCAAACGACCTTAGCGAGATACTGAAGGAGAGTCTTCTGCCTTCTAATCCCTATTGTAACTGGGGTAAGTTCTACGAGTGCATTAACCGTTGTAATACGGTGTGCTATTATGCACCGCAGTTGCAGAAGATTGACCCTAACTATACGGAGGCTGAGATGAAGGCTAATGTGGCAGAGGCAACAACGCTTCGCGCACTGGCTTATTTCTATCTGATTCGTACGTTCCGCGACGTGCCTTACTGTACGGAGCCCAGTATTGATGACAGACAGAACTATGTGTTGCCTGCCACCAAGTTTGACGTGGTGCTCGACACACTGATTAACGACCTGGAGAGCATCAAGGGCGATGCCGTTCGCCGCTATTTCGTGGACGAGAGTCCCAGCGCCTGGCAGAACTCTTGTAAGATTACGCGTTGGGCTGTCTATGCCCTGCTGGCCGACCTCTATCTGTGGAAGGGCGAATGGGACAATGCTATCAAGTATTGCGACCTGGTTATCGACTACAAGCGTCAGCAGTATAAGGATATGCTGCAACTCTATGGCAATGTGAATAACATCGACCTGATTGACAGTATTCCGATGATTCTGGAGAAGCCTGTGGGAACGACAACCTGCGGTAATGCCTATAACGAGATCTTTGGTGAGGGCAACTCTTTCGAGAGTATCTTCGAACTCTCTTTCAGGTCGCCTCAGTCAACAAAGAACGACATGGTGAGCAAGTTCTTTGGCAACCAGCGTGACCCACAGGGTAACCTGAGTGCCAGCGACCTCCTGTTCAAGGACGTGGCACAGGGCAGTAACACGCTGTTCAAGAAGACCGATGGCCGTGCCTATGAGGGCGGCGAGCTGTCTGGCTCACGTTACACCATCTGTAAGTATGTCAGAACACGTGTGTCGTACAGGACAAACCCTGCACCCAGCACAGAGAAGGACCTGGCTCTTTCTAAGACCCTTCGTTCTGAGTCTGAGGCCTATGCCAACTGGATTATCTATCGCCTGAGTGACATGCTGCTGATCAAGGCTGAGGCTTTGATAGAGCGTGGCCAGGGTGATGACTTCGACAAGGCTTTTGCTTTGATTGACATTGTGAACAAGCGTGCCAATGATGCCGTTGGCGGCACACGTAGCAGTACGCTGAAGAAGACCGACTATATCGACTCGAAGGCCGCTATGGAGGATCTGCTCATCGCAGAACGTCAGCGTGAGTTCCTGTTTGAGGGCAAGCGCTGGTACGACCTGGTTCGTCTGGCACGTCGTGACGGTAAGAACACGCGTCTGGTGAACCTGGTGACACGTAAGTATCAGGAGAATGTCAATGCTCTGAAGATTAAGTTGGCCGACCCCAACATCATCTATTTCCCCTACGCCAAGAGTGAGCTGAAGGTGAATCCGCTTCTGAAGCAGAACCCTGCCTTCCTGACTGGCGAGGATACGGAGTTGACAAAGTAATGGATTTTAAGCGTATAGAACAATGATAACCAATAGCATAAAACATTTTCTCATGGCAGGCCTGCTGTTCTGCAGCTTTGCCACGGTCATCACATCGTGTGTTGACAACGACGATAATGTTCCTGAGAACTACTACTCGTCAACGAAGCTGACGGCCGCCCAGTTCCTGGAGGAGCGTCCTGAGCAGTTCAGCGAGTTTATCGCTTTGCTGAAGCGTACGCCTTACTTCTCGATGCTGTCAACCTATGGCACGTACAGCTCGGCTGGCTTGCTGAAGTATACGGTGTTTGCACCTACCAACGATGGTGTGGACAACTATCTGAAGCGTATGGGCTATGCCAGCATCTATGATATCCCTGCAGCCACCTGTGACACGCTGGTTCGCACGCATATTATTAAGAAAGGTGCTTTCTTTACCACGGATGTCAGTGAGGGCGCGCTGCCCGAGTTGAACATGGATGACTCTTATATTGTCTTGTCGAGCGATTCTGACGTGAACAACAATAATAAGATTATCTATTATATCAACAAGAATGCCCGTATTCTTGAGCGCGACGACTCTGTGACCAATGGTGTGGTGCACGTGCTGGACAACACCATCTCGTCGAGCAGTCTGATGCTGCCTGACAAGATTGCAGAAGACTCTATTCTCACCCTGTTCTCGCAGGCCCTGAAGATGACGGGTATGTGTGATTCGCTGATGAAGAACCTGGACGAGACCTATTACTGTGGTGAGGACTCTGTTAACACGGGTACGATGGAACGTTGTACCAGTGGTAGTCAGCAGTACACCCGTACCTTCTGGGTGGGTAAGCGCTACTTTAAGTATACGGCTTTTGTGGAACCCGACTCCGTGTTCCATAGACATGGTATTTATACCATTGAGGATCTGAAGAAATATGCCAAGAAGGTGTATGATGAGACCTATCCTGAGGATGCTGGTCTTTACGACGATGATCCCCATCACCGTAAGAACCCGCTTAACCGCTTTGTGAGCTATCACCTGCTGAACCGTGTGGGACAGTATAACAGCTGGGTGGTTTCTGGTACTATTCGTGAGCGCTGTCTCGACACCAAACTCATCGACCCTGAGGAGTATTACGAGACCATGTGTCCTGGTACTATCGTCCGTTTCGCCGGTCCTGCCTCTGGCCTGTATATCAACCGTCGTGGTGTGGGCGAGAGAAAAGAACGCGGCTTCTTCGTTCGTGGTGTGAAGGTGCTTTCTCCTTCGGAGTCTGGCTCTGTTGACCAGAATGCCATCAATGGTGTTTATCACTACCTGGATGATATCCTGGCTTATACGCCAGAGGTCCGTGATGTGGTGCTGAACCGCCGTATCCGTATTGACGCCACTGTGCTGAGTCCTGACTTCATGAACTGTAACGGTCGTGGCCGTTATGGCGAGGATATCCTGACTGGTTTTAAGAATGGTTTTATCACCGACTGGGTGACCAGTAAGGAGACATTCGTTGGTGTGCACAGTGACGTGGATTACTGGCACTCTTATCAGGCTAATGCCGTCTGCGTCAGCGGTCTGTTCGACGTGACGTTTAAGTTGCCTCCCGTTCCATCGGGCACCTACGAGATTCGCCTGGGTTATACGCCTGGTGATGAGCGTGGTGTGGTTCAGGTATATCTGGAGAACGAGCCTTGCGGTATTCCCATTGACCTGCGTGTCTATGGTGGCGATCCCAGCATTGGCGCTGTTCCTGATACGGATGATGAGGAAGAGAATATGGCTAACGACAAGGCTATGCACAACCGTGGCTATATGAAGTCGACCGATGTGTGGCATCCAGGCGGTGGCGACGACTCTATGCGTACGCTGAGTCCGCTGCGCCGTATCCTGACCACCAAGACATTGAGTGCCGACAAGACCTATCACCTGCGTTTCCGTCAGTGTCTTGACGACAACACACGTTATTGGTCGTTCGACTATATTGAGCTGTGTCCTAAGAGCGTCTATGGAAGTCCTGAAGGCGAGGATACACATTAATTAAATATAGATCAAAGAAAATAAACTGTTATGAAGACTATAAATATAAAGCATTATCTCGTAGCCGCTGCGCTATGCTGTGGTGTGGCAACAGCCCTCACAGCCTGCGCAGAGTGGGACGACCACTACGACGGTGGCGCGAGCACGGGTAGTAACCTCACCCTTTGGCAGCAGTTGCAGGGACGCCAGGACCTGAGCGAGTTCTGCAAGCTGCTGGAGCAAACGAAGGTGTTCCGTATGCATAAGAAGACCGTTGTCAGCTATGCTGACCTCCTCAATGGTGGACAGTCTTTCACCGTTGTGGCTCCTGTGAACGGCTCGTTTAACTGTGATTCCCTTTTAAAGCTGGTTGAGACAAACCAGGGCGACTCTGTTGTTGAGAAGTCGTTCGTGCTGAATCATATTTCACGTTCAACAACTTCTATGAGAAGTGACAGCCAGTCAATGCTGATGCTCAACTCAAAGTATGTGACAGTGGGTGGTGATGCCATCCAGGGCGTGACGGTGAAGGAGGCCAATGTGCATGCCAAGAATGGTGTGGTGCATGTTGCCACACAGCCGCTTCCCTACCAGATTAACCTGTATGAGGCGTTGTGCGACCTGCCAGAGATGACTGGCGTGGGAAGTGTGCTCCGCCAATACGAGCAGGATTATTTCGATGCTGATGCATCGGTGTCGAGTGGTATCGTGGAAGGTGTTCCTGTGTATGTCGACTCTGTGGTATATGAGTATAACCGTATGTTGGAGAGAATTGGTCTGATTGATGCGGAAGACTCTCTTTACTGGGTGGTGGCTCCAAGTACCGAGGGATGGCAGAAGGCCTGGAACGAGGCATCAAAGTATTTTGTGTATGACTCGTCAGTGCTGAAGAACGACTCTATTCAGCAGTATTGGACCACCCATGCGTTGATGTCGGATGCTATCTTTAACATGACGGATCAGCGTTCAACAGAGGATTCGCTTGTGTCTGTTCCTTTCCTCAGCTGGCGCCGACAGGCCTATGTGCCTGGCAAACCTGTCAGTCATGTGTTCCATCAGCCTTTTGCTGAGGGCGGCATCCTGAATGGGGCAGAGAAGATTAATTGTAGTAATGGTGTGCTTTATAAGGTTGACGAATGGCCTTTCAAGCCTGAGCAGACCTACCTTCAGACACTTTGGACGGAAGGTGAGAGAGTGGACCTTATCACGGAATATGCTGATAAGCTTTGCTCGTATAATGTCCGTCGTGAGGTGGGAGACAGTATCTCGGAGGATTCTTATCTGCAGATTGTGCCCAGCACGAGTACGGCAAACTGGAGTATTACCTTCCGTGTGAACAATAACCTTGCTACCGACTATGATGTGTGTGCTGTGCTGCTGCCGAAGACCGTCTCGAATGCCAGTGAAACGGACCTGAGACCTTGTAAGTTCAGGGCTACCATCAAATATGCGGATGCCACGGGTAAGATGCAGGAGTTCAACTGCAATAAGACAACCTTCGTATCGGATCCTGAAAAGGTTGACACGATTGTGCTGGCGGAGAACTTCCATTTCCCTGTTTGTAACTTCGACCAGAGTGCCATTAAGGCTACTGTGACCCTGACATGCTATATTTCTGCGAAGGAAACGTCGAGATATGACCGTGAGATGTATCTGGACTGTATCTATCTTCGTCCCCGAATCTCTAAAGCCGAATAACTATGAAGAAATATCTAATATCTGTAGTCATGCTGTTGGCTACCATTTCGCTGACAGCACAAGAAAGAACAGAGGCAAAGACCGACCGAATGAAGGTGGTGTCGGGTAGGGTGCTCGATGCTGCCACGGGTCAGCCGTTGGCAGGTGTCATCGTGTCGGCCTATGGCAACCAGCGTCAGACGACCATGACTGATGAGTCTGGTTGCTACGAACTGCATGTGCCTGAGTATACACGTTCTGTGATGATGCGTATTGACGGCTATGCCCTTCAGCAGCGTGCCATCGCTGATGGAAAGGCTGATGCCCGTTTATATAGCAACGCCTTCAGTGCTACCTATAAGACATCCACTTCGGCTGTGCTGAGCGCTGAGGCAAACCAGTTTGATAACACGTCGGAGTTTAGTATCGATCCGCTCATCTCTCAGCGTCTGGGTGCCGATGTCCATACCTCTAGTCGCAGTGGCATTGCCGGCATGGGAAACACCATGTTTATCAATGGTTTCAACTCGCTGAATGCCAATGCGCAGCCTCTGATTGTGATTGACGATGTGCTGATGGATATGCAGTATTCGCGTGATTTGCTGCATGATGGCTATTTCAATAACCTGCTGGCAAACCTGAACGTGAACGATATTGAGTCGGTTCAGGTGCTCAAGAATGGAACGGCTCTCTATGGTGCCAAGGGTGCTAATGGCGTTATCGTCATCAAGACCAAGCGCAATAAGTCTATGGCTACCAAGATTGACGTGACCATCAATGGCCGTTATGAACTGGTGCCACGCCAGCCCGACATGATGGATGCTGAGTCTTATCGCCTCTATGCCACGGAGTTGTTGTCTGGCAAGGTTAATCCTAGCCTGATGAGTAAGATGAGGTTCCTGAACAACGAGCCCACTTACTATTATTATAACCAGTATCACAACCAGACCGACTGGGCCGACCTGGTTTACGAGAATGCCTTCTCGCAGAACTATGGCATCAATGTTCAGGGTGGTGATGATGCGGCATCGTATAACCTGTCTGTAGGTTATTCGCTGGGCAACAGTACGTTGAAGGATAACGATTTCTCGCGCTTCAACATGCGTTTGAACTCTGATATTGTGATTACCAAGGGACTGGATGTGCGCTTTGATGCCTCTTATAGTGATGTGGACCGTGACCTGCGTGACGATGGCGCTCCCGTTGATCCCTTGAGCACGGTGATCACTGCTCCAGGCTTCCTGAGTCTGACAAAATCGCCTTTCCTCTCGCCCTATGCTTTCGACGTCAGTGGCCGACAGAGTCATTACCTGGCCGAGGCCGATGACTATCTGATGAATGGTGATGTCTTGATGTTCCAGGGACGCGGTCGTTTGGCCAACCCTCTGAGTATCTTGGAGAATGGTGAGGGAAAGAACAGAAATGCCTTCGGTAACCGTTTGGTGACGTTCGCCATCACACCGAAGTATGCGATTAACAAGCACCTGACTGTCAGCGAGCATTTCGTGTTGGGACTTGTGAATACGAATGAGAACTATTACTTGCCTATTCAGGGTGTGCCTACCTTCCTGGTTGATGGCCTGAGCGAGGAGACCACACTTAAGAATGAGGTGAGGAGTATGACGGCTCGCGAGACTATGATTCAGAGTGATACGCGTTTGAGTTGGCAGAACCGCTATCGTGCGCATGATATCGCTGTGAAGGGTGGTGTGCGCTACCTGAGTACAGACTATACACGTACTGGACAGAAGGGTTATAACTCTCCTAACGACAAAAAGCCTAATATGGTGACCTCACTGAGTTTCAAGGAT
>Ga0265298_10005924_pt1 | contig 15218 bp, 21 predicted proteins | sample AusTroGonzalo_MG_3_FD_193486 | JGI IMG/M metagenome (GOLD analysis project Ga0265298, IMG submission 193486) | Bovine rumen microbial communities from tropical cattle in Woodstock, Queensland, Australia - Gonzalo_01 | ecosystem: Host-associated > Mammals > Digestive system > Stomach > Rumen ... | reverse complement strand
CTGGAGTACATCAGCATATCAGGGTTGTCCGTAATATCAGCCGCCCAAATACGCTCAGCGTAGCGTTCGATCACGCCGAATTTTTTGTCGTCAGTCGATATGGCGATGATATGCCAGTTCGGGCTGCTCGCCAGAAGCCAGTCCATATTCAGCAGATAATTCCATGTCTGCTGCGTATAGTCACCCCAGGTAGAGGGTCTGTCAGGAGGCACGATCATGATCATCCCGTCCAGGCCGTTGCTCATCAGCAACACGTCCACAGTGTCGTCACTATTTTCAGGGTTGATCTCATACGTGACCCAGCTCCAAACATTGCTCTGAAAAGCGGCGACACCGTCGGGAAGGTCGATCTCAGCCCATCTGATTTCGGACCCTGCCTGCTTCTGGTACAGTTTCCCGCCGCTTGCGCATACATACCATTCCTTCTTTCCCTCCCCTGTGTACCAACGGCGATAGAAGGACGCGAGGGTTTCAACCCGATGCTCAAAAGTACCGGGCATTTCAGGGATAGCCGCCTGCGGTTGGAGCACACCGTTTGGGGTTTCGACGTTTTCCGCCATGTCCGCATACATCGGGTTAGGGTTCAGCCCTGTGTCTGATTGGTCCAGCCCGCGAAACGCATTGATCCATACGTCTGCTTCATAGTTGCGAAGTTTAAAATAGGCCATAGCGCCACCGCCTTACAACGGTATGTTGAAAAAGTGCTTGTACTGCTTACTGGTCCCGTCCTCGTTCAGGCCATTCGCTCCGCCTTCGCCCAAAATCGTTGAGACGATTTCTTCAAAGGCTGTCTTAAAAGCCAACCCGCGGGTCTGCTTGGAGGGGTTGCCGTTCCGGTAAACGAGCCAGGTGGCCCAGTCGGCGATGTACCTGTGCAGCCATTCCGGGAGGTTCGGTTCATCGGAGTCAGCTTCCAACCGTGGATAGTCTTCCTGCGGCGTGTGGCTCTTTGTCCATGCTCTGACCAGTCTGTCATATCCGTCATTGATATAATTCAGCAGGGACGGGAGATAGTCGCCCACGTCCTCCGTGTCATTATTCGTCTGGAACATGACCTCGTTTTTGATTGCTTCCACCGTCACGGCGCGTCACCTCACAGGTCGGGATATTTATTGCGAAGCTGCATAAAGACAGCGGGGGATACATTCACGTGCTCTCCCTGACGGACATAAGTCTTCTCCCCGTTGATCGTCACATGGTCGTAAGGGTCGATGGGAATGCCGGTTTCCGCTTCGGGCGGCTTCGGAATGCGAATAGGCACGATGTTTTTGTTTTCTTTTTCCTCTGCGACAGGGATTGCCACAGTCAGGCCGTCATCAAGCACAACAGCCTCATTCTTTTTTGTAGACATAATCAAATCTCCTCTCAGAGAAGCGGAGCCGCCGAATAGACGGCCCCGCCGTCAAATCATTTAGGCAGTAGCGCCGGATTCAATACGCACGATGTAGTCATCATTCAGGATCACGGTGCAGAAGCCTTTCACCTTCCAGGCGATAGTGCCGCGCTGGTTCAGAGGATCATCGGAACCGGAGGACCCAGCAGGCTTCACGATGATTTCTACATTCCGGCCATTACCGCCCAGTTCGATAGAGCCGTAGCTGTTCTGCGCATAGACCAGCGTGGAGTACACAGGAGCGCCAGACGCGCCGCCGCCATAGGGAACGATAGTCAGACTCTGCGCGGTCGTCCATTCAGTGGTGATGGCAGAGCCGGGATCCCAGCGGAACTTGATCTTCTTGTTCGCATAGTCCACACTCTCGATGCACATGGGCGTTACATAGTTGGTGCTGCTCTTGGTGTACTGCACGTTCACCATCAGGCCGGTCAGGGCGCGGGCCTCGTCAGGCGTGATGGTGGCATTGGTGGTCAGGATGCGGTTGGTGGCGTCATAATTGGCGCTGGCCGCGATTGCCGTCGTGGAGCCGATGATGTAGGTCTGGGCTGTAAAAATCTTGGCGTTGGTGCTCTCGAAGCACTTCACCTTGTAGATCGTGCCCAGCTCGTACTTCTCCACCTTCGCCTTGTCCTGGTACTTCGCCACGTCAACCCACATGGTGTCGCTGGTCAGGTCGAAGTATACGTCAGTATGCAAAATAGCGTGGAAGAAACCGTCAGAGAAGGGCTTCGCGTTGGCCCGGCGCAGGGTGCGCACGGCCTTCTTGATGTCGGCATATGTCAGCTTATCAGACGCGGTAATAGTACCGCGGGTAGTGTTGCTGCCCGCATACTGCACGTTCATACCGGCATTCAGCGCGTCACGGCTGATCGTGTCCAGAGAAAGCGCGGCCTGGCGGCTCAGGGATTCACTGGCTTCCTTGTGCTTGTTACCCAAGAGATACCAGTTAAATTCATCGGTCACGGCAATATATCCGCCGTAGGGCTTCACCATGGCCGTGAACGCGGTTTCCACCAGCTTCTGGCCGTCAGGGGTCACGCCCTCAACCAGGGGCGTAGTGATGGCGGGAAGCTCGGTAATGCGGGTGAACTGCACCGTCTTGCCGTTGTTCAGCGGCAGCGTGCGCTTCTGGGCATCCCGGTTGTGGATCAGCTCGGGCATCAGGTCACGCATGAAGGTTCGTTCGTAAAACTTGATGACCGACGGCGCTACACCAGCGTCGTAGGTATAGTTGGTGTTATAGGCAGCATTGGGGGAAATAGGCATATTTTACACTCCTTTAACTGCGCATGTCGTACACCTTCCCCGCCTCAAGATTCTTGAGCAGACGGTCAAGCTGCGCATCGCTCATCCCGTCAATTGCCCGCGTCATGTTGTTGTCAAGCATGCCGCTGTTGGAGGATCGGACCGGCGAAGGAACCCGCCGCCTGGGCTGGCTCATCATCTCCGCCACGTCGTAAAAATCCCACTCGCCGCTGAGAATCTTGCTCTTCACATCGGGGTCGGTATCATAGAGGGCTCCAACATCAAGCCCTCGGGTGTTTTTGATCTTGTCCGCCTGGCTTACCAGAATCCGGGCGCGGGCTTTTATCTCCGCATCTGCTTCCGTCACTTTGGCGGATGTGAACTGACCCTTGTCATTCCTGGGCTGCGTCTTGGCCTGCTGGTCAGGTTCCGCCTGGATACCCGCCATAGCCTTGACGTATTTCAGCGCCATTTCCTTGGACTTGATTTCACCGGAAGCGACCAGTGCTTCAGCCTGACGCTCGTACATGCTTTCTCGCAGTGGAGCAAGCTGTGCGGCGAACTCCGCCCGCATCCGGTCTTCCGTCTCGCGGATAGCGCGATCAACGGCGGCATCAACCTTCTTGCGAATGTAGCCCGGTTCTTTCTGCTGAGGCTGGCTCTGCGGTTCCTGGTCGTTCTGGGCGTCGGTTCCCGGCTGTTCTTTCTCCGGCTCGGTGATCTCCTCCAGGCTGGAAAGGTTCTGTTCTTCCTGCTCCTGCATCGGCTCCAATACAGCGTCGTCCTGTACAGCCTCTTGCATGTTGTTCTGTTCGACCGTATTTTCCATGGGGTATCCTCCTTTTGGCGCTTTCGCGCACGCTCATCATGGAAACATGACGAACGCATGTATCAAAAAAAGAGCCGTATTACAGCTCAATTTCTGGCCTTGCTAGTTCTGCCCGTTGCTGTTCAATCAGGGTTTGTATCGTGTTCTGACCACCGGTATCCGCGGCCTTGGTTACGCCGGGCTGGTATCCTGTGCCAACATTACCGGCGCTTGCCAGGGCGTTGACAAGCTCGGTCTTATGCAGTTTCAGGCTTTCGTTTTCCTTCTGCATCTGCTCCATCTGGGCGGTCAACTGCTCGATCTGCTGTTGCTGCATCTGCATCATCTGCTGTTGCTGTTCGCTGGCCTCAATAACCGGCAGCAGGCGATCCTTGCCCTCGATATTGAGCAGCCGGAACAGCGCGGACAGCGGGAAGAACTGCTGCATCTGCGCGGCCATCGTGAATGCCTGCATGTACAGGTTGTTGATCTGGTCGATCCTGGAGGGGTCGCGGGTGATGACCTCAACCTGCACCGTGTAGGGAGGCGGAGCGATGGCACCCTTTTTCTTCTGAAGATCAAAGAATTTCTTTGCCTTCATGGAGATTGCCCGGCGTTGTCCGTCTTTCCTGCCCGTCACCATAACCACCCGGTCATCGTCGTAAAACTCAGCCATCAGCCAGAGGATTTGCTTCACGATTTGCTTGAAGCCGTTGTTCAGGATTTGCGTGCGCATCACCTGGATTTTTGCGCCTGCCGTCTGCAAAGCGCTGATTGCCTTGCCAGACACAATGCCGCCCGTGGTTTCGCCTCGGGTGAACTGGTTCGCGCCTGCGTCGGCTTTCAGGTCGGTCTGGAATTGAAGCATCTGATTGGAGATCAGGCCGTTGAATGGAACGTTTTGCAGCCAGGACACGTCCTCACCCTGCGTTATCCGGTCGCCCTCGATAATGTCCTGGCTCCAATCGGACAGCGCGTCCTTGTCGATATTCGCGCCCCTGCGGGTCAGCAAACGGCCCTTGGAGGACATGCGCAAATTCGTGTCAATGTACTGGGCGTACCGGTTGATGTACCGCATCATGGGCGTCAGTTCACTCACAATGCCGTCACCAGCCAGCGAACCTTCCACCATATCGCAGCGCTCCACCACAAAGGGATACATCCCGTGCATGTACACGTCTTCGGCTTCATCCAACATGGCATGACCGGCGCAATAGGCTACGTTGATCTTGTACCGGTTCTTCTTTGCGTCATATGTCCGATACCAGTATTCAATCATCATGGCCCGGCCTTCATCATTGCTCAGTTTGTCTTTCTGGTTATCCGACATTCCGACCTGATTGTATTGGTCTTCTTCGTCGGCGATGTAAGGCGCGGCTTCCGGCCAGTGCTCTTTGTACCAGCTTAGCGGATGCCAGGACAGTTTCATCACCGCCCGGCAATCGTCCAGACAATCAGCCTGGGGATCCCACAGGAACGCTTCCAGCGGCCAGCGAATGAGCGCTATATCGCCCTTGCCGTAGCTCATGTTCTCATCCCAGGCGATTTGAGTAACGACAGTCCCGGTGATGTAAAAGTCCTCAGAGCGTTTGCGATGGATGTCGTCGAAATTATTCACCTCGTACACCACATGATGCACCAAGTCCTGAAGATCATCGGCGGCGTCCTGCTTGTCCGGCGTTTCCGGCAGCAGTTTTGCCTCCGGGATGTTCTGCACCTGATCGGCAACGCAGTTGTTTACGGTGCTTTTCAGTGTTTGCAGCTGGAGCGCCTTTTCCTTCGCTCCCGGCGGGTCTTGTTCCGGGTCTTGCAGGCGGACAATCGCCCTTGCGTCCCTGGCCTTCTCGTGCCACGGTCTGCACCCTTCCTCAAACATGGTCAGACGGTCATACACGGTTTGCAGGAGCTTTTGTTGCTCCTCGTCAAGCGGCTGTTCGGTGAATGCCGCCTCGGTCAGATTGTCGTATTCGCTCATGCTTACCTCTCAAATGGGCTGAAGTATTTCGGCTCGGGCCTTGGTTTCTTGGTCGGCGTGATCGGCCTGGACATGCAGAAATATCGCACATCGTCGTACACATGATCCTCCGCGTCCGTGTCCACGTCCTCCGGTTTTGTCTGGCTGTATGGCAGCGTCGGCACCGTGCGAATGAAATCGCAGCACGTATTGAACACGTACAGCATCGGCTTTCCGTCAGGGCCAAACCGGAGCCGTTCATGCACTTGCATCAGCCCGGCCAGCCGCGTATGATCTCCCTTCCTGAACATAATGCCAGGTGCGGGCGGATGCGGGGCCATCTGGTCGGCCACACTGTCGCCCCGGCTTTTATCGAAAATGGCAGGGTCAGCAATCGCGTCGATGTAGATATTGTTGTCCATCTCGTACTTCTGCCGCGCGATGATTCCTTCCGCTATCTGCCAGGGCGTTTGCGTGAGCCCGACGTTTGGCTGCTTTGGCTTGCACCCGTACCACTCCCGGTAACGGTAGGCCCGCCCCTGCTGGTCAATTGCCCACCAGCCGACCGAAAACGGCTTTGTGTATCCATGGTCAAAACTCAGATACCGCGGCCAGTCCAGGGGGATTTCAAACGGCTCGATCACGTGCGTCCACAGACGGTCAACGTAATGCTTCGGGTCGTTCACAAACTCAGTGAAAACTTGGCCCTCGAAAGAATCCCAGTCGCCGTTGAGCAGCGCACGCCTCAGCGCTTCTGGCTTCGTTTCAAGTTGGAAGATATAGTCCTCCGTGATGAACGGGTTCTCCGTCGCCAGGGCGGGGATGTACTGCGTCCTGATCTTCTTTGCCTTATGCAGCGCTTCAGAGAAAATCTCCTGTGTCTGAATACTCATGTACGGCCCGGCGTCCACAAACATTTTCTTGACCCATCCGTGCCCGATATTCCCGGGGTTCGATGCTGACCGCACAATCGGCGTCACACCCAGGCTCTTTTTCGCACGCAGACGGGTTTTCAGGAAATCATAAATCGTCTGTTCAAAGCTGGTCAGCTCGTCAAAGTACAGGAACTGGATTTCAATACCGGAGTAGTTGAACCGGTCAGCCTCATTCTCGCAATGCCTGAACAGGATGTGGCTCCCGTTCACAAGCTGGAACTCATGCCGGCCGGCGTTATACTTCGCAAGGCTTTTCGGATAGCTCGCCTTCGCCTCTTTGATGTCCGTGTCTTCCAGCTCCTGGTATGTCCGCCGGAAGATAACCGCTACTGTGTGCGGATAAGTAAGGCAACGAAAAAAGGCGTCCATGATGAGCGCCTTCGTCTTCCCGCCGCCTGCCGCGCCGCCATAGAGCACTTCATTCGCGGGTGTCGCATGAAACATCTGCTGCTTCGGCGTCGGCTGATACTGAATCGTGATCATTCGCTGTCAGGGCTCTCCGCATCCTCCGGCTTGCCCAGCGTTGGCATCCCTTCAACCTTCACTAAAACCTCGTTGCTGTTCACGCCCATGACAGTATCATGGTATTTGTTGATAATGTCGTTCGCCGCCTTGTTTACCAGCCAGCCTCTCTTCGGGTCCGTCGCGCTCATGGCGACCTGCTCCCCAAGCTGCTTGATACTCTGAGCGTACAAGCCCTGCGTCTCCTGCCGCACAATCGCCCGGAAGCACTCCTCGAATCCCGGCTTTTCCATCAGCTTGCGAAGCGCCTTCCTCGCTTTGGCTTTCGCGCTGGGGGTGCTGGCACCGTCAATCCCGTAATGATAATACAAGATCTCGTCCACCGTCTTCCCTGCCGCGTACATTCGGCAGACCGTGGTTTCTGGAATGTTCAGCCCGAAGCTGCTGCCAGTCGTGATCTTCGCCATCGAACCAGCTCCTTTCTTCCAAATTTTGTATTTTATGCCGGCCGGGTCGTTGTGCCGGAGTGTGGAAGTATATATATATAATAATAAAATAATCAGAGAGGACCCGACCAGAATTTCCCCCCCGTGGTATGATCCGGGCCCCCTGCCCCCCGGTGGCGGTGGGTGGGGTCTTCGCCTGGTCCAGCGCTGGCCGCTCAAAAAAATAACCCATTAAAAAAATAAAGGTTTTTGATTAAGAGTCAAACCAGAATGCCCTTGTCACGATTCCGATTTTTAAATTGTGGGTAGTGGAGTGGGTAGTATGATATAAATTACCTAGTTGGTATCTAACTTTGTTCCTCGCGCCGGTCGCCGCGCTGCTGATCGGTCAGGCCAGCACCATACCAGCCAGCCGCCAGCCGTCATTCTGACCGCTACCCCGGTAGGGGGCCGCCCGCAAACGCTATGAGCCTATCCAGAGCTTACGCAGAACTTACCCAACACTTACTCATTTTCAAAAGTTTTATGAGCGGAAACGGAAGTTTCAGAAAAAAACTTTGCAAAACCCCTTGACACGACGAAAGTGTCGTGATATGATACAGCCATCAACGAAACACGACGAAAACGTCATGAACTACGAAGGGAGAAAAGACCATGACCACCAAATACTTTACCACCTGCAAAACCCTGGATCAGCTCAAGCAGGAATACAAGCGCCTGGCTAAAATCCATCATCCCGATTGTGGCGGCGACGATGCGACCATGGCGGCGATCAATGCGGAATATGACGAGCTGGCCAGGAAGCTCCCGAAGGAAACCGCGACCGGCGAAACCTACCAACCCAAGGACGAAGAGCGGGAAGCGCCCGAGAAATTCCGCGAGGCTGTAGCGGCCACCCTGAACATGGACGGCGTAACCGTGGAGCTGTGCGGCTCCTGGCTGTGGGTAACCGGGAATACATATCCAAACCGTTTCAAGCTCGCGGCGGCAGGATACCAATTCAGCAAGAGCAAATGCGCCTGGTATTTCAAGGGCAGCGTCAGCCACAGCAAGAAGCGCTACAGTCTGGATGAGATCCGGCTAATGCACGGCAGCGAGACGATCAAGAGCCAATCCGGGAAACTGGGCGGCGCTCAAGTCGGAATCACACTGGCATAACAAAATCAAAATGCTGCGGCATCGGCAAGACGGCCAGAAAGGGAAAGGCAATGGATAAGACAGCAAAGAACATGATCAACATGGCGAGCAGCATCGCAACGATTAACGGCGTAGAGATTGAGCGCCTCGACCTGAACCGGGTACACTGGAAAGATTCCAGATTTGACTATTACGTATTATCGGTCTGGTACAGTGACGGCAAGAAAATCACCATCCGCGAAGATTTCACCATCGTCGAAAAAGAGGAGGAGTAAAGACCATGAAAACATTCACCGCCTATTATGTATCCTGGAGCCTGAAAACCGGAGAAGCAACCTATGCCAGATCCTTTGACACAGCGGCAGAGCGCGACAAGTTCGCGGCCAGCATGAAGCCAATCAGCACCATTGTTCACACCTGGAACAGAGAATGCGTAGAGTTTTGAGGAGGTCAAGACCATGGACAAAATCATCCGCAGCTATTGGATTGTCTGGGATAACAGCAACGGAACCGACGACGAGAAAGTGATTCGCAATCAGGCGGCCGCCTGGGACTACTACCGCAAGTTGGCAGTGCCCTACAAAAAGTTGGTTGCCTGCTACAACGACCGCGACGAAACCATTTCCACCACTTCGATCAAAAAGCTGCCATCTGGTTTCTGGTCCGTCTGGAAAGACGGCGAATGGATCACGGCGGCCATGCCAGACGAGCGCTCAGCGATTGCAGCCACGGCGATCTAAACCGAACAGGAAGCGCGTTTTCCTGGGCAGGGCCACGAACAGCGGCCTTGCACAGGGCAACGAGAGCCCGACAATCAGAACGAGGAGGAATGAACCATGATCCATATGTTCATCCAGTGGTACGAGCGGAAACCGGATTTTTCACCCGACTATGACAAGGAACACCATGGAACCATTGCAGGGAAAACGCCTGCTGAATGTATGGCCCAGCTCAACGCCCTGCGCTGGAATCACGACGCAACCAAGTACACCGCCCTGGAAATCGCCTATATTTACTGATTGGAGGATTAAACCATGTGCATCAGAGAGATAACCCCGGAAATGATCGAGCAGGTAGAAAGCAGCATCCGCAAAGCGATCAGGCACGAGCAAGAGCGCATCCGGATCCTGCATCTGCTGGAGCCCATGGCCGGCAAATACTGCACCAAGCGGATTGAACCGGACCTGCAAGCCATGTTCCCGACATACAAGGCTGTATATCTGCACAAGGAATACAACAACCGGCTGGAAGTGGTTCTTAGCAATCCCGGAATGGACTATTGGTATGATGCTTACCACCTGACCATTGCCAACCAGGACACCCGCCGGGTAGACGCCGACAAGATCAAAGAGCAGATCGAGCGCGCCGAGAAGGAAGTCAAGCGTTTGGAAGGGCTTCACGCCACATTCCGCGACCAGGCTATGCAGTTTACCAATCTGCTGGGCTTCATGCAGAGCCTGGCTCAATCCATGGACAGCGCCTTGACGGTTGCCTGCCGGAAAGATCCCGGTTATCAGCTTCGCAATCTGTCCGAGCTGTGCAACAAATTACGCTGGTGAAAGGAGGCGGAAGAAATGCTGCTTGAATACCTGGGCAATGGATACGCCGCGTGCTGCTGGCTCCTGGTGCTGCTGGTGGTTCTGGGGCTGATATTCTAACCCATGGGGAACACCCTTTCCGGTTGCGGCAGGGCCGCGAATCTGGTATAATCAAACGTTGAGGAGGTACACGACAATGGCAAGCAGACTATTCACCCGCGGTTCTCAATATGGCAACACGGAATTGTATGAAATCACCGTCGGTCAATGGGACTTCACCCCTACGGAGGAACAGACAGACAAATTCATGTCCGACATGCGGCGGTATCTCATTGACCGCCTGGACGATCTGGATGATCGGCTGTGGTGGCAGCCTGAAACCAGTGAAATCTTTTACGAGGACGACACCCCGGAAAAACCCCTGCCCGATGAATCCGACTTTGATTCCTGGTGGTCTGATACAATCAGTGAGTTTCTCGATCAATACGACTATGACGGATTGGAGGGATAAACTTGACCATCGGCGAAATCATCCAGGCCAAGCGCAAAGCGGCAAGGCTGACACAGAAGCAGCTTGGTCTAAACCTGGGCTATTCCGAGAAATCCGCGGAAAGGATCATCCAGTTCTGGGAACATGGTGACCGTCGCCCAGACGTGACCGAGCTCCGCCCCCTCTGCCGTGCCCTGAACTGCACCCTGGAGCAGCTTATTCCGCTGGATTGAGGCACAAAAATAGAGCCTATCTTGATTCTGTAGAGTATCAGATAGGCTCTACTTTTGCTTTGCGAAAGGAGGTGAATCGTCATGAACAGCTCCGCGGTCTGGTGCCCTTCCATCCGTGAATCTATTTCACTGGATATATGATATCACACTTGACAGGTGGTATTCTATACCCATTTCAAATTTTCCGCACTTTTTTGATGGATAAAATTCTGATATTTCAACCGCATTTTACATATCGTCCATTTTATCCAAAATCCGTTGCGCGGCAGCCAGCGCCCAGCCATGGACCCGGTACACGCTTTTTGCATCGTGATAGCGCATCTCATCGGCTACGCTGCGCCAGCTCAAGCCCAGGATGTAACGATAGGTCAGCACGTCCTCATAGCGCTGTGTCTTGATCTGGCCGAGCACCTTTTCCGCCTGTTCGATCAGGGCAACGTACTGTTCCCCGGCGTCCGCTATTTCGTCCTCCACGTCCACCAGACGCATTGCGGCGCTTTCCGTTCTGCTCCTGCCGGATACCGTGCGAATGTTTGTTTCGCTCATCCCGCCGATGCTGGACGCCAATTCGCGGTATTTTCTTTTCTTCGCCTGCAGCATCTTCACCTTGTGTTCCGCATCCCGAACGGCCAGAAAGAATTCCTTTGCTCGCATAGGATCACGCTTCCCTCGTTACGATCAGCACCTTGTCGTAGCTGTTGGTGCTGTTCGCCTTCTTGCGCTTGCCCATCCTGACCGTATACCCGTTTTTTACCAGGATCATTGCCACGGTCAATAGGTCCTGTGTCTCGTTAATGATGATTTCCATGTTATTACCTCCCATTTCTTCCATCGTGTTACCACTTGTAACCACTTGTGTTACCACTTGCGATCATCCGCAAACCCTTATAAATCAACGGTTGTTACCACTGTTACCACTGTTACCACCAATTTTCACTCTTTTGGATTTTTTCTTTTTTTATCTCAGTAAAAAGAAAAATAAAATCTATAAGCGTATATTTTCGCAAAAAGGTGGTAACAGTGGTAACACCCCCATTGAAACCCTTATGGCATAAAGCTTTGAGGTGTTACCATCAGGTTGTAACAGCCCTGTAACTGTGGTAACAATCATTCCGGCCAACCCTCCTGCACCTGGGTGAATCTGTCCTCATTTGGCAGCATGATGCAGATACACCTCGCCAGCGCTCCGTTTTTCAGACGTTTGACTCTCCCCAGGTGCTTTCCGTCGTTGTCTGATTGCAGATATCCCTTGATCCTACACCAATTAAGGAATCCCGCGCCGCTGTAGCCCTCCGCGCTCATGATGCGGTCAAACACGGATTTGATGATATAGGCCAGGCTCTTTTCCTCGTCGATGTCGCCCCAGGCCTCGATGCTGTAGGTCTGGCCCTTAGCCTGATTGAAATGCGATACATTCCCGGCGATGGTGTCCACCAGCCAGTCATAGCAGCGTTGGTTTACGTCGGTTTCCGTCTTGGTTTGCAGGTAAGGTAGCAGCTCAGCCGCCGTCAGACTGTTCCCATCGTGGAAGATCACCGCGTCGGCCCATGCATCGGCGGCCAGCAGGAGCGAAGCGCTCCCGGCCTGCTTGTCCGTGGCCTGCTCCTCCAATTGCTCGGAAAAGCCATCGCGCATTTCCTGGATCATGGCAAGGTTTTCTTCTGTCAGCGTTTCCACGAAGGCCCGGCCCGCGTACCCATGATTCTGCATAAATATACGCACGCATTCCTTCGGGTTCTCGAAGATTGGCGAATCTCCACAATTGAGATCGAGCACACGGTTGATGGCCCCGGCCTTGCTGTTGTTCCCGGTCAGCGGTTCCTCTCCTGTGCTGATTGCGCAGTTTCGCCACGTCGCCACCCGCTGCAAGCCGCCGTTTTTGCTGCCGCGAATCTTCCCGGCGCCCTGGCAGTACTGATAGATCATGGTATCAAAATCCTGCTGCCGGTTGCCTTTTAGCTCCAATTCGTCCAGGCAAACGGGCAGGGAGCCGTAGAATCCCGCGATCATTTCCAGGCCCACGCTGGTGCTGTTGAATGTTTTGATGTATTCGCCCATGCTGGGATTGGCCCACACGCTGCCGCAGGCCATGAGCATCACCGTTTTGCCGATGCTGGAAGCATTGCTCCAACCGTGGGCGATGAAGGGCAGGGCGTGAAACGGTTCCACCAGGGCAGAGGCGAAGGACGCGGCCAGCATGGCCCTGGCTGCCACGTTGCGCCCGCTCCGGATCGGCTTGACTGCATCCACCCACGCCTCCAAACTGCCGTGCTGCTGCACCGCCTGGAAAGCCTGCCGATACTGCTCCATTCCATCAAAGATCAGATCCTTCACGTAGGGGGAGAATCCGAACGCAGTCCAGCCCAGCCGCCCCACGCTCTTGATTTCCGGGATCGTGGCATAGTTGGCATTCTCAATCCAGGAGAGGTAGGCCACCAGGCCCCGCGCGTTTTCGCTGTCAACGGCAATGCCCTGGCTGGCAAGCTGGATGATTTTCTGGGCACTGGCCAATACGCTTTTGTCAAAGATCGCCTTGCGCCATCCGCCAGCCCCGCGCTTGAAGGATATTTCCGTCTTGCACTCTCCGGAATCAATGTTGATGATCCGTTTGGTTGGCATGATGGGATGGGGGCAGATGATCACCGGCCCCTGGTTCGTCCAGGCCATCACCCCATCATCGGTGCAGTCGTACTGGCCGCAGCTCAGGGCCATTTCCTGGCCACTGAATTGTGTGCTGTTCTCCGCGTCGATGCGCTGCCGCCCTGCCATCTGTTCGGCCAGATACGCTTTGTAAAATGGCCGTATATCGCCGCATTCCAGCGCTTTGGCCTCTTCGATCAGCCGCGCCTTTTCCTGGGCGTGCTCCCGCGGATTGCTGTACAGGCTGTACAGGTACTCGTAGGGCTCGATCCCGTGCCGGTACTGGTCGGCGGTAAAATGAGGCTGCTGTCGTTGTTCACTCATGCTGTGTCACATCCTATTGCATACATCGCCAAATCCTCCATTGCCTCCCGCGCATCCTCCCGCAGCTTCACCAGCCGCCAGAAATCTTCGTTCTCAGCCTCAGAAAGGCCCCGTAGAGCGCGAGAGCGCAATTCAACGTCTATTTGGTTGTAAAAATCTCCGGCCAGCCAGAACGCGTCTAAAACGGCTTTTTGATACTGTTCCTCCGTTTCGCGCTGGCTCTGGCTGAACCGCCGCCGGAAATCCATTTCCCGCTGTTCCCGGACGGTCAGGGGCTTGGGCGGCAGGAGCGGCAATGCCAGATGAAACGCCGCGTCGATATGCAGGATCGCGCCCCATAGATCGAGCTGGTAATATTTCATCACCAGGTCCAGCACGCTTCCGCCCTCGTGGCATCCGTAGCAGTACCACCCCCGCCGCCCCTGTTTATAGAGGCGCAGGCTCCCGGTTTTCTCGCTGTGAAATGGGCACTTGCAGTATCCGTTCCGGTCAGGGGCCAGCCCCATCTGCACGCCCATCTCCCAGGAGGAAACCCGGTCTTTTATTTCGGCTGCAAGCCCTCTAATATCTGGCATATCGTTTTTCCCGCGTCCTGATGTACGCAAAAGCGCCACTCAATACCGTACCGCTCCGCCATCGTTCGCATGACCTTGTACAGGGTCGGCCCTTCCGTCGGCGGCTTGCTTGGGATTTTGACTTCCAGCATCCGGCCCCGGCTGTGCGCCCGGTCCACCTTGTCCCACCAGACACGGCGCGGATTGTGCCATCCGTACACGTCGCGCAGCTCCTTGACTGAGCTTCCGCTTTCCACCAGCACGATCAGGTGTATCCCGTTATCCTGGGCGAGTTGGCATTCCCGGCGGAACCGCTCATGATCGTGGATCAGGTTGCTTTCCACTTCGTTCAGGCTGACTTTGCGGTCAATTACGGTCGTTAGGTTGTCCATCCGGCCATAGTCCCCGCAGGGCAGCTTTGACCGTATCCACTTCACCCGCGCCACGTCGAAATAGTCCCGGACATGGCTCCATTTCTGTTCCCGGCTGTCGCAGATGATGGTCATGCGCTTTCCTCCTGCACCCGGTCCATTCCCTGGCTGAAATCCATCCGAATGCCGAACCGCTTGAACACTTCTTCGCACATCTCGGCGCTGTCAATGGCGAATACCACCTTTTCGTCCACGGCGGTCAGGGCCCGGAGCAGGCGCTCCCGCCCGAATCCGAACTGCTCATTCAAGGCCAGGCACATGGCCGCATAGCACTGGATCACGGCACTTTCCACGCCCATCTGATAGCCCTCCTCCCGGCATTTTTTCAGGTCGTCCGGCGTGATCCCGTTCTTGACCAGCGCGTTCATCCTGGCTTCTTTGCTCATCTTTTTGTAGGCGGGCAGGCTTTTCTTGTAGGCCCTGCGCTGTTGTCGGTTCATGATGTGCCTCCTCTCCATGTCAGTCAGAACGGCAATTCCTCGTCAGCCACTTCCACGAACCCGCCGCCCGCATGTGCCGCAGGCTGTGGAGCTTCGCCAATCTGTCCGGCCTTGGTCACTGCCACCCACGCGATGCTGTCCCGCGTCACGTCGTCCTGGCCTTTGTAGGGCCGCATATGCACGAT
>Ga0265298_10005923_pt1 | contig 15219 bp, 15 predicted proteins | sample AusTroGonzalo_MG_3_FD_193486 | JGI IMG/M metagenome (GOLD analysis project Ga0265298, IMG submission 193486) | Bovine rumen microbial communities from tropical cattle in Woodstock, Queensland, Australia - Gonzalo_01 | ecosystem: Host-associated > Mammals > Digestive system > Stomach > Rumen ... | reverse complement strand
CTCATTAGTACCGTCGCTAATGGTGAGATGATAGCGTCCCAAAGGTTGGTCGCCCATATAGTAGCGCACCGAAGCGTATGGATAGGTATCGATGGTATCACAGAAAACAACATTCCCTTGCGAGTTGCTGATGCTTACCTCGCAGTCGCCCAGTTCCTCATGAAAATATACATAAACCGTCTTGCCCCAATAGCCCGCTTCGATGTTGGGATTTTTCATGTCTCCATTCATCAACGTGCCTTTGATGTCGATTTTCTTGTCGTCACCGATGAGAGAATTGCCTGTGGGTTCTTTCTTACACGAAGAGGCGATAAACGCGAAGATGGCGATAATGACGAATATTAAAGTTCTGTTTTTCATTTTGTTATTCTTTTGTTTTCATCTTTGAGTTAAGACTCGTGCGGATTTTATCGACATTGTAAACGCTGCAACCGAGCACGTCGGCGTATTCCTGGCGCGAGAGCTTGAAATGCGAAAGCAGGCAATAGCGAAACTCCATGTCAGTAAGGTCAGGATAACTTTGTCGCACCGAGGCGATGAAGCCTGGATGCACACCTTCGAAGGCCGCCTCAAAGCCCGCCCAATGGTCTTCTCCTTCAAAAAGCGATTTCTCCAAATCCTTGAAAGCCATCGGATTGTTGCGGTCATGCGAAAGCACCTCGAAATGGCGGATGATATGGCATTTTTGCAAATACTCGTCTTTCAGCTTGCTATCAGTTTGCTTTTGCAGTTCCTCCAACTGCACTTTCATCTCGCTACGTTCTTGCTGCTGTTGTGCGTTGCGTTTCTTTAGTTCCAGAAGGTTCGCGCTGATTTCAGCTTCGATGCGTTTCTTTTTCAATGCATTGAGAATCAACATTGTGACCGCCACCAAAGCCGCAATCAACACGACAGTAAGCAAGATGATCACCCTTTGCCGAGAGAGCATTTGTCGGTTGTGTTGGTTGGCCTGCGCCTCAAAATCGTATTTCTTTTGGATTTCGAGAACGGAACTCTGTGTTTGGTCGGAAAGAAGGTCAAGTGCCACTTGTTCGTGCTGTTTTTCAAACTGATAGGCACCTTCGTAGTCGCCCACGGCCAGTGCGTCTTTGATGAGAAAGCCATACACCGCAGCCATAGTTTCGGGCTTACACTCCACCGTTTCTATCGCGTTGAGCATCTGCGTCTTATAGTATTCCAAGGAGTCGCGCTCGTCCAAGGCTAAATACACCTTCGCCAAGTTGAGCAATGCGATGGGACGGCGTTTTTCGTCCACTAAAGGCACCGTTTTCCGTAGACAATCCAAAGCGGTATCATATTCGTCAAGCAATTGATAGGCAACGGAATAGTTATTCCAAACGGAAGCCTCGGTAACGTTGTCTTTTGAGGTTTGAGCCAACTTTAAGGCTTGGCCAAGATAGACAAACGCGCTGTCGTAGTCGTCGTTTATAATGTACATCATGGCCACGGCGTTGAGGCACTTGGCCTTGCGCGAGAGGCTGTCACCCCACAGCTCGGCGGCAGCTTTGTAGTTTGTGATGGCTTCGGCCTCGTTGCCGCTGTCGTTGAGCAGGTCACCTATATAATATTGCGCGAAGGCCGCACTGACCGAGTCGCCGACCATGCGACCAAAATAGTCGGCTTCCTTGTAGCAGTTCATGGCAGCTTCGTATTCCTTTTTGGCTTGACGCACACAACCACTATACAGCGCGGCTGGGGCAGCATTTTCATAGTCTTTGTGCTTTACAAAATAATCATAAGCCTCAAAGATTTGGTCGTCGTTGCTGATGTCCTCGTCGGCCTTGTACTTGGCGCGCACCTCTGCCACGATAGCGGCCATGCGCTCCGTCTTGGCTTTGCTGTTGCAAGAGGGCTGCAAAAGTAGCATACCGAAAACCAGTCCCAGCGTTTTTGCCATCCGTTTCATTCTATCCAATAACATGTCGTTTCGTTTTTCTGCTGCAAAAGTATTACAAAAAATGCTCGAAAAATGTAAGGGAAAGGCCTTTACAAACTTTTTCGAGATATACGCATTGATTATCAACGGATTGGAAGTTTGGATTACAAACTTTTGCAAACAATAATGGCCGCCCCACAAGGAGCGACCATTAAATTAAGGTGTGTCCATAGCCCATAGATTTCTTCGTATTTTAAGGCATGTCATACCGAACCTGAAAGATGAGCGTATCTATGCCTTAAAACACTCGAAATGACATGGGCTCTGACTTACCAAGCGAAGAGCGGATAGTCCTTCATCATCTTGTTGACCTCGGCGCGGACGGCGGCAATCTTGGCCTCCGAAGCGGTCTTGGTCTCGGGATTGATGTCACCGATGACGTCGTCAATCATGTCGACGATGATGGGCATCTTGTCTTCCTTCAGGCCACGGGTGGTGATGGCGGGCGTACCGACACGCAGACCAGAGGTCAGGAACGGTGAACGACTGTCGAAGGGCACCATGTTCTTGTTGACGGTGATGTCGGCAAGGACGAGGGTGTTCTCAACCATCTTACCGGTAATCTCCGGGAACTTGCCGCGGAGGTCGATGAGCATGGAGTGGTTGTCGGTGCCGCCGCTGATGACTTGATAGCCCTTGTTGACAAAGGCATCGGCCATCACGCTGGCGTTCTTTTTCACCTGCATGATGTACTCCTTGTACTCGTCGCTCAAAGCCTCGCCGAAAGCAACGGCCTTGGAAGCGATGACATGCTCCAGCGGACCACCTTGGATGCCCGGGAACACGGCGCTGTTAATCAAAGCGGACATCATCTTGACTTCGCCCTTCGGGGTCTTGCGGCCACGCGGGTCTTCGAAGTCATGACGGATGAGGATCATGCCGCCACGGGGACCGCGGAGGGTCTTGTGGGTCGTGGTGGTGATGATGTGGCAGTACTCTAACGGGTCGTTCAGCAGGCCCTTGGCGATGAGGCCAGCGGGGTGGCTGACATCGGCCATCAGGACAGCACCGACCTTGTCGGCGATGGCGCGCATGCGCTTGTAGTCCCAGTCACGGCTGTAGGCAGAAGCACCGGCGATGATAAGTTTCGGCTTGCACTCGAGGGCAATCTTCTCCATCTCGTCGTAGTCGACGCGACCCGTTTCCTTGGCCACATGGTAAGCGACGGGCTTATAGAGCATACCTGAAGCGTTGACCGGGCTGCCGTGCGAAAGGTGACCACCGTGCGAGAGGTCGAGACCCATGAAGGTGTCGCCAGGTTCAAGCAGGGCTTGCATCACAGCCATGTTGGCCTGTGCGCCCGAGTGGGGTTGCACGTTGGCGAAAGTGGCATTGAACAGTTGGCAGGCGCGGTCGATGGCGATTTGCTCGCTTTGGTCGACGATTTGGCAGCCGCCGTAGTAACGTTTGCCGGGATAACCCTCGGCGTATTTGTTGGTCATGACAGAACCCATGGCCTCCAGAACTTGCTCACTGACAAAGTTTTCCGAAGCGATGAGCTCGATTCCGTGCATCTGACGCTCTTTCTCTTGGCGAATCAGATCAAAGATTTTTTCGTCTCTTTTCATATTTGTTGAATTGATTATTGTTGAATTGTTTAATCGTTGTGGCTGCAAAGTTGCGAAATTTTATTGAGTCTACGACAAAAAATCGAACTTTTACTATTTTTGTCGCCACAAAAACTATTATTCCGATGAAAAACAAGTCTTTTTTTGCCCTTTTGATGGCATTAATGATGGCTGCAACCATTTCATGCAAGCACCAACCACAACCTGTTGAAACAACCATTGACTACGCTGACGCCACCTATTGGTACAGCTTCGGCGACGAAAGCCATGCCGTCGATGTGTTTTATGTGTATCCAACGGTGTCGACCATCTCTTATGAAGATAACGGAAACTCCTGGTATGCCGACATCACCCAGCCCGAGGTACGCGAAGAAGCCAATGACAATCAGCGGTTCAACAAAATGCTGTATGGTGAGTACAATTTTTATGCGCCCTATTACCGTCAGATGATTTTCGAGGCCTACCAGCAGCCAGCATCCATGCTGGTTCAGCTTGTGGAGACGCCTGCCCAAGACATCAGCGACGCCTTTCAATATTATATGACACATTACAACCATGGCCGTCCCTTCTTCCTGATGGGTCACAGCCAAGGTTCACAGGTGCTTATCGAATTACTCAAACACAGCATGACAGAAGAGCAACGCCAACTGATGGTAGCAGCCTATTGCATTGGCTATCACGTCACTGCGGAAGATTTATCCGCCTATCCCGAAGCCTTGAAACCTGCTACGGACAGCATCATGCAGGGTTTGATTATTTTCAACTCCGTGACAGACACTACCGCCATCAGCATGGTTTCACGCGGCGGTGTGGTGGGTATTAATCCGACCACTTGGACGATGACAACGGACACTATTCCAGCCGAGTACCAATTAGGTATGGCCAAATACAACGAGGCCCGCGACAGTGTTTTGATAGTTCCTTGTCCGACAAGGACTTATCTATACAACCACACCACCGTCTGCCCCGACCTTGACCCCGAAATGGTTTTCATCCCCGCCTACGAGCAGATGTTCCCGAAAGGCAACTTGCACTTCGCAGATTCTTGGTTGTTTGGAAGGAATGTTTTGGAGAATATGCGGTGCAGGTTGAGGCATTTCGGAGAATAATCCTTTTATTATGACAGAAAAGCTTCATTTTTTGTTAAATGAGGTTTTGTAAGCTATTTTTTTTCTATTTTTGCCCTCACTAAACAAAGAAATCAAATAACAAATAACTAAACTGCAGGCAACAGGGTAAACATCGCCAAAGAAAGTATAAAGTATGAAGAAATTATTTATTGTATTAGCAATGTGTCTAACTTGCCAAGCGTTGGTCGCACAAGACCTTATCAAACCCATCAACGGGAAATCGTTTTTCGCCGAAATCCAATCGGTTGAAAACGGGATTGTGAACTATCAAATCGGGGTTAGCAAGATGACCATGCCGACGACAGATGTCACATTAATCGAGTTTTCGGAGGGTGGTGTACAGTATTTCCACGAAGAGGCCTTGAAGCAAGTTGACCCCAATAACATTGAAGCCCCTGTTTACAAGAGAGGCCACAAAGTTTACATCCCCTTTTCAAGTAAGGATGTGACCCAAAGGAGTGGTGCCCTGAAACTTCGCGAGCTGGTGTCAAATGGCAATGTATGGGAAGTGGCCGACTGCAAAGAAGAAGCGCATTTCATCCTTGATTTTCAGTATTCGGAAATTGGGGCTGATGGTGCTGTAGTCAACATTAAGGATAGGAAAGGTAACCAGCTCGTTCAAACCCCGAAAGTGAAAAACTCAGGTTGGGATCCTGTTCAAAAAGGTGAAGAAATTGCGAAAGCACAATACGAAAAGTATGTAAGCAAAATCGGGACAGGAGAACTGGCTTTTGACAATGGACATCTATATTTGTCGGGACGCAAGGAAGGATTAGTTATTAGGCCTGAAATAGGTGTGGGAATTACGGAGAGCGATGATATTTGCTTAGATTTATCAGGCACAATAGGTTATGCCATTAATTCTTATTTTACTTTTGGTGCAGGTTTAGATTATAATCATGAGCAATACTGCGAGCCTTCTTCTGTTGCCGTTTTTGCCAATTCAAGAGCATATTTTGTTGACAAAAAATGGAGTCCTTTTATCGACCTCAAAATAGGTTATAACATTCCAACAGGAAAGTACGATTACGGCACGGAATATTCTGTTCGTAAAGGTTTTATAATGAATACGATGATTGGAATACAATGGAAAAGTTTTGATGTCGGATTGAATTTTAATATGTATAACGAGAACCATCAGTATTGGGAATATGGGTATTATTGGGAAGGTACTTCTGATGAACTTTGTGAAGGAAATAGTTTAAGAGTTGCGGGAACAATAAATGTTGCCTACAATTTCCAGTTCAAGAAAAGATAGGGAGTTTGTACTTTCGGGAAAAACCATTCCCCTTGCCTTTGGGTGAGGGGATTTTTTGTTGCTTTGTTGGACTGTCACACCTGGCAGCCGCCGCAACGAAACGTCAAGGCGGCTGCCTTGATAGGACAGCCCTACAAGCCCTTTTTATTGAAGCTTACCCAGATTCGCCCTAATTTCGTCCTGGTATTTTTCCTTCAGTTCGGTTGACAGGAAACTGGCATCAATGAAGTCGTACCACTTTGGGGCGACATCCACAAACTTTCGGAAAATTTTTTCTATGACTTTGTCGCTGAGTCCCGATGCAGCCATCGCCCGCACAAAACTCTGTTTGCTGATGCGCTTCTTCTTTCCATCCAACGTTAAAGCCAGTTCCTCGTCGTCTTCGGGAAATATCAAATGCACATTAATCAAGTCATAGGCTTGCGATAGCACGTAATGACCAGGCGTCCTACTGATGAGTGAGAAGTTTTTCAGATGCATATCGGAGTTTCCTGTAATCCACGAAAACACAACCATTTCCCAAAAATTGACCAAATCCAGCATCGGAGCCGAAGAATGGAGCTTGATCAGCTTCGCAATCTTCTCATAGGATGACCTGTACTTATTGAGTGTGTTGAACTCGCTAATCTGACATAAGTCTTCCATCAAATATTTTGTTCCGTGAGGGTCGCGGTCTATCCTTCGGGTCAAATAAGTCAACTCGCCATCATTGAAGCGAATCAGCGTATGAGGTACAACATTGATTTTTGCGATTTCGGCAAGGTGCATGGTCAAATCTTCCACTTCGGGCAACCAAGGAAACTCTTCCGATTTTGGCTTCAAGATATACTTGCCCCAAAGTCCCACGATGGTCAGACGGTCGGGCTCATCTTTTCCGCCTTTATTCACATCCAAGGAGAGTTTGGACTGTACTCCTGTTACGGCCATCCTGCGCAAAACCGACTCCCTTGCCAGGTCGTTGATGTTGTCTCTTGAATAGGGAAGCACGGGCGCTTCGGTTTTGCCAAAGAACTTCTTGACGCAGGAAGGATGATAATCCTTTTGCCCTTCTTCCAACTCCTGATAGCAGTATAGACATTTATTCATGGCTCTTCCTCCTCCAATCCTATTACACCAACGGCACCGATGCAGTCCTTGCAGCAGGTCATCAGCAATCCCATGCGGTCATTGGGGTTGAGTTTCCAGTTTCGTGCGGCAATGTCAAGCAACCAACCTTCGGGAATAAGCCCGTCGAAGAAGGGAAAAAGGGAAGAAGAACGGTAAGGGAGACTTGTTAGCGGAAGGGTCAAGCTGATAGGTTCGGCGTTTTCTGATGCCAAATACGCTGCATCATAACAGAACAAGTATCCGTTCTCGTCTTCTGTGAGCAGACCGGCTTTTGTGTCGCGGTAATATACATCTGCTTTTCTCACGGCTTATCTCCCCCTCTCTCTTGTTCGACAACACCCAGTTCTTTGCCGAAAAGTGCCAATACAGTGTTCACCTTGTCCATTCGCAAGGTCTTCTTTCCTTGTTCCATGTCTCTGACGAAACGAAGCCCCACACCTGATTTGTAGGACAGGTCTTCCTGTGTCAGCCCATATTGTTTCCTCAGAAGCTTTATTTGTTGCGACAATTTGGTTTTTTCAGCCATAACAGATTCGATTTTGCCGCAAAGATAGAGAAAATCTTTTATTTTTACATCTTTTCGGGTATAATTTTATATAAAATCATCTATTTTATACCCGATAGGATGTAAAATTGTTCTTTTGACTATAAATTATATCCGTTCGGATATAATTTCACCCTATCTGACTCCAATCAAACGTCTGTGCAAACAATTCTTTGTAATGCTCACGAAGCATCCTGTTTTCGGGCTCGATGAGCTTCGGGTCGTCGGCTAAAAGTTTGATGGCAGCCTCGCGGACTTGGGGTATTAATGCGCCATCTTTTTGTAGATCGCCGATGAGCATTTCGATTTGTCCAGATTGCCGTGTGCCACCCGTCTCGCCTGGACCGCGCAATTCCAAATCGACCTCGGCGATTTCAAAGCCATCATTGGTGCTGCACATCGTCTTCATGCGCGTTTTGCCGTCGGCGGTCAGTTTGTGATCGGTGACTAGGATGCAATAGGATTGGTCCGCGCCGCGACCCACACGGCCTCTTAATTGGTGCAGTTGCGACAGCCCGAAGCGGTTAGCGTTCTCAATAATCATCACCGAGGCGTTGGGGATGTTCACGCCCACCTCGATGACGGTCGTAGCCACCATGATTTGCGCATTCCTATTAATAAAGCGCTGCATCTCAAAGTCCTTGTCTTCAGCAGTCAACCGTCCATGGCAGACACAGAGCTTGTACTGCGGCTCGGGAAAGTCGTGAAGTAAAGCCTCGTAACCCTCTTGCAAGGCAATCATATCCGTATTCTCCGACTCCTTGATGCAGGGATAGACCACATAAATCTGGCGCCCAAGCGCGATTTGTTGCTTCATGAACATCATGATGCGGTAGCGGTCGTCGCTGTAGACATGATAGGTCTGCACGGGCTTTCGTCCAGGTGGCAGTTCGTCGATTTTGGAGACATCGAGGTCGCCATATTGCGTCATGGCGAGGGTGCGCGGGATGGGCGTGGCGGTCATCACGAGGGTGTGGGGCGGAATCTCCGTCTTTTCGTAAAACTTGGAGCGTTGCTCTACTCCGAAGCGGTGCTGCTCGTCGATGATGGCCAAGCCCAAGTTCTTGAACACCACTTTGCTTTCAATTAGTGCGTGGGTGCCCACCACAATTTGCATGGTGCCGTCGGCTAGACCAGCATAAATCTTTCTGCGCTCCGCGATTTTGGTAGAACCCGTCAGTAAGGCGAAGTTGATGTCCATGTCCTTCAGTTGCTCCTGAAGTGTGGCAAAATGCTGTGTGGCTAGGATTTCTGTGGGTGCCATCAGGCAGGCTTGGAAACCGTTGTCCAAGGCCAAAAGCATCACCATGAGGGCAACGATGGTCTTACCGCTACCCACGTCGCCTTGCAACAGGCGGTTCATTTGGTGACCCGAGCCCAAGTCCTTGCGTATCTCCTTGATGACGCGCTTCTGGGCATTGGTCAGTGGGAAGGGGAGGTGGTCTTTGTAGAAGCCGTTGAAATAATCGCCCACCACATTGAAGACATGGCCTTTGATGGCCTGCTCGCGGTGCATCTTGTTGCGCAACATCTTCAGTTGGAAGAAGAAATGCTCCTCGTATTTCAGTCGGCGCGTGGCCTGCTGGATTTCAATGTTGTTGGCGGGCAGGTGTATCTGATAATAAGCGTATTTCCTTGGAATCAGTTGCTCCTGTTCGATGAGTGCTTTCGGCAACGTCTCTGGGATGTATTCGTAGACCTGTTGCAAGATGAGTTTCTGCAATTTGGCGATGGTGCGGGTGCCGAGGCCGTGGTCTTTCATCTTCTCGGTGGTGTTATACACGCCTTGCAGTCCCTCGCCGATGAGTGGGTCCTTGGGGTCGTACTCCTCGATTTCGGGGTGGACGAAGTTGAAGTTGTGGTTGAACTCGGAAGCCTTGCCAAACAGCACATACTTCACACCCGACTTGAAGCGGTTCTTGAGCCATTTCAGTCCGCGAAACCACACCACCTCGATGCTACCCGTCTCGTCGCTGAAAAGACCCGTGGCGCGTGTGGCCCTCGGTGCACCAATAAGCTTAATGTTGGAAATAGTGCCGACGAGCTGGTAATACACGGTGTCATCATTGATGTAGGCCACCTTTTGGATCTGGCTGCGGTCGATGTAACGGAACGGAAACTGGTTGAGCATGTCCTGATAAGTGGACACGCCCAATTCCTTTTGGAGGATTTCGGCCTTCTTCGGCCCGACGCCTTTCAAGTACGCAATTTTCGTTTGCAGCAGGTTCTGTTCCATGGGGTAGAGTATTTTAGTCTTTGTTTACAATCCTATGGAACATACTATTTGATTTTTCCAATAGTTTTAGGATTCGTCGCCTGATGAATAATTGTTATTATGCGAATAGTCGTTTTTGTCACAGAATAAATGACATAATACTTCTCAAAAATGATATTTCTGTATTGTTTCTTTTCTGTGCTTGGAATAAAACGGCTCAAAGGATACATTTCGGGAAACTCTTTCACCAATACGACCCGTTCTAAAATCTTTTCCCTAAATGAAACAGCAACATTTTTTCCAAATAACTGATACCCCACCTCCTGGATTTCGTTCAGTTTGGTTTTGAAACGTCGGGTAACAACAAACCGCCTTTCGGATTTGGCTTTTATTTCAGGTGCTCCTGTTCCCATTTATTTTGTTCGATGATAAATTCTTCCCATGTCATATCACCTGATTTTTCAGCTGATATAATCTCTCTAACGATTTCATCCTCAGTTTGTTTCGGGAACAAAAAAGGTAATATTGTTTTGTTAGATGCTGTTGTTGTTTGCATGTTTCTATCCTTATTTCATCGGCAAAAATAACACATTTTCCCATAAGGCAAGCCTTAAATCTATGTTTTCCTGTTTTTACAATGGCTATTTGAACCCACTAAGTAATAAATCTTTCCGCTTCTCGTTTGCAATTCAAGAAAAGTACTTGAACAAACCTTCAAAACCATGTCCAAAAAAGTAATTGCATTGTTCGTATTCTTGTTGGCGGCTTGTTGTTCGTTTGCCCAAAATGCGGCCAAAATCAACTTCAACACCTCGACGCTTCGGGAAAGCGTGGTCATTGGCTATTCGAGGACATTTCATCAAAATCATGAAATTGAAGTCGGTTTACGGTTCCATATCAATAGGCTGGTCATGCCCGACGACCAAGAGAGTATTTATTATAGGCGAATGTATGCCTCAAATTTCGTCCAGCATTTGGGTCTGCAATTGGGCTACAACTGGTATTTCCTTCCTCGTCTTGAACATTTGAAGCCCTTTGTGTTTTATGAGCTTCAAGCCGCTTATTCGACCACAAGAAACCATGGATATGGACCTGCCTATAACCTCAATGACGGGAGTTATTCTATTGAAGAATATACTGTATCTTTTGGGCCTTTTCTTTGGTTGCAAAACACCATAGGAGTAGGCTTCAAAGTCGACATTTGGAAATCGTTTTATCTTTTCGAGAAGATTGGATTCAATGCGACCCAAATCATTGGAAATGATGACAACCTGATGCCGGATCCTTTTCAATTAAGCAAAAGCATGGTAAATGAATTTGGTTATCTGATTAGCGTCGGCGTTGGATACAGGTTTTGAAAAACAGACTATGATGGAGGCAAAACACATTGATATTCACACTCATAGGAAAGGAGAAATTGACGTCATTCAAATCGTCAATTTAGACTTGAACCAATCTTGTCCCGAGCAAGGTTATTATAGTTATGGTATTCATCCATGGGTATTGGACAAGGCTGATTTTCAGATAGAAGAAGCATTTGCATTATTGAAAAAGAGGCTACAATCATCCAATGTCTTTGCCCTCGGCGAAGCAGGCTTGGACAAGATGCACAAGGAAAGTTTCGAGAAACAAATGGAACTTTTTGAGCGGCAAATTGAGCTTTCAGAAACTTTGCAAAAACCAATGATTTTGCATGATGTGAAGAGCCATAACGAGATTCTAGCTTTGCGCAAAAAACACAAAGCCAAGCAGCCTTGGATTCTGCACGGCTTCAACGGAACGGAGCAGGACATCCGGCAGTTGACGGGCCAAGGGCTGTATCTTTCCGTTGGGGAGAGTTTGCTACATTCGGAAAGAAAGATTGCTAAGTCGCTGAAAAACATACCGCTGGAGTTACTTTTCTTCGAGACCGACATGGCGGAAATCGGGATAGAAATTGTGTATGAAGCGGCAGCAAAACTTTTGGAAATCGATGTTTCCGATTTAAAAACGAAAATCTTTAGTAATTTTGCAGCCCTATGGAACACTGGCAAGACAGAACCCGCCTATTAATCGGTGACGAAGGCATCAACACCTTGAAATCCAAGCACGTGCTTGTGGTCGGTTTGGGTGGCGTGGGTGCCTACGCCGCCGAGCAGTTGGCCCGTGCAGGCATCGGCAAAATGACTATCGTCGACGGCGATGTAGTGAATGTCACCAACCGCAACCGACAACTTTTGGCCTTGGAAAGCACCGTCGGCAGACCAAAGGCCGAGGTGATGGCTGAACGCCTTCGCGACATCAACCCCGACATCGAGCTGACCGTCCTCCACCAATACTTGAAAGACCAAGCTATCATCGACCTTATGGCGCAACCTTTTGATTATGTGGTGGATGCCATCGACACAGTAGCACCTAAGGTGTTTCTGCTTTATTACGCCAAGCAGAACAACCAGCGCATTGTGAGCAGCATGGGCGCCGGCGGAAAGTTCCATCCCGAAAAGATTGAGATTTGCGACATCTCAAAGTCAAACCATTGTCGTTTGGCATTTTACATCCGGAAGAGGTTGCATCGTCTGGGTGTCTTTGACGGCATCAAGGCGGTGTATTCTCCCGAGCCTGTTGATGCTTCGGCCATCATCACGGAGGGTGTCGAGGAGCAAAACAAGGTTTCCAATGTGGGCACGATATCTTACCTTCCTGCCGCCTTCGGTATTTTTTGCGCTTCTGTGGTGATTAATGATTTACTAAACAAATAAACAGAATGATGATAAGACACGAGACTGCGAGACACGAGACACGGGACGGAAAAAGTCTCGCGTCCCGCGTCCCGAAGTCCCGCGTCAATTAACAACACTTCAACATGCATAAAATCCTCTTCATCTGTCACGGTAACATCTGCCGCAGTCCCATGGCGGAGTTTGTAATGAAACACCTCGTTGAAGAAGCAAGCCTGACCGACCAATTTGAAATCGCTTCTGCTGCTACTTCAACGGAAGAAATTGGCAACCCCGTTTATCCACCTGCGCGACGCAAACTGGCCGAACATGGCATAGGCTGCGAAGGTAAAACAGCCAGCCAGATGACCCGCGCCGACTATCATTATTACGACTACATCATCGCCATGGACCGCAATAACCTGCGCAACTTGAAGCGCATGTTTGGCGAAGACACCGACCATAAAATCAGCCTATTGATGGACTACACCCACCGCCCTGACGATGTGGCCGACCCATGGTATACAGGCGACTTTGAGGCTACTTGGGTGGATGTTTTGGAAGGGTGTAAAGGGTTGCTGGAGTATTTGAAGGGGTGACTAACTTTGAGCCTTTTTCTGAAAGCAACCGTCAATTTTTGCGACAGCGTCGCAATGATTTTCTCTCCGTAGGAAGATACTATTTTATCCAATTCGAAACAAGTCGTCCATGACAATGGATTGATTAACGACCCCAGAATGTTCGCCTTGAGCAATACCCATTGTTGTCACCATCACCAATTGGATACTATGTGTCTTAGTGTGCATTTTACTTTCAGAAAAAGCATCCATTTTGGTATTCAAGTCTATTTCTGAGTCTGCCGATATGGTGTATTTTCCCATTGTGAATTTCATTTCGCACACATAGTCAGTACGACTTGCTTTGCTTTCCAATAATAAGTCAATCTGAGCGCCTTTGCCTTCTATGGTTTTCCCTCTCCAACAATAGTTTCTGTCAATTGAAGCAATACGCAAAGCAGATTGAAGTTGTGGCAAATGTTCAACACATAACAATTCAAAAGTGTCGCCGGCCCATGTGTAGAAAATGGGTGTCCTATGCAGCGAATTCCATTGTCCTTTTTTAGTTTGCCTATTGTTCACAAAACGCAGGTAAAAAAGCGAGAAAAAGTCTTTCAACTGATAGATGGTTTCAACACGTTGATTGCCGTAACGGGGATATTCTCGGATGATTCCCGATTCTTTCAAGTTGTCAAGCAAATTGCTCAATGTGCCGCCACTTTTCACTTCGACAGCCTTACTGATTTCCGATTGGGTCATCCCATAAAATTGGCTTCCAATGGCTTTCACAACATCTATGTATCTTTCTTTACTGGAATAAAGCCCAGTGTACACATCCTTGAACTCCTGATGAATCTGTTCATCGGCAAAGAAGATATTGTCGATATTTTGTGTAATTGTCAAGTCATTCCTTAGTTTGTCCAAATAAAAAGGAATGCCGCCTAACGCCATATAGCACACGCACATCTCATAACGCGACAACCTAAATCCATTTTTCCGATAATACTTTTCACATTCTGCCAAAGTGAAAGGCACCAATCGAATGGTTTCAGTTAGCCGTCCATGCAAGCCACCGTAATCATGTATTACATTGTTGAGCATCCAACTTGTGGCCGATCCGCAAACTACCAAAACGACATTACGCTGGCGATCAGCCCACGAATTCCAAAAATATCCCAACTCCGATATCATCTCCGACGATTGGGGACCAGCCATCCACGGCAACTCGTCCAATAGGATGATTTTGCGGCGTGCCCGAGATTTTTCAAGCAGTTTTCGCAACAACAGAAACGCTTCGCGCCAGCAGGTGGGTTTGAATGTATTTGTCTCAAGACCCGCCAGCAAAAGCGAATCAAAAAAATGGTCTAATTGCAGCTGGCGATAGGTTTCGTTGCTTTTGTCGCCGTCTTTGATATATGTTCCTACGGCTGAAAAAAGAATCTTCTTACCATAAACTTCACTGACAAGATACGACTTCCCGATACGTCTGCGCCCGTATATGGCAACAAATTCGGACTTCTGGGATTTATACAATCTTTCAAGTGTGGCTATTTCTATTTCTCTTCCGATAATATTCTTGCATTTCATTGTTTTGTGCAGTTGTTTTCGCTGCAAAAACACTGTTTTTCTGTAAAATAGAAACAAAAAGTTTGCTTAAAATTCAGCGAAAAATAGGATTTCTTTCCTAATTTCGCTGAATTTTAAACAGGTGTCGAGGAGCAAAACAAGGTCTCCAATGTGGGCACAATCAGTTACCTTCCCGCCGCCTTCGGCATCTTCTGCGCTTCGGTGGTGATTAATGATTTACTAGGAAAATAAGGGTCTTATTCCGGCACTTCATAAAACAGCGGCCCATCGGAATGGATGGGATGACCGGCCTCGTAATATGCTGCGGGTTTCAGCACTTTGTCGAAGACGTAGTACTGTACTAAAACAAGGTCTTTCCCATCGTTGATCCAGCCATACACACGGTCGTGGTCGATGGGGTCGAGAGGCTTGCCTTCCTCGTCGACGAGGCCTTCAATCTCAAGAATGGTCGTGTTGGTCACAAACTTCTCGAAAGTGGTCATCTGTGTGGTTTGGCCGTCTTTGGTGGTTAGTGTAATCCTATGCAAATAAGGAGATTGTGTGATGGAGTCAAAACGCTCTTGCGGGATTAGGTTGTTGAGTAGGGCCTCGAAACGCAAGTCACCGAAGGACGATAGCAGG
>Ga0265298_10005922_pt1 | contig 15220 bp, 15 predicted proteins | sample AusTroGonzalo_MG_3_FD_193486 | JGI IMG/M metagenome (GOLD analysis project Ga0265298, IMG submission 193486) | Bovine rumen microbial communities from tropical cattle in Woodstock, Queensland, Australia - Gonzalo_01 | ecosystem: Host-associated > Mammals > Digestive system > Stomach > Rumen ... | reverse complement strand
GAGGAAGAGTTTAAAACCGCACTGACCGGAAAACTGGAAAAAGCAGGCATTCCGGCGCGGGTGTATGTGGTCGATGGCATGGTAAAACTGTAGTATCCGGGACATTTAGTTCATCTCTGTCATCCTGAACAAAGTGAAGGGATTCTTCGGCCTGCGGCCTCAGAATGACATGGTTTACCGGTATTCGTTTCGGACAGAATTTATGATTGATAATTTTTTGAGTAGTGTATGGAGACAGTAGCTTGATAGAGACAGACATAAAATAGGGGGTCGACATGAAACTGGAATTTGACCCGGCAGAATATCTGCCGCTACGTGAAGTTGTATTTAAAACTCTCCGCAACGCCATCATCCGGGGCGAACTGAAGCCCGGAGAACGGCTTATGGAAGAAAAACTTGCAGCAAGTCTGGAAGTCAGCCGGACACCCGTCCGGGAGGCTATTCGTATGCTGGAACTGGAAGGCCTTGTGGTCATGATCCCCAGGAAAGGCGCAGAAGTAGCCCGGATCACCGTGTCCGATCTGCAGGAAGCCCTGGAAGTCCGAATGGCCATCGAAGATCTGTCCGTCCGCCTGGCCTCTCTTCGGATTGACGAAGACGGAAAGAAACGACTCATCAAGGCAAAGGAAGCCTTCGATGCTGCCCTTGCCGGAAAGAAAGTGGAAACCATTGTGGCGAAGGACGAAGCCTTCCACGATGTGATCTTCTCCGCAACCCAGAATCGCAGGCTGGTCAATCTGGCCCATAATCTGCGGGAGCAGGTATACCGCTACCGCTTTGAGTATGTGAAGGATTTCTCCTCCCACGACAAGCTGAGCCGTGAGCATGCCCGTATCACCGAGGCCATCCTCGAAGGCGACGTGGTAAAAGCCCAGCAGGCCATGCGTGGTCACATTGCAGACCAGTTGCAGCGGATCATGGATATGATCCAGGAAGAGGAAGAGCAGGAAAACGATTAAAGATTTATCCGATCAGTTGCACGCGCATCCAAGCGGTGCAGCGTCAAGTGTTTAAAGCTGGAGGCAAGTAATGACTGGCATATTCATAACCATGGAAGGCCCGGATGGGGCAGGAAAAACCACACAGATGGAAATGCTTAAAGCAGAACTGGAGAAAGCGGGGTATGAGGTCCTGCTTACCCGGGAACCCGGCGGGACAGCCATCAGTGAAGCTGTCCGGGGAATCCTGCTGGATCCGGCCTATAAAGAAATGAAACCGGAGACGGAGCTTCTGCTCTATGCTGCGGCAAGAGCCCAGCTGGTGCAGCAGGTGATCGGCCCGGCAGTGGAGGCGGGAAAAGCCGTGATCAGCGACCGGTTTGTGGATTCTTCCGTGGTTTACCAGGGGATTGCCAGAGGTCTGGGGGTTGAAACGGTGTATGCCGTGAACCGCCCGGCGATAGGAAAGTATATGCCCGACGTTACATTTCACCTGGATCTTCCGGCGAAGGTGGGGATCGGGCGGAAGAAAGAACAGGCAGAGCTGGACCGGATGGAGCAGGAGTCCCTCGAATTCCACGAGAAAGTGGCTGAGGGCTACCGGGAGCTGAGCAAAAGAGATCCGGAGCGGATCCACACCGTGGATGCCACTTTGCCAAAAGAAACGATTTGTGCTATGATACGTGCGGAGGTTTTTTCGTTGCTTGACGCACGTACATGAACGGGGGTGAAGTTATGGATTTTCATCAGATCATAGGACATGAGGACATCATCCGGCATTTTAAGGGGAGTATCGAGACCGGACGGGTGGGTCATGCATATATCCTGTGCGGCGAGGAAGAAAGCGGCAGAAGTTCGCTTGCATTTTCCTTTGCCAAGACCCTGCAGTGCGAGAAGGGGGAGACGGATCCCTGTAATGAGTGTCCGTCCTGTATCAAGGCGGATTCGGGAAATCATCCCGACATCATCCGGGTGCAGCATGAGAAGCCCAATCTGATCAGCGTGGAGGAGATCCGCGACCAGGTGGTTAACACCATGGAGATCAAGCCCTACAACGGGAAGTACAAGGTTTACATCATCGATGATGCACAGTATATGAATGTCACTGCTCAGAATGCACTGCTGAAGACCATCGAGGAGCCGCCGGCTTACGGTGTGATCATCCTGATCACCAATTCGCTGGAGAAGCTGCTTCCGACGATCCTTTCCCGGTGTATCACCTTAAGCCTTAAGCCGGTCAGAGAAGGGGATGTGAAGGAATACCTGATCAACCACTACGGGCTGGATGAGGAAAAGGCGAAGTTCTGCGTGGAATACGCGCAGGGCAATCTGGGCAAGGCTATCATGCTGGCCACCAACGAGGAGTACGAGGCGCTGGTCAATTCCGTGATCCGTCTTTCGAAGGACATTTTCGGAATGGATATGGAGGAGATCGAGGCGGCCATCGAGTCCTGTTCCCGTTATAAAATGAGCATAGGAGAGTATCTGGACCTGATGATGATGTGGTACCGGGACATCCTTATGCTTAAGGTGACGGGAAAGTCGGATAAGGTGATCTTCCGGGAGGAATATCCCACACTCAGAGAGCAGGCCAATTACCTTTCCTTCAATGAGCTGGAGGATAAGGCGCGGGCCATCGACAACGCGAAGATCCGCCTTGCGGCAAATGCCAAGCTGGAGGATGTCATGCGGCTGCTCATTATGACACTGAAAGAGATTTAAACAGAATTATAATAAATGCTAAATAGGAAGTTAAGGTAGTTATCGAATGAAAGAAGTTATCGGCGTCCGTTTTCGAAGGAACGGCAAGGTGTATTATTTTGATCCCAGGGATAATGAAGTCGAGCTGGGAACAAAGGTGATCGTGGAGACCCAGAAGGGCATTGAATTCGGCTGGGTGGTGATCCCCCGGCGGGAGATCGATGATTCCCGTATCCAGGGAGGACTCCGTTCGATCCAGCGGCTTGCCACCGAAAGGGACATAGAGCGGTATGAAAGCAATAAGGAAAAGTCGAAGAGGGCTTTCCATATCTGCGAAGAGAAAATCAAACAGCGTGAGCTGGATATGAAATTGATTTCCGCAGAATACGCATTTGACGGAAATAAGATCTCCTTCTATTTCACGGCGGACGGTCGTGTGGATTTCCGTGAGCTGGTCAAGGACTTGGCCTATGCACTGAAGTCCAGGATCGAGCTTCGTCAGGTGGGTGTCCGGGATGAGGCGCGGATCTGCGGCGGTATCGGCATGTGTGGGCGCGAGCTCTGCTGCCATTCCTACCTGCCGGATTTTGTGGCCGTATCCATCAAGATGGCGAAGGAGCAGGGGCTTTCCCTGAATCCCACCAAGATTTCCGGCGTTTGCGGAAGACTGATGTGCTGCCTCAAGCATGAGGAGGAGACCTACGAATATCTGAACTCTCTGCTTCCGAATGTGGGTGACCGCGTCAAGGTCGGAAACGGTGTGATCGGAGAAGTAGCTTCCGTAAATGTACTGCGTCAGCGGGTAAAGGTGGTTGTTACCGACGAAGAAGGCAACAAGGACCTTGTGGAATATAAGATCGATGAGCTGCAGGGCGGAAAACGGGGAAGAAAGTTCGAGGCAGATGATTCTTCCATGGATCCCGAACTCTCCGCACTGGAGGAACCGGATTACAGCGCTGTATCGGAAGAAGAAGAGTTTGATTCCGAGCTTTCCGCTGACCGTGAGATGAAGCCTCACGGGGACAGAAACCGCGGCCCCCGTGAAGACGGTGAGGGCCGGAGAAACCGGCCGAAGAAAGGGGAAAGATCCGGAGAGAGATTCGGAGACAGACCCAGAAAAGATGGCCAGAAAGAGGGCCAGAAAGATGGCCAGAGGGACGGAGCAAAAGACGGTTCCAGAGATTCCTCAAAAGAAGCGAAAAAAGGCGGTGACCGCCGCAAGGGTAACCCGGATAAGGCTCAGGATAAGGGCTTTGGCAAGGCTGAGAACCGAGATGGAAACCGAGATGGAAATCAGAATAAAAGTCGCGAGGGCGGAAAGCCTCACGGAGATAACCGGGGCGGAAAGCCGAAGATGAATAAAGGGCAGAAGCCCGAGGAGCAGGGAAAAGAGAAGGACGGACAGAAGAATTTCCATCGGAAGAACCGTCCCAATAACCGCCCCCGGGAAAGTAAAAAGCCCGGACAGAATCAGTGACAGGGCAGTAGAACTGCCGGAGACTAAAGAACGGGTAAATAATGTCGTTTGCAAAGGAAGACCTTCTTCATGAAGGCGAAAGAATTGACGATTTAGAAGTGAGCGGGTTCCGGATCATTCAGAACCCCTCATTTTTCTGCTTTGGGATGGATGCAGTGCTGCTGTCTACCTTCGCCGGGACAACGCCGAAGGATAAGGTGATGGATCTGGGAACGGGGACGGGCATTATCCCTCTGCTTCTTCTGGCGAAAGGGAAATGTGCTTCTGCCGACGGGCTGGAGCTGCAGGAAGATGTGGCGGAAATGGCGGGACGGAGCGTGCTCCTTAATGAAGTGTCCGACAGGTGCCGGATCATTTCCGGAGATATCTGTGAGGCAGAAAAGCTATTCCCAAAGGGCGGATATGATGCGGTAACCAGCAATCCCCCGTATATTGCAAGGGAGAACGGGCTTTTAAATGATCTCTCCCAGAAAAAGAACATCGCGCGGCATGAGATCATGGTTACGCTTTCGGATGTGGTTCGCGCAGCGGCACACCTGCTTAAGCCCGGCGGTACATTTTCCATGGTGCATAAGCCCTTCCGTATTCCGGAGATCATGGAGACCATGCGGAAGTACAAGCTGGAACCGAAACGTATGCAGCTGGTGCAGCCGTACCAGAGCAAGGAACCGAATATGGTCCTTTTGGAAGCGGTGAAGGGTGGAAATCCCTTCCTTACCGTGCATCCGACGCTGGTGGTCTACGAGGAAGGCGGAGGCTATACGAAGGAACTGCTGCAGTGGTACGGAAAAGTGTGAATCGAAACGAGTGACGGAGGAGCTGATCAATGGCCGGAACGCTGTATCTGGTGGCAACGCCCATCGGAAATCTGGAGGATATGACCTTCCGGGCGGTGCGGATCCTTAAGGAAGTGGACGAGATCGCCGCGGAGGATACGAGGAACAGCGTAAAGCTGCTGAATCATTTTGATATACATACGCCCATGACCAGCTACCATGAGTTTAACCGGTATGATAAGGCAAAGGTTCTGGTGGGACATATGCTGGAGGGCAAGTCGGTTGCGGTGATCACCGACGCCGGAACGCCGGGGATCTCGGATCCCGGGGAGGTTCTGGTGCAGGAAGCGCTGAGTGTGGGAATCCCCGTGGTTCCCGTGCCGGGAGCCTGTGCCGCGGTAAATGCACTGATCGCGTCGGGGCAGGCCACCAGACGGTTTTCCTTTGAAGCCTTTCTCCCCCGGGAGAAAAAGGAGAGGAAGAAGGTGCTCACGGAGCTGCAGCGGGAAATGCGGACCATGGTGATCTACGAGGCGCCGCATCATTTGAAGGAAACGCTGAAGGATCTTCTGGATACGCTGGGAGACCGGTCCATCACCCTTTGCAAGGAACTGACAAAGAAGCATGAGAACTTCCGGCTTTGCCGGATCTCCGAGGCGCTGGAAATGTTTTCCGAGGAAGAGCCGAGGGGTGAATATGTGCTGGTCATCGCGGGAAAGCCGGAGGAGGAACTGGAGGCGGAGCAGCGGAAAAGCTGGGAAGACCTTAGTTTTACCGAACATCTGGCGGTCTTTACGGAGCAGGGCATGAGTGAAAAAGACGCCATGAAGGCGGTGGCCCGGGAACGGGGTATCGGTAAGAGCGAGGTTTACCGGGAAGTGCTGGCAGAGAGGGAGAAAGCATAATGGGACGCAAGGCATCGAAAGCGAATAAGAATATTTACTACCTGGCAAGGATCCATGCGGCGGAGCAGAATCCCATTTTCTCCAGCAGGGAGAATGCTTCGGAGCAGGTGGGGATCGAGAGAAGCCGGCTGGCACGGATCGAGCTGGATAAGGTTCAGCCCTATCCTGAGGAGATCCTTATGATGTCCAAGGCATATGCAGCACCCTGGTTGTGCCGGGACTACTGCAGCAACGGCTGCATGATCGGCCTGGATAAGGCGATGGGAAAGAAACTGAAGAATGTGAAAATGGATTCCTTCGAGCGCATTTCCCTGAAATTCATAAGCAATTCCCAGTCCATGGAGGATCTGACCCGGAGACTGGTGGATATTTCCAAGGACGGAAAGATCACGGAAGATGAATATGAGACATTTAAAGACATCCTGAAAGCCATGAACGAGCTGTCGGAAAGCCTAAAAGAAGTGAAGGCTTTCATCATGGCGGACCCGGAGCTTCGGGCCAGATTTGAGGATGATCTTCTGATCTAGTACAACACACTTATTTTTCTTGTGTAAATGAAGAGAATAGTGTAATATAAAGGTGCAATCGTTATTATTAACCATAAGGAGGACAAGACTATGGCATTTGTTATTGGTGATTCCTGCATCGGTTGTGGTGCGTGCGCCGGAACCTGCCCGGTAGGTGCAATCTCTGAACAGGACGGAAAGTTCGTTATCGATGAGAATACCTGCATCAGTTGTGGTGCCTGCGCAGGCGGATGCCCTGTTGGCGCTATTACCGAAGGCTAATTTGAATTCGGTTCAGGAGTAATTCAGGAGCAATCCATTTAAAAGAATCAGACCAGTATAAATGGGGCATGTTCCACGCTGAACATGCCCCATGATTCTATGATATGCGTTAAATGTACCGGATCATATATGAATCATATGCCGGGATTGAAACCGCCGATCATATGAATCGATCAGTCGTAAGTCAGTCGCTAAAGTGAATCCTGATATGTGAATCCTGATGTGTGAGTCCTGATGTCAGGATATCCCTTTCATGCGATCAGGATAAACCTCCTTTCCTCAAAAATGATATTCATTGCATGAGCCATGGATATTATGTCCGGCGATCAGGGAGCGGAAAGGTTCGGAGGGTAAAAGGTGTGATGTAGTTACTCCTACTCTTTCACGCTACCCGTCAAAAAGGACAAGGGTGAGCCATGGCAAGTCCCGGAAACGGCGCAAAGAACCCGTTCAGGACATGGTTTGAGTCAGGGGTAAATATGGTTAAAACCGATGGAAACTAAAGTCGGGAATCCGACAATAATTGAAAAGCACGACAATGACCGCCGGGTAAGGCCGGGGTATGACATATCAGATGTATCCGTGCTTTCGAGAGATGTTCAAGGGACATTTTACACGGAAAGTCCTTATGCTGCAAGGAAAAAATATCAACAAAATGTTGCTTAACAAGGCAATCTGAAGGATTTTGGTATGAAAAAAGAACGAATTAACGAGAATAAGGTCCGCTTCATCCTGGATCACCAGGATCTGGAGGAGCGGAATCTAAATATATCCGATCTGGCCTATGGTTCGGCGGAGGCAAAGGCGCTTTTTGAGGAGCTGATGGAGCTGACAAAGGATGAGCTTGGACTGCAGGAGGGTGTTCACCCCATGATGGTCGAGGCTATTCCCATGCCGGGCAAAGGGCTGGTTGTAAATGTAACCCATGTGGAAAATCCGGACGAACTGGATCCGAGGTTTTCCCGGTTTACCAAGGGAATGGAGCACGACCGGGAACCCTTTGATTCTGCGGCACCTTTTCAGATGTCGGAATTCGGCCCGGATTTTCGTGCGGATGCGGAGGACTATAAAGCTCCCTCGGATGAGGAGGATAGTCCGTTCAGCTTCGGCCTGAATGAGTCGGGATTTAGCGGACCGGAGGCTTCGGCGGACGGACCGGGCGGGCCGGAAGCAGACGGACCTTCTTCAGACGGACCTTCTTCAGAGGGCCCGGGACCCGAAGGCTCTTCCGGCGGGCCGGATTTCGGCGGACCGGATATGACCGCGAAGGGGCCGGATGACGGGTTTGTGGATATCGATGCAGATGATCAGAGTGATGACTTGGGTGATGATCTGAATGATGACTTAAATGAAGCAGACGGCCCCGTTCCGGACGGCGTACAGATCCAGCAGGGACCGGAGATCCGGGCGCAGATCAACATTCCCCAGTCCTCTTCCATTGATTCCAAGGAGCTGATGGACATGGTGGATAACATCATGGCAGGACTTGCCGGAAAGCTGGGAGCAAGCCTTGTCAAGAATGTTAAACAGCAGAAGGGGCCGGAGAACGGGGATACCGACAACGAGAAGCCGAAGAAGCCTCAGGGCGAGCCGCCCATGGATCCCTTCGCTTTGTATGATTTTAAGGATCTGCAGAGTGTGATCCATGCTTCAAAGGTGCTGAACCGGCATTACGACAGTGAGAACATTCTCTATAAGAATCCCGTGACCAGAAGGTATTTCCTCTATGTGGGGCGGGAGCATAATACGACTCAGGAATTTGCGGCAGTGATCCATGTGCTGAATGAATTCGGCACACGGTGCAGGATCTCCTATGCGACGAAGGAATATCTGGAGGAGCATACGGAGAAGATCCTTCCGGATGCGCTGTTTCATTTTGCAGAACTGGATAGTGATTAGGGAGGTGCGGTCATGACGAAGTCATGACATATGAATCGCACCGACCGACACGCCGCCGAACTTTAAGTGAGGGGGCACTACATTATTTTAGGGGGTGGTGTTTTGAGTAAGCGAAAACGAGTGCATGCCATGGCGATCTTCTTTGTGATCGCGCTGGTTCTTCTCGTCGGAGTGATCCTGCTTACGGGAAAGTATGAAAAGCACGAGACCATACAGGAAACCATGCGGGACGCTGTGCTGCATGAAGTGAATAAGATATCCGTATTCGGAATTTCCGTGAATCCTTCGCTGATCTCCGGCATCGTTGTAACGGTGATCACGCTCAGCTTTGCACTGATCATAAGGCTCCTTGTCATTCCGAAATTCAAACTGATTCCCGGAAAGTTCCAGCTTCTGCTTGAGGAATGGGTAGGCTTCTTTGATAATCTGGCGAAGACAAACAGTCCTCACCGAAACGGATTTCTGGGAGCGTACATTTTCTCTGCGGGAAGCTACATCTTCATCGGAACCTGTTTTGAACTCTTCGGACTTCAGGCGATCACGGAGGGCGGGCATTCCGTAACCCTGCCGGCGCCGCTGGCGGACATTAACGGAGCCATCATGATGGGATGTCTTTCCTATGTGGTGATCCTTTCCGGAGGTATTGCCGGAAACCGGATGAAGGGTGTGGGAAAAACCCTGAAGGATTTCTCGCTCCCCATTTCCATGAGCTTCCGACTCTTCGGAGCGTTGCTTTCAGGTATGCTGGTTACGGAGCTGGTGTACTACTTCATTTCCCTCAGCTTTGTACTGCCGGTGGTGGTAGGCGTTCTCTTCACCCTGCTGCATGCGCTGATCCAGACTTACGTACTGACCATGCTGACCTCGGTATTCTACGGAGAAGTGACGGAATAAAGACGGTATAAAGACTGAATAAATCGGAATAAAAATAATCGAATTAAAGCAAAAAAGATAAATTCGGAGGAAAATCAAATGACGATCAAGGTATCCAAAAAGCTTCCCATCATTCTCGGAGTGGTCATCCTGATGCTGTTTACCGGACTGATGGTAGGGATCATCAAGGTAAATGCAGCGCCGGCCAATGAGGCGCAGAAGACCGTTCAGACCCAGACACAGAAAATAACGGATGAAGAACTTCTCGGAGAGGCGGCGGCGGAAACCGAAATCATTGCCGTGGAAGATACAACGACAGGCCCGAAGGCTCTGGCAGCAGCAATCGCTGTCGGCCTTGCAGCAGCAGCCGGTGCGATCGCCATGGGTATTGCCATCGCAAAGTCTGCAGAGGGTATCTCCCGTCAGCCGGAAGCTGAGGGAAGTATCCGGACCACTTTGATGCTTGGTCTGGTGTTCATCGAGACGGCGATCATTTATGCACTGATCGTGGCGATTCTGATCATATTTGTCATGTAGCAGATTGAGAAACAGATTGAGAAAGAGGACGAAAAAATGCCTTTAAATATAGATTTTCTACAGATCCTGCTGCATCTTCTCAATTTCACCCTTCTGTTTGCCGGACTGTACTTCCTGCTTTATAAGCCGGTGAAGCAGTTTATGCAGAAGCGTGAAGAGCATTATAAGGAAATGCAGACAGCGGCGGATGATATGCTGCAGAACGCTCAGCAGTCCAAGGCGGAGTATGAGACGAAGCTTCGTGAGATCGATGAAGAGATCGCGGCTAAGAAGCGGGCCAATGCCATTGAGATGGAGAAGGTGCGCCGTGAGAAGACAGAGGCTGCCGAACAGGAAGCAGCGAAGATCCTGGAGGATGCCAAGGCTGAGGGCCGTGCTGTCCGTGATCAGATTGTCAGCGGTGCAAGAAGCCAGATCACGGAAATGGTGGAAGAAATCGCCAGAAAGACGCTGATCTCCGAAGACGAATCCACAACATTTGACGCATTCCTGGATGCGGCAGAGAGGGATTTGAGCGAGAAAGAAGCGGCAGCGGCGAAGGCTGCAGCGGCGAAAGCTGCGGCAGCAGAGAGAGCAGCGGCTAAAGCTGCGGAAAAAGCTGCAGCTGATAAGGCAACAACCGAGAAGGCTGCAGAGGGGCAGACTGTGTCTGAGCCGGCAGCGGTAAAAGCTCAGGATAATGCGGTAAGCGAAAGGGGTGCTTCGGATGGAGAATCTTAAAACGGCGAAGCTTTTTGCCCCCGAGTGTCCGTCTGAGGAGCAGATTGCCCGGTTTGAAGCCTTCCTTACGAAGAAATACGGAAAAGAGATCAGCCTTGTCTGGGTTGAGGATAAGAGCATTGATTCCGGTTTCCGTCTTGTATTCGATAATGATGTGTATAACTGGACCACTGAAGGGCGTCTTCAGCAGCTGAAGGATGCCGTGGACAGCATTAACCGGGCGAAGATCAGCCAGAAACATCCGGCGAAGAACCTGGTTTCGCTGGTTCGTTCCTCCCTGGAGAACTGGGAGCTGGAAGCCATTCCCGTTCAGGAAGGACGGGTAAGCTCCGTGGGTGACGGAATCGTCATTGCTACGGGCCTTGAGTCTGCCCGGTACGGAGAGATCGTGCTTTTTGAGTCCGGCGTAAAGGGTATGGTGCAGGACCTCCGTGTAGGTGAGGTCGGTATCGTGCTTTTCGGCGAGGACGATGAGATCTCCGAGGGAAGTCTTGTGCGGCGGACCAAGAAATCTGCGGGAGTCCCCGTGGGTGAAGGTTATCTGGGGCGTGTCGTCAATGCCCTGGGCGAGCCCATTGACGGTCAGGGAGAAATCCCGGCAGAGAGTTACAGAGAGATTGAAAGTCCGGCTCCGGGGATCATTGACCGGCAGCCGGTGGATGAACCTATGGAGACGGGAATCCTCTCCATCGATGCCATGTTCCCCATCGGACGGGGGCAGAGAGAGCTGATCATCGGCGACCGCCAGACCGGAAAGACGGCCATCGCCGTGGATACGATCCTGAACCAGAAGGGGAAGGGCGTGATCTGTATCTATGTGGCCATCGGTCAGAAGGCCAGCAGTGTGGCGCGGCTTACGGAAACCCTGCGGCAGCACGGTGCGATGGAATATTCCATCGTTGTTACGGCTACGGCAGCGGATTCGGCGCCGATGCAGTATATTGCACCCTATTCGGGAACAGCGCTGGGTGAGTATTTTATGACTCAGGGAAAGGATGTGCTGATCATTTACGATGATCTGTCGAAGCACGCAGTAGCCTATCGTACGCTTTCCCTTTTACTGGAGCGTTCCCCTGGACGTGAGGCATATCCGGGAGATGTATTCTATCTGCATTCCCGTCTGCTGGAGCGGTCCGCACATCTTTCCGCCAAGCGTGGCGGCGGGTCCATGACGGCGCTGCCCATCGTGGAAACCCAGGCCGGCGATGTGTCGGCGTACATTCCGACGAATATCATTTCCATCACGGACGGACAGATCTTCCTGGAGAGCAATCTCTTCTTCGCGGGACACAGACCTGCAGTAAATGTCGGTCTTTCCGTATCCCGTGTGGGTGGAGCGGCCCAGGATAAAGCCATGAAGAAGGCGGCTTCCGGCCTCCGGCTGGAACTGGCGCAGTATCGTGAAATGGAAGTGTTCACCCAGTTTTCCAGTGATCTGGACGAAGCGACCAAGAAGCAGCTGGCTTACGGCGAGCGGCTCATGCGACTCCTTCGTCAGCCTCGAAATGCACCGTTTTCCCTGGCCGAGCAGGTAGTGATCCTGGTTACCGCCATGGAACATGTGCTGGATGAGGTGCCGGTGGATGAGATCCAGGATTACCGGAAAGGACTTCTGGAATATATGCATAGAGAGGAAGAGGACCTTCTCACCGAGCTTACTACGGGTAAGGCTCTTTCCTTTGAAACGAGAGAGAATATCGTGGAAGCGGCTAAGAAGTATGGGGAGACGAAAAATCCTGACCGTGGAACGATGTGATCTATTTTGAAATGATAAGCATGTGATAGTAAGCATTTAAGTCGGCTGTATTGGACAGGGAATAAGAAATGGCGAATCTGAGGGAGATCAAAAACCGAATAGAGAGCGTGACCAATACCCGGAAGATCACGAACGCCATGTATCTCATTGCGTCCACGAAACTGCAGAAGGCACAGGCGGAACTGGAGAAAACAAAGCCGTATTTCAAACTCCAGGAGTCTGAAATGCGCCGCATCTTCCGGCGGAGGAATGACATCAACAGTCATTATTTCTACCCGGAGACGGGCCGGAAACCGGCGGAATCCTATGCCTATCTTGTGATCACGGCGGATAAGGGACTTGCGGGAGCGTATAACCACAACATCCTGAAACTGGCGGAACAGGAGATGGCAAGGCATAAGAAGGTCCATCTTTTCGTGGTGGGAGAGTACGGGCGGCAGTATTTCATGAGGAGAAATATCCCGATTGAAAAGTCCTTCCTTTATACCGCCCAGAACCCGACCTTCCGGCGGGCCAGAAGGATCGCGGAGGAGCTTCTGTATCTGTATAACACAGGAATCTGCGACGAGATCCGCGTGCTTTACAGTGAAAATGAAAAGGGCGGACAGGCTGTAGCCACCAAGACACAGCTTCTTCCCTTTGAGCGAGGAGCTTTCGGAAGATATGAGGAAAAGACCGGCGAATACCGGAAGGAGTACGAATTTTTCCCCAATCCCACGGCGGCACTGGAAGGAATCGTGCCCAGCTACGTGGCAGGGTATATTTACGGGGCGCTGGTGGAAAGCTTCTGTGCCGAGCAGAATGCCCGGATGACCGCCATGAAGTCTGCAAATGATAATGCTGAGGAGCTTCTGGATACGCTTTCCATACAATATAACCGTGTGCGCCAGGAGGCTATTACTCAGGAGATCACCGAGGTGGCCGGCGGGGCGAAGGCACAGAAGAAGAAGCGGCGGAAGCAGACGGAAACGCCGAAGACATGATGTCATCCTGACAAGCATTGTATAATCGAAAAATGAGGAGAAATCCCATGAACAAAGGAAAAATCATACAGGTATCCGGTCCCGTGGTGGAGTGTTCCTTTCCCGAGGGACAGCTGCCGAAGATGCGGGAAGCATTGGTAGTCAATGTGGACGGAGAAAACCGGTATATGGAGGTTGCCCAGATGCTGGGGGATAATGAGGTGCGCTGCATCATCATGGACCGCAGCGAGGGACTGGCCCGGGATATGGAGGTGAAGGCCACCGGTTCCGGAATACGTGTTCCCGTAGGGGAGCCCACCATCGGCCGGATGTTCAATGTCCTCGGACAGCCCATCGACGGAGGAAAGCCCATACCGAAGAAGGCGGAGCGATGGGAGATCCACCGGAAACCTCCGGCATTTGAAGTTCAGAGCACTTCTGCGGAAATGCTGGAAACCGGAATTAAGGTCATTGACCTGCTGGAGCCTTACCTTAAGGGTGGAAAGATCGGTCTTTTCGGCGGAGCGGGTGTCGGTAAAACCGTTCTGATCCAGGAGCTGATCCATAATGTGGCCATGGAGCACGGCGGTTATTCCATTTTCACCGGTGTCGGTGAGCGGAGCCGTGAGGGAAATGACCTCTGGAATGAAATGAAGGAGAGCGGCACCATTGAAAAGACGGCCATGGTCTTCGGGCAGATGAATGAATCTCCCGGTGTCCGTATGCGTGTGGCGCTGACGGGACTTACCATGGCAGAGTATTTCCGGGATGTGGAAAACCGGGATGTGCTGCTGTTTATCGATAATATCTTCCGTTTCGTACAGGCGGGTTCCGAGGTGTCGACGCTTTTGGGCCGTATGCCTTCTGCCGTGGGTTACCAGCCTACACTGGCCACGGAAATGGGACAGCTGCAGGAACGGATCACATCCACGGGCAGCGGATCGGTTACCTCCGTGCAGGCGGTGTATGTCCCTGCGGATGACCTGACGGACCCTGCGCCCGCGACTACATTTTCACATCTGGATGCGACAACGGTACTTTCCCGAAAGATCGCCGAGCAGGGTATTTACCCCGCGGTAGATCCGCTCGCTTCCACATCCAGAATTCTGGAAGCGGACATCGTAGGTGAGGAGCACTACCGGGTGGCACGGAAGGTGCAGGAGTATCTGCAGAAGTACAATGAGTTGCAGGACATCATCGCAATCCTCGGTATGGAGGAGCTTTCGGACCAGGATAAGAAGGTGGTGAACCGGGCCAGAAAGATCCAGCGTTTCCTGTCACAGCCCATGTTTGTGGCGGAGAAGTTCACCGGTGCAGCCGGAGTGTATGTCCCCGTTACGGATACGGTAAGAGGTTTTGCCGAGATCCTCGACGGAAAGTACGACGCACTTCCCGAGGCCGCATTCTTCAATGTGGGCACGGTGGATGACGCGGTAAAGAAGGCAGAGACATTGATGAAGTTCTGATAAGACTTTGATCTTCGAGAGGAGATAGGGTATGCCGAGTCCATTTAAGGCAAGAATATATGAGGCGGACGGCCCCTTTTACGAGGGTGAACTCACTTCGCTGATCATTCCGACGAGGGGCGGATACTACGGTATCCAGGCACGACACCGGAATTTCGTGATCGCCATCATCCCGGGAGTCATGAAGTACAGGATCCCGGGGGACGATAAGCTGTACGAAGCTTCGGTATCCGAGGGAATGGTTCGGATCGAGGATGGGGATGTTCTTGTGCTGATCAATACGGCGGAGCGTCCCGAGGAGATCGACGAGGAACGTTCAAAGGCGAGAGCGGAAGAGGCAAGAGAGATCATGCTTCAGAAGAGGAGTCTGCAGGAATACTACTCGGCGGAGGCAACGCTGAAACGGGCTATGGTCCGGCTCC
>Ga0265298_10005921_pt1 | contig 15223 bp, 18 predicted proteins | sample AusTroGonzalo_MG_3_FD_193486 | JGI IMG/M metagenome (GOLD analysis project Ga0265298, IMG submission 193486) | Bovine rumen microbial communities from tropical cattle in Woodstock, Queensland, Australia - Gonzalo_01 | ecosystem: Host-associated > Mammals > Digestive system > Stomach > Rumen ... | reverse complement strand
GGAAATAAGATTGGTAAGCGTGTCTCTCCACATGCATTCGGACAAATCGATGAACCTGGAACAGGACTCCCTGAATATCGACGGCGCGGTGTTTTCTCCCATTCCTACGACCGTTTTGTTTTCAGACCGCAACCTTCTTGCGATTGCGGTGAAATCGCTGTCTGAAGAGCACAGGACAAAAGTATCGATCTGCGGATTGTCACGCACAAGATCCATGGCGTCCATCACGATTCTGAAATCCGTGGAGTTTTTGCCGGGAATGAAGTGGTCGGAGAACTGCTGCTCCATTCCGTATCTTTCCGCGATGCCCTTCCAGTTTTTCAGGGCAGGCGCATTGCCGTAAAGACAAGAGAACACTATCTCGCTGTCATTGATGAGTCCGATGTTGCGCATGATGTGGTTTATCATTTCGGGAAGAATGTTGTCCGCATCAATCAGAAGCGCAACCTGGCTCAGGTTCCTGTTTCTCCTCGCGAAGTCCGGATACACGGGTTTGCGGGTTCCGCCGACAGATTGGACCTCCGTCTGCTCCTTTTCTTCCTGGGCCATCTTTTCCCCGCTTTTCTTTCCATGTTGGGCCGCAATCAGAATAGACCCGACATATATGATTATTCCGAGAAAGAAAAGGGCTGCGGTGAAGAAGCGCCACAGCACAAGCAGCGTCAACTCCACCACAATTCCCGTGGCAAGATTAAAAAGCAGAAGCGTTCTTATTCTTGCGTCGTTGTTGTTCATTTATCTTCCCCGCCGTCTTCTTCAGGGGTTTCTGTGGTTTCTGAATTCTCCGGAATCTCATGAACGTCGGAAACATCAGAAGCGCCATCCCCCGGCTTGCCGGCGGAATGCTTCTTCTTACGGATGAGAACAACACAAGCACAGCAGACAACAACAGCACAGATAATCAGAATGATAATCACATTATTGTTGGAAGTCTTCTTTTCAGCCTTCGGCTGTGTTGGGACAGGAGCCGTTGCCGGTTTTGCTGCTGTCTCGGCTTCGGCTTTTGCAGCCTGTACGGCAACATATTCCTCTGCGGCCTTTTCTGCAGCGGCAGCCTTCTTCTCCTGTTCCTGTTCGCTTACGGTCTCAATCCAGGAAACACTTGGCTCTGTGATGAATGTCCATGAGCCCTGAGGATCTGTTTCTGTCTGGGGGGCCTCATAAGAAAGAATGAGATCTTCCATCGAGTAGACATTGTCAGAATCGACAACCGTTTCGGTTATGCCGTTGAGAGCGTCTTCACGGGCAGGTTCCGCAGGTTCGGAAACAACCACGACCTTCGGAGAATTCTCATACGGGAAGAACACGACGGAATTCTCGAGAATCTGATTGAACAGCATCGACTGTGAGGAATCCCAGGTCTCAGGAACGACGAATACAGCTCCGGAATCCGTTATTGCATATTCAAGTCCTTCGAACATATAGCCGTAAGAAGACATGACGAATGCCATGTAATCCTTGAGATATTCGATGTCTTCTCCCGTTCCCAAATACGTTACAACAACCTCGTTGCCGTTGCGCTCAAAGAGGAACCTTGTTCCGTTGATATAGAACTCATACGAAGGGGCCGGCTGAGCGACAAACTCATGCACATCCACAATCACGGGTTCCTGCTGTACAGCGGGTTCTGCCTCCGGTTGTGAGACGGGCTCGGAAACGACAACAGCCACGACTTCCTCGACTGCGGGTTTTGTCTCGTCGGCAGTCATCTTCGAAGTGGAACACGAACACGCAAGTGCCGCGACCACAAGAAACACCAATGCAATTCTGGTTTTCATTTTATTTTTCTCCTTATCACAGGTTGAATACCTTCGGCCATGCCGAAGCGGAATATGCCGACTCCACCTTTTCCTCGATGGCATCGTCAAGAGACGGGAAGAAATCAAGCCCCGTCATTTTCTCTACATCATTTACGCTGCACAGATACGGCTTGAGGTTTCCATTCTGATACTCCTGCGGACATATGAGACCTATCGCATAGACCTCTCCGTTCTTCGCGCCGAGGATAACCTTGTAGAAGCTTCCGGGAACCGCCACGTTGCAGGGTCCGATCGTCTTCATGTCATCCGAGAACACAGGACCTGTCACGACATATACTTTTCCAAAATCCCTCGCGGCATCCCTGACCGCACCCTCTGCCTTGAGCCAGAGCCCGGCATTGAAACGATGAAGCTGCGGGGACATGTTGGAAAGCAGAAAGGTCTCGGAGTTTTTTGCGACAGAAGACGTTCTGTCTGCAGAGGGACACAGATGTCCCCTGTCATACCCGCTGTTCCTGTAATCATCAAGATGTGCGCTCTGTGTCACGATTGCGGGATCCTCCCTGAAATCCTCCGTCCTCGACGTATTGTTTGTGTTCAGTTCCTCGACCGTCAGCTCATAGGCGACCCAATCTGGCTGCTCGTAGTCTTCGTTGTACGAAAGCGTGAAGCCGTTATGGGCGACAACCTGATGGCCTTTCACATAAGAGGGTATCTCCATCCCGGACACCATGTCCTGGGTGATTTCCACTCCGGTATCGGCACCGCCCAGCCCTGCGACATATTTTTCATATACATCGACAAGCTTTTTGGACCCCTCGCTTGTCCCCACGACACGCGAAACCTCACCGGTTATCGCATCCAGTCCGTTTTTCACGGATTGAGGGACAATCTTGACGTCGATGCCCGCAAGATACAGGCCAACGACAACCACTGAAAAGAGAAGGACAAGAAGAAGCAGCGCCTTCAGTTTCTTTACGGTTGATTTTCTTTTCATTTTTCAGTCTCCTGTTGTTTGGATTTGTTGGCTTGGTCGTTCTTCTGGCGTGCCTGCATCAGCGTTGCAAATCTCTCGGGCTCTGCACTTTTCAATGTGAAGAGCATGTCCACGGGAATCTGTTCCGGCGCAAACGACTGAAGGACCGAATACCATTCGCTCTTGAAGAACCGCTCTATGCTCTCGACCTCGGCCCTGCATTTGTTGTCTGCAGGGTCTGCCGTGAATTTATCAACTCTTCGCTTCCAGTCATAGACAGCGGTCTTCACGACGGCCGTTGCAAGGAGGGCGCAGCCCTTTTTGTTGAGAGGTTCGTCTATTGTCTGCGGATCCGGAATTCTTCTCGTGTTCAGACCCTTGTCCTTGCCATGCTCCAATCTATTTCTCCGTCTCTTGCGCGGAACTCCTCAAGATTGAGGTCTCCTTCTTCATATCTGATGACCATGAGGGGATAAGCACCCGCCTGGCCAACCCATTCCCATCCGTTGCGCCCTCGTTTCACAAGTTTGGGCTGCTCTGCAAACACACGGACATGCGTCGTGTCCACGCACACCCACGCGTATTCGCAGAAAAGGATTTTGTCTATAAGGTTCGCATATTGTTTAAGTGTCATTCCCAAAACACAAACTCCAAGCCCGTAAAATCGGGTCATTACACAATATAATATCATTTTTCAAAAGATAGCAGAAGTATCGCACGATATGAATTTTTCGGTTTCCCTTGTTTTCGGAAAAGACTATACTCAAGAACAAAGAGGTTCATGCAATGGCAGACGACAGGACAGAAGAGCTTTTGGAGCCCACCATCGACGAAGGAATCATGTTTCTTTCCGATGAAGAGATTATGAATCACCCCGACATGTATGGAGAGGTGTCCGACAGCAATATATTCGACAGAATGGGACAACCGACCACCCGCGGTCTCATGTCCGATCTCATTTTCGGAAAAGGCTGTGCATGCGGACGCATAAAGGAAGAGGGCTGCATGTGCCCTGTATGTGGAAGAGAAGCCATTCCCGACGCCGAAAGGCGCAAGATGGGGTATATAAGGCTGCCGATAGGATGGCCGATAGGCACGATGGACCTTGTCGCCGCGGCATTCGGTGTCAAGGCTTATGATCTTGAAAAATGTCTCACAGGAGAAAAAGCCCTCCCAATCAAGGGATCTGCAGAAGGCGAGACCATATCCGGACCCGCGGAAGTCGAGGACATGTTGTCAAGAAAAACCCACGACGAAATCATTGCAGAGCTTCACAGACAGACCGAAAGCCTTAAGGAACAGCTCAAACTGCAGTCTTTCAATACAACAGAACAATACGAAAGAACCGAAAACAGCATTGAGCGTCTTGAGACGATGATGACGACCTTTTACAGCATGAAACTCAACGGCATGCCGGTTTCTTCCCTCATCAGACACACTCTTCCCGTTATGCCCAAGGCATTCAGAAGGATTTCCGAACTCGGAAACAATCCCATGGGCAAGATGAACGTAATCTACACCGAAGTCCTTCATGCGAAGGACAGATACACGGCGGTAACGGAAAACCTTGACAGGATTCCCGAAAACGTACGGGATGCCGTGTATCCCGTGATGGCAAGAGAGGTGAAGAAAGCCGAGCTTGATTTCGCGGAAGCCATGATGAAATGTAAGGACCTTGATGTTCTGGACGGCAAGAAAGGAATGGGAAGAGCTTATCAGACAATCTATGTTCCCCTTTCATTCAGAGCCGTTGCGGAGGCGAGCACGAATCTTTATCCCGACGAGATAGCCATTCCCTACAGACAGGCCCTGAACATGTACGAGAGGGAAGTCACGGATCTCATGCTCAACTCTGTACGCAACAACGGGAATGTGGCGAGAGTCGAATTCGAACGCGGGGAAATATCGCAGGAGGAGCTTGACGAAATCCGCGAAGCCCTTAAAGCGGAGGAGACAAGGATAAGGCTTTCCATAAAGAACGACCTCTCTGAAGTGAAGGGTTTCATGGACCGCGACCCTGCGGTAGAGGAGGCGCTGCAGAGAGTCCTCGAAGACGAGCTTGTCCTCGTGAAAAGAGATCCGGTCGTTTCAGAAAACTCGATCAGGGCCCTCAAACCGGTGATCGGTGCGGCGAATATGGCCGTAAGCGTCAATCCGGCCACGGCGCCGTTCCTCAACCTTGACCACGACGGAGACCAGCTTGCTGTCTATAAGATAACGACGGAGGAGGCCCGCAAAGAGGCCCGGGAACTGTTTTCCGCGTTCTACCGTCCGTTCTCTTCTGTTACGGCGGAACCCTTGGGATTGAATGACAGGGAATATGCATGGGGTACATGGCTCGCAACAGACATCAACATGCCGGAAGAAAGTCACTTCAAGAGAAAGACAATAATCACAGATGTGAATCTTGAAGTCGGCAAAGACGGAAAAGCCCTCGACAACGGAACGGTTTATGCAAGACATGTCTATTGGACGGCTCCCGAAGGCTTCAAGCCGAAAACAGACAAAACCGTGTTCGGGGAGAGAGAGGTTGTGGGATTCGACTCCGACGGGAAGCCCATGAAAACCCCGTGGCCCTGCATTGTCCGCAATATAGGGACAGAAGAGAAAGAGCAATGGGCGCTTCTTTCGATTCCCAGGGACAGAATCCACGTTCCGTTCGGAGCAAAGGTCAACGTCAAGGCCGGGGACATTGTAAAAGAGGGTGAAAAGATATCCGAGTGGGAGATGAATCACTTCGAAACCGTTGAAGATGCCGATGCCGCCTTTGAGAAAGGAGAGATCTCATACGACACGGCGTTTATCCTCGATCCCATAGAAGAGCCTCTTTCCTACGGCCGTATCATGGTCTCCCGTCTGCTCTCAAAAGATCCGACGGAAATCGAGATCTCAAACAGACAGATGAGCAAGAAAGACATCAACAGGGAAATGACCGCCCTTTGGGAATCCCTGAGCGAGGATGAGACCATAACACCGGAAAAAAGGGCGGATATATTCAAGGAACGGGTTATGGAACTTCAGAATCTGGGCCTTGCATATGCCTCGGCTTACGGTTCGTATAATGATTATGACATTCTCATGTTCGAGAAAGACAATCTGACACGTCAGGTGGATTTTTCAAGTACGAAATTCAGATACAGTTCCATCCAAAGCCAGATCAAATCAGGCGCAAAGGGAAGCATAAGCAGTGCAAAGCTGTTTTTGAAATATCTTTTCGGGCTCGACCCGTTCAAGAACAGCAAGACCATAATCGAGGAGGTTGCAGCCCTTGACAAATCAGGAGGGGGAACCGTAACGATTTCCGGAGCATTGCAGAGAATGTTCGGCATTCTGATGCCGGATCTGAAGATAGAAAAAGAGGATTGCGGTTCGGAAACCGTCAAAACGGTTTCCCCGAAAGAAGGGAAGGGCAGAATCGAGTGGGCGCTTCGCGGACGCACGCTCGGAGAAGATTATACCGACAGCGAAGGCAACACCTATCCCAAGGGAAGTCTCATCGGCCCTTCGGGGGCAGCATTTCTTGCGGAAGATATCGTGACGTCCTCGAGATCCATAAAGATAAGAACCCTTGCCGGCTGTAAATGCGCCGGAGGCTGTGCTGCGTGTTTCGGCGCAGACCCGACAGACTGGAGCCCGGTGAAAGTCGGTTCGCGCATGGGTTCCCTTGCGGGAAACGCCCTCACATCCCTTATGACAGAGCAGATGGTTCTCAAATTCACGACGAAAACAGACAACAACCAGGATCTGAGCCTAGTCGACAAGACAAGTCAGGTTCTGACAGGTACCCCGGGCACATGGAAAACCGCCTACACAAAAGGCCCCGAAGCGGCAAGAGACATCATAATCTCAAGACTCGAGGAAATGTATATAGAGACGACCAACACCGGCATATACCGTCAATGGCTTGAGATGGCCGCAAACGCCATGATCAGTGTAGACGTCAAGGAAAGGACCGAAAAAGACGGGAAAACAAGCTTTGACGAGAAGCACGTATCCCTTTCCTCCTGGATATCGGAATACAAGGGAAAGAAGAATGTAATTTCCACGCCGAGAATCAGGTCGATAAGAGCCATAGCAGGCTCCATCTGGGGAAACGATGTTCCGGACTCTCTCGAAGAATATATGGAACAAGTCGACAAAATCATCAAAAAGGGAGGTGCGGGAATGAGCTCTGCGCTTGAACAGCTGGCAATTCAGACCAAATCCCCCGGCAGAACAGGAAGAGGTCAAGGAGACTGACGGAAATGGCAGAAGAAAAGAAAGGGATAAGATACACACAAGAACAGCGCGCCGTGATAATGAGTCCGGATAAGATCGTTGTCGTCAACGCAGGCCCCGGAACGGGTAAGACCGAGACGCTTAAAAAGCGCTATGGCTACTATTTCAAGGAACTCGGGGTAAACCCATCCAGAATTCTCGTCATGTCTTTCGGAACAAAGGCATCCCAGGAGATTGCATCAAGAATAAGGGAAGAGTATCCGGAAGCGGAGGCTTCAAGAATAAGCACCATTCACTCTCTCGGAAGAAGTCTTATAAGAGAAATTCCGGAATTCAGGAAATCAGACATACACCTTGCGGATGACAATATGATTGCAGACCTTGCGGGTCTCAACATGTTCAGTGACCTCTCCGCAAAAAAACTTGTGGCGCTCATACAGGAAGCAAAAGACCAGATGCTTACACCGGATTCGCATCTCGACGAATTCTGCAAGAAACACAACAGTCTCAAATCCCGCAATCCCGGAATCTTCAAGGATGCGTTTTCCAGATACGAGAAGGCAATGGAGAAACTTCACGAAAAAGGGTTCTTCGACATGCCGGATCTTCTTCTGATGGCAACAAAAAGCATGGAGGAAAACCCGGAGGTCCGGAAACAGATATCGTCCAAATGGGACGCGATTCTTGTTGACGAGGTGCAGGATCTCAATGGCCTGCAATGGAGATTCCTGGAATGCCTGATGGGTGACAACAAATATATGACTCTTGTGGGTGATGCCAACCAGCAGATGTACAAATGGCGCGGAGCAACTTCAAACGGAATGAAAACCTTTGCCGAAAAACACAACGCAAAGGAGTTTTCCCTGACCATATGCCACAGAAGCCCCCAGGATCTTCTCGGTCCCGCCAACTTCCTCATGAAGGAGGACGCGAGACCCCTCAGATCATCAAGACAGGAAGACGACATTGACCACCGTCCGGAATTCATACCCTGCAAGAATGCCAAGGAATACAACAGAACAGTTGTCAACATCATAAAAGAGGCCCAGAAAGCGAATATAAACTCCCAGGATATTGTTTTTCTCTCAAGGCAGAACGATCTGATCAAGAACATGACGACAACATTGAGGAATGCCAATATAAAGACAAACAACATGTCTGTGTCAGAGGATGTGATCAACAAGCTCATGGTTCTCAGATCCTGGATTTCAGGAGAAAGGTCAACCGAGGCATTCATCCAGATGTTTTCCGAGAGTGCAACAGGAGCGGAAAACCAGCAGATAAAAGATATTGTTGAAGACTTCAAGGCGTCCGACGTTTGCGGAGACATTGAAAAGGAAAAGGAATGGCTTGCGGACCGGCTCAAGAAAGAGCCGGAAGGCAGCCTGTTCTCCCTGATGATGGACACTCCCGTCCCGGACAACATCAGAGATGCGGCAAGACTTGCCTGGAAAACTGGAAACTGCTTCCTGAACCCGAAAGAGGGTCCGGAGATAAAAGCGAAGAAAGAAAAAGAAATAGCATCGATTCTTGACAAACTCGAGGGAAAGAGTCTCGCGGAGTGTGCGGAGATCCTCGAGGATCTGAACATCCAGGCAAAAGACTCCTACGGTACACAGACCGAAAAGGATGCCGTATGTCTTTCGACAATACACGGATTCAAGGGACTGGAATGCCCGATAGTCATTTTGGATATGACCAAAGGGATTTTTCCGAGAAACGGAAGCATGATTACCGAGGAAGAGAAGGATATACTGTATGTCGCGCTTTCAAGAGCGAAAGAAAAGCTGATAATAGTCTGCGACATGGAAAAGGGTCCCTCTCCGCTTCTGAACCTCATTGAACCGTCCCTCATAAAGGGGCTTGAGGGTTATACAGAGTACAAGGAGCAGGTCATTACCGAAATTCCGGAAAACGGACAGGAATTCTCCGCCGAACTTGATCTGGACGGAATAATGCCCCAATCATGGCAGGACGAGAGAGAAACGCTCCGCAATTATCTGAGGGATATCGGAATCAAAGAACTTCTGCCGGCGGAAGGCGATCCGGAAACACAGTTTCTCAGAAACAGCTGCCCGTGCAGGGGATTGCTTGAGACAAAAACAGGAATAACCTATCCGAGTGTCGAAAACGCGTATCTCGGAGCCCTTTCCTCCGACCCCGAAGAGAAAAAATATATTTCGGAACTTTCTCCGGACACAGTGGGCTTCTACAAAGTGAAGCACCCCGTAGAAGCAAACGAAGAGGAAAAGAAAAACATTCTGCAGGAGCTGCTGATCAGAAAGTTTTCTCCTGAATACAACCCGGAGATCTCAAACAAGCTGATTAAAACAGACAGAGCCTTCATAGCTTTTGAACCATGGGACTTCGGTTCTGCGACAGGAACTGCTTCGGATTCAGAGAAAAACGGTACCGGAGATATCATCATGAATCTGAGAGAAAACCTGAAAGAACTCAAAGAAGAGGAAAAGAAAAGACTCAAGGGAAAAGAAAGCCCGAGCGTATTGAAAGTTTCGACAACAGCACTGCGTTCGATGTATCTGAATTCTCAGAAAAGAAAAACCAGAATCTAAAAAAGGGAGACAACCAAGGAATTTGCCGCAGATTCAACCGTGGACGGGTAAGGCCTTTCTCACCAGAACCCAAAAAGCCGATACCATGTATCAAAAAGCTCTTGAGGATTACAACAAGACCTGACAAAAGACAAAAATAAAAAACCCGCATTTCTGCGGGTTCGAGAAGCACGGGAGATTCCTTGATTGTCAATCAGGACCTACATTCCGTATCTGGCCATGATCATGTCGAACTGGGGTTTTGTAAAGGCGCCGTTGATCAGATACTGTTTGGCAGAGCTTTCGATCACATCGAGCCAGACACCTTGGAACATCAGCATATCGCCGGACTCATATGCTGCATCAGCTTCAGCCATTTCTTTTTCCAACATCTTCGGTATCTTGAAATCAAATGCTTTACCCATACTTTACCTCGTCATTGATTTGTCCGGAGGAATCACACAATCAAGGATTTCCCCCGAACACAACCCCTTTTCTTGTATTTCTCTTACAGCTTTCAGTATTCCTTTCTCGTATCGTCTGCTCACAGAATCCTTGTAAAAGGCACGTTGTTCGGAAGACAATACGGGAATTTCATCTACAAGAGAATCAAACTGTTTGATTGCATCTGGAATTCTGTCTTTCAGATTCATCAGTGTTTTGCTGCAATCTTCATTCATGCGCCTGACAAGGAAATTCGTCCCGTTGATTCTCTTCTGCTCTCCCGTTTTATCAATGCGGGTAAATATAGACAACGTCTGGAATGCAAAACGGTTTCTGTCATCTTCCGAACCATTCAGATAATGTCTGACTACTTCCGGTGCAGCTTTGCAGTGCAGGCTGTTTCCATTGTCATAGACGGGAGCAAGAATAAGGTCTTCTGCCTTTCTTGACCACGCAGGTTTGAGTAATCCCCAGTTGCCCGAATTTCTGTCAGGATTGGCAATTAAAGTATCAACCACGAACATTTCCCAGAATCTCTTTTTCAGTTCGGACCTTATGTTTTCCAGAGGCTGAAGCGTATTCATTACAAGAAGAATATCAGACAGGAGTACCTCTCCCGAAGATGTCACGCTCGAACGATTCTTGAGATTTCCATCTGTAAGAAACGCATTGGCCATCTTGTTGAACTCGTACAGAACAGAATTATTCTCTAAACAGAAATCCTTGCATGCCACGACATAATGTTTGCCTGAATAACCGAGAATCGTTTCATGGACCGGGATTCCCATAAACTCATAAAAGTGAGATCCGAGGAACTCCGAAAAAGCATTGTTTCCATAACTGATCGGAAATTTCGTCTTCAGGTCCTTCATATTTCGGGGAAACTTCAGAAGGTAGTCCTTGTCGTTATAAACGATTCCGTATTTTTCTCCTGCCTGTCCTCCGTAGTAACAGGTGTTTCTTTCACATTTTTCGAAATCAATCATATTCATGGAGCCAACCTCCTTTTCCGCTGTGGATTTTCTTTTCTCTGCTTGAATTATACATCATTTCGGACGACTTTACAACAGCGTCTGCAGATCAGAACCCAAAGTCGTTGCGGATGATTTCGACCCGCATATCCTCGTCCAGAGTGTGGAGTCCGGGATAGGATACGGCGAGCCTTCTTATCGGAACAAGATGAGCAAGTTCGCGGCTGGAAATTCCGGTTTCTATATGCAGTTGCCGATAAACAAAACCAAGCCATTTTGCAACATGCACCGGAAACGGATCCTGCGTTGGAACAAGAACACATTCGCCGTCCCTTTCAAGGAAATCGAACCAATCCCCGGTATCGGCGAACTGGTCGACAGAGTAGGGTTTGTCAATAGATCTGTTGCAGAAAGAAGACTTCAGAAACGCATCTGCAAAAGCATAAAGTTCATATCCTTTTGCCGCCACTTCTCCGAACACATCCTGCTGTTGCTTGCAAATATATCTCTGAATACCATCCATTATCTGCCACCGATTCCCTTGTCTTTTGTCTTTTTCAATGAAGCGATTATTTCATCAAATATTGTACTCCATTCTTGACATTCGGGACAAGCAATCCCGATATTCATTTCAATGTGCGGAATCCGAATCTGTTACGTACGCCGAGACATGTTCCCTTGTCGTTGAATATGAAGATCTTCTGGACGCACTGCGTCTCATCGTGAAGGTCGGCGAAATCGCAATCGAATATCGTTCCCTGACCCGAGAACTGGTTGTCGGTATATTTGGCGATCTCGGGAACTTTCTCCCTATGCCAGTCGACAGACTCGTTCTCAAGTTCGTTGAGCAGAGCCGTTATCAGTTCCATGTCGTTCATTTGTCTTCCTCCCTGCATGAGGCCTCCACCACGGTGGGAGCATTCTTTATGAGTGCTTCCAGATATCCGAGCGCAATCGTGTAGGTCAGCTCATCCGGAGCACAGGTTTTCTTAAGCATTTCAAGCATGACATCCGCATCCTTGAGTGGTCCGTGGTTTTTCGGCAACTCACCCTTTACAGGACAACCTTCCGCAACCCTGCTTTCAAAAGCCCCGGGAATCATGGACAGGGAATTCCATTTCGTGCAGACCCTTCCCGTGCCCCTGATGTCGCAATCATTGCATGTCTGTGGTTTTCTTGCATCCAGAATCAGCATCAATCATCCTCCGTTTCGGGATAGTCTTTCGGTCCCGGAAAATTGTCGGCAGAATCGAGCCAGGCGATATATCCTCCGGCCTCGCTGTTGCACTTTGAAGCAACCCCGCATGCGCCGCAATCCGTACCCGCACACATCATGCGGGCGATATCCTCTTTTGAGGATTCCTTCAGTTTCTCAAGATTTGTCATTGTCTTCCTCCCAATGGCGACACCATTTCCTTGCACGGCACTCAGCACATTCGTCTTCATCCGGACTCTCACAGGCCCACATTGCATCCCGGACAAGAATCAATCTGTCTTCGGGATCATCCCAATCAAGCTTGGTTTTTCCTTCCCTGTAACGACAATCACCCTCGGGGAAACGACGCGCATGATAATAAAGCCAATCCGTTTTTGAGTTCTGTTCAAGGGCGTCGTCGTCTTTTGCGACATAACGCGCCTTTGCTGCGTTTTCTGCGAAAGCCGTTGTCTGACCCACGTCATAGGAATTGGGGTCGTCTATGAGATAACACTTCATTTTCTTCATGGAGAACTCCTTTTGTGAGAGTGTGGAAACAAGGCGCTCAGCGCCTCTGTCAGGCCCTGGAGATTCTTCCCGGCCTTGTGATTGTAAACGAAAGAATCGGCGAAGCGGACCATTTCGCATCAAGTCCCTTGGCACGGACAATTCCGGCCGCAATTGCAAAAAACCGTTCCGAAGAATTATTTCCTGCTATATTTTCCGATTCAAATTCGGAAATTGCCGTATTTGCGACATCGGACATATCCCAGGCATCGCATTCGTTTTCAAGGATGCGGAAAGCCTTCTCGATTTCCGGGTTTTGCATGTTTCACTCCTTTATCTCAAGATGTTTTTCAACAAAGATTCTGTTTGAAGAGAAGACGGGCACATTTTCGACAATATCCCATTTTGCACGGGTAAACACCGAACCGTCTGTCCGCTTCAATTCTTTTTTCGCCTTTATACAGGATCTTCCGTTGAGAGAGGGGATATCGGATTCGGAGAAACCCATTGAGTGCAGTCTTGCAGTCAGACCGGATACGTCGATCCCACAGACGTTCTTTTTTCCGATATGATGCTGTGCCATTGACAGGATTGCGTTGCGACGGCAGTCCTTCTGTCTCCAGATGAAGTAATTGCACACATCCATTTCAGGGATGTTGAATGCACGGCAGTCAAACAAGGCGTTCTTCACAAGGGGTGTATACGGTGCCCAATCTTCAGGATTATCCTTCGTTACATTCAGAGTCTCCAACAAGTTCATCCTGAACTCGGTCGAAGCTATCGAGGCGGCGATGCTTGTCATTTTCTGCAGCCTGCCGTTGAACCACTGCTCCGAACAGACAGAGGGTTCAAGAAGCACAAGAGAAATCTCGTCGCTCTGGACATAGCCGAAACGGCAGTTCGGAATCTGTCTGCACAGTTCAAGTGCCGTATGGTTCATCACCTGCATGAACAGCCCGTCAAACGGTTTGTTGATCTTGGCGGTCAACGTATGAAACGATTTTCCGTCTACTCTCAGGATGACGGGAGTCAGGCCCGTAAGCCGGACATCCGTAACGGCCTCATAGGCCTTCATTCTGTCGCCGAAGTTGTCATTAATCATGTATTCTCCTTTTTAAATGCATCCTCAAAATCGGTTCCCCATCTGAAACCGAAGTCACTTCTCTTTATCTTGCATTTCGGTTCTCTGTCCTTCCAGAAGACAATCCCTTCGACCCAATGGTCATGCAGCCACTGTCTGAGGCCTTCGAAATCCCGGGGAACCACAATCTCACGAACGCCGTGCCTCTCAATAACGTCTTCCGGGAGATGGTACGGATTCTTCTGAAAATGAGGGCCGATGACCTCATATGTTCCGTCGGAAACATCCCCGCCTTTTCTTACAGTGTTGCGATAGGCTTCGAGGAACCATCTTGAAGACGGATCTTCTTCCGTTACGGGAAGCCAATGTGGCCAATGACCGGTCACAGGATCGGGCTCACAACACGGAATCGCCCCTGCAGGAGGAGTTTTTCCACGCTTAGCATCATAACGGCGGAAGAATTTTCCGCCGATTACGGCACAACAGGCACCGTCCATCTTTTCCGTGGCGATTCCCTCGCCCTCAAGGACCCATTCCATTCCCGGAACAACCTCGGGAAAAATGTGTTTTATGTCATGTCCTTCAAACTCTCTTTTAAACAGTGTCGGTATTTTCTTCATTTTTTATTCTCCTCTGTTTCCCATGTATTGCCTATTATCCTGTACCAATGAGTGCTGTCTGAATTTGCACTGAAAGCCGGAATATTGAAACCGGCCATAAATGAATTCCATTTTACGGTGATTCTCGACATAAGCGGACAACTGTTTATCGAACCGTTGCAGATCTCAAGAATGTCTCCTTCATAAATTTCCTTTCCATCCCGGTCGAGACATCCTGTAAACTGTCCTACGCTTTGAGGTTCGACTCTTACGGTTCCCCTGAAGCCTACAATACGGATATCGTGTTCTATATGACTCGGATCGTCGTCAACAAGGAGGCTTCCGAAACGCCACTGTTTCAAATCTTTTCCGAATCCCCTGAATTTTATTTCTCTCATGTTTCTCCCCATCCAAGACTTATTTGTTCCCGTTGATCAGTCTTTTTTCAAGACGATTCAGTTTTTTCTCTTTTTCGTTCTGAATTTCCTTTTCGCTGATATTCCACATTACTTTTATCTGTTCTGTCATAATCCTGGCATCGGCCATCTCTTCTATAAGGTTGTGTTTGGCTTCGGCTTGTTTCTGCGGGTTCCCGGAATCGCATGAAACGCGGAACATCTTTGTACACGCCTTGATCAGCTCGGAAAACTCTTCGGCAAACAAGACGGTCATACAACCGTCTCCGTACCTTTTCAAGGATTCTTTATACAATTGCAATTCTTTGTCTTCAGTCATATCTGCATCGTTCCTTCTTATTTGTCCGACGGATTGTCGAAAGGCAAGGGCTTCGGCATCCATGCACACACCCCGCTTATTTTGAACATTTCCCCGTCGTCAACCTTGTAGAAACCCGGACCGTCCCATTCGTCCTCGAAATAGACATCGGCCTTTTTCGATATCCAGATCGCCTCGTCGACATA
>Ga0265298_10005920_pt1 | contig 15223 bp, 10 predicted proteins | sample AusTroGonzalo_MG_3_FD_193486 | JGI IMG/M metagenome (GOLD analysis project Ga0265298, IMG submission 193486) | Bovine rumen microbial communities from tropical cattle in Woodstock, Queensland, Australia - Gonzalo_01 | ecosystem: Host-associated > Mammals > Digestive system > Stomach > Rumen ... | reverse complement strand
GCTTCGTTTTTTATCTCTCAACTCTTCACTCTTAACTCTCCACCCTAATCATAGTTCCTCCTCGGCAAATCAATCCCGAGCTCCTCCGCCGTCGCCTCCAGAATATCCAGCGCCCGCTCAATCTGCTCCGGCTTATGCTCGCTGATAACGCAGAAGCGCAGCCGGGCTTTGCCCTTGGGCACGGCAGGATACATGGCGGGCGGGACGCTGACGCCCCGCTTTTTCAGCTCGTTGGAGAGCAGCCAGGCATCCTCATCCTTGCCGACCAGCACGGGCAGCACTGCGGTCTCGCCGGCCAGGCAAATGTCCAGGTGGCGGCGGCGGGCGCTTTCCGCAAAGGATCGGATGGCAGTGCGCAGGTGCTCCATGATTTCCGGGTGGGCCCGCAGGGTGCGGATCGCGGCCAGGGAGCCGGCCGCCAGGGCCGGGCTGATGCCGACGGAGAAAACGAAGCCGGGCATGTTGTAGCGCAGATAGTCAATCAGGCACTTCTTGCCGGCCAGATAGCCGCCGCAGGTGCCCAGGCCCTTGGACAGAGTGCCGTACTTGATGTCGATATCGTTGCCGTCCAGGCCGAAATATTCATCCACGCCGCCGCCGGTTTTGCCGATGACGCAGGCGCTGTGGGCTTCGTCCACCATCAGGAAGCACCCGTATTCCTTCTTCACCCGGACGAAGTCCGGCACGGGAGCGATATCGCCGTCCATGCTGTAGGCGCCCTCGATGACGATCAGCACTTTTTCGTAGTATGCCCGCTGGTTTTTCAGGATGCTTTCCAGCGCCTTCGTATCGCTGTGGGGGAAGGGGCGGGAGGTGGCGTCGCTCAGCTTGCAGCCCTGTTCAATGGAGTTGTGGGCCAGGGCGTCGTAGAGAATCAGGTCGTTCTTGCCGCAGAAGTTGCCGACAAAGGTAACGTTTGTGGAGTGGCCGCCGACGCAGACGATGGCGTCCTCGGCGTGCTTCCAGTCGGCGATTTCCTTTTCCAGGTCCTTGTGGACCTGCTTTTCGCCGGCCAGGAGGCGGCTGCCGCTGGCGCTGGTGCCGTACTTGTCGATGGCGGCTTTGGCGGCGTCCTTGACTTCCTTCCGGCCGCTCATGCCGACATAGTTGTAGCTGCCGAACTCCAGCACCTCTTTGCCGTCCACAATGCCGGTATCCAGGAGCGGGGATTCATGGGTGACAAAATAGGGGTTGTCGCCGCTGCCGACCAGGGCCCGCTGGCGCTCGAGGAAATGCTGGTATTCCGGCGTGTCCTCAAAGCGGGTAATGGGGCGGACGGGCATGCGCTCAGCCTTTCGGGTGTCCTGTACGGGGCCTTCCAGCAGGGATTCCACCACGCGGGCCATGCCGGCCACGGTGGCGCACTGGCCGTAGTCTTCGGCGGGAATGGTGATGCCCCATTCCTCCTCCGCTTTCAGGGCCATGGACAGCACCTGCAGGCTGTCGCCCTGCAGATCTTCAATGAAATGGGCGTTGTCGGTGATTTCGCTTTCCGGGATCTCCAGTGCTTCGGCGTACATGGCGCGGACCTTGCGCAGAATCTCATCCCGGACGGCGGCCTGGCTGCCTTCCCGCCCGGCCGCGGCCACTTCGGCCCCGGCGCTGCCGGAATGCAGGTCCAGCTCGCGGTAAATGAGCTCCTTCTCCTCATACAGGCGCTTGAGTTCGATGCGCCTGACCTTGATGCCGCTGACCAGCGGCAGCGGGGAGGGCGTTACCAGTGCCCGGTCCAGCTGGGTGTAGAGCGGGAGCCGGCTGTTGGCGGCGGCCACCTGGCCGGCCAGCCGGTTCAGATAGTCGCTGTCGGAGTAGTTTTCCCCGACGTTCATGACCAGCACGATATCCTCGTTTTCATCCCGCTTGTTCCGCCGGAAGCCGACCACGCTGAGCTGTTCCACGCCAGGCAGCGCGGCAAAGGCGTCCTCCATGTCGTCAGGATACACGTTTTCGCCGGACTCGTTGATGATGACATCCTTCAGCCGGCCGCGGATATACACCCGGCCGGTTTCGTCCATGACGGCCACGTCGCCGGTGGGATACCAGCCGTCCTCCAGAGTGTCCGGCGGCAGAATTTCCCCTGCCACCACGCGGCCGGAATGGATGCCGGGGCCCCGGACCTGGAGCTCGCCGCTGTCGCCGGGCTTTTCGGCGCCGGCGATCCGGTATTCGGCGGTGCCCAGCGCCGTGCCGACGGACCCGTTCAGCCGGTACTTCAGCTTCATGGAGTTTTCGAAGCCGTTGATGGCCGTTTCGGTCATGCCGTAGCCGACTACGGTGTAGTATCCCAGGGCATTCAGGGTCCGCAGGGTTTCCGCGGGGGCGTGGCTGCCGCCGAAGATCAGCACGTCCAGCTCCGTACCCAGGAGCTTTTTATTGACGTCGGCGAAGGCCTTTTTCTGGGCCCATTCCAGGCCCCGGGCGGGGGAAACGCGCTGCCGGGTCAGGCTCAGGTTCATCAGGGCCTGGAACGCGGCGCGCTTTTCGGGCTTTTCCTTTTTCAGGTTTCTTTCCAGGGCCTTGACCAGGCTGTTTCCCAGCAGCGGAACCGTGACCAGCATTTTGGGCGGGAAATGGCTGCAGGCCTTCTGGATGGAAGCGGGCGTCCTGTCCGCCAGATAGACGCAGGGCATGCCCATGAAGTGGGCCCAGATCACGCAGGCCATGAAGCCCAGCACGTGATGGAAGGGCAGGAAACAGAGAATGGGGCGGTCCGTGTTGACTGCGGCGATGATGCGGGGATTGTTCCGGAACACGTCTGCGGACTTCAGTGCCTGCTCGCAGACGGCTTCCGCGTTGTAGGCGAAAATCCGGCTGCGGCCGGTGGTGCCGCTGGTGCACATGGCCACATATTCGCCCCAGTCAGGGGTGAAGCCGATGGTCCGCGGCGCTTCCTTAATGGTTTTGTAGTCGATCTGGCGGATGTTGCCGGCCAGGCCCCGGGGCTTCCGGGTGATGACGATTTTGCATCCGGCCTCGTCCAGCAGGCTTTGCAGCATGCTGTCCTGCGCGGATGCATCCAGCAGCAGCGCGTTGTGGCCGGACCGCATGACGCCCCAGAACAGGGACGGCCATTCATAGCAGGTATCCACGGCGATGGCGATCCATCCGCCGTCGGGCGCCTGGGATTTCAGGCATGCGGCATAGTCGTCGGCCCTGCGGGTCATCTCCGCGTAGGACCGGGACATCTCCTGGTCGCCCTTCAGCCACAGGGCGGCCGTGGTGTCCCCGTAATCCCGCAGGATGTCAAACAGGGTGGCCAGCGTTTTGTTTTTTTCCAGACGGGCACTGACGCTTAAAGCGTCTGCATTGCTCATTGGAGCCTCCTTCCTTGGGCAGGGAATGGGAAAGGGTAACCTGCGGCTGTGCCCGGAGGAAGGGAATAATGACGGATCAATGAATGAAATCATCCCCCGATGCAAAAAACCACATCACTTCATTATATCACAACGAATCAGGGAAAAGCACCCGAATTGCAAAAATAAGCCGGATAATGTACAATACTGCCGGATTTAGTTCCGGAGGACACCCATGAGAAAGCAATGGTATCGCCTGGATAACGCCGCGCTGATCTTTCCGGCGATTATCCGGAAAAACTGGAACAACGTATGCCGCGTTTCCGCCACGCTGAAGGAAAACGTGGATCCCGATCTGCTGAATCAGGCCATCGCGGACCTGGCGCCGCGGTTCCCGACCTTTTTCGTCCGCCTGCGGGCGGGCTTTTTCTGGTATTACCTTCAGCGCACCGAGAAGCCGGTTCAGGCCCGCCCGGACTACGCTTATCCCCTGACCCACATGAGCAGGAAGGAACTGAAAACCTGCTGCGTGCGAATTCTCTGGTTCGAAAAGCGCATCGCGGTGGAATGCTTCCATTCCGTCACAGATGGGACGGGCGGCATGGCCTTCCTGCAGAACCTGGTGGCCCGTTATCTGGAGCTGAAATACGGCGGGGAAATCCCCCATGAGGGGAACATCCTGGATTACCGGGAGGAGCCGAAGCCGGAGGAGCAGCGGGACTGCTTCCTGCTCTGCGGCGCTGAGGGAAGCGTCGGCCGGGCGGAGGCCACCGCCTACCGCCTGGAGGGGGAACCGGAACCGGACGGTTTCCGCCATATTATTACCGGCATCGTGCCGACGGATACACTGCTGGAAAAAGCCCACGAGCAGAAGGTGACCGTGACGGCCTACCTGGCCGCGGTGATGGGCGAGGCCATCTGTGCCAGGCAGGCGCAGCAGGGCCGGACGGGCAGAAAGGCCCGGCCGGTTAAAATCACAATTCCCGTTAACCTGCGGAAAACTTTCGGCCTGGATACCCTGCGGAACTTTACCCTGGCGGTCAATATCGGCTATGACCCGCGGTTGGGAACCTATACCCATGAACAGGTGTGCCGCCTGATGTACCACCAGCTGGCGGCGGAAACCATTCCCCAGCGGATGGCGGGCCGCGTTTCCACCAATGTGGACCTGCAGCGGAACCTTTTGCTGCGACTGGTCCCGCTTTTCCTGAAGCGGATCGCCATGCGGCTGGTGTACGCCCTGAGCGGCGAGCGGAAAGGTTGCCTGAACATTTCCAACATGGGCACGATTTCGCTGCCGGAGGCCATGGCGGGTCAGGTGGACCGTTTTGATTTTGTGATTGGCGTGCAGTATTCCTATCCCAACAACTGCTCCGTGGCCAGCTGGCAGGGAAAAACCTGCATCAATATGATCCGGAGCATCCGGGACGCGGAGCTGGAGCGGCTGTTCTTTTCCCGGCTGGTGGAGCTTGGGATTCCCGTTGAAATTGAAAGCAACAGGCGGTGAAACCATGTATTGTATTCAGTGCGGCGTGAAGCTGCAGGAGGGCGCGGAGTCCTGCCCCCTGTGCGGAACCCCGGTAGTGGATGTTCGGGCGGAAAAGCAGCCCACAGTTCAGTCCTGGTCCGACCTCTATCCGGCCCAGAAGCGGCACGGGCAGCTGTTGGTAATCAGCCTGATCACCACGGTGCTGATGGCGGCCAGCCTGGGCTGCCTGATCTTCTGTCTGCGGACGGCCAGAAACGCCTCCTGGAGCGGGTACGTGATGCTGGGCTGCGCCCTCCTCTGGGTCTGCTTTATCTTTCCGCTCTTTTTCCGGAAGTGGAAGCCGATGATCTTCCTGCCGGTGGACTTTGCCTGCCTGGCGGGCTTCCTGCTGTATATCTGCGCCAAAACCGGCGGCAGCTGGTTCCTGAGCTTCGCCTTTCCGGTCACGGTCCTGGTCGGGCTGATTACGATAGCCGTGGTGGCGCTGTTCCGCTATCTTCGCCAGGGGCGGCTGCCCCTGCTGGCCGGGCTGCTGATTCTGATCGGGCTCAGCTTCATGCTGGTGGAATTTTTCCAGCATATCACCTTCGGCACCCCGATGTTCGTCTGGAGCCTGTACTGCGTCTGCGGTTTCTGCGCGATGGGAGCGTTTCTGCTGGTTGCTTCCCTGATTCCCTCCTGGCGGAATGCCCTGCGGCGGATCTTCTTTTTCTGACCGCCCGCTTCCGGCCGCCTGTCCGAGGTTCAGTCTGCGGATGCGGGATACGCCCGGGCCAGGCGCTGTTTCAGCGCCGTGATTTCGTCTTCGGTGAGGCCGATGCCCCGCAGGGTTTGTTCGGCACAGGCTGACAGATCTGCCTTATAAAGGTCGTCGACGCCAAAGATGGCAGAAAGGGTTTTCTCAATAATTCCCCGCCGGATGGCATCATATTGCTTTGTGCCCGGCGCTACACCGTAAAAATTCAAATATGTGATCATATAGTCCGCAACGGCTTCCTCCGCGGAGGCCCCCATCAGGCATTCAAGAACGGCGCAGGCGAAGCCGGTCCGGTCTTTGCCCTCTTTGCAGTGAATCAGATATGGGCCTTCGTGGGAGGCCATAAAGCGGAATCCTTCTGCCAGGCCGGCAGGGAAACTGTCGTCGGTATAGTCCGCCGGCAGCTTCACGGAGATGATGTCCAGCCGGCTGTAATGGGTGCTGCTGTAATCCGGATAATCATCCAGGTCCTCTTCTATATCCGCCAGGTTGACCACCGTGCGGATTCCCGCGCTGTGCAGTGCCCGGTCCGCCTCCGCGTTCCGGTTCAGGGCCGGATCCAGTGGAGAGGAGGAACGGTAGAGGGCTCCGGTGCCCATGCCGGTGGTGGCTACATTCCTGAAATTGGCATATTCGCTGTCCGTCAGGGAGGAATAATCCCCGCGGCTGTTGGAACGGGTCAGGCGGTGCAGCAGGAATTCTGCCTCATAGCCGCCTTCCTCCTTCATGGACAGGGTCACCGGGACGGGGGTTTCTACCTGGTAATCCCAGCGGAAGCCCGGGCTTTCCTCGATTTCAGCCTTTTTCGCGATGCCCAGGGTGGTGGCCAGGTCTCCCATATTGATCGCGAGGAACACCAAGTCCTCCTCTTCGGACATATCGGGATCCGCCCGGCAGACCAGTTGCCGGCTGTCCACATCGGAATAATTGGAGCATAGCGGCATCTCCATCTCGCAGCCGTTAACGGTAACCGCCAGAAGATCTCCGTATTCATAGCCCAGGGCCAGCAGGCCTTCTGCGGAAATGCCCAGCACCAGGTTGCCGGGGTCCGTGATGCCGGCCACTTCCGTTTCGACTGCCGGCACTTCGGATGCTGCTGAGGTGATCCCGGCAGCCTCCGTTTCGACCGTCGGTATCCCGGATTCCGTCGTGGTGATACCTGCCAGAAGCAGGGCAGCCGCCAGCACAGCGGCGGCCCATCTGAGGAAGGAACTCATTGGCCATTCTCCTTCTATGCTCATTCATCCGTTGCGGGAAAAGCTCCGCGGAAGGGGCGCAGCCTTCCCGGCCCGCTCTGCGGGGCAGTCCCGGGCACAGTATATCGGAAGCGGGATGCCCGGTCAATATCCGCATGGGCGGAGAAACGGAAATGCTTCATCCGGCAGGGCGAAGAAGCGGGAGTACCCAAAATTTGGCGAAACAGGAACAGATGGGCGTTTTTCAGCGTATAATCTATTGGAGAATTTCCGTCAAGGAGGAATTGCGGTTTGCGGAAAGGACTGAGGATCCTGGCGGCGGTGCTGGCGGCACTGTGCCTGATGATGCCCGGAGCGCTGGCGGCGACCATGCACCGGGAAGTTGAAAACCCGAAGATAGAAATTGAAGCGTCCCTGGGATACGACGGCGCCGTCACCTACGGCAAGCCGATGCCGGTCCGGGTGTTTGTCCGGAACCTGGGAGAGGATTTTGACGGCGTGCTGGGCATGAACTGCTATATCAATAAAACCCAGTACGACCGCTATGAGCGGAAGATCAGCCTGCCTTCCGGTGCGGAGAAGGAGGTCGTCCTGCCCATTCAGCTGGAAACCCGGCAGGAGGTGTTCACCCTGGAGCTGTGCCGGGACGGCGAGGTGGTCCGGGCGGTGAACCTGAAGGCGGGGCGGGTAATCAACCCGTCGGACATGCTGGTGGGCGTGCTGTCCGCCTGGCCGGAGCAGCTGAAGAACCTGGACATCAGCCAGGATACCGATACGCTGATGCGCTATGAATACTGGCAGACGGTCCCGCTGACGGCGGAAACCTTTCCCGCCGAAGAGAAGCTGCTGAACGCCTTCGGGATGCTGGTAGTCGATGATATCGATCCGGCTGCGCTTTCGGAGGAACAGCAGGCAGCCCTGGAAACCTGGCTGAAAAACGGACATATCCTGCTGTGCGGCGGCGGAAGCCGGGCGGCGAAAAATGTTGCATACTTTTCCGGCCTGACCGGTCTCCAGGCCGGGCCGGTGTCCCTCTCGGACGATGTGCCCGGCGCGCTGGAGGAACTGCTGGGGTTGGTGAAATCCGAAACAGCGCTCCGGACGGCGGTGGCGGAAATCACCGGAGGGACGCCGCTGGCGAGGGACGGGGAAGGCCGGGGGCTTCTGTTCCGCAGCCAGGCCGGCGCCGGCGCGATCTATACCATGGCCTTTGAGGCCGGAGACAGGCAGCTGAATACCACCGCGCTGATGCATACTTTCTGGCAGCAGCTGCTGGTCCGGGAGGATGCCGCGCTGTATAACCGGGCCCTGTATTACCAGGCGGAGTATACGCCCGCGGTGGTGGCCGTGAACCGTCCCGTGGAGGTGAAGAGCCCGATGCTGCCGGCGGTGCTGATTGCCGCGGCGGTGCCCATGGCCGGCCTGGGCCTGTGGCTCCTGTTGAAGAAAAAGGACAAGCAGCAGTGGATGTGGCTGGCCTTGCCGGTGCTGGCCGCGGGGGCGGCCTGTGCTGTGGCGGGAATCGCCGGGGGTTCGGACCTGAACCAGCCGATGATGGTCAGCGCCACGACCCTGGTGCAGGAGGAAAACGCCCCGGCCCGGAGCTTCAGCGGAATCACGCTGGCCGCGCCGCTGAAGGGAAGCTATCGGCTGAGCACTTCCGGCGCCGCGCTGGAGATGACGGACACGAATTACTATTACTACGATACGGACGACGGCGCGAAGGTCACGGAGCCCACCCGGCTGCGCACCTGCCGGACGGAAGGTGAAGAGAACGCCGTCAGTGTCGAGGTGGACCGCCCCTGGACCCAGGTCCGGCTGAGCATGGAGCGGGAAGCGGACCTGGGAGGAAGGGTGGAAGCGTCCATCTGGATGGAAGCGGACGGCCTCCACGGGGAGATTCTGAACGGCACGGCCTGGGCGCTTCAGGAAGGCTGGGTGCTGACCGGATACGGATATGCAGGTATTCCTGCCCTTGCGCCGGGTGAAAAAACCGGGTTCGCCCTGGTCCGGACGGATGGGAAGGCGGCGAACAGCAGCAGCGGGACGATGGTGTACGAAGCGGGCTGCATGTATGAAAACCGGGACGGGTCCGTCTATGCGGTGATCAACAGCGCGGTGTACGGAACCCTGGACCCGTACGCGATGATGGGCGCCGATACCCCGGAGGCCCGGGAAAAGGACACTCTCTATACCCTGATGAACGGGCTGACGGACCAGATCCGCCAGGACAAAACGAAGAACGGCGGCAAAGCGGGATCAGTGGAGCAGCGGACGGATTTCGTCTATGTTGCCCGGCCGGAGGGGCTGCCGGAAACGGAGCTGAAGCTGAACGGAAAGCCGGTGGAGAAGAAATCGGAGGATGCCATGCTGGGCGCGGAGATTCCCTGCCTGGCGGAAGGCCCCACCGGCGTGGTGTTCTATGCGGCCGGCATGCTGAGCCCGGAGCGCTGTGATATCGACAGTGCGCTGATGCCCGCCGGTGCCGCCGCGGAAGCCGGCGGGAACCGGAACACCTGGCCCCTGAGCGATTGCCCGACCTTCCGCTTTACCGTGCCCGGGATCAGGGAGATTCGCTTGGACCGGCTGCGGGTGGTGTTTGAAAGCTATTATGCGAACACGATGAAAGGCTATGCGCTGAACGCCGCGTCCCGGGAATGGGAGGAAATCGCCCTGAACACGGATCTGGAAGGGGCGGGGCGGTACTTCGACGAGGAAGGCCGGATATACCTGCAGTTCCGCCCCCTGACGGGGGACAGCTACCAGGAGATTCCGGCGCCGTCCATGAGCCTGGAAGGGAGGCGGGAGCATGCTGAAAATTGACCACCTGACCAAGCGCTACGGCCGCTTCACGGCGCTGGACGGCCTGAACCTGGAAATTGCCGACCGCCAGCTGCACGGTTTTGTAGGGCCCAACGGCGCCGGCAAAACCACCACGATGCGGATCCTGGCCACGCTGCTGAGCCCGACGGAAGGAACGGCTTTCGTGGACGGGGTGAACGTGGTTAAAAACGGCGCGGAAGCCCGGAAACGCGTGGGATACATGCCGGATTTCTTCGGCGTGTACGATAACCTGAAATGCCGGGAATACCTGGATTTTTATGCCCGGTGCTGCCGGATCGGTGCGAAGGAACGGGCGCAGATGGCGGACCGGCTGCTGGACCTGGTGCAGCTTTCGGACAAGCGGGATGACTATGTGGAATCCCTGTCCCGGGGCATGAAGCAGCGGCTGTGCCTGGCCCGGAGCCTGATCCATGACCCGAAGCTTCTGATCCTGGATGAGCCGGCCTCCGGCATGGATCCCCGGGCGCGGGCGGAAATGAAGAATATCCTGAAGACCCTGCGGGAAATGGGCAAGACCGTGCTGATCAGCTCCCATATTCTGCCGGAACTGAGCGAAATGTGCGACAGCCTGACGATCCTGGACCACGGGCGCCTGGTGTTTTCCGGCAGCGTGGAAGCGCTGGCGGAGAAGATGAACGGAAACGCGCCGCTGGAGGTCCGGCTTTCGGAAGCAGGCGGGGAAAACGCCCTGGAGGCGGCAGTGACCTGCCTCAAGGAACTGCCGGATGTAAAGGAAATCCTGCAGGCGGAGCCCTTCCTGCTGCAGATCCGGCTGGCGGAGGGAAGCGAGCCGGCGGAAATCCTGCGGAACCTGGTGGTCCGGGGCGTCCCGGTATGTGACTTCCATCGGGCGCCGATGAACCTGGAAAAGGTGTTTATGGAGGTGACGCAGGATGATGCTTAACCCGATCCTGTCCTTCTCCGCGACGCGGCGGATGAGGACCTTCCGGACCCTGCTGATTGCGGGGGCCTATGCCGGCGTTCTTCTGGTGATTGCCCTGGCGATGATGGGCGGCTTTTTCGGAAGCCAGGCGTCCCTCTCTGCCATGTCCGGGGGCATGGACTGCTATGCCGTGATGATGGCGGCCCAGTTTGTGCTGCTGGTGCTGATTGCTCCGGCAATGACCTCCGGCGCCATTGCCGGGGAACGGGAACGCCAGACCCTGGAGCTGCTGCTGGTGACCCAGACGGGATCCTTCCGGATCGTGCTGGGAAAGGCGATGGAAAGCTTCGCCCTGCTGGCCCTGCTGATTGCCTGCGGCCTGCCGCCGGTGTGCCTGTGCCTGCTCACGGGAGGCATCAGCTTTGTACAGGTGCTGCTGGGGGAGGCCTTCCTGCTGTCGGTGGCCTTCGGCGCGGTCTGCGTGGGCATTTTCTGCTCTGCGCTGAGCCGCGGAACAATGATGAGCACCGTGCTCAGCTACCTGATGCTGCTGGGAATCGGGGCGCTGACCGCGCTGCCCTTCCTGCTGGGCTATCCGCAACGGATCACGGACGTGGTGTATGATGCCGCAGCCTACGCGGACCTGACGGCGGCCGGAGCGCTGGCCATGATCAGCCCGCTGCTCATGCTGAACCCCGCCTACGGTTTCACGGCCCTGATTCAGGGCCAGACGATGGTGCTGGGAACCGGCATGGAATACCGCTCCTGGGGACGGGTTCTCTGTACCTGGCTGGTGATGGAACGGGCGGGATGCGAGAAAGTGGCGCTGCTGAGCGCGGGCGCCATCGTGCTGGCCGGGCTGGTGCTGCTGGTGCCGGCGGCCCTGCTGGTCCGGCCGAGGGACAGAAAAATCAAGCAAAAGGGATAAGCCGATGAACGAAATTCTGAATGCGCTGCGGCCGGTGGTGCGCCGGCTGAGGCTGAACCGTTTCCGGGCGGGCGCGTCCGCCGGGCTCGCCGTCGGGGCCGGGCTCGCGCTGGCGGTGCAGGTGCTGTCCTTTTGGATTCCCCTGCCCGGCAAGGGATGGATCATGGCAGCCTGCGTGGCGGCCTGTGCCCTGGCGGCGGGAACGGGGAATGCCCTGCGGAAGATTCCGCCCCGGATGGCCGCGGAGGCAGCGGACGGGTGCGGGCTGAAGGAAAGGGCCGTGACCGCCCTGGAGGAAACCGGGGACGGGGAGATGGCGAAGCTCCTGCGGGAGGATGCCTGCCGGCAGCTGCAGCATCTGGATCCCCGGCGGATTCCCGGCCCGCGAACCGGGCGAAAACTGCTGGCGGCGCTGGGCTGCGCCCTGGCTGCCGCAGGGCTGTTTCTGGTTCCGAACCCCGCGGAGCGGCAGATGGCGGAAGAAGCTGCCTTCAGGCAGGAACTTTCCCGGGCGGCCGCGCAGGCGGAGGAAGCGGCCGTGAAGGATGAAAAGGCGCTGGGCGAAGCAGAAAAAAGCGAACTGCGGAAGCTGGCAGCGGACCTGAAAAGGGACCTGGAAGCCAGCCGGGACCGGGCGGATGCGCTGGTGGCGCTGGACCGGGCGGAGCAGCGGGCGGAGCGGCTCAGGCAGCGCACGGCCGCGGATGCCCTGCAGTCCCTGGCGGACGCTCTGACCGCCGCAGGCATGGAGGCGTTGGCGGAGGCCCTGAAAACCGGGGACGAAGCCGCCCTGGCGGAGCAGCTGGAGGCGGCGGACACCGAAAAGCTGGCGGAGGCCGCGGAAGGGCTGGAGGGCAGCGCGAAGGAAGCGGCCCAGGCGCTGGCTTCCGCCGGAGCAAACGGAGACGCATCCCGGGCGGCTGCGGCCCGGAGCGCGATGGACGCCCTGGATGCGGAAAGCCGGCAGGCTGTCTCCAATCTGTCTTCCGCGCTGTCGAAGCTGAATGCGCAGATGGGCGGAACGGGGACGAAGACGGCCTCCTCCCAGGGGGAAGGGGATTCGGAAAAAGGAACTTCGGGAAAAGGAAATTCAGGAAGCGGATCCTCCGGCATGGGCAGCCAGCCCGGCGGCGGCGCCGGACGGGGCTCCACGAACGAGGATATGGGGACGGGGCAGGCGCAAAACAGCGCCGGCGCCAAAGGATCGGAAGCGGCGGAATACCGGGAAGGGCAGTATGAAACGATCTATGACCCGGAACGCTTTGGCAGGGCCACCCGGGACGAGATGACGAACCTGAACCGGCAGGGGGAGGATTCCGTGCAGGTTGAAACCGGCCCCGGAAGGGGAACCCTGCAGGGAGATGTGCCCTACGGCGAGGTGGTTCGGGAATATGCCGAAGCCGGGACGCAGGCCGCGGACCGGGCCAACCTGACCGACCGGGAGAAACAGTGGGTCCGGGATTATTTCACCCTGCTGGCGGACCAGTAATCAGGAAGCGCACGCATACCGTGCGCAGCACGAAAGGAACATCAATATGGAACAGAGGGAAGCCATTCAGAACTTTGCGGGACAATATGAAAAAATCCGGGAGGAAATCGCCCGGGAGATGGTCGGCCAGGCCGAGGTGGTGGAGCACCTGCTGCTGGCGGTGGTCGCCGGGGGGAACGTATTGCTGGAAGGCGTGCCCGGCCTGGGGAAAACCCACCTGGTGCGGGTGCTGAGCAAGGCGCTGGACCTGCCCTTCAGCCGGATCCAGTTCACGCCGGACCTGATGCCGGCGGATATTACCGGCACCAACATCCTCGTGCGCTCCGAGGAAGGCACGGCCTTCCGCTTCCAGAAGGGGCCGCTGTTTGCCTCCATCGTGCTGGCGGACGAGATTAACCGGGCGACGCCGAAGACCCAGGCGGCACTGCTGGAGGCCATGCAGGAGCATTCCGTAACCGTGGCCGGGGAGACGATGGCGCTGCCGGAGCCGTACTTTGTGCTGGCGACCCAGAACCCGGTGGAGCAGGAAGGCACCTATCCGCTGCCGGAAGCGCAGCTGGACCGTTTCCTGTTTAAGGTGCTGGTGCCCTTCCCCACGCTGGAGGAGCTGAGCGGCATCATGGACCTGACCGTGAAGGATTCGGGCCGGGAGACCCGCAGGGTGGTCGGCGCGGAGGAACTGCTGGCCATGCGGGAAACCGCCCGGAAGGTGCCGATCGCTGCCAGCGTGCAGGAATATGCCCTGAAGCTGGTGCTGGCCACCCATCCGGAGACGGAAAACGCGCCGGAGGTAAGCCGGAAATATCTGCGGTTCGGGGCCAGCCCGCGGGCAGCGCAGGCGATGCTGGGCACCGCCCGGGTGCGGGCGCTGAACCAGGGGCGGTTCAATGTGGCCTTTGAGGATATCAACTATGTGGCGCCTGCCTGCCTCCGGCACCGGCTGGGGCTGAATTTTGAGGCGGTGACGGAAGGCCGCGGGACGGAAGACCTTATCAGGGAGATCATGGAGCATGTTAAGTGACGCGTTTCTTTCGCGGCTGGACAGCCTGAGCCTGGCAATGCGCGGGCGGGCTGCCGGCGGGGCCGGCGGTGTCCGGCGGTCCCGGCAGCTGGGGTCTTCCGCCGAGTTTTCCGACTATCGGGAATATATTCCGGGGGATGATATCCGCCGGCTGGACTGGAACGCCCTGGCCCGGTTCGACAAGCTGTTCCTGAAGCTTTTCATGGAAGAGCAGGAAAGCATGGTGACGGTGCTGGTGGATGCGAGCGCCTCCATGGCGGAAAAGTGGACGGCGGCCCGGGACGCAGCGCTGGCGGTCAGCTATCTGGCGCTGAGCGGCGGGGACCGGCTGCGCCTGGTGCTGCTGAAGGAAAAAGGACAGGGGAATCAGGAGGGAAACCGGGAATCCCCGCTGCTGAGCGGGCGCCAGGCCTTTGCCCGGGTGAACGCCTTCCTGGAATCCGGAAACCCGGACGGCAGCGAGGGGCTGGCAGCGGCGGTCCGGAAGGTGCGGGGGCTGAAAAAGGGGCTGTGCTTTCTCATCACGGACGGCTATACGGAGGATGCGCTGGCCGGCGTGCTGGACGATCTGCGGTACCGCCGGCAGGAATGTGGTGTGATTCAGGTGCTGAGCCCCTTTGAAGCGGATCCGGCGCTGGACGGCGCTCTGCGGCTCACGGACAGTGAAACCGGAAAAACGCTGGATGTGCTGGCGGACCGGAGCCTGCTGGAACAGTACAGAAGGACCCTGGACGCATTTCTGGCGGAGATTCGGGAAAACTGCCGCCGACGGGAAACTCCGTATCTGCTGCTGGATGGCCGGGAACCCCTGGAACAGGCCCTGATTCCGCTGCTTTCCCGGAGCGGCATGATATAAAACGGATGGGTGAGAGTGTAAGCAAATGATGACTTTTCTGGCGCCGGGGTTTGCCTGGGCTTTCCTGATTCCGGCCGCGATTGTTGTGCTGTATCTGCTTCGCAGACGGTATACGCCCCGGAACGTTCCCAGCACCTTTCTGTGGCAGCGGTCCGTCCGGGACCATGCGGCGAACCATCCCTTCCAGAAACTGAGGCGGAACCTGCTGCTGCCCCTGCAGCTGCTGGCGGCTGTGCTTCTGGTCTTCGGCCTGATGCGGCCTTCCCTGACCGGCGGAACGGCTGGGCGCAGCGTACTGGTCCTGGACGTTTCCGGCAGCATGATGGCCCGTTCCGGCGATAAGACCCGCATGGAGGAAGCGAAGGAGCAGGCCCGGCAGATGGTGCGGAACCTGCCGGCGGGAGAGCGGATCACGGTGCTGGCCGCCGGGGATACGGTTCGTCGGGTGGTTCTGGATACACAAGATA
>Ga0265298_10005917_pt1 | contig 15226 bp, 9 predicted proteins | sample AusTroGonzalo_MG_3_FD_193486 | JGI IMG/M metagenome (GOLD analysis project Ga0265298, IMG submission 193486) | Bovine rumen microbial communities from tropical cattle in Woodstock, Queensland, Australia - Gonzalo_01 | ecosystem: Host-associated > Mammals > Digestive system > Stomach > Rumen ... | reverse complement strand
TATGATGATAAATATGGATGGGATGAATGGGGAAATGGAACTCGTCTGTTTTTCCGCAATTTTAAAACAGGCAAAGAATACGTTTGGACGGATTGGGATGAAAACTGTCGTTGTTTCAAAAATATATTTATGAGTAAGAATGTATATGAAATTATTCATTCCGAAGGATTTAACGGCTTCAAGAATGGCGATACATTTATTTTCAACTATGATACAACGACGGTAGAATACGCCAATATTCCACTATTTCGCTATGCCGAATACCAATTCTATGATGCTGATTTTGACGGAGAAGATGAATTGATATTGGGCTATTATGGCGGTGGTCCTTATGGCGGTACGTATTTTGAAATTTATGATATAACAGACTCTCTGCTTCTTGTTGGAGATATTTTTCAATAATCGATAGTTCACAGTTTTAAAATCGTCACTCTTATCGGTGGCGATTTTATTATGCCCATGATTTACAAAAGCAGTACTCTTTTGTCTTTGTAGCATAGCTATTGCCTCCGAGATTACCCTGTAATAACCCCGACTCGATTCTCTCTCGATTCTGTTTCATTAGCGCCTATATAATTCATGCATAAAATATGCAGGTAATGCTAGACCATACCTAGACAATATCTAGACCATATCTAGACCATACGAGATACGTGCCGGTTCGGTACGAACACTTTTTTATATCTCTTATACTATATATACGTAGTATATATACTTTTTGCGGCGGATTTTTTATTTGCATATATCAAAAAAAAGCAGTACTTTTGCAGTGCTTTTTAATCGAGTGCCATTGTGCACGAGAAAAAGGATGACTTTGGTCGCAAAAGTGAAACGATGAACAAGTTAGCGCAGATAATAACGAAAATCATTGACTTTTTCTACCCTCCCTTCCGCAATCTGATGTCGGAGCAGTTGTTCCGTTATGCGGCGTGCGGAGGTGGAAACATGGTACTCGATTGGGTGCTCTATTTCCTGATTTATAACTTTGTTATAGGGCACGAATTGGTAAGGATTCAATTTTCAGTTTTCAGTATTCAGTTCTCGCAGGCGATAACGCCGCATATTGCGACGCTGTGTATCGTCTTTCCGATTACGCTGCTGACTGGTTTCTGGTTGCAGAAATACGTGACCTTCAAGCCCACCGAATTTGCCCGTCAGTACTCCGGAAAGCGACAGTTGGCGCGGTATATTCTCATTGTAGCGATAAATCTGGCGATAAACTATTTCGGCCTCAAGTTATGCGTAGAGACCTTCGGTTGGTACCCGACGCCGAGTAAGATGTTTATCACGCTAATCACGGTGGTCGTCAGTTATTTGGGGCAAAAATACTATACTTTTCGTACAAAAAACGAATAAAATTGCAAGAAAAGTGACATACACTCTTGTGTATGTTATTTTTTTTTTGTATCTTTGCGGCGAATTTGGATAATACGCATTATTATCACACAATTATCGCATAATAACAAACAATAAAACTATACGACCATGTTACACGTTCTTTGTTCCGATCTCCACACGGAGGTATCGTCCATGCCTTTCAAGGTATCGGATTCATTCTTGGAGGAAAATCAGGTGGTAGCCATTCTGACAGGTGGTACCGAGGCGCAGTTTATTCAGTTGCTTCGCGAGAAGAAGATTGACTTGAAACGCCCTGTATATCTGATGGTTAGCGGTTACAGTAACTCATTGCCTGCTGCGCTCGAGATTTTGAGTTTCATCCGTCAGCGTAACGGTTTGGCGAAGATAATGCAGCATGAGAAAGATGTTATCTTCCCTGACCCGAGTGAAACGGATTCGTTGACCCGCCAGCCTCTGAGGAAAGTGTTGGAGAATGACAAGAAGCAGCGTCTGGGAGTTGTCGGCAGACCGAGTGACTGGTTGATTGCTTCCGGCGGTGAAGAGCAAGAGGTACTCAAGGAGATGAACATCGAAATCGAGCATATACCTCTGGAGGAGTTGACCAAAATCGGTATCGTGGACCCCGGAATGCCGGGCGCTGAGGCTATCTATGCGCAGATGAAGGACATCGTTGTAAAGCATAAGTTGGACGGCATCACGCTGCGTTGCTATGACCTGTTCGCGGCAGTAAAGAACACCGGTTGTATCGCTATCAGTAAACTGAACGACGACGGTATTCCGGCAGCTTGCGAGGGTGATATCCCGAGTCTGTTGACTTTGATGGCATGTAAGAAACTGACGGGCGAAGAAGGCTTCCTCTGCAACCCCTCGCGTATCCAATCGGACGGTCAGATTCTGCTCTCGAAATGTACGATACCGTTGAAGATGACGTCGAAACATGAGTTCACGACGCATTTCGAGTCGGGTATCGGTGTAGCGGTGCACGGCGAAGTGGAGCCGGGCGAATATACCTTGGTCAAACTGAACGGTGACCTAAAGCGTCTGCTGGCGGTAAATGTGAAGGTAACGCGTTGCCAATACGAGCAGAACCTCTGCCGCACGCAGATTTGGATTCAATCGACGCCGATTGTCAGCCAGTACCTGCTGACCTCGCCGTTAGCGAACCACCACATTCTCATCAAGGGGCATCATGCCGCGAAATTCTGGCGTGAGTAATGCGTGAAGGAATGAACGAATTAATGAATTAACGATATACTAAATTCTATTTAAAAATTATGGTAAGTTTTAAGGAATTAGGTCTTGTGAACACCCGTGAGATGTTCGCAAAGGCTATCAAGGGAGGTTATGCTATCCCTGCTTTCAATTTCAACAACATGGAGCAGCTGCAGGCTATCATCAAAGCTTCAGCTGAGACCAAGAGTCCGGTTATTCTGCAGGTATCGAAAGGTGCGCGTAACTACGCCAATCAGACCTTGTTGCGTTACATGGCACAAGGCGCGGTAGAGTACGCAAAAGAGTTGGGTTGGGAGAAGCCGCAAATCGTGCTTCACCTTGACCACGGTGACAGCTTCGAACTCTGCAAATCCTGCGTGGACTTCGGTTTCTCGAGCGTGATGATTGACGCATCGCACCTGCCCTACGAGGAGAATATCGCATTGACGAAGAAAGTGGTTGATTACGCACATCAGTTCGATGTAACCGTTGAGGCTGAGTTGGGCGTTTTGGCAGGCGTTGAGGACGAGGTTTCGTCGGCTGTCAGCCATTACACCAAGCCGGAAGAGGTGGTTGACTTCGCTACCCGTACGGGTTGTGACAGCCTCGCTATCTCCATCGGTACGAGCCACGGCGCATACAAGTTCACTCCGGAGCAGTGTACGCGTGACCCGAAGACGGGCAAACTCGTTCCTCCTCCATTGGCATTCGATGTACTCGACGCTATCATGGAGCAACTGCCGGGCTTCCCCATCGTGCTGCACGGTTCATCTTCCGTTCCGCAGGAGTATGTGGACATCATCAACGAGAACGGCGGCAAGCTGCCTGACGCAGTAGGTATTCCCGAGGAGCAGCTCCGCAAGGCATCGAAGAGCGCTGTTTGCAAGATTAACATCGACTCCGACAGCCGTCTGGCCTTCACCGCTGCTGTCCGCAAAGTGCTTACCGACAAGCCGGGTGAGTTCGACCCGCGCAAATACTGCGGCGTAGCCCGTGATTGGATGGAAGACCTCTACAAGCACAAGATTGTCAACGTGCTCGGTAGTGACGGTAAAGCTTAATACATAAAAAGGCAGACAACATGGCTTTACCTTTTATGACAGCCGAAGAGGCTGCCGCATTGATTCAACATGGTGACGTCTTAGGCATGGGTGGTTTTACCGCCACCGGAGTGCCTAAGGCGGTTCCTTTTGCATTGGCGCAACGTGCCGAGAAACTGCACGCAGAGGGTAAGCCTTTCCGTGTAGGACTCGAGACCGGTGCTTCGATGGGCGACAGCTGCGACGGTGCTTTGGCACGTGCTCACGCTGTGGAGTTCCGTACGCCGTACCAGTCGAACAAGTCGATGCGAGAGGAGATAAACGCGGAAGGTACCCACTATTTCGACATGCACCTCAGCCATATGGCGCAAGACCTGCGTTACGGCTTTCTGCCCAAACCCAAATGGGCGGTTATCGAGGCGTCGTATGTAGGTGAGGACGGTACTATCGTGCCGGCCGCAGGTATCGGTATCATGCCTACTATCTGTCGTTTGGCGGACAAGATTATCATCGAACTCAACGAGATGTTCCCCGCTTCGATGCGCGGCATGCATGACTTGTACGAACCTCTCGACCCGCCTTACCGCAAGGAGATTCCTATCTACAAACCCTCCGACCGCTGCGGCTCCGACCACATCAAAGTGGACCCGAAGAAGATAGCGGCTGTGGTGAAGACCAATCGTCCGAACGAGATACCTGCTTTCACGCCGGTAGATGCCGTGACGGCGAAGATTGGTGAGAACGTAGCGCTCTTCCTCGAGAAAGAGTTACGTGAAGGACGTATCCCGTCTTCGTTCCTGCCCATCCAATCGGGTGTGGGAAATGTGGCGAACGCCGTGCTCGGTGAGTTGGGCAAGAACCCGCATATCCCGCCGTTTGAGATGTATTCGGAAGTGGTACAGGATTCCGTTGTGGACCTTATCAAAGCCGGACATTGTAAGTTCGCGTCGGGTTGCTCGCTGCGTCTGGTAGAGAGCAAGATGGCGGAAGTGCTCGCCGACCTTGATTTCTTCCGCGACAAGCTGTTGCTTCGTCCGCAAGAGACCTCCAACAACCCCGAGCTGATTCGTCGTATGGGCCTTATCGCCATCAACACGGCGCTTGAGGCCGATATTTACGGCAACGTCAACTCGACGCATGTATGTGGTACGAAGATGATGAACGGTATCGGCGGTTCGGGTGACTTTGCCCGCAACGCCTATATCTCCATCTTCACTACCGCATCGACGGCGAAGAACGGCGCTATCTCGTCCATCGTACCGATGGTGACGCACCTCGACCACTCCGAGCACTCCGTCAAAGTGCTGGTGACCGAACAAGGTGTAGCCGACCTGCGTGGCAAGAGTCCGCGTCAGCGCGCTGAGGAAATCATCAATAACTGTGTGGCACCCGAGTACCGCGAGATGTTGCGCGACTACCTCAAGATTGCGCGTCACGGACAGACCCAACACGAGCTTTCCTGTGCCTTCGCCATGCACGAAGAATTTCTCAAATCGGGCGACATGCGGAACACGAAATGGGAGAATTATAAGCGCTAAAACGGCAAAAAAGCACCAAAAAGTTCAAAAAAATAGGGAAAAGTGGCATACACTCTTGTGTATGTCATTTTTTTTGTGTACCTTTGCACGCTTTTTTCGCGCTCATCCCCTTCGTACGCGCGCCAAAACTACGTTTTAACGGTAGGTACTCAGGGAAGCTCGCTCTCCGATTCAAACATCGCGATGCTAGCGTTTGAATCGGGTTTTAAAGGAAAAAACAAAGTATAACGTTATAACAAAAAAACTATTATGCAAAACAAAGGACTTGTTAGAATTTTGGCTGTGTGCCTTGCACTGGTATGTGCGTTCTATCTGTCGTTCTCTTTGGTGACGAGTCATTATGACAAGGCTGCAAAAGAGTATGCGGCGGGTGATCAGGCAAAAGAGTACCAGTATTTGGATTCTATCGCAGCAAAGAAAGTATGGTTTGGTTACACGCTCAAAGAGTGCCGTGAGAAAGAGATCAACCTTGGTCTGGACCTCAAGGGCGGTATGAACGTAACGATGGAAGTGTCTGTTCCGGACATTCTCGATGCGCTGAGCGGCCATAACGAGACGCCGAACTACAAAGCAGCTCTGGCAGCTGCCAAGCAGAAACAGAAATCCAGCGGCGCCGATTTTGTAACCCTGTTTATTGAGTCGTACAAAGAAGTAGACCCCGAAGGACAACTGGCTTCTATCTTCTCGACCTTCGAGTTGAAAGACAAAGTGACGCTGAACTCGACCAATGCCGAGGTAGAGAAAGTCATCCGCGAAGAGGTGGACGGTGCTATCCAGAACTCGTTCAACGTGCTCCGTACGCGTATCGACCGCTTCGGTGTTGTTCAGCCGAACATCCAGAAACTCGCTCAACCGGGTCGTATCCTGATTGAGCTTCCGGGTATCAAAGAGCCGGAGCGTGTTCGTAAACTGCTCCAAGGTAGTGCGAACCTTGAGTTCTGGGAGACCTATGAGTCTTCCGAGTTGCTGCCGATGCTCGCGCAAATCAACCGTGAGTTCGCTGCCGGCGCTCAAGCAGAGGCTGAGGAGGCTCCGAAAGCTGAGGAAGTAAAGCCCGCTGAGGCTCCGAAGGCGGAAGGCGATGAGCTGGCTGACCTCGTTGATAACCTCGGCGCTGACTCGTTGGCTGCTGAGGCTGACCAAGCTGCTCAACTCGCTGAGTACAAGAAGAACAACCCCTTGTTCGCTATCCTCAATCCGTCTGTTAACGCAGCCGGTCAGGCATACCGCGGCCCGGTGGTTGGTACCGTTCATTATACGGATACCGCGAAAGTAAACGCAATGCTGAACTCGCAGATTGCGAAAGCAGTCCTGCCGCGTGACGCCCGTTTCTTCTGGACCGTTAAGGCTATTGATGAAGCGAACGCTTACTATCAGCTCGTAGCCCTCAAGGCACAGCGTGACGGTCGTGCTTCGCTCGAGGGTGACGTGATTACCGACGCCCGTGCGGACTTCTCGCAGTTCAGCGCTTATGCCAATGTGTCGATGTCGATGAACGCAGAGGGTGCCAAGACTTGGCAACGTCTGACGAGAGACAATATCGGCAAATCGGTAGCTATCGTGCTCGACGGCTATGTATATTCCTTCCCGACCGTACAGAGCGAAATCGCCGGCGGTAACAGCCAAATCACCGGTAACTTCACCGTAGAAGAGGCAAAAGACTTGGCGAACACTCTGAAGTCCGGTAAGATGCCGGCGCCTGCTCGTATCATCGAGGAGAGCGTGGTCGGTCCGTCTCTGGGTCGCGAGGCTATTCAATCGGGTCTCTGGTCGTTTGCGCTGGGCTTCGTGCTCATCCTTATCTACATGATTTTCTACTACGGCTGGATTCCGGGTCTTATCGCCGACGCAGCATTGGTTTGCAATGTCTTCCTGTTGGTAGGTATTCTCGCTTCGTTCAGTGCCGTTTTGACCCTTCCGGGTATCGCCGGTATCGTCTTGACGATGGGTTGTGCGGTCGATGCGAACGTGCTTATCTACGAGCGTATCCGTGAGGAGTTGCGTGCCGGCAAGGGTATGCGTAAGGCTATCGAGGACGGTTTCAAAGGTGCCATCAGCGCCATCGTCGATGCGAACGTGACCTCGTTCCTGACGGGTGCCATCCTCGCTATCTTCGGTACCGGTCCTATCAAGGGCTTCGCCGTTACCTATATGATTGGTATCATCTCTTCGTTCCTCACGGCGGTATTTATCACCCGTCTGTTGCTCGAGGACTACGCAAAGCGTGAGGGCGCTAAAGAGTTGACCTTCACCACGCGTCTGATGAAGAACTTCCTCCAGGATATCCATTTCGATTTCGTGAGCGCACGCAAATGGGCTTACTGCCTGTCGGGTGCAATCGTTATCTTCGCCATCATGGGTCTGGAGCCGCATATCTTCGGTAAACTGAACCTCGGTATTGACTTCTCCGGTGGTCGTAACTATGTCGTTCGTTTTGACAACAGCATCAAGACCGACGAGGTGGCTACCAGCATTGAGGAAGTACTGAAGGCGAACAACGAAGATGGCGAGACCTTCGCTGTGAATGTCATCACGTTCGGTAATGACGCCAATCAGGTGCGTATCTCCACGAACTATCGTATTCAGGAGGACAATGCGGAGGCTGACGAAGCCATCGAGGCATTGCTCTACGAGGGCTGCAAGCCGTTCTTGAGTGAGGGTATCTCGTTCGACGATTTCCGCTCTACCGATTCGAATGCGGAGGTAGGAATCATGTCGAGTCAGAAAGTGGGACCGGCGATTGCCGATGATATCAAGACGAGTGCCGTTTGGGCGATTATCGCTGCGCTCATCGTTATCTTCCTCTATATCCTGATTCGTTTCCGCAACTTCGCTTACTCGGTAGGTGCATTGACGGCATTGGCACACGATACCGTTATCATCCTCGGTCTGTATGCGATTCTTTGGAAGATTATGCCTTTCTCCATGGAGATCGACCAGGCGTTTATCGCAGCAATCCTGACCGTTATCGGTTACTCTATCAACGATACCGTGGTTATCTTTGACCGTGTTCGTGAGTACAACGGTCTCTATCCGAAGCGCGAGAAGCATGTCAATATCAACGATGCGTTGAATAACACGCTGAGCCGTACCTTCTCGACTTCTATGAGTACCTTCGTCGTATTGCTGGCCATCTTTATCTTCGGCGGCGAGACGATTCAGGGCTTCGTGTTCGCACTGCTCATGGGTGTTATCGTAGGTACCTATTCGTCTCTGTTCATCGCTTCGCCGATAGCTTATGACATCCAGATGGCACAGGCTCGTCGTGCGGAGAAGAAAGCAGCTGAGAAGAAATGAAAAATGACTTTCTGAAATTTGCCACTGCGCAAGGCCTTAACTCCATGCATGTGGAGAAGGTCTTGTCGCAGAGTGCAGACGCCGTACAGGCTTCGTACGGTTATATATCGCCTACTATCCTTGAGGAGCGTCAGTTGAATGTGACGCAGATGGATGTGTTCAGCCGTTTGATGATGGACCGTGTCATTTTCCTCGGTACGGAAATCAATGACTATACGGCCAATGTCATCCAAGCGCAGTTGCTCTATCTGGACTCCGTGGACAGCGAGCGCGATATCAATGTCTATCTCAATACGCCGGGCGGGTCGGTATATGCCGGTTTGGGTATCTACGACACGATGCAGTTTGTCAAGTCGCGCGTCTCGACGATGTGTACCGGTTTGGCAGCCTCTATGGGTGCTGTGCTGCTGGTAGCCGGCGAGAAAGGTATGCGCGCAGCGCTGCCCCACAGCCGCGTGATGATTCATCAGCCTCTCGGCGGTATCCAGGGACAGGCCAGCGATATCGAGATTACGGCCAAAGAGATTGTCAAACTCAAGGAAGAACTCTATCAGATTATCTCCGACCACTCCGGACGCTCTATTGAGCAGATTCGTCAGGATGCCGACCGTGACCATTGGATGACCTCACAAGAGGCACTGGAGTACGGTATGATTGACAGACTGTATATACACAAAGAGTAATGGCTAAAAAGAATCAACAGGTTTGCAGTTTCTGCGGACGTCCCATGCCGTCTATGTTCAGTGCAGTGGTGGACAATTCGCTTATCTGCCACGAGTGTATCGAGGCGGGACACAAGATGATTGCCGCGATGCCGAAGAAGAAGGATAGCAAGGAGCTGAGCCTCGATACCTTGCCTACGCCGCAGGATATCAAGGATTTCCTCGACCAGTATGTCATCGGTCAGGAGGACGCCAAGCGCTTCCTCTCCGTGGCGGTCTATAACCATTACAAACGACTGCTGCAGGAGATTACCAATGACGATGTGGAGATAGAGAAGAGCAATATCCTGCTCGTCGGTTCTACCGGCACGGGTAAGACCCTCTTGGCGCGGACGGTAGCAAAGATGCTCAAAGTGCCTTTCGCTATCGGAGACGCCACCTCGCTGACGCAAGCCGGTTATGTGGGCGAAGATGTAGAGACGCTGTTGGTTCGTCTGCTGCAAGACGCGGACTACGATGTAGCCAAAGCGCAACGCGGCATCGTCTTCATCGATGAGATAGACAAGATTGCCCGTAAGTCGGAGAACATGTCCATCACCCGCGATGTGAGCGGAGAGGGCGTACAACAGAGCTTGCTCAAGATGCTCGAAGGCTCTATCGTCAATGTGCCGCCTCAAGGTGGGCGCAAGCACCCGGACCAAGAACTGATACAAATAGACACGAAGAATATCCTCTTCATCTGCGGAGGTGCTTTTGACGGCATTGAGCGGAAGATTTCGCAGCGAATGAATACGCAAGTAGTGGGCTTTGCCGCGCAGCAAAACGCCGCGCAGTATGACAAGAACAACATGTTGCAGTATATCGCGCCGCAAGACCTCAAGTCCTACGGTCTTATCCCCGAAATCATCGGTCGTCTGCCGGTATTGACATACTTGCAGCCGCTGAGTCGCGAAGCCCTGCGTGCCATCCTCACGCAGCCGAAGAACGCCCTCACCAAGCAGTATAAGAAACTGATGCTGATGGACAATGTGAAACTGGTCTATGACGACGATGCATTGGATTATATCGTTGATAAGGCGCTGGAGCACAAACTCGGAGCACGCGGATTGCGCGGACTCATGGAGTCGGTGATGATGGACCTCATGTTCGAATTGCCGACGCATAAGAAAGTGGACAAAGCGCCGACGACCTTCACCATCACTAAGGAGTATGCACAGCAGAAACTGGAGCGAATAGACTTCTGTAGACTGAAAAACGCGGTATGACACCGCGTTTTTTTATCTCTCTACTTCCGGCATCGAGAAGCCGCAATAGACGATTTCGAACTTCATGCCGTTCTTGGCGGAGCGTATCTGCGTAGCGGATGTCGTCTGCTGTTGCCGTACGGACGAGTAGCGCGACACCGTGGTGGAACTCAGACTGGCCTCCACAGCCACCGGCACTAACATCATACTCAACACCTCATCCGTCGTGTTCTTGCGTAACTGATTGGTCAGGAAGGCCGACATGTCGTAGGTGTAGTAATAGGTAGCGTTACCTAACGAGTCGGTGCCTTGGATGAGCGCACTGAGCAAGGCGCAGGTATCGGTCGGTAGCTCGCGTTTGTCGAAGAACCGCGACAGACTGTTCGCTTTGACGAGCAGCATGTACGGCGCCGGCTGTAACCAGTCTTCACGCGTCTTGTCCGCCGATGAACCTTCAAACACATTCGTCACATCTACGCGCACCTCCGCTTTGTTCACATACGGACGACGGATGGTATCGCCGTCAATGGAATCAATCATGTGCTGCATGATGGAATCCGAGATGTTGCTCATCGGGAAGTCTATACGCGTATACACGCCCGCGGGCGCAATAATATAATTATAGGTGTCGGAGTCTTGTTTGAGCGTCTCTATCCATTCCGCTTTGTCCGTGTAGGCCATGTGATTGACCGTCCGCACTTCCGAGTTGGCATAGAATATCTTCATGTCGCTGACTACGGTGTCCCGCTCTGCTTTCTGGTACGAGAAGCTGTAGAACACGCCCAAGGCGAGATCGGAGATATTCAGGATGGTCGAAGAACCGAACGAACTCTCAAATAGTATTCCTTTGAACGCCTCGTTGAAAGAGTCTTGGTCTTTGAAGGTCTTGATGGACCAGAAATAGTCCATGAAGTCGTCGTTCACGCGCATTCGAAGCACCGGGATATAATTGCCGGATTCGTCCTGAATGGAGTCCATCTTCTCGTCTGCGGCGACGATGCGGTGGTTCGTGAGAATGGACTTGTCGCGGGAACAGTAGTCATCAATGTTCAAATCCGTCATGTAGGTGTTCGCGTAGCGGAACGTCTTCTTATCCATCAGATAGGCGTCGATGGCCAAAGGCGACTTCGGGTCACCGACCCAGCTGCCGTAGTATATGAACAGACAAATGGAGTCAATGGTTGCGTTGGCGGGATAAGAAAAACCTTCCGGACAAGCCAACTGAGTCAGGATAGATGCGCGCAGCAGACCGTAGTCCGTCTCAATCTCACCCAATAGGAACGAGTCTGCCTGCGAGTGAATACTTTGCCAGTTCTCGATTTGCGAACTTAACGGGAAAGTGTCCACCAAGACCACTACCGCATCTTCCGGACTCAACACAGCGCTTCCCGCGCTGGCAGAATCATCCTTGCAGGCTGTCCACAGACAAGCGACAGCGATAAGAAAACCTATTATGACAAACAGTCGTTTATTCATCTTTATCCAACAGCGTCCGGTAGAACTCCCACTGACGGGCACAAGCCGCCGTCACATCTTCCGTCACCTCGTACGGCAGGATGGGTTTACCTTTCGTCTCCGCATAATTGACCAAACGTTGGTTCACTCTCGGCGCAGCAAACACGAATGCGTCCGAGAAATCGATAGCCAGACGCATCAGCTCTTCGTAACCTACAGGGAAGCCGTCAATGGACCGTACGTCGATATTCGAGATGCCTTCGATACGCATTTTCTCTGTGAAACGGGTGGGGAACGGTTTCTTGTACTCGTTCTCGTCTAACATCAGCACGACTTTCGATTTCGCAAAGAACGGCTCGTCGTTGAAGGCTTTCTTCAGGTACAGCGGCGCCAAGGCACTCATCCAGCCCGAGCAAAGGATGATATCCGGCGTCCAGCGCAGTTTCTTCACCGTCTCGAGTACGCCGCGCGCGTAGAAGATGACGCGGTCGTCATTGTCCGCATATTCCACACCTGTCTCATCTGCGATACCTTTGCGACGATGGAACAGGTCATCGTTGTCAATGAAATAAATCTGGATACGCGCCGACTGAATGGATGCCACTTTGATGAGCAGCGGATGGTCCGACTCCTCGATGATAAGGTTCATGCCCGAAAGACGAATCACTTCATGCAACTGGTTGCGTCGCTCGTTGATTTCGCCGAATTTTGGCATGAAGGTACGGGTCTCATAACCATGGGACTGGAAGTACTCGGGCAACTGACGATTGAGCAACCGCATGGGCGTCTCTTCTGCCAGATAAGGGCTAATCTCTTGAGAGATAAACAGGATTCGATTTGGCTCTTTCATAGGCATATGCGCTTATTCGCACTGCAAAATTACAAAAAATAATTGACATGTGCAAATTTTAATAAATTTTTATTAAAAAATTCTCTCTTTTTACGCATTTTCTGCCTTTTTCTCGTCTTCTGCGTGCGGCTGAGAACCCCGAGGGCAAAGAGTCACCTAACAAAAAAGACAGCCGTCTGACTGTCTTTTTGTCGAGAAGAGGCGACTCGAACGCCCGACCCCCACGTCCCGAACGTGGTGCGCTACCAACTGCGCTACTTCTCGCTCACTTTCTCAAAAGCGGGTGCAAAAGTACTGCTTTTTTTTGAATTGTGCAAATTTTTCGGGAATTATTTTGCACTTTTTCTTCTAAAAGTCTGTTTTGCGGGCTTTAAAGGTTCGGAAGAAGCGATGATTTGCCGTACTTTCTCTTCCGTCAACGCGGCGGCATCCGTGCCTTTGCTTATCTGATAATTGCCTTGCGGCGTATGGATATACGCTCCGTAACGTCCGCGCAACACCTGTATGTCTCCCCATTCATGCAGCGGCTGTTCTGCCTGCCGGCGCTCCTCGATGAGTGCTACCGCCTCGTCCATGGTCAGCGACAGCGGGTCTTTGCCTTTCGGAATGCTGATGAACGCTTTTCCGCAACGCACGTACGGTCCGAACTTACCTTCGCCCACAATCACTTCTTTGCCCTCATGCTCACCCAAGGTATAGGGTAACGCGTTTTTGAACAAATCCAATGCCTCCGACAATGTGATGGAGAAGATGGACTGTCCTTTCTTCAGGCTCGCAAAACGCGGTTTGCTGTTCGCGGCGTCACCCATCTGTACGCACGGACCTATCTTGCTTATTTTCGCGATTATCGGTTCACCCGTAGCAGGGTCATTACCTACCAAACGACCATTGACTTTTCCCGATGAAATCGAAGAAAGTAAGGGTTTGAAGGTCTTATAGAACGTATCCACGGTATTCACCCATTCGGCCTTTCCTTCGGCGATGTTGTCGAACTGCTCTTCCTCATGCGCCGTGAAGTCATAACTGAGAATCTGCGGGAAATGCTCTACAAGGAAATCATTGGTGATACGCCCGAGGTCGGTAGGCAATAGTCGTTGCGTCTCCGCGCCGTACATCTCGGTCTTGGAATGCTCGGTAACTTCGCCGTTTTTGAGCGTCAGAACCGCTATGTCGCGTTTCTGTCCGGCTACCGAACCTTTCTCCACATAGTTGACTTTCTGAATGGTCTCAATAATCGTCGCATATGTAGAAGGACGGCCTATTCCCAATTCCTCCATACGCTTTACAAGCGTCGCCTCATTGTATCGCATAGGCGGTTTGGCGTATGTCTGGATGGCTTCCGCGCCTTGCAGACGCAGACGCTCTCTTGGAGACATTACCGGTAAGATACGGCGTTCCTCTTCTGCCTCGTCCGAGGACTGCACATAAACCCGGGTGAAACCGTCAAAATTGATGACTTCTCCCACAGCGGCAAACGCATATTTGCTGCCGAAAACCGACACTTCGATTGTCGTCCGCTCGCTCTCTGCCTCTGCCATCTGGGAGGCGATAGTACGCTTCCAAATCAACTCGTACAGACGCTGTTCGTCCTTGGTTTCACCGGCATTTTGCACATTCATATAGGTCGGACGAATGGCTTCGTGTGCTTCCTGCGCACCCTTGGCTTTCGTATGGAACTGACGCGTATGCACATACTTCTCTCCGTAGAGCGTGGTAATCATCTCCTTGCTCGTAGCGAGCGCCAACGAGGAGAGGTTTACGGAGTCCGTACGCATGTACGTGATTTTTCCGCTCTCGTAGAGAGACTGCGCGAGACGCATGGTCTTCGACACGGAGAATTTGAGTTTGCGCGCCGCCTCTTGCTGCAGCGACGACGTGGTGAACGGCGGAGCCGGCATGTGCTTGGTCGGTTTGCGCTGCACATCGCGTACGATAAACTGCGACTTATGCAGACTCTGCAAGAACTCCAGCGCATCTTTCTTATGCGAGAAACGATGGTTGAGTTCGCACCGTAGCACCGAGGCATCACCCGGATTTATTCCGGTGAAATCGGCAAAAATGCGGTATGCGGACGAAGCACGGAAAGCTTCTATCTCGCGTTCGCGCTCTACTATCAGACGCACTGCTACCGACTGTACACGACCGGCGGAAAGACCCGTCGTCACTTTCTTCCAGAGAATCGGAGAGAGTTCAAAACCCACGATACGGTCGAGCACGCGGCGTGCCTGTTGCGCATTCACGAGGTTATAGTCGATATCCCGCGGATGCTGGATAGCTTCCTGAATGGCATTCTTGGTAATCTCATGGAAAACGATGCGCTTGGTGTCTTTCTTGTCCAACCCCAACACCTCTTTCAGATGCCAAGCGATGGCTTCTCCCTCACGGTCCTCATCGGACGCCAACCAGACGGTATCAGCTTTCTTCACCTCACGCGCCAACTGGTCTATCAGGTGTTGCTTATGCTCGTCAATGACATAATTGGGCTGATAGCCGTGCGCAAAATCTATACCCATCGAGTTCTTGCCAAGCGGCTCTATGTCACGGATGTGACCCTGACTGCTCAGTACAT
>Ga0265298_10005916_pt1 | contig 15227 bp, 14 predicted proteins | sample AusTroGonzalo_MG_3_FD_193486 | JGI IMG/M metagenome (GOLD analysis project Ga0265298, IMG submission 193486) | Bovine rumen microbial communities from tropical cattle in Woodstock, Queensland, Australia - Gonzalo_01 | ecosystem: Host-associated > Mammals > Digestive system > Stomach > Rumen ... | reverse complement strand
GATTGTCTTTCTTGTCAAGCGCAGAAGCAGACAGTAATAACCCTATCTACGTTCTGAATCGATACAAGACTTTTGAGTACTCATGGATTATTTCGGCTACTGCATCCTCTGAGATGGGTCTGTCGTCGGACAACCACTCAAGAAGGCAGTAGAACGCTCCGGCGTTCTGAAAATAAGCAGTGTGGTACAAAATCTGATCCTTAACAGAACCCACGGAAATCTCAACCTGGGCGCGTATGATAAGCTCCCTGTATCTGGCATTGTTTGAGCAGGTGCAGAAGCGCCGTAAAATAGGATTTTTCAAAAAGCTCCGCAGATATGATTTGATAATCTCCCTGGAAACACCGCCTTCTTCCAAAGGAAGATCCAGCTGTCTGGCAAAACCGGAGCAGACCTCAGCTACATTGGCAAGAAGCACCTCGAGAATAAGTTGATCTATATATTCGTAATGTGCATAGAAGGTGGACCGGTTCACGCCGGCTTCTTTGCACAGTTCAACAACGGATATTGCCTCCGGCTCCGTTGTTTTGAACAACTTGAGAAACGCATCCTTGAGCGACTTTTTACTCTTCTCTCCCCTTGCAACTCTGCGGTCCATGACTGTCCTCCGGCAAAAGAATTCCGACAGATGTCGGAAATTGTTTGTGGACTTCAATTATAGTATTATTGTAATCTTTGTATAGCGAAAAACACTCAAATAAAGGAGATAAAACCAATGAAAGGTTTTGCTATGCTCAAAATCGGTGAGGTAGGTTGGATTGAGAAAGATCGTCCTGCCTGCGGTCCCATGGACGCAATTTGTAAGCCGCTGGCAATCGCCATCTGCACATCTGATGTCCACACAGTATGGGAAGGTGCCGTCGGTGACCGTCACAACATGATTCTCGGCCATGAAGGCTGTGCAGAAGTTGTTGAAGTCGGTTCAATGGTCAAGGATTTCAAGCCCGGCGACAAGGTACTTGTTCCTGCAATCACTCCAGACTGGAATTCTCTTGAGGCTCAGGCCGGATATTCAATGCACTCCGGTGGAATGCTGGCCGGATGGAAGTTCTCAAACTTCAAAGATGGTCTTGATTCCGAATTCTTCCATGTCAACGATGCAGACGGAAACCTCGCACACATGCCCGAAGGCATGACACTTGAGGATGCCTGCATGCTCTCCGACATGGTTCCTACAGGTTTCCACGGCGTAGAGCTGGCTGATGTCCAGTTCGGTGACACTGTTCTTGTTATCGGAATCGGCCCTGTCGGCCTCATGTCCGTTGCAGGTGCACGTCTCCGCGGTGCTGCAAGAATCATTGCTGTCGGAACACGCCCAAAGTGTGTCGAAGCTGCCAAGTTCTACGGTGCAGATGAGTTCATCAGCTACAAGAACGGAAGCATCGAAGATCAGGTCATGGCTATGACAAACGGCGTCGGCGTTGACAAAGTCATCGTCGCTGGTGGTGGAGTCGACACATTCGATTCAGCTATCAAGTCCCTCAAGGCCGGTGGAAAGATCGGTAACGTCAACTACCTCGGTAGCGGCGATTACATCAAGATTCCGCGTGTTGAGTGGGGTGTCGGAATGGGTCACAAGCAGCTTCTTGGCGGTCTGATGCCTGGTGGACGTCTCCGCATGGAGAAGCTCGGCGCTCTGGTTTCATCCGGAAAGCTCGATGTCAGCAAGCTCAGCACACATGTCTTCCATGGTTGGGAGCACATTCCTGAGGCTCTGCAGCTGATGAAGGACAAGCCCGCTGAACTTATCAAGCCGGTTGTCATTCTTGACAACAGACCGTAACTAAGCGGAATAATTATAGGGGCGGTTCAAGCCGCCCCTTTTTGTTTGTTTTGTTGTTGGAAAAAGCATGAAGATACTGATTGTTTCCGGTTTTCTAGGAGCCGGAAAAACCACATTCATCAAAGAACTCGTCCGCCGCAGCGGCACCCGTCCCGTAATCATGGAGAATGAATACGGACAGAACGACTTGGATGCCGAGGAGCTGAAGCAGAGCCTGCCAGAGAAGAAGGAAATCAAGATCCTTGAATTCATGGAAGGCTGTGTCTGCTGCACCATGAAGGACAGCTTTGTGAACTCGGTCATGACAATCTTCTGCGGTCTTGAGCCCGAGTACCTTGTGGTAGAACCCACCGGTGTAGGACGCCTGGGCAGTATCATCAAGAACCTTCAACCTCTGATTAATGACAAGATTTCCCTTTTAAAGCCTGTGGTCGTAATGGCCCCGCAGTCATTTGCCTCCAATATGGCGCAGTACCCTTCCCTTTACACCGACCAGATTGCCAATGCCTCTGTCATTGTGTTTTCAAAGGCCGAGCAGGAAGACTCCGCCTTCCTGGAAGATGCAGTTGCAAAAGTACGTGAGATCAATCCAAGTGCGGAGATCATAGCCAATCATTACAGCAAGCAGCCTGACAACTGGTGGAAAGACCTTATGGAAGTATCCACTGAGGCAACTGAAGCACAGGAGGTTTCCGGGATGTCCGGAAATGAAACCTTCTCCCAGTTGAGTCTTCAGAAGGCGTCTTTACACAGTCCGTCCGAGCTGGTCGTTCTTCTGGAAGACTGCCTTCGCGGACAATTCGGCTCTATTGCCCGTGCCAAGGGCGTGCTCCCTATAGGAAACGAGATGATTCGCTTTGACCTTGCTGACAGAAAATATGCAATAACAGGCTCTCCCGACGCAAAAAACCAGATTGTGTTCATAGGTACTGATCTTGATGTAGAGGCGCTGTGCAGACGGCTTGGGACCTCTCCCGACCAGGAAGAAATCAGCCTCTCATTCACTCAGCGCAAGCAGGAAGCCGACCGCAGGGCATTCTCTCGCATCCTAGGACGATAATCAGATAAAGCTTCCACTTATCTTTTTCCTAATTGTCCTAAATTCGCAAATATCATTCGCATATTCAATGCCGCAATAAGACTATATAGTCCTTAACCAACTGAAACAGTTTTGATTCTCAGAGATTTAAGATACTCTTTCTGCTGTGGGGAGATTCGATAGCTCTCCACAGCTTTTTGTATGGTCTTGTTGTGGGTCCAGGATTCGAGCTTCTTCTGCTGAAGGTACGGGATCACCGCGTCATATTGTTTTGCAAGTGCGGTTGCGAAATACCAGGCTACCATCATGCGCACATAGTATTCGTCTGATCGGATTTGAGACACCAATGATGGATAGGCGGAATCAAAGGCCTCGTCCAGATAATGCTGCATGAGCATGCCCACACCGAAACGCACCGTGTAGGTGTCACCGCTTTCAATCCATTTCTTTATGTGGGGAAGTAGTTCTTCCTTGTGCTTGGCAAAGGCCTTCGGGGAAAGCTGGTCGCACGTTGCCCAGTTGTCGATGTAAGGCAGAAACAGGGACACCGAATCTACGCATCGTTGAAAATCCTTGATATCGGAGAGAATGAAGGCGTGAAGCTGGTTCTCGTCAAAGTACGTGTGAGGCAGCTTTTTCAGAAAGACTTCAACCTCTTCCCTTTTTCCAACCTTTTTCGCAAGCTGACGCAGCTCAGGAGTTCGGACTCCGATGATTGATTTAGGGTCGACTGTCGGCAGTATCCTGATCTGGAGGTCTCTGTATCCTTCATCCCGGAGGCTCATCAGCTCTTTTCTGATTTCATCGATGAATGTGCTCATAACAAGTCAATTGTAGCTGATAACTGGAGAAAAAACAAAAAAGAGTGTTAAATCCATGATTATGATTTAAAATCTACTTGGGTAAAACATGGGAAATCACGAGGATCGTACCTTAAAAAAGGCCATCATCATAAACATCGCCATTTTCGTTCTCACAGTCGTTGCAGCTGTATGGATGATGACGGATAATTCCGCAATGTCCCTCTCGGGAAGAAGACTTCAGGCTTTCAGGTACTTCACCGTGGACTCGAACGTTCTGATGGGAATCTCTGCCGCTGTTATGGCAATTGCCCAGATCCGTGTGCTGACAGGAAAGAAAGAATCCGTAGCCACCGGTCTTTATGTCTTCAAACTGGCAAGTACGGTGGGAGTGACCATCACGATGCTGGTGACGGTGTTCTACCTTGGATTCGTCATTCCTACGGGCTTCTTCTCTCTGTTCTATCATGCGAATTTCATAATGCATCTGGCCGTTCCAGTACTGAGCATCGTTGTCTTTGTTCTGTTTGAGAAGACGGATTCAATTGCACTGAAGTACAATCTTTTCAGCTATATTCCTTTGGTTCTGTACGGAATCTATTACGCTGTTGCCGCATTCAGCCACATGGAAAACGGTGTGATTGAAAGAGGTTATGACTGGTACCAGCTCTTCAGACTCGGAATCACGAGCGTACTTCTGGTGTACCCTTTCTTCGCAGGCTTAACCTTTCTTCTGAGTTATGTCCTCTGGAAACTGAACAGGGCGGGATTGAACAATCAGAAAACAGGTCCGAGCACCGACTGAAGAAACCTGTCTGCCCTCTCCGGCCAGTCTGACACCTCGGCGCTGAAAGGCTTCTGGGGATTCATCACTTCCCTTGTTCCGAGAGACAGTCCGTGGAAAGTTGAATCATAGAGATGGAGCTCATTTCTGACATTACACCTATTCAGCGCATCCCTGAACATCATGCTGTTCTGACACGGAACAGAAGGATCCTTGTCACATGCCCAGAGAAAAGTCGGAGGAGTCTGGTCCGTGACCTGTTTCTCAAGTGAAACCTTCTCAAGAAGATCTGTTCTGTCCCCTATGAGGTTTTCTATCGAACCCTTATGTGCATACTGCCCTGATGAGATGACGCTGTAGCAAAGAATCATTGCATCCGGTCTTGCCATTATGCCGTACTCCGGCCAGAAAACGCCGAGGCTTGCGGCAAGATGTCCGCCGGCGGAAAAGCCGAGTATCGCAATCTTATGAGGATCTGTGTTCAGCTCATCAGCATTGCACCTGACCCAGGCCACTGCCCTGGCAATCTCCGTCTGAGGCTCGGGGAAGATACCCTCTTTTCTGTGTCCCTCTCCCAGGGGGTTGCATGTGTAGTAGAGAACCGCGGCATTGTAGCCCAGAGAATTGAACCTTATGGCAACGGCCTCCGCCTCTCGCTCTGAACAGAAATGATAGCCCCCGCCAGGGCAGATGAGGATGAATGCACGCTTTCTTTCAAGATCAAGGTCCTTGTAGTTTGAAAGAACATAGGTCCTTAAAAGGGCCTTTCCTATTCCTATTTCCCTATAGATCATTGCTTACCCCGATAATCAACCGTTCTGGCCAAGCATTATGGACAGTATGGTCTTGTCTGTCTTTTCCATGCCTTCGGAACTGATTTTCGTCAGATGCAGGATGCTCTCAAGACTGTCTGAACCGACAATGCCGCTTTCCTTTCCGGGAGAGTGGCCTTTCTGTGCCAGCTTCACGCTCGTCTCTGCAGCCTCAAGGCAGGAGTAGATCTTCAGTGCGCATGTGTTCTTCGCTCCGTCGCAGATTATACCTGTAAGGTTCGCAACCATATTCCTGATTGCCATGTCCATCTGCCTGATATCACCGCCAAGGAGGTAGACATAACCGCAGGCCGTTCCGATTGCAGCGGTGAAGGCTCCGCAGAGGGCGGAGAGTCTGTCCTTTCTTGCAGTGAGAACAAGACCGACAAGTTCGCTTATGCATACTGCACGGGCAATCTTCTCTTCAGAGCATTTAAGGTATCTGCCGACCCAGTATATGGGCAAGGTAACCGTCAGGCCCTGGTTGCCGCTTCCGCTGTTGATTATCACGGGCATTGAGCAGCCGCTCATTCTGGCATCGCTTCCGGCAGCTGCGTAGCAGGCTCCGATTCTGAAGGCCTCATCAAGACTTCTGATGTTGTTCTCATCGAGGTTTTCCATCAGTGTTCTTCCGACCTGAAGTCCGTATTCGCCTGAAAGCGAGTGTCTTGCTATCGCAAGGTTCACATCTATGTCTTTGGATATGAAGGCCAGCTCGGAAAACGGGATTGCATCAGAGTATCCGACAATGTCCGATAATGACATCTGCATCAGTGCCTGGACTTCTTTCTTGCTGCTCTTGGACTCTGCAAGACCAGCCGGAAGATCAACAAGAACCTTGTTGTCCAGTTCGATATGGGAGAACCTGTTGTGCTCGCCGGAGATGACAACCTTGCACGAATGCTTCTCCCCTGTTATCTCCACACGGATGTAAAGCTGGGGAACGTTCTCCTCGATGGATAGCGTAAGGGACATGGAGGCGGCCTTCTCCACCTCCTCCTGAGTCAGGTCTGAAAGGATATTCAAATCCTTGGAAGGATCTCCTTTTGCAATTCCCAGCGCGACAGCGGTGAGGATTCCGCGGCGCTCGCAATCAGGGATTCCTACGCCCATGGCATTTTTCACAATGTCTCTGGATGCAAAGACGGCTATGCTCTTTATCCGGTCATCCCCTATAAGCTCACGCGCTTTTGCACCAGCAAGGGCGGATGCGGCGGGCTCTGTACAGCCCATGGCTGGAATCATCTCACTTTTCAGGAGACTTACAACATCTTTTATTTCCATGACTTAAATTGTAACACACGTCAGAGGCAATCGTGTGGTGTAACTTTTTCTCTAAAATAAACATTAGGTGATGGACGGTGGCATTGATTGTCTTTAAGATTTTACTGCCGGAGGAGTCTGATGGATAACGACGAAGCACAGAGGGCAAAACGGAAAAAGCTGATCAAATGGCTCACTGTCTCCATGTTCCTATTGCTGATTGCTGTCTGCCTTTTCCTGGTAAGGTCATATTTCAAAGGAAGGTTCAATTCTGTTGAATCATTTCAGAACTACATCGGACAATTCGGAATCTGGAGTCCGGTTGCTCTTGGAGCATTCCAGTTCTGCCAGGTTGTGATTCCTGTACTTCCCGGCTTTTTAGGCTGTGCGGCCGGAGCTGTGATGTTCGGCCCTCTTGTAGGATTCATCGTCAACTACATCGGAATCTCACTCGGTTCCATGATGGCCTTCTTCCTTGCCAGAAAATACGGAACACCTTTGATTGAGGATCTGTTTCCGATGGAAAAATACACAGCCTGGTCAAACAGGCTCTCGGAAAGCAAATCCTATGCGGCTTTTTTGTTTGCGGCATTTGCACTGCCCGTTTTCCCTGATGACTTTCTCTGCTACTTCACAGGTGTCACGAAGATGTCATGGAAAAAATACTCCATGATTCTCTGGTTAGGAAAACCATGGAGTATTCTAGCCTACAGCCTGGGCTTCGGACTTATCAGATAATTACTTGCCGGATTCTGCCAGACGGCGGCGCTTTGCGATCTGTGCCTTCTCCTTGAGAACCGGGCTGAGAGTCTGGATGAGAATGACGATGATGAGAACCAGACCCTGGAATGTATCCTGGATATCAACTGTAAGTGACGGAATGGAAACAATGATGAAGTTTACCGTGGTGTACGAAAGGGCTCCGAAGATGACTCCGAGCAGGTTTCCTTTTCCACCGGCCATCGAGATACCACCGAGAACGATGGCGGCGATGGCATACATCTCATAGCTCTTTCCGGAAGAAGCCGGAGTCACGTTTCCGAGCTTACAAGCCTGAAGGACACTTGCAACTCCTACAAGAAGTCCGGTTACGACATAGACCGAGACCTTGATGAATGTTGTGTTGATACCGCTGAGGTGTGCGGCCTTCTCGTTTGATCCGACAGCATAGATGCTCTTTCCGTACTTGGTTTTCTTCGTCACAAAGATGAAAAGGAGAACCATGACGAGGAACACCAGTGTGATGTACGGGATGGAAAGGATCTTGCCTGTACCGAAGGAGAATCTCAGAAAGTCATACTTGCTGTTTGATCTGAGCATTGCGAACTGGCTGGATGTTGAACCGGAGATGGCGGTATCCATGCTTCTTACAACAGAAAGAGACAGTGAACGGTAGATGAGCATTGTTCCCATCGTGGCGATGAACGGTGGCATCTTCGCAAGACCTACAAGGGTTCCGTTGATCAGACCGAGAATACCTCCCACGACAAGAGCCGCGGCAATCATGGCCAGAATCGAGTTGGTCATATTGAAGACAACGATACAGGCGCTGGTTGTGAATACCAGAGATGAACCGATTGAAAGATCGATCTGACCGGTAAGTACAACAAGAGCCATTCCGATGGCCATCGTTCCGATGATACAGGTGTTCTGGGAACTGAGTATCGCCGTGATATGGCTCCATCTGAAGCTGCTGCCGTTTGCCGAAATGGTGAATGCATAGACGATCATTATGACCAGCATTACCACGATATATGAATAGTGGGCCCAGAACGAGCCGATCTGTTTGGAAAGCTTAGTGTTCTTCTTCATATCATTACCTCTGACTGTTTATACCTGTTGAATAGCTCATGACCGTTTTCTCGGAAACGTCCTTATGGTCGAGAATCGCTGCGACCTTTCCAGCATAGAAGACTACGCATCGGTCGGCTATCTTCTGGACCTCCGGGATTTCCAGGGTGTTGAAGATTACGGTCTTTCCCGATTTGGCGAACTCGAGAATCAGCTTGTAGATTTCTGCCTTTGCTCCGACATCAACGCCTCGGGTCGGGTTGTTGAACAACAGAACCTCTGCTCCGGTGTTAAGCCACTTTGCCAGGAATACCTTCTGCTGGTTTCCTCCGGAAAGAGAAGTGATCTCATCGGCGCTGCTTGCTGCCTTGATTCTCAGTTTTTCCTTCTGTTCGGCATAGCGCTCGTCCTCAACAGATTTCCTGATAATCTGCTTCTTGAAGGAAAGAACATGTTCAGCAATGTAGAAATTCTCGAGAATCGAAAGATCCTTGATAACGGAATTCTCTTTTCTGTTGGAGGGAAGCATTGCGATTTTGTTCTTCATGAAGTGTGCAATGGAACCTTCAAGCTTCTTTCCCTTGTACTCTATTGAACCGCCTTCAATCGGAAGAACTCCGAACATGGTCTGCATCAGTTCACTTGCACCGCTTCCTGCCAGACCTGTGAAGGCAACGATCTCACCCTTACGGAATGAAAGATTGATCTTGCTGAATCCATGGCCGGAAAGCTTGTGAAGCTTCAGAATCTCGTCTCCCAACTCTCTCTGCTCGTACATATCGGCATCGACGAATGTCGTACCGACCATGTCCGATGTGACATCCTTCGGAGTTGTATCCTTGATGTCTCCGCTGGAGATGTATCTGCCGTTTCTGAATACTGTATATCTGTCGGCTATAGTGAAAATCTCAGGCATCTTGTGGGAGATGAAGATGAAGGACTTGCCCTGCTCCCTGAGTTTGCTGAGAATGCCGAAAAGATGGTCTATTTCTTCGTTTGACAAAGATGTCGTCGGCTCATCGAGAATGATGAGTTTGGCATCTGTATAGAGAGCCTTACATATTTCAAGAAGCTGTTTCTCACTTGTCTTGAGATCCCTGACCATAGCATGCGGGTTGATTTTGACTCCGAGACTCTTAAACAGCTCTTTGGTTTTCTGAGTTTCCTGTTCTTCGTCGATAAGACCGAATTTTCCTGTCAGCTCTCTGGTCAGGAAAATATTATCCACGACCGTCAGGTCGTTGATTACGTTAAGCTCCTGGTGTACAAAGGCGATACCCGCCTCTTCCATCTGGGTAATTGTCGGTGTGTAGTAATCCTTTCCGAGGAAAGTGATCTTTCCGGAGTCTGCCTGAAGGACACCGGTGAGAATATTCATCAGTGTCGACTTACCTGCTCCGTTCTCTCCAAGAAGTGCATGCACCTCACCCTCGTTCACCTCAAGATGAACATCGGTAAGTGCCTTGACTCCACCGAAAGCCTTGGAGATATGACTCATTTCGAGGATTCTTTTCATCCTTTACTGCTCCTAATAAAACTTAAAACAGACGGATGCTTGCGCATCCGCCTGCTTAATGATCTTACAACAGAATCAGTGACCCAAGAAGCCCTGGTACTGAGTTGCGTTGGTTCTGTCAACAATCCAAACCGGCTGCTTCTCTTCAGCTCCGAGAGGATAGTTCCAGTTGCCCTTGGCATAATCAACTGCATAGTTGATGGCCTGGATCATCATTGACGGGTTGAATGAAACAGACATCATGTTGTCGAAGAATCTGTCTGCAACAGCTGCCTGAGCTGACTTGCCGCTCATGACATCATAGAGCTCCTGCATTCCGCCGATAGCTGAGATGTAGATCTTGAGCTCTTCAGCAGCCTTCTGATCCTTAGCTGAAGCTGCCTCGAGAACATTGAGGACACCGAAGGTCATCTCATCATCCATTGAGTAGATGTAGAGTCTTCCGCCCTTCTTCTTGGCATCAGCGAGGATATCGGTGAGCTTCTGCTCCATGAACTGAGCTGCGCCGTCTGCTGACCAGTTACATACGACAGAATATGTGCTGAGAGCAGCCTTGATATCGCTCTCTGCCCAGATCTCTGAAGTGTGGACTGTCTTTCCTGTTGCGTTGTCGGTGTAATCAACCTTTCCGCTGAGGAACTCTCTGAAACCGGTCTCTCTGTCGATACAGACTGAACCGTTGTCTCCGTACAGTGTGACAATTGCATCACCCGGCTTCATTCCGTTGCTCTGGAGCCATGCTGCGATACCGGCACCACAAGAGATGTTATCTCCGGCGAAGTTGAGAATTGCCTTCGGCTTGAGTGCGATGGCGAATCTGTCGAACTGGATTACAGGAATCTTTGCTGCGACAAGAGCCTCGACTGCTGCTTCTGCGGAATCATCAAGAACCTGGATGACAACAACCTTTGCATCACCGTTGGCGATGATTGTGTTGACATAGTCGACCTGAGTCTCACCGGAAGATGCTGGCATGAACACTGCAGCTGTTCCGCTGGCATTCAGTTCGTTACATCTCTGCTCTGCGAAAGCACCGGCCTGAGCGGTCCAACCGTGGTCAGGTGTAGGTCCGAGAACATAGATCTTCTCAGCTGCTTTTTCACTTGCACCGTTTGCGAATACTGCAAATGCGCACATAAGTACGAGCATGACCAATACTAGCTTTTTCATATCTTTTTCCTCCTCTTGAATAAAGAAATGATTTTAATATTTCCACCCCTAAGGGCTATTTCCAATTAAATCTCCACTGCCTTTCCGGTTTCCACCGATTTCATGCATGCGAACACAGCCTTCATCGAACCGATGATGGAATCGGCATCGAGGATGCTCTTTCTGCCTGTGATAATCGAATCGACAACCTCATCGATTACCCCGCTTGTAGCCTGCTGCTTGTCGGTGTTCGTCTGAATCCTATCCAGGTCATAGTTGTCTACTTTTCCGTCTGGATGAGTCACGACAAGCGAGTACTTCGGATCCATGTAGAGTTTCATGACGCCGTTTTTGCAGTTGATCTGAGTCTGGTTGTTCTCTCCTCCGTACTGTGTCCAGCTTGTGGTCACCGTTCCGAAGGCTCCGTTCTTGAAATGGATGACTTCAACGGAGTTGTCATCGACATCTATCGGACTTCCGTCCTCATATGTCTTATCCAGAACACACATCTCCGAATAGATTGACTTGATTTCATCCCCGACCAGATATCTGATAAGGTCGATCTTGTGGATTCCGAGGTCTGCCATTGAACCGAATGCAGCTGCATCCTTTCTGAAGAACCAGGTTCCCTTACCCTTGTCGATACCCCAGCTTTCAGGACCTGCATGACAGAATGAAGTGGCGAATGTCAGGACCTTTCCCATCTTGCCGGAGGCAATCAGTTCCTTGGCCTTCTTGTGGGCCGGAGTAAGTCTCTGGTTATGGCCGATGAAGAGCCTCTTTCCGCTTTCCGAGGCGACCTTCACCATCTCAAGGCACTGCTCATATGTAACAGCCATGGGCTTTTCGCAAAGGACGTTCTTTCCGGCCTTCAGAGCCTTGATTGTGATTTCCGCATGATATGCGTTGGCAACACAGACGGAAACAAGGTCGATTGATTTGTCAGCAAGCATATCCTCAACTGTCGGATAGACCTTGCCGCCGAATTTCGAGACCATGTCAGCAGCTCTGTCTGCAACAAAATCATAGAAACCTGCAATCTCAACGTTTTTGTTAAGTCCGTATTCATGGGCATGGCGCTGTCTTGCTATTGAACCGCAACCGATAATTCCAACCTTCATATTCCATCCCTCATTCAGATAACGATGTTTTCCATATACTTCTTCGAGATTCTCAGCGAATCCAGAATCTTCTCTCTTGAACCTTCAAAAGCCCTGTCCTCAACCTCAATGCAGGCATATCCGTCATAACCGATATCGGTAAGTGCACCTACGAAAGCAGACCAGTCCACATCACCGTAGTTGGGAAGCTTGGGAGCCATGAAATCAAGCGGATAGGCCATGATTCCGACCTGATTCAGTTTGTCTTTGTACAACTTGATGTCCTTGAAATGGACGTGGAAGATCTTGTCCTTGAACTGCCTGACCGGTTTAACGTAGTCAATCATCTGCCAGACGAAATGACTCGGGTCATAGTTGATTCCCAGGTTGTCGCTCTTAAGAACATCAAAAACCTTCTGCCAGTTGGCGGGTGTCGTGAAAATGTTCTGTCCGCCTGGCCACTGGTCCTTTCCGAAAAGCATCGGACAGTTCTCGATTCCGATTCTGACCTTGAGCTTCTCCGCAAGCTTGATGAGCGGGGGCCAGACCTCTTTGACAAGTTCAAGGTTCTCCTCCACTGTCTTTGTCTGGTCTCTTCCGATGAATGATGTGACCATGTTGACTCCGAGCTTCGCACTTGCCTTTATCAGAGTCTCAAGATGATCCGCGGTTTCCTTGCGCTTTTTCAGATCCGGAGTAAGCGGATTCGGATAGAAGGCCAGAGAGGAGATCTCGACCTTTTTCTGTCTGCTGTAATCCAGGATATGTTTGGCATAGCTGTCATCGGTCAGAACCTTTTCGACATCTATGTGACTTACACCTGCATAACGCCTTTCAGCCTTACCCTGCGGCCAGCATGCGACTTCGACACACTTGAAGCCCATTTCGGAGGCTACATCCATCATCTCTTCATATGACCAGCCATCAAGAATGGCACTTACAAAACCCAGCTTCATAACAAACTCCGCTTCATTTATGAAATAACATGAAATAAGAAAGCTATTACACCTGCTTTCTGACTCCTTTTTGATTTTAAATCCACTTATTCAAATTAGCAAGAAAATATTTTACAGAAAGAAAGTAATGAAATTAAAAAAACATAACATTTAGTAAATATCTTGAGATTTTCTTTCTGAAACAATTGCACTATTTCAGAAATAGTGATATGATTCTAACCATGAAGCGATTGAACATACCTGTAAACAAGCTTGCTAAAGAGGCGGGTCTCTCTCCTGCAACGGTCTCAAGAGTTCTCCATCACAGGGAACTGGTGAATCAGAAAACAAGACTTATAGTCGAAACCAAACTTAAGGAACAGGGGTACGATATTGACGAGTTGCTGAAAGCTCAGTCCGAGGCATCAAAGCGCATCATCACCGTTGTAGTTCCTTCAATCGTCAATCCCTTCTACTACAAGATACTCAAGGGAATCGAGTCCTCCGCCTCATCACACAACTTCGAGGTCGTAATCTATCAGAGCACAATCACGCAGTCGAATGTCGACAAGTTCCTTAAAGTTGTCAACATGACCAACACAAGAGGAGTCATCAGCCTGAGCAGAAAAATGGAGAAAGAACTTGCCGATTCCATCTTCGAACAGATTCCAATCATCCAGTGCTGCGAGTACAACAAAGACTCGGTTGCACCCTACGTCGGCATCAATGACTTTGCCGCAGCAAAGGGCGCAGTAGATTATATAGTAAATATGGGATACAAAAAGGTCGCTTTCATCAACGGGCCCATGACGTTCAGCTATGCCCAGGAAAGGCTCAGAGGCTTTGAAGCTGCTCTGGAAGAACATTCAATCACAATTCCGAGAACCTGGAAGATATCCCTTCCGGATGTAGCATATGATCTGGGCTATTCGGCTGCATGCCAGATTCTGGGAGCCACGGATAAACCGGATGCCATCTTCTGTGCGGCAGACGTCTTTGCTTCCTCTGTTCTCAAAGCGGCAAACAGATTCGACCTCAGAGTCCCTACAGACCTTGGAGTTGTGGGTTTTGATAACATTGAGATGGCCTCGATAACAACACCTGGTCTGACAACAATAAATCAGCCCAGTTTCCAGACAGGTTTCACTGCGGCAGAGTCATTGTTCGAGCTTTTGTACTCGCACACCATGCCCAGATCAATCCTCCTGGATACCGAGCTGATCTCCAGAGAGTCGATTGCCAGAAGATAATCTTACTCGCCAGAATCAACTCCGGCGGAGACTTCCTTCTGTTCCTTAATGAATTCCTCGACTTCTTTCTTTTCCTTGGCGGTCATCTTCTTTGCTTCCTCATCCTTGAGGTAGGAAACAGTGACCTGCGGGAACGGAACGTTGATTCCATGCTTGTTGAAGACAAGATAGAGCTCTCTGTTCAGATCCCTGACCAGCTGAATTCTGTCAATCTCCATACACTGGGCCAGAACGAGGATGTTGACTGAGTTGTCACCCAGACTTGAGACTCCTTTATAGAAAGGTCCGTTTATGATGGTCTTGATCTTCCTCTTGATTGCCGGGAACTCCTGCTTCAGAACAGCCTCGACACGCTCAAGCGACTCGCCGTACTCGATGGCAAGCTCGATCGGCACTGTGGAGTACTCCTTCGTCATGTTAAGAACTCCGGAAATGGAGCTGTTGTTGAAGATCTTGATGTTGCCAAGGATATCCTCAATCTTTGTGGTTCGGATTCCGATTTCAATGACCGTTCCTCTGAAGTCCTCGACCGTAACGATATCTCCTACTCTGAATTCTCCTTCGAAGACGATGAAGATACCGGCGAGAATATCTGATATGAGGCTCTGGGCACCGAGACCGACGACAATGGAGAGGATGCCGGCGGATGTCAGAAGCGATGCCGTGTTCAGTCCCATCAGGAACAGTGAATAAAACAGAACTCCTATCACTCCTCCGTACTGGATGACCGATTCAAGCAGGTGTCCTACTGTTTCCGCTCTGGCACCGAGGTTCGAAGAAAGGACGCTGATTATCTTCTTTGCGATACTTGCACCGAACAGGACCACGATGAAATACATCGCACTTCGGCTTACAACGAAGAGGTTCAAGCTTCTCTCCAGATTTCCTCCGACGATGTAATGCATGATTGAATCAGGTGGGAAAATCAGTCTTGAGAACATAACGGAAACAAGTACAAACGCAAAGATTATGAAGCTGCATCCCATCACAACAGAAGAGAACTTC
>Ga0265298_10005915_pt1 | contig 15230 bp, 8 predicted proteins | sample AusTroGonzalo_MG_3_FD_193486 | JGI IMG/M metagenome (GOLD analysis project Ga0265298, IMG submission 193486) | Bovine rumen microbial communities from tropical cattle in Woodstock, Queensland, Australia - Gonzalo_01 | ecosystem: Host-associated > Mammals > Digestive system > Stomach > Rumen ... | reverse complement strand
CCGCGAGGCGTCGAAACAGCCGCGGACGGTGTACTTGCCGTCGACCTGATTGGCCTGCAGGGCCTTGACGGCGCAGACTTCGCGGGCGCGGTTGCCGCGGATGTCCTGACCGTTGTGCACCGAAACGGCCTCGCCGCCGGGGATCCGCCACGCATTGGCGACGACATGTATGCCGCTCGCGATCTCCACGGCCTCGCAGTAGCCGTCGCCGATCTCGACCACGAACGCCCGCTTCGCATCGGCGACCATCAGTATGGATCCGTATTTTACGACCTGCTTGCCGGGCATCCGGAACAGGCGGTTGCGGCCGATGTGCTTCAGCTCCTCGACACCCTCTTCGGCGGTCGCGCAGTTTCTGATCACGTGCCACAAGAGCTCGAAGCTGTAGAAGGTCTGGCGTCCTTTGCGGGAGGGCTCGTCGCCGTTCCGTTCGCCGCAGTTGGCGGTGATCGCCACGCCCTTTTCGTTCATCGCCATCGACGGACCGTTGAGTCTTCCGATGCGTATCCAGCGCCAGCCGTTGGGGGCGATCCGGATGTCCGCGTCGAGCGTGCTGTAGGGGTTGTCCAGGATCTTCTGCACGATCATCCTGCCGGATTCGGTGACCTCCGGGCGGAGCACCCAGCTGGTGCACGCCCGCGCGGAGATGGCGGAGACGACCAGAATCCCCAAAACTGCCGAAAAAATTCCACGTTTCATATAGACGACTCCCTTTGCCCTGCGTATGCTGTGAATAAAGATACCATGAAAAACGACCTTATCAATAGGTAAAAACACTAAATGTTGTCGTATTTGCTCACAACATTGATGTAATTACTCACGAGCTGGAAGATTGCGGAACCACTAGATAATCTAGGAGATACGGGTATCTTGCGCTGGCGGCGGGGAGCTTCGCCAAATGCGGGCGGCCCGGTGACGATCCGTTTGCTCCGCAGCCATGGCGCGCTTGTTCCGGAAGGGGGCGGTGACTTTCATATCGTCCCCTTGTCGCCGTGCCGCCGCCGGCGCGCCGTAACATTCTGCTCCAGATGCTTGTCCTGAACGCTCCGCAGCCAGTGGATGAGCGAACTGCTGGAGGAAAAACCCAATTCGCCGGCGATCTCGTTCTTGCGCATGTACTTTATGAAATACATCTCGCGGAACATGATCATCCGCACATGGTCGATGTAATCCCGGAAGTTGTATCCCGAATACTGCCGGAACAGCCGCGCGAAATGCTGTCGGCTGTACCCCGCCCGTTCGGCGATATCGTCGAAATACAGCTTTTCGCCGATGTGCGTCGCGATGTAGTTCATCGCCGCCATGACGGCCGGATAAGGCCGATACTGCGCATCCTTGAAGTTCCGGTTGTACTGCACGCCCCCCGCCATGAGCTTTTCGGCGAACGCGCTCCTCGCCAGATTCACCACCGCGCCGATCTCCATGTTCGCCGCCTCCGGGAGCTTCCGCCCGTTCGCGGCGTCGTACCAGGCGCGGTTGAGCAGCGTGCAGAGCTCGGGATTCGAAAAATCGTAGCGCATGATGACCGTTCCCGCGCCGGCATTGCTCCGGATGACGCTGCACACGATCGCCTGCGGACCGATCTGCATCCACAGCGTCAGGGTGTCGCCGACGCTCGGCGGATGAAAGCGGTCGTGAGTCTCGAACGCGTCGACCAGCACGATGTCGCCGACGTGTCCCGCGTAGACGTGGGAGGCGAGCTGAAACGGAATGTCGTTCTTGAGTATCACCATTATCTCGCGGTAGGGATGCAGTTCGGTGTTCTGCTGGCGCCAGGCGCAGTCCTCCGGGCTGGCGGCGGCGACAGATGCCGAGCCGGGGGCGAAGGTGGATACGGTCCTCTGCCGCTCCATCTGCAGCAGTCCGCGGACGATGTCCGGGGTTTCGGGGTTGTTCTCGGCGGTGTTCATGGCGCATACAATACAGTCGGCGCGGAGCTTTTTCAAGCGCCGGACGATTCGACTTCAGCTTATCCGCGCCGCATGCTTTCGCTTGAAATCGTTCCGGTCCGTCCGGAGATTTCGGGATGAGGCGCAGGCAAACCGCCGACGGTCGAGGCACAAAAAAAGAAACGGCTTCATGCGGGTGCGAGACCGAGCAGAAGTTCCGCGTTGCGGTGGAATATCTTTTCGTTTTCTTCGGGAGTGAATTCGAAACTCAGCACGTCGTCGATCGCCCGACGGTGGCGCACCGCGGGGTAATCGCTCCCGAAAAGTACGCGGTCGATGCCGTGTTCGCGCGCGATCTGCGCGGCCTCCGCGGCGGAGATCTGCGGCAGCGTGCTCGAAGTGTCGATCCACAGCTCGCGGCCGATCAGACAGCGGCGCGCCTCCTCCCATGCGCGATAGCCCCCGAAGTGGGCGGCGACGACACGCAGTTCCGGCATCGCATCCAATACCGCCGCCAGACGGCGCGGCGCCGAAAGATCGCTCGCGGGATCGCCGACGTGAAAGAGCATCGGCAGCGTATCGCCGACCATCTCGTAGATGCGGAACATCCGGGGATCGTCGATCGCGAAGTGCTGGAAATCCGGGTGGAACTTCAAGCCGTGCAGTCCGAGTTCGCGGATCCGCTCCAATTCGCCGCGGAGATCGCCGTAATCGGGATGAAGAGTGCCGAAGGCGAAGAAGCGCCCCGGATTTTCCCGCTGGGCTTTCGCCAGAAAATCGTTGACATCGCGCACCTGCATCGGCTTGGTCGCCGAAGAGAAGATCACCGCGCGGCGAACCGAGGAAACGTCCATGCTCGCGAGCAGATCGTCGGAGATGCCTTTTCCCTCCCAGGGGTAGCCGTAATAGGACTCCAGCCAGCCGACCGCCTTTTCCGCCAGCGAAACGGGAAAAATATGCGCATGTATATCGAAATATTCCACGAGATCGATCCTTCAACTGCCCGGCATGTATTGTCAAAACCTCTGCTCAGTGCCCGGCGGCGCAGGTGATGAGTTTGCCGATGTCAGCCATCAAGAAAAGAATGGAACTCCGGGGAGACAAGCGCTCCGAAGTCCCCGACTTGAATGAAGGCCGCACCATGCACGGCCCGAGCGAGGATAATATACGCCCGATATTGTGCGATTTCAAGGCGGATTTTGCCGTTCCCGGGCGCGCCCGTTCGGCGGAAAAATACGAAAAATCGTGATCCCCCTTTGAAATCACGTCGTCCCGGAGATATCTTACAAGATCGGTTTGATATTTGCACGCCATATAATAAGGACCTTATATCAAGCAGTCATAAGCGGTGTCAAGGCGATTTTTGCGCATGTGATTTCGGGAGGGAACGACGATGAAGCGGATATGGTTGGCGGCGGCGATGGCGGCCGCGTCGGTGGCGTTGGGGGTGGAATATGTCGATTCCGGAGTCAGTCTGACTCGCTGTACCGACAAGCTGGTTCCGGTGCATATGCACGGGAAAATCACCGGCATCCGCGGCTGTCTGCTCATCGACTGGCCGCGTTCGAATTTTTCGCAGAAAAAAGCCCGTTATGTTTCCGGCGAAGAGTGTTTCAAGCTCGATGTCGATCCGGACGGCGTTGCGACGCTGCGCTTCCCGTCACCGCTGCCCGCGCCGTATGAGAAAAATCCGCGCGACGCGCTCCGGCTGGTTTTCTGCATCGAGCCCGAGGTCCCGGCGCCCGCGTTCCACGTCACGGGGAGGGTAAAGCTGGACAAAGGCGTGTTCCGCTTCGCTCCGGGAAAGAAATTCCTGCCCAAGCCCGGCTGGCAGAAGGTGGACTACTATGGACCGCTCTGCTCGGCGCTGATCACCCCCGCCGCCGGGGCGAACGTCAGTTTTGCGGATCTCAAAGTCGTCCCGGCGTATCCCTCCATCGGCGGCGGGATCGCCCTGCCGGACGGCGGCCGACTGACGCATCTGTTGATCCAGGAAAACGCCGATCCCGTGATGCGCTGGAGCGTGTCGATGTGGCAGGGGTGGCTGTGGAAACTTACCGGAGTCGCCCTGCCGGTCAAGGCCGTCCCCGAAGTGAAACCGACATCCGGCGCCTTCGCCGCCGTGCCCGATCCGGCTCTAGAGCGCGGCTGGATACTTCAGGTGAACAAAAACGGCATCACGCTGCGGTACAGCGAAAATGACGACATCGCCCCGGCGCTCTTCGATTACCTGCGTTTGAAATTGGATTTTGCCTACTACGCCTCCGACTGCGTGAAAATGCCGAAGCTGCCGGTCGCGGCGCTGCCGGAGATCGACCGCCGCGCCAAACCGCGTTACAAGGCCATGCTCGCCAGCAGTCCGCAGCTGTTGTTTTCGGGCGGAAAAACCGGCGTGGCCCGCTACATCCGCAACGACGTGGACTACTATCACTCGAACAAATCGGCGGAGTGGATCCACATTCTGGACATCACCATGCCGCAGGAATTGTATTTTGCCGAGCACCCGGAATACTTCTACACGGATCCCTCCGGCGGACATGCGGTCGCCAGCAATTCGTCGTTCACCCAGCAGTGCATGACCAATCCGGAGGCGTGCGGCATCATGCTCGACGGGCTCAAAAAACTGGTCCGGGCGCAACAGGGATTGCACATGCTCTGCTTCGAGCCGGGCGACACTCCGAACGGCTGCCTCTGCCCGAGGTGCGCCGCCTACCGGAAAAACGTCGGCACCGATACCGATATGCAGATGGAATTTTCCAACCGGGCGATCCGGGAACTCAGAAAGATCGATCCCGAGTTGAAGGTTTTCCGCTGCGCCTATTTCAACCGCCGTTTCCCGCCCGACAAAGTCAAGGTGGCGGACGGTATCGACATCTTCTTCTGCGTGACGCATCACCTGATGCCGTGCACGCTGCATGTGGACTGCTCCCGCAACCGCGAATGCATCAGGATGCTGAAGGAGTGGAACCGCGCCCTGGGCGGCGACGCTTCCCGGCTGGGGTTCATGACCTACGACGATGCGCGCCCGCTGCAGATGATGCGCATGGCGGAGTACTTCAACCGCTTCGCCGGCGGGGACTTTTACATGTTCCAGTTCCACTACACGCCGCTCGCGCTGCGCTTCGTCATGCCGCGCTGGAACTTGGGCGAAGACTCCGACAAGCTGATGGAGGAATTCGACTTGAACTACTTCGGCAAGGCCGGTCCGATCATGCACGAATTGACGCTCTTCATCGACGAATACGGCCGCAATTACCGGCATCACGGCAACGAGGGCCAGTTGACGAATCTCTTCTGCGGCGAGCCGTCCCATTCCAAGACCGTGTTCACCCGGGAGGCGCTGGACAAGATCTACGCCATCTTCGACCGCGCCGTCGCGGCGGCCGGCGACGACAAAGTGCTGCGCGCCCGGATCTTCGAGGAAAAGAAGTTTGTGCTCGTCGAGGACTTCCTCCGCTACGGGCCGCGCACTTGCGCCACGGAAGAGGAGCTGAAAGCCTTCGTCGCGCGGCTGGTCGATTTCATAAAAATGGCGCGGGAGGCGCCGGGCAGATTCAACGGCATCGTTCGCGGCGGGGACATACGGAAAGTCCTGATTTCCGCCACCGGGCTCAACATTCCCGACACCGGCAGATTCTGGGCGAAGGAACCGGCGGTCGACAAGTTCCTCGCCGATCCCATGGCGTTTTTCGCCGGAGCGGACAAGATCCCCGGCGGCTGGTACTTCAAGCCGCTGGCGATGAACGGCGCCGTCGAAGTGACCTCCTACTCGTACAATTGCCCGGAGCGCTACTGCACCCTTCTGCGCCGTCCCGGACTCAATGCCGCGAATGAAGGCCACGCTTATGCTCCGGGCGGCTCCGCCGGCGGCGATCAGAGCACCGTGACGATCGCGATGGATCTGGACTATACCCCCGACGCGCCGACGTTCCTCGCCGTCGAGGGGCAGGACGACGACAAGCCGGGCCGGTCGCTGCTGCGCGTAAGCGTGAACGGCAAGGTGATCTTTTCCGGGGAAGACCGCTTCCCCGAATGTGCGTGGGGACGCATGGGGCTGACCGTGCCCGCCGGAGTCCTGAAGCGGGGGCGGAACACCATCGCCATATCCAACGTCACCCCGGACAGCCCGTCGCGGTCGGTGCGCTTCAGCGATCCGAAGGCGGCGACGAAAGACCAACAGTGGGGCTGGATCGCCGTTTCCGAGGTCTACTGGCTCGACGTGAGCCGCGATTTCGACCGCTTCGTGAACGGCGACCTCGGCACGCAGTGGTGCTTCCACAGCGGCGACTCGCGCGCCACCGCCGTCGTCGGCGACGGCAGAGCGCAGTTGACCGGCGGAGCGCACGGTCCGGCATACCTCGGCTTGGGACACCGAATCCCCAAGGTGGCGGTCACTCCCGGCGACCGGGTGGAGCTCGCCGTCACCGCTTCGGGGAAAGGAAAACTGTACCTCGGCATGTGGAACTACATGCCCTACCGCAAGGGCGTTTTCAACCCCGCCGGATACTGCGGCGAGAAGACCAAGCTCCTTCGCCCCGGCAAATCGCGGGCATTCGAACTTGCCCCGGAACCGAAGGAGTTCAAATACGTCTTCACGCCGCCGAAGGGCGCCGGGCTCGTCGTTCCCCGCATCTACACGGAGGGAGGGGCCCGGGCGACGGTGACGCGATTCCGCATGCGGCTGCTTCCGCCGGATGGCGAATAGTTTGCAATCCGTTCATTCCATTGCCACGGTGCCGACGTTTCCACGCCGACGGATCGAAACGGGCGGTAAGTTGCGGAATGAAATCTCCCGGATCTCCTGCCCCGGCACGGTCGTGAACAGCTCTGCCGCGAGCGGCGGCATGAAGCCGGGGAACGTGAAATTCTCCAGCACGACCGAGCGGATCAGCGAATGGAATCCGGACGGATCGGCCACGTCCACGAATTTCTGGTTGCCGTGATCCTCTTTCGGATGCGGACATGCGACATACAGCACCCGCAGTTCCTTCGCGAACGAATCGCCGGGGTAGCGCATGTCGTCCGACTTCTGCAGCACGCCGATGCGCGGAAGACCATCCAGGTCGAACTCGACGTTCGCGAACCGGACATCTTCGATGCGCGTATCGGCGCTGCCGCAGGAGTCCTTCAGTTGCAGCGGCGTGCCCATCACGCGAAGCAGTTTGCAATCCCGGACCTCGATGTTGCGGAATTTGTTCATGTAGGGCGGCGACCACAGCTTGAACGACGCCCCCCAGTCGCACCACAGTCGGCAGTTCTCGAAAAGGATGTTTTCGGCTCGGAGACTGCTTGCGTCCAAGTAGGCTCCCAGCACGACCAGACAATCGTCGAAGCTGCGCACGAAACAGTTCCTGACTTGAACGTCGGAACTCGCGCTGACGTCGATGCCGTCGGAGTTGTAGCGCCACTGCCCGATGATCTTCACGCCGTCGATCGTCACGTTCCGCGAACCGGAACGGACGATCAGCGCCCAAAAAGGCGTGTCGCGGATGACGATGCCCTCGATCCGCACGTTTTGGGATGCGTAAACGACGCAGGAGTGACAGGCGAACTCCGAGTCGATCGGCGGCAGTCCTCTGGACTTGCGGAATTCCTGCGCCCGGAGGTCCGCCCGCTCGAACGTCGAGCAGTCGAGGATCCCGTGCCCGATGACGGTCACATCCCGCACCCGATCCAGAAAGAGTTCCCCGTGGACGACCGCGCCGCGCTCGATGACGACTCGCTGGCCGCTCTTCGGCGAAATTATCCCGGCATGGTGTTCTCCCGGACCGAACCAAATGTCGTCGGGACGGCGCTCGACGTCGAGCGGCCGGTCGGCGAATATGTGGAGCGGCGGGAGCGCATCGCCGAAATCCAGCACATATTGCGCCGGAGCGTCGAGTTTCAGCGCCAGCCCATGATCCGTACGCACAAGCCGTCCGCTTTCACTGAACGGATAAAGCCGCGCCGGGGTATCCGCATCGACGCCGGAGATCTCCAGCGTTCCCGGCTCCGTCAGATCGAAGCTCGCGAACTTGGCGGGACGCGTCTGATCCAAGTTCCTCTGTTTGCCCGTCCAGACGCGGTTGAACGGCATCGCCGAGATCCGGCACTCCTCCAGCGGAAGTTCCTGCCCGTTAAATGTCAGAATCATCGCCTGCCTTATCCGGTTGGCGGAAAAGCCGATTGTTTTCCGTTTGAAAATCTCCGAATGAGACTTTTCTGTGCTTTACGTTAGCATTTAAACGAATCTTTTTCAATCCCGGTCTTATCCAAAATGGCGTGTCCCCGCTTTTTTCCATTTACCGGGGAGCTCTCCTCTCGCGGACGAGCGGACGCTTCAATCCCACGCCGGCCGCGGAGCTTCGAGCAGATCTTCGGTGAAGAGTTTTTTCGGGATGGCGAACGAGACGGATTGCTTAGGTCGATGCCATCCGTAATTGACCACGGCTTTATCGTCTTCGGGCATGAAACGCCAGAAAAACTCCTTCGCCTTCCAGTGGATCACGAAAAAACGGGCCCAATACACAAAGACCGCCGCCAGCAGAATGCACATGACGATTTGTAAAACGATTATTTCGCCGCCTTCTACATATGGTTTTCGGATGATGTGTCAAATATCTGTCCCAACGGTTCCATAAGTCCCGTTTTTCGCAAATCGCGCCGATCCGCACGCCGAGGCGTGGTAACTATCTGTACCACTCCGTACCTCCCCTCATGAGGTCATAAAACCCCACCGCAAACAAAGTCACTATCCACAGCGACAGCAGAAGTTGGAAGAGGTATTCCGAAATGCACATCTTTCGCTCCGCGGCGATAAGACGCTCCGCGCGTTCCCGGTCGAACTCGAGCAAGACTTCGTTGCGTTTCCGGATGAAGGCGTGCTCCTTTTTCCACCACAGCACATCCGGAAACAAAGGGGTCCGATGCCACCTGTAATCGATCACGGCTTTATCGTCCTCCGGCAGGCAGCGGCGGAAATGCGCCTTCGCCTTCCAGTGGATCACGAAAAAACGGGCCCAATACACAAAGACCGCCGCCAGCAGAATGCACATGACGATTTGTAAAACGATCATTTCGCACCTTCTTCCGTATTGCCGCGCGAGATGTCGAGCAGGAATTTCCGGTACGCTTCGTCCATTTTCGGCGGATTTTCGACCGGATACCAGATCTGTTTGGTCAAAAAATCCCGGATGTCGGGATTTCCCGTTGCCACGCCGTAGTATTCGAGGACGATGTCGGCGAGCACCTTGCGGGTCTTGGGCGAGTAGGGTTCGACCTTCGCCTTCGACCAGTATTCGTATTGTTCGGGGTTATTCTTCTTGACCTTCGGATCGGCGAGAATCCTCGTTTTGACTTTCATCCGGAACGTCAGGCTTTTTTCCACTTCCGCGCACAGCGCTTCGAAGCCTTCGACGTTCTCCGGGAGGAACGGGAACACGTAACCGATCCGGATCGCGTCGCCGACCTTCGGTGTGAACGGGGCGTAAGTCAGCTCGTAATATCTCTCGTAACGGCGGTCGGGGCGGCCGGAAACGAGTTTCCATCGGTCGGGCGCGGGCTCCCAATTGCGGAAAAAGCGGCGGTTGCCGACGACGCGGTAAAAATACATGGGCTCCTTCTTCATGGCGGCGAACCGCTCTTCCCGCCGTTCGTCGGTTTCTTCTTCGATGCCGCGGCGGCCCAGATACTCCTCGAAGGCGAACGGATAATAGCGGAACACCGCCTTTTCGATCCGCCCCGCCCAGCAGCTCCCCGTGCCCGTCACGTAGGAGTGCCCTTGCCCCAGAGCCATCCCGATGTTTTCGGACCATCGGTCGAAGTAGGGCATAGCCGCTTCGAAAGCCTTGGCGCCGCCCCGGAACGTGGTCGCAAGCCCGGCGTATCCCTCCATCGTGTAGTTGACGAAGAGTTCGATCTCCTGCTTCGGCTCGAAGGTCATCTCCCACAAGAATATGTTGCTGAACTTGCGCTTCTTTTCCCACGGGGCGAAGCGGACGGGGAAGGTGCGGTCCTTGGTCCCCGCGACGAAGTTGAAGTACGACACGAGCTTCGTCTGGTCCAGCTCCTCCGGCTTGCGGATGAACACCGCCTCGGGGGAAACCGGAAAGCCCACCGTCAGATCGACCCGCTTGTCGGTGAGGTTGCGGAGCAGAAAACGGCAGCGGAAATCCATCTTGTCCAAGTTTCGGCACGAGGTATCCACCGGGTAGTCGCCGCGCCGGGGGCGCATTTCCACCAGCTCCTCGACCATCTGGATCTCGGAGCTCTTTTCCAACACCGGGGTCTGCCCGTTGCCGCGAAAGACTCCGGCGTTGCCGAAACAGCACGCCGCCGCGAACATCAGAGTTGCCGACAACATTTTTTTCATCGTGCGCCTCCCGTCGTTTCAGACACCGCAGCGGTATTTTATCGAAATCGTTCGGCGATAATATATACTGCGGATTTTTCATTTGCAACCCGCTGGCGTCGGCGCCCCCATTGCGTATCGCCGATCCCGAACGTGATTATTCACAGATGCAGGAGATGATCTTCGGCGAAAAACCGACATGGCAAGATATGTTGCTGTTCCTGAATCGCCTCGAAAGGGAATTGCATTTATTGTAAAACACATGCAACTTGCTGTTGGTAAAGATGAGACAATAGGCGAGATATTCTTGACTATAGGTAATTATTAACTCTTGAGGTGCAATATGTTTTTTGATAACGTCCGAGAAATTGCGCACATTTTGAAAGAGGCTGCTTGAAAAGCGACCTGTTCTCTGATTGATTATAGGAGGAAAATAATCTATTGGCGCACAAGGGGTGACTGCCGTATGTGACCGAAGCGGAATGATTGGAATATAAGAAAGGACACTCGTTACCGGGCAGAAGGATCATCGAATGAATTTGGGGCATCACTTGAATCCGTGTCTCTGCATCGGCAACGGGAAACCGTCCGCGGCCAGCTCTGCGAGGTGCTGTTTTCTCCAGCGGGCAAGCGGCCGGAGCAGCGCCCGACAGCGCCGGACACGCTGAAGGTTCACGTATTCGAGCACCGAGCACCCGGCGTAACGCCGTAAACGCGCGGTTGGAATTCTGAGTGACGAGATGGCGCCGCCCGCACGCAAACCCGCCGTACTTTCATCAAAAAGTATAAAAAAAAGACATAAAGTGCATTGACATCCGTTGAAAACCGCGCTAAAATATATTATTGTCTGTAACTGTGGTCTCATCGCGCCGCGGCGCGGACGGACTTGAAATATATGTCGTTGGGCTCAAACATTATAGATTGACAATATAAGGTACTCGAAACAAGAAAGGGGAAACAAAATGTCGTACATCGCAGGAGACAGTTCGGCGACCGTCAACACCAACATGAGCGATCTCTACGTCTTCGACAGCGCGGAGGGTTCGAGCTACGATCATCAGCCGTACGCCAAGATACTGACCATGAGCGGCGGCGCGGCCGTCACCTACACCGGCGTGACGCTCAGTTCGGGCGGCACCGCCACCATCGCGGCGAACACGCTGCTGCGCGACTTCCATATCTACAGCGGTGCTTCGGCGATCCTGAACGGGGGCGCCAACTTTAACGGTCTCACCATCGAAAACGGCGGATCGGCGATCAAAAACGGCAACGGTCTGGTATTTTCCAATTTCACGATCAAGGCGGGCGGCTATCTCTACACCCAAAACGCCAATATTTACGGCAGGAACAACTCCGTCGCCGCGGGCACGCTGGCGGGATATCTCAGCGTGGCGTCCGACAGCGTGGACGGGGTGCTCTGCGGGGTCACCCAGACGGGAGGCGCCTACCGCTACGGTGACATCGTCTTGAGCAACTTTGTGAACAACGGCAAAGCCTACACCTACATGAGATCCGGGTGTTCGATCCTGAACGGTTCCGCCATCAAAGCGGGGGGCGGCTTCGCCTTCGAGGGAGACGGCTACCTTTACAACGCCAAGGTGACCAACGGCTACATCTGGACGAACTTGGCGGGCGTGGCGGTCAGCCTCGGCGGCGCCGAGACTCAGATCACGCAGGGGAAGTGGTATCAGAACAACTGCGACAAAACCACCACTCCGGACACCGAGCTCTACGCCGCCGCCGGCGTGCTCTACGGCGTCACGCTCAAAAACGACGGCGCCTACTGGCTGCGCAACCTGACCATCGTGAGCGGCCTCACCATCAGCGCGCCCAATGTGAACAACACCGGCAAACTCGTCATCGCGGACGGCGGCATCGCCGCCACCGCCTCGGTCGCGGACGGCGGCCGCATCGAAGTCCTCAGCGGCGGTACGGCGACCGGGATCACGGCGACGGACGGCGCGGCGGTGCTGCTGACGGTCGACCAGAACACCATCGCCCAGGGTACGAAGAACGGCTCCGCGTTCAGCATCGCGGGCCCCGTCGTCGACACCTTCGAGGCGAACAACGGTGTCACGCTGGTCGTCAACTCCGGAGCTTCCGCCGGCAATGTCACCGTCAACGCCGGGGCCACCGTCGCCGTGAGTTCGGGCGGCAAGGTCGGCTCCGCCGTCGTCAACGGCGTGGTCGATCTCGCTGCGGGCGGCTCCATCACCGACGGGATCACGGTCGAGAACGGCGGCAAGTTCAATATCAACGGCGGGACGATTTACAATATGACGGTCAAGGCCGGCGGTTCGGCGTCGGCGGCCGTGACCGGCTTGGGCTACCACGGCGTCACGGTGGAATCGGGCGGCTACCTTTATACGCGCACCGCCACGTACTACGGCAGTTTCATCGTCGCGGCGGGCACGTTGGACGGCAACCTGAAGGCGACCTCCGACTCCGTCGACGGCGTCTTCTGCGGCGGCAGCCAGACGGTGGGCGCGATGCACTGGCACGGCACGCTGATGAGCAACTACGTCATCAACGGCGCGGGCTACTGCTATCTTTCCAATGGGGCGTCGGTGCGCAACGGCTCCGCCCTCGCCGTGGGCGGCGGCTTCGCCTTCGGACTCGGCGGCGGCTATATTTACAACGCCCAGATCACCAACGGCAGCATCTGGATGAACAACTCCGGCAACGGCGGCGTGGTCAGCCTCGGCGGCGCCGAGACCAACATCACGAAGGGGAACTGGTACCACTGCAACTGCGCGGGCGCCACCAATCGGGACGCCAATCTGTACGCCGAGAACGGCGTGCTCTACGACGCCGTCATCAAGAAAAGCGGCAACTGGCTGAAGGAACTCACGGTCCTCGAAGGCTTGACCGTCAGCCGGGCCGTCATGAGCTCGGGCGGCAGTCTGACGCTCGTCTCGGGCGGCATCGGCAACGAACTCACGGTCAGCGGCTACGGCCGGCTGTATGTCAGCAACGGCGGCGTCGCGACCAGCGCCCACGGCAAAGGCGCCATGTACGCCTATGACGGCGGCGTCATCAACAGCGCCACCGTCGAATCCACCGGCGCATTGCATGTCAGCAACGGCGGCGTCGCCAACAACGCCGCCGTCGACTCCGGCGCCAAGATGTACATTTCCGCGGGCGGCAAGGTCGACGGCCTCACCGTCAGCACCGGAGCGCTCAACCAGATGCACGCCACCTTCACCGGCACCGCGGAGGGGAGCGACATCAGCATCTACGGCGGCAAGAACAGCGGGCAGTACTGCGTGACCGTCTACGACACCGCGGTGCTGAGCAAGGTCTACCAGTCGGGTGGCGGTCTCTGGGTCTACAACAACGGCACCGTCAAGGATCTCGAGATCGTGAAGGGCGAGATGGTCTTCCAGGACGACACCCACGGCAGCGACGTCAAGGTCTCCGGCGGCACCGCCATCCTCTACGTCCGCAACAACGCGCTGGTCGAAAATCTCCACATGTCGGGCGCCGAGGCGCGCTTCGACGCCGGTACGGTCCGCAACGCGGTCTTCGAGGGCACCATCGGCCAGTTGAAAGTAGGCAAGAATTTCCTGATGGAGAGCGCGTCGTTCGACAAGGGCGCCGTCGTCTCCGTCACGAGCGGCGGCAGACTCGACAGCGCCACCGTCAACAACGGCGCCCAGCTCCAGGTATCGAAAGGCGGCGAAGTGACCAACCTGGTCTTGAACGGCGGCGCCAACGGCAACCGGATCAGACTCTACGACGGCGGCCACATTTCCGGCGCGACGATCTCCGGCACGGCAGGCGACCGGAACTACATCTCGGCGCTGACGGGCAGCGGCCTCATCGAAGACGTCACGACCGAGAAGGCGGGCATCTACCTCGCGTCGGGCGGCATCATCCGCAACGTCACCCAGAAAAACGGCGCGTACGTGATCTTGCGCGGCGAGAAGCCCTACGCGAGCGGTGCGAACGTCCTCGGCGGCGCCTTGTTCTTCCAGAACGGCGCGAAGGGCGAAAACATCGTCGTCAACGGCGGCAACATGTACATCCACGACGACGGCTACGCCGGGGAGGTGATCGGCTCCGGCGCGAAGGTCTCGGGCGCGGATCTCCTCAAGGGCGAGATCAGAGTCTCCGCGGGCGGCAAGCTCTTCGATCTGCGCGCTTCGGGCGGCAGCGTGACCGTCAAGAGCACCGGCACGACCTACGGCGACCCGCTGCTCTCGGGCGCGGTCTTCACGGGCGGCGTCCTGACGCTTAGCGGCGGCGCGGTGGCGAAGAACATCAAGCTCGACGGCGGCGGCGCCATCTACGGCGAAAACGCAACGCTCGAGGACTTCGATATCGAGGCTCCCACGGTGACGGGCAAGAAGCTGGCCATCAGCGGCGCCGCGATGATCGCCTCGGGCGGACGCATCAACGGCAAGGACAAGGTCGGCATCATGGACCTCACGGGCGGCGCGAAGTTCAACGAAGCGTACATCTCGGGCGGTACCACCTTCCTTTCCGCCAGCGCCGAGATCACCAACGTCGAGCAGACGGGCGGCGCGGTGATCCTGCGCGGCGAAGAGACCTACGTCTCCGGCGCGACGGTGCTGGGCGGCACTCTGCACATCCAGAACGGCGCCAAGGGCGACGACATCACCATCGCGGGCGGCTCGCTCTCCGTCACCGACACCACCTTCACCAACCCGGCGGGCAAGACCGAGATCGTGAACGACGTCGCCATCACGGCGGGCGCGATCACCGTCAGTTCGGGCGGCACGATCAACCGTCTCGCCGCCGAGGGCGGTACGATCAACGTCAACTCGGCCGGCACGATCAACAACGCCGCCGTCGCGGGCGGCAGCCTCATGGTCTACGGCGGCGGCACCGCGAACGACGTCACCATCGGCGAAAACGGCAGCGCGGTCGTCTCCGGCACGTTGAACATCAAAACCTCCGCGTGGAACGTCACGGTCAACAACGGCGGCATCGTGAACCTCGAAACCAACGAGACGCTGATCAACGCCCAGACCAAGACCGGCGCGCAC
>Ga0265298_10005914_pt1 | contig 15233 bp, 16 predicted proteins | sample AusTroGonzalo_MG_3_FD_193486 | JGI IMG/M metagenome (GOLD analysis project Ga0265298, IMG submission 193486) | Bovine rumen microbial communities from tropical cattle in Woodstock, Queensland, Australia - Gonzalo_01 | ecosystem: Host-associated > Mammals > Digestive system > Stomach > Rumen ... | reverse complement strand
ATGCGACATCGTGTTCCACCTCGCGAGCGTCGTGGGCGTCAAGCTGGTTTGCGACGAGCCGGTGCGCACGATCGAGACGATGGCGGACGGGACGAGCGTTGTCATCAAGGCATGCCGCAAGTACATGAAGAAGGTGCTTGTTGCGTCCACGAGCGAGGTCTACGGCAAGGGCGTGAAGGTGCCGTTCAGCGAGGACGACGACCGGCTGATGGGGGCGACTAGCATCCGTCGCTGGGCGTATGCTAACTGCAAGGCCATGGACGAGTTTCTTGCGCTCGCGCACTACTACGAGGCGAAGCTGCCGGTCGTAGTGGTGAGGTTCTTCAACACGGTGGGGCCTCGCCAGACTGGCATGTACGGAATGGTGGTGCCGCGCTTCGTGAAGGCGGCGCTGAACAACGAGCCCATTACGGTATATGACGACGGCAAGCAGTCGCGCTGCTTCTGCCATGTGCTCGACGTGGTCGAGGCGATCGAGAAGCTGATGTTCCATTGTCCGGAGGCCGTGGGCCAGGTCATCAACGTGGGCAACCCGAAAGAGGTCACGATTGGGGATCTCGCGAAGTTTGTCAAGCGGCAGCTCAAGTCGAAGAGCGAGATAAGGAACATCTCGTTCGAGGAAGCTTATCCCGGCGGCGGATTCGAGGATATGCGCCGGCGCGTTCCGTCCATTAAGAAGATCAAGAAGCTTATCGGCTTCAAGCCGACGCGCACGCTCAAGGATATCGTTCGTGATGTCGCCGAGAGCATCAAGAACGAAAGCAAGTGATGGAGAGGATTGGCAACATGGACAAGAAGATAAAGATAGGCATTGTCGGTTGTGGCTTTGTCGGAGGCGCTTTAAAGGCGTGGATCGAGGACAACAACTCCGAGGGCTGCGAATGCCGGGTGAGCGATCCGCCGAAGGGGATGAACGATGACCTCTCGGACATAGATGTCGCGTTCCTGCAGATTCATGTTCCCACGGAAGACGACGGCACGCAGGATTTGACGCTCATGAAGGAACTGATCAGAAAGCTTCCGCCTGTGACGGTATTTGTCCGCACGACCATTCTCCCCGGCACATCGGACATGCTCTCGCGCGAGACGGGGCACAATGTCTGCTATATGCCGGAATTCCTAACCGAGCGCACGCACATCACCGACTTCCGTACGCAGCCGATGGTGTTCACGGGCGAGGTCGAGCTGCTCAAGAAGATTTTCAAGGGCAAGCGGTATGCCGTAATGACTCCTCTTGAGGCGGAGATAACCAAGTATTCGCACAACGTGTTTGGCGCATACAAGGTGACGTACTTCAATGCGGTGCGCGAGTATTGCGAGAAGATGGGGGCGGACTGGAACAAGGTCCACGAGGGGTGTCTCCTTTCGGGATACATAAACGACGTGCATACGTACGTCCCGGGTCCTGACGGGAAGCTTGGCTATGGCGGCAAGTGTTTCCCGAAGGACGTGAACGCCTTTGCCGCCCGCACAAAGGGGACGTCGCTTGGCACGTTGCTTGCGCCGCTGCACGATCTGAATGTCCATTTCCGAGGTTACGAGGAACATATCTAGGGTTGGCCGTGTAGAACATGTAGAACGTGTAGAGATCTTGGGTTAGCGGGTTCTGGGTTAGAGGTTTGAAAAGAGGTCTAGTAAGACATGGAGAAAGTACAGCTTTCGGTAATCATTCCGGCGAAGAACGAGAAGACGAACATCGTCCCAGTCCTTAATGCCTTGAAGGACTGGGCCGATGAGGTTTATGTCGTTGACAGTCAATCCACTGACGGCATGCCTGATGTGATCGCAGAGATCGCCAAGGATGCAGTGGCCAAGATCGAGTGCGTGCAGTTCCACTTCAACGGTTCCTATCCGAAGAAGAAGAACTGGGCGCTCGACAACCTGCCGATCCGCAACGAGTGGGTGATGATCGTTGATGCGGACGAGGTGATTCCGCCTGCGCTCGCGGAGGAGATCGCGGGGAAGGTCGCCAATCCTGATGCCGACGGATACTACCTGCACTTCCTGTACATGTTCCTGGGGCGTCCGATACGGCACTGCGGCTATGCGAGCCTGCGCGTGCTGCGTCTTTTCCGGCACAAGCTGGGTCGCTACGAGAAGATGCCCACGAACGGCTCGAAGAACGTTGGCGACTGCGAGGCGCACGAGCACATCATTCTCGACGGAAAGGTGGGCGGGTGCCTGAAGACGAGCGTGGAGCATTACGCCTATCCCACGATCCACAGCTGGGTGGAGAAGCACAACCGCTATTCGAGCTGGGAGGCGGAGCTGTACGACAGCTTCATGAAGGGGGAGTTCGACGAGGGCGTGAAGAGTATGCCGCTTTCGCGTCGGATCAAGCGCCGCCTCAAGCGCATCCATGCGCACCTGCCATGCCGGGCGTTCATCCGCTTCTGCTACCACTACTTCCTTCGGGCCGGGTTCCTCGACGGCAAGCCCGGCTTCATCTTCTGCGTGCTGCTTTCGTTCTACGACTTCCTGTGCAACGCGAAGGTGTGGGAGAAGAAGAGAGTCGTTAGTCGTTAGTCGTTAGTTGTTGGTCGTTAGTCGTTAGTGGTTAGTGGTTAGTCGTTAGTCGTTAGTGGTTAGTCGTTGGTCGTTAGTGGTTAGTCGTTGGTGGGTAGTGTCTAGTGGGTTGAAAATGAGATTTTTTCTCATAATTGTTGTTTTGTACGGTGCGCGTATGATATAATCCTTGGACTGCATTAGGAGAAAAAGCATGTTGGTCAGTTTCAAGGTGGCAAACGTATATTCCTTTGACAGCATGGTAGAGTTTTCCATGGTCGTTCCTCGGAAGACGTCTCGCCACAAGAACCATGTTGTGGATCTTGACGGCATGCCTGTCCTGCGGGGAGCGATAATGTACGGTGCAAATGCCGCAGGGAAGTCGAACTTCTTGAAGGCGTTGAAGCTGTTGCGCCTCATGATAGATGTCGGTTCTTGTCGTTCGGCCCTTGGTATGCAGTTCAAGCGAGGCGCTTCTGTCGGTCAAGATATGGTTTTCGAACTGGTTTATTCGGCCCCTGGCGACAGTGACATCTTCCGTTATCGCCTGGAGACGAATGGTGACAGCGTTCTGCATGAGGTACTCGAGCTTTTGTCGGATAAGCGCGTCTTGTTTGAGCGAACACGACTCAAGGTTGATTTCCCAGGGCAGGAAGATGCCTGGTATCACACAGCGATGGATAGGTCCTTGAGAAAGGATGGCCTTTGCATTTCACAGCTTGAGGGACGAGGGATCGAAGACAATGCGCAGAGTATTGCAGGGGCGTCTGTCTTTGTGAAAGCGTTGTCGGGCGTACGTGCGATCAATGTCATACATTCCAATGCGTCGATGACCGCGAATTCCTTTGCGCGGCTATTTGATGTTCAGGGATTCAGGGACTTTCTTCTTGATTTGATTGTTGCGGCAGATGTCGGAATCGCCGATGTGCAGTGGCATCCTTTGTCTAGGCCACAAATGCGCATGCTCTTGGATTCTCGCGCAGATGACGGGAATGACGTCAAGGACGGAATCAGTTTTATGCAGAGAATGGGTTCCTTTTTTGCCGTTGCGCGAAAGGATGGTGACACAAAGGCTTTCGAGTTGCGATTCAAGCATGGGGATGTGTTCATGTCGGCGAGAGAGGAGTCCGAGGGGACGATTCGACTCTTGCACATGTCTGGATTTCTGTTCGGACTGCTTACGGCAGAGGAAACATGGTTCGTCGATGAAATCGACTGCCATCTGCATCCATTTCTTGCCAAGATGTTGTTGACTAGGTTCTTTGGTGAATACAATGCCCGTTCGCAGTTGATTGTTACCACGCACGATACAAACTTGATGGCTAGCGACGTATGGCGGACAGATGAGGTCTGGTTTGCAGAAAAACGCGGCGACGGTTCTACGGATCTCTATTCGATGTATCAGTTCACGCCTCGATATGACAAGAATCTTGCGAAGGGGTATCTGCAAGGCCTATATGGAGCGTTGCCATTCCTTTCAAGGAAACAATGTCATGGCTAGAAAGAAAACGAGATCTGGCAGGAATAAGGAATTGGCAAAGGAAATTGCCAAGAAGCCCTTTGAATTTGTGGTATATCTCTTTTCTGAAGGTGAGACTGAGGTCCGTTATCTAAAGGATCTGTCGAATGGGAAAAATGTGCAGGTGGTACGTTGCGGAATGGATGCAACGCCCTGGTCTCTGATGAGGACTGCCCGTAAATGGGCTTATCTCAATCGGAGGAGCATCGGTAAGGGAAGTGGCATTTGGGTAATCTTTGACGATGACGAGAAGAATGCAGATATCGCAAAGACGGTGGCGGAACTCGGCCAATTGCCGAAGGGATGCAACAAGAAGTCGGCGATGCCGGTGATAAATGTTGGATATATGAAGCCTTGCATAGAGCTGTGGGGAGCGATGTGCATCTTGGGGAATGCCCGTGGACTTCCTCAGATGCATGGGCAGATGGAATCTAGGCTAAAGGCGATAATGAAGGGATACGATCATGACACCAACCGTTACTTTGATGTCAAGCAGATGGCCAAGACAACGGAGGCGATCAAGCTGGCCATGTCCTGGGTTAGCCAGTTTGGCGGCTTCCCGCATTGTGTCGGCTCGGCAGCGCATTATGCTGGCATAGCCCCGCTTGTGTCGAAGATTAGTTGCTAGTCGTTAGTCGTTAGTGGTTAGTCGTTAGTTGTTAGTCGTTAGTTGTTAGTCGTTAGTTGTTAGTCGTTAGTGGTTGGTTGCTGGAGGAGGGGATATGACGGTGAAGAGATATGAGGAGTTGGTGGTGTGGCAGAAGGCGATGCTTTTGGCTAAAAGGGTGTATGGGCTTCAAAAGCAATTGCCTAAGGAGGAGATTTACGGATTAGGCGATCAAATTCGGAGGGCTGTAGTATCTATTCCCTCGAATATCGCCGAGGGATTCGGGCGAGATACTGATAAGGAATTCAAGCATTTTCTGTCGATTGCGCGCGGGTCGCTCTTTGAAACGAGGACGCAACTGCAACTTGCTGAGAACCTAGGTTATTGGACGATTGATTCGGAAATGTTGGCACTCTTCGATGAAATCGGGAGACTCATTAATGGGCTTTCTAGATCACTAACTGTTAGTCGTTAGTCGTTAGTCGCTAGTCGTTAGTGGTTAGTCGTTAGTGGTTAGTTGTTAGTTGTTAGTGGTTAGTCGTTAGTGGGTAGTGGTTGGTCTAGAGTGTGGAAGCTGGGTATGATGGAGATTGACTTCGTAGAAGATGAGATGATAGAATATGTGTGTTTCCTGAAAAGCAGCGGTCGTTGCTTATGGGGCAATGACAGGGAGTCGAAAATTGGTTCTTGATACGTTAATTGGGGCAAAAGGCAAGGTCGCATTGCTGAGTGCGTTGCTTGACGGCAAGCAGCGTAGGGTTCATATACGCGAACTTGCCAGGAATTCAGGCTTGAGTGCGCCAAGTCTGATGCGCGAAGCCAAGTCCTTGGTGAAGATAGGACTTCTGCGGGAGGAGCGTGACGGTAACAGGGTGGATTACCTTGCAAACGTTGATTCCCCATTGTATGCCCCGCTGTCGGAATTGATATGTAGAACTACTGGACCCGAGTGTGCCTTGAGGGAATCGTTTGCCGATAGTGACAATGATGTCGTATTTATATATGGTTCTCGGGCCAAAGGCAATGAACGAGCTGACAGCGACTATGATGTGTTTGTGATTGGCAGAGAGGGGTTAAGAAAGACTGCGGCAAGGACTGGAGAGGTCTCGAATAAGATTGGAGTCGAGGTCAACCCATACGTCATTGCGCCAGAAGAGTTTAAGCGTCGTGTTTCGTCGGGGGATCATTTTCTTGGTGATGTGATGGCTTCGTCGAAGATTTTCTTGAAGGGTAATGAAGATGAGCTTGCAAGAATGGCATAGGTTTGGCTGGTTGAAGCCGCATGCTACAAGTCTTCAGGAGCAACGTAATCTACTTGCGATTGCTGATAGGGATATTGCATGAAGCCATGTATATCGCAAACAAGATAGTTGGGGGATGCGTTAATCCGCTCGTGATCGGGATGATGCTGATCGCGGTGGGTGGCGTATTGCTCTGGCGCGGGTGGCGGAAGACCGGCTTCGGGTTCCTTGGCGTGTCATTTGCCTGGTTCTGGCTATGGAGCACGCCGATGATGTACCGCTGGATCGGCGGTTCACTGGAACGCGAGTGGCCTGTGGTCATGGCAGAGGATGCGCCCAAGGCCGATGCGATTGTGCTGCTGGGAGGGGGCATGGGTGCGAATACGAACGCGTATCCCTACTCGGAGATGTGGAACGCCGCCGATCGCGTGTGGCACGCGGCGCGTCTCTACAAGGCTGGCAAGGCGCCGATTGTTATTCCGACTGGCTGCATGGAACGCGAGAGTACGTTGCCGCTATTGCTAGATTTCGGAGTGCCGGAGAGCGCCATAGTCGTCGAGAACGAGGCTCGCAACACTGAGGAGAACGCGAAGTTCGTGGAGAAACTGATTAATAGCCGTGTAGAACATGTAGAACGGGGAACGGGGAATGGGGAATCCGCTTCCGCCAAGGCTACGGCGGACAAGCGGGGAACGGGAGATGTCCGTCGTCCTCGGGTTCTGCTTGTGACTTCGGCGTGGCACATGAGGCGGTCGGTGCTGATGTACAGGAGATATGCGCCGAGTTTGGAGATCATCCCTGCGGCGGCGGACTATGAGGCGACGGTCATTACGGGGCGTCCATTCTGCTTCAAGGATATCTGGCCGGACACGAACTCTTTGTTCGCCAATTCCTACATCTTCAAGGAATATCTCGGATACTGGGGATACAGATTGCTTCGCTAGTTGCCACTAACCACTAGCCACTAACAACTAACCACTAATGAACCCGTTGTTCAGCTGCGTGATGCCTGTGAAGGGACCTCGTCCGTACATGGAAGAGGCGCTTGCAAGCCTGTCGGCGCAGGGGATGGGGGATGATTTGGAGGTTATTGTACAGGATGCCGATATCGAGCCGGATGCCGGGCAGAGCGATGCGTTCAACAATGGGTTTGCGAAGGCGCGTGGGGAGTGGTTCTTCTGGCTGAACGCGGACGACGTGCTGTTGCCGGGGGCGTTGAAGAAGGTGAGGGGGTTGATCAACCGCGTGAAACATGTAGAATGGATCACGGGAAACCAACTGCTCATCGACGAATCGTCCAAGGTGCTGAAATGCTCGGTGGGAAACGGGTGGTACGATTGGCTGTACAGGCATGCGGTGCCGCACGTGTATGGCCCGAGCTCGTTCTTCCGTCGCGAACTTCTTGAGCGTGTGGGCGGGTTTGACGCATCGCTTCACGTCTGCATGGATTGGGACCTCTGGATCCGTTTCATGCGCGCCGGCGCGCGCTTCCATCGCATCAACGGATACCTGTGGGCCCTGCGGCAATGGGAGGGCAGCAAGACGCAACGGCCGCACGATGCCGAGGAAGGCGGGCGGCAATGGGCCGAGGTGGTGGAGATGTTGCGCAAGAACGACTTCTCGGTCACACGCGGCGGGATGTTGCTTACGCGCCTGTGGAGGTTCCTGAACGGCAATTACTTGGCGGAATGGCGTGACGGACGCCGTTTGCGCGGGCGGAAGGCGGCAGAATGCGCAAGTTGAAGGGTTTCCTGCTTGGGTGCATCTATCGGGTCGCGGTACGGTTGCCGCAGACCTGGGCGGTGCTGCTCTTCAACAGGACGTGGCCGTGGGGTAGGCCGGTGCTCGACTATCTGGAGTTCCACCTTGCCGACCACTGCAATCTCAACTGTGCGGGATGCACGCACTTCGCGCCGTTCGCCGACAAGAAGTTTGTCGATATCGATGGCCTGCGCAGGGACATGTTGCGTTTGAGGGCGATCTTCAGGAACATTCGTCACCTGCGGATCATGGGTGGTGAACCGTTCCTGCATCCTGACGCGGCCGCGTGCGTTCGCCTGGTGCGCGAGGCGTTTCCGCGCAGCAGCATCCGCCTCGTGACGAATGGTCTCAAGCTTCTTGACAGGTCTGATGAGACGGTTTCCTCTGTGCTTACCGCCTTGAAAGAAAGCGGCGTGGGCATTGACTGGACGCTCTATCCGCCTATGGAGAACCGCAGGGACGAGGTTGTCAGACGGTGCTTGGATGCAGGAGTGGATCTGCGGATATCGGAGAACGGCACGTTCATGGCGCGTCTGCGGCCGGACGGCGGTGCGTCGGTGTCGGATTCTTTCCGCTGGTGCCGTCTGCGCATCTATTGTCCTCTTCTCGACGATGGGCGAATCTACCTGTGCGCCCAAGCGCATTTTGTAGACTACTACAATCGGGCGGCAGGGACATCGGTTCCGCGGGACAGCGGAATCGACATACATGCGGCAACTGCACGCGAGATACTGGCCTATCTGATGCGTCCCTCGCCGACGTGCGCATATTGCGATGCTGGGGCCCGGCATTTCGGGTGGAAGAGCGATGCGCGTCCGGAGGATTGGCTTAGATGAAGATCCTTTTTGCCTGGAGCGGTCTGACTGGTTACATGGGCGACTGTTGGCGCGAACTCGCTAAGGCGCCGGGCGTCGAGCTGAAGGTGTCGGTCGATACGTCAGGGTCGCTTTGCGGTGGTCGCTTCGAGGCCGATGACGTGATGCGCGGGCTTGACTGGAGCAAGGACCTGCCGACAGACTGGACGCCGGATGTCGTCTTCACGGTCGGCTGGCGCAACGCTCTCTGCCGCGCGGCGGCGCTTCGCGACTGGGGCGAGAATACGCGCAAGGTCTGCTGCTTCGACATGCCGTGGGAGTGGCGCCTGCGCAAGATCTTGGCGCGGTTTGTACTTTGGCGCTACCTGCGGCGGTTCGACGCGGCTTTCGTGAACGGGGCGTGCGCCGCACGATACGCACGCTGGCTGGGCTTCGGGGAATCGCGAATCCACAGGGGATTGATCGCCACAAACACGCGCCGCTTCGGTGCGCACGTAGGAGGGCGGGGATTTCTCTACGTTGGGCGCGAATCTTCCGAGAAGGGACTAGATGTGCTGCGGGCGGCGTATGAGCGATACAGGTCGGAAGGCGGTACGTGGCCGCTCGAGATCGTGAACGGTGTCTCTCCTGACGCGCTGGGACCGATCTATGCCGGTGCGGACTGCTTCGTGCTGGCGAGCCTGTATGAGCCGTGGGGTGTGGTGCTTGTGGAGGCGGCAGCAGCTGGACTGCCGATAATCTGTACGGACGCGTGCGGAGCGCGGCATGAGGTCGTGAAAGGGAACGGGATTGTCGTGCCGGCCGGGGACATTGCGGCGTTGGCGGCGGCGATGGGTAAGATTAGCCGTGTAGAACATGTAGAACGTGTAGAAGTGTGTGAGTTAGGAGTGGGGGGGCGTATCGATGGGGAGTTGGGGCGCGAATTGGCGAAGCCGTATTCGTGCGAGGCGTGGGCGAAGCGCGTCCTGGACATTTGCGGCAAGCTGGTAGGGTGATTACATGATAAGAAGAATCTGGACATTGCTTAAACACTGGCGCGAGGCGAAGAGCGCCTTGTCCACGCTCAGCTATCTCTACGACGGCAAGAGCAGGGCGTTGGATGCGCTTGGCGGCTTGACCGAAGAGGAGATGAGGGCCGTATGCGCCTGGGCCACGGAAGACATCGGCATGATCGTTGTAGAGGTTGGCACGCTTTTCGGGTTGACCGCGCGAGAGCTAGGCTGGCAGGTTGTTGGCGGACGTGTCATCGCAGTGGACAACTTCAGCTGGAATCCGTTTGGTCTGCCGCCAAAGGTCCATGAGGCGTTCACTCGTCAGATATTGCGTGGTTCCTCGGTGGAGCTGATCAACTGTTCCAGCGAGGACTGGCGGAAGAAGGTGACGGGGCGCATCGACATGGTCTTCTTTGACGCCAGCCACCGCTACGAGGACGTGAAGGCTGAATGCGAATGGGCGAAGGCCGCTGGAATCAAGATGGTTTGCGGACACGACTATGGCAACCCCAATCCGCTGTTCGGCGTCACCCGTGCCGTCGACGAGGTGTTCGGCAAGGAGAACGTCGAGGTCGTCGGCATGTGCTGGAGGGTTAAGCAGTGACGATCCTCCACATCTGCGCCGGGTGGGAGCTGTCGAACGGCGCGGCGAACATCGCCAGGATGGTCATGGAGGAACAGCGGAGCGCTGGCCATGAAGTGTCGTCCGCGACATGGTCGAGCATCAGGAACCTGCGTTCTGCCGACGAGGTGTGGATACATTGCGCATGGAAGCCGTGCCTTTGGTGGGCGGCGTTATGGGGGAAGAACGTCCATTGGATGCCGGAGGCAAGCTACGATCCGGTGCGGCTCAGGTATCATGGTTGGAAGAAGTGTCTGGCAGGTCCGATTGAGCGGTTCTCCCTGCGGCGGGCGGACGTGGCGGTGGCCACGTGCCAAGCCGAGGCGGAGTGGATTCGCAAATATGAGCCGAGGGTGAAGAAGATCGAGGTGACGGACGTGAAGCGGTTCTTTAGGTTACGGGGAACGGGGAACGGGGAACGGGGAATGGACGACGGTGATGTGAGGACAGATGACAAAGGACAGAGGACAGAGGATGTTGTGACTGGCAAGTCAGGGACTTTGCATTTGCTGTATCTTGGGCGGCGGCATCCATTGAAGGGTGTGGAGTTTTTGGAAGCGGCCGTGAAGGAGGTTGAGAGCTTGGGAGAGGGAGGACAAAAGACAGAGGACAAAGGACAGAGGATGGCTCGCAGGTGTGAGCTCCGGATTGTCTCCAATGCCTTTGGCGAAGAGAAGGAGAAGGTGTGGGAGTGGTGCGATGTTTTGGTGCTGCCCACGCTGAGCGAGAACTTTGGGCTAGTTGTGGCCGAGGCGCTAGAGCGGGGGAAGTGGGTCATAACCACTGATGGTGCGCCGGCGTGGGGAGAGAATTTAAGCCGTGTAGAACATGTAGAACGTGTAGAGGGCGGCGAGATGTTAGCTGGCTATGGAGGGCGACTTATTTACCTGAAGGGTTATCTGGATGGTTCGGACGAGAAGAGGGTGGAGTTGCTGAAACGCGCGATAGAGAGGGTTTGTGGATGAAAGTGTCGCTTATTACTGCGTGCTACAATAGCGCGAATACGATCAAGACGGCGATGGAGAGCGTCCTTGAACAGAAAGGCGTGGAGATTGAGTATATCGTCGTTGATGGGGGCTCGTCCGACGGTACAGTCAATATAATTAAAGAGTACGCCAATAAGACTAACGACTATCGACTGACGACTGGTGACTTCACGTTTCGATGGATATCGGAACGTGACAGTGGCATGTACGATGCCATCAACAAGGGTATCAGGATGGCGACGGGCGACGTAGTGGGCATCCTGAATGCAGATGATGTGTTGGCGGATGACGAGACGTTGGCGAAAATTGCTGCGCAATTTGGGGAACAGGTTGAAGCTGTTTACGCGGACATTCGGTTTGTCAAGGAAGGGGAGACGGTGGAGGCGTTGCGGGAGGCGAGAACTGTGCGCTATTGCTCTGCGAAGCGGTGGCGGCCTTGGATGTTCCGATTCGCGGCGATGGTTCCGCATCCGTCCTTTTATGTGAGGCGTGAGTGCTTTGAGCGTCTTGGCGGCTATTCGCTCGACTACCGCATCTGTGCCGACTTCGAACTTGAGTTGCGTTACCTGTATCTGGCGAAGCTCAAGGCGGCATATCTGCCGGAGTGCGTTGTCGTGATGCGCATGGGCGGGGCGTCAACGGCAGGCTGGCGGTCGAACGTCGAGATCAACCGCGAGGATCTTCATGCTCTCCGCGCCCACGGCATCTGGTCGTGTCTGCCGTTAATCTACTTGAAGTACCTTTTCAAGATATGGGGCTTCGTGTTCAAGAGGGGCTAGTGGGCGGTAGGATTAGATGGACAAGTCTGTCCATCAGGACAGGGAAGGTGGGCGATAGATTGGGGGATCAGTTGTCCAAGCTCGTATTCGACACAAGGAACTGTCTTGATACAGTCGCGTTTAGGAAATTTGGCTTCAGAATTTTTAATGTCGGTAAGGGGAACTGACGAACAAAGTCATGGCCTATGGGAAAGAAATGTAGAAAGTGTGTCTGGATAGTAAATCCGTTCGACAACCTGCCGCTTGAGGGCTATCGTCCGCAGCGGTACTGGCTGATGGCGCGGGCCTTTGTCGCGAAGGGGCATGAGGTGACGTATTGGACAAGCGACTTCTCGCACGCCACGAAGCAACGGCGGTTTTTTGTGCAGGAGGCCAATGCGGGCTTTGCCGTCAGGATGGTGCCGACGCTGGCGTACCCGCGGAACATCTGCCTGAAAAGGGTTGCAAGCCATCGTCGGCTGGCGCGCGATTGGTTTGCATTGGCGAACGGGGAATCCGTCAAACCCGATGTCGTCATCGCCAGTATGCCGCCGCTTGGACTCTGTGATGCGGCGCGGCGCTTCGCCGTCGGCTGTGCCGCGATGTTTGTTGCCGACGTTCAGGATGCATGGCCGGAGACGTTTGAACGCATCGTCCCCAAGTGGATGCTTTGCACGATGCGGGCCAAGGCCAGAAGGATATATCGTAACGCGGACGCCATATCCGTCGTCGCTTCCCGCTACATTGACCTTGCCAAGTCCTACGGCGCGACTGCACCTGTCAAGTTGAGTTATAACGGGATTGATCCAGGGGAGTTGTCTGAAGTTGGCGATAGGAGTTCGAGAAAGGAATCTTCCTCTCTCCAACTCCAACTCGAGACTCCACCTCTCCGTCTCGCCTATATCGGCTCCTTTGGCGCGTCGTATGACCTTGAGACGGCAATAGAAGCTGTGAGGCAGACGCCGAATGTCACGCTGGACATCGCGGGCTCCGGCCCTAAAGAGGAATCGCTGCGCGAAATGGCGGCGGGCTGTGAGCGCATCCGCTTCCATGGGTACTTGGCCGAAGCCGAAATGAAGGCTCTTCTACGTAGTTGCGATGTCGGCCTTATCCCCATGTTCTCGGAAAGCTGCGTAGGGGTACCGGGGAAGCTCGCCGACTATGCGGCGGCCGGATTGCGCATCGTCGAGTGCCTTGGCGGTGAGACGCGTACCTTGGTCGAACGTTTCCGTGCCGGTGCACACTACGAGCCGTGCAACGTCGCATCACTGGTCGCGGCTCTCAACAGTCCACCGTGCGGGGACCGCGACTGGGCCTCGTTTGTCGCGACATTCGACGCGAGGCGGATCATGGCGGAGTATGTTGATTGGGTTGAAGGTCTCATGTGTTGCCGTGCAGTGTCTGTGCCGACTTCGAACTAGGGTTGCGCTACCTCTGTCTTGCGATAGCGAAAGGTGGCATATCTGCCGGAGTGCGTTATCGTGATGCGCATGGGCGGCGCGTCAACGGCAGGCTGGCGGTCGAATGTCGAGATCAACCGCGAGGATCTTCATGCCCTCCGTGCCTACGGCATCTGGTCGTGTCTGCCGTTAATCTACCTGAAGTACCTTTTCAAGATATGGGGCTTCGTGTTCAAGAGGGGCTAGTGGGCGGTAGGACAGAGGACAAAGGACAGAAGACGAAGGACGAAGGATGGTAGGACAGAGGACAGAAGACAGAGGACAAAGGATGGTTGGCCTTCCTTGGGCCGATGGGACGGTCTTGAAACCTTTGTCTTTTGTCGTCTGTCTTTTGTCCTAAAATGGAAGGTCCATCGTACGACGTTTCTCGTCACTTGGAATCCCATACGTTCACACTTGGCTGTGGATAGTGTTGACTAAGGGGAAGCAAAATGATATGATTCCCATAAATTAAACCGCGGTAAAATAAACGGAGATTTAATAGCGTGAGGTTCTACGATAGAGAGGCTGAAATCGCATTGCTGAGGGAGATTCGTGAGAAATCCCGTAGTAATGCGCGTTTTACCGTTGTCACTGGTCGAAGGCGTGTCGGTAAAACACAGCTCATAAAGCATGCTTTGGAGGATGAGGCGTATCTTTATTTGTATGTCTCGCGGAAGGCCGAGAAGGACTTGTGCGTAGGTTTTCAGGAGGAGATAGGGCGTGTCCTGAGTTTGCCCGTCGTAGGGACGGCACAGCATTTCGAGGAGTTGTTCAGGATTGTCGCAGAAGAGGCGAAAAGGCGTCCGGTTACGTTGGTCATTGACGAGTTTCAGGAGTTCTACCGTGTCAACGAATCCGTGTTCAGTTCAATGGCTGACATTTGGGATGACGTGCAGAAGAAAGCCAAGCTGAACCTTGTGGTTTGCGGTAGCGTCAACCGGCTAATGAATAGGATATTCAAGGATAGGTCTGAACCGCTCTATGGACGAAACACGGGGCTGCTGCATGTCCATCCGTTCAAGGTTTCCGTGCTGAAGAAGATTCTTGCGGAACATTCGCCCCGTTTCACGAACGACGATCTTCTTTCGCTTTGGGCGATGACCGGAGGCGTGGCGCGGTATGTCGAGCAGCTGATGGACGACGGGGCGTTCACGCGAAAGAAGATGCTGGATTCGATTTTCCGGCTAGATTCTTCCTATCTTGACGAGGGGGTATCGATTCTTGTGCAGGAGTTCGGGAAGGAATATGGAACCTACTTCTCGATCCTGTCGGCAATAGCATCAGGGCATACGGAACACTCGCAGATCAAGAATGAAGTCGGCACAGATGTCGGCACCCATCTTGCCAAGCTCGAAAACGAGTACGGACTCGTACGACGCAGACTTCCTATCTTTGCAGTATCAAGTTCCAAGCGGTCCGTTTACGAGATTGATGATTGCTTCTTCCGCTACTGGTTTCGCTTCGTCTGGAAGAACCTGTACCTGAAGGAACTCCAGCGGTTTGACGTGATGCGGGATCTTGCGGCACGGGACTATGAGGTGTTTTCCGGACGCGCACTTGAGCAGTACTTCCGATGGAAGTTCATAGAGGAGAAGAAATATACACGCATGGACTCGTGGTGGGACAGGAAGGGCGAGAACGAAATCGACCTCGTATGCGACGACGAAGTGGCTGAGCGACTTGACTTCTTTGAGGTGAAACGCGATTCAAAGCGCATTGATCTCGATTCCCTACAGAAGAAAAGCATGGCGTTCTTCGCCAAGAACCCTCAAATGGTGCAGAGAAAGGTGTCCTTTGGCGGGTTGTCAATCCAGGATATGTGATTGGGGAAGCCGGCTCCGTCAAGGCGTTTTGCCAGGTAGCCCGCCACCCGCGCTTCGCACGGGAATGTAAATGAAGATAAGTTTCGTTGAATAAGGAAACAACAATGACAACTGATAAAAACAACTTTTGTTATCCGGGCGCAACCGCGCCCGGTTTCAAGA
>Ga0265298_10005913_pt1 | contig 15233 bp, 8 predicted proteins | sample AusTroGonzalo_MG_3_FD_193486 | JGI IMG/M metagenome (GOLD analysis project Ga0265298, IMG submission 193486) | Bovine rumen microbial communities from tropical cattle in Woodstock, Queensland, Australia - Gonzalo_01 | ecosystem: Host-associated > Mammals > Digestive system > Stomach > Rumen ... | reverse complement strand
GCCTCAACGGTGCTGCTCGTGGCGGTTACAATCTCAGTGCCGTCGCTGTTCATCGTATAAAAGTCGTGGTCAACGAAAGCGGTCGTTGCGAAGGGGTTGCCCACGAGGTTCCATCCGCCAAAGTCGGAAGCATCCGGGTTGTAGGCCAAAGCCACTTCGACAGGCTCAGTGGACGTGTATGGCGTGCCGGGGAAGAAGAGTGTGGTGTTCTCTTGGGAAGCATAGAGGTAGCCCGTGCCCGATTCAAGGTTGAAGGCGTTCACTTTCCAGTTCTGCCATTCTTCGCCCGCGTAGTCGTGGTCGAAGTAAAAGAGGTCGTATTCGCTGGTGATGAAGCCGTTATCAGCGGTAGGAGCGACTGTCTCAGCAACGGGCGAGGCAATCAGGTGATAGCCGCCCGCGCTCTCGCCGTAGCCGACAATGTCCTTAGTCATGACGAAAGGCGTGGTGAAGTTCACCGTTTCGCTCACGGCGGTCGAGTCGCAATCGGCAGTCACATACACTTCGTATTCCGTTTCGGACACAAGGCTGGAGAGGGCTTGTGAAGTGGCTGTCGTGGTGATTTCCTCCCACTCGCCAATCTGTTCGGCGCCGATGAGGATGTCGTCCAAGCCGACACCGCGGCCGTAGTTGTCCGTCATCCTGAAACCAATCTGGCAGTTGTCGGGAAGTCCCGTCAGGCTGATGGTTAGGAATGTCCAAGAGGCGTGGGCCTCGATGGTGCTCCACAGCTCTTCCCAATCGCCGTAGTCGCCCTCGCGGTAGCACACGGCAAAGCCGTCGATGTCGCCGCTCCAGATTCTGTTGATGTACCAGAAGGAGAGCTTCAGGTTGCTCAGTCCGCTCAGGTTGATGACGGGCGTGATGAGATAGGTCTCGTTGCCGTTGGTGAAGTGGGTAATCAGGGCGTTGTAGTTGCCGCTGTGGGTGCCGGTTGATGTGTTATTGTCGCCGACGCCCACCCTCCATGTCTTGGTCGTGTCTTGGGTGTCGCCTTCCACGTACCAACCATCGGGCATGACGCCGCCCTCGAAGCCTTCGTCGAGCAAAACCTGGGCTATCGTGGGCGCTGTCCTGTAATGCACGGTGTAACTGTCGTTGTAGCCCGTCCAAGTCACGTTGGCGCTGTTGTAGGTGATGTTGTCCACTTCCACATTGAACGGTGCCGGGCAAGGGACGCGGGTGGTGAGGGTGAGGTGCCTGCTCCAAAGCGAGGTGTCGCAGATGGGGCTTACCGCAATGGTGTACTCGGTTTCAGGCGCAAGGCCGGTAAGGGTGAAGGGACGATCGTTAGCTTCGACAAATGTTCCGTCATAGCTGACCAGCCAGTTCTCGGAAGTGCCGTACTCCTCCCAATCCAATACGACGAAGTCGGGGGCAACCTCGGTGGCGACGAGGCGGGAGGGCTTCATGCAGTCGGCAAACTCGCTCTTGAGGATGCGGAGCAGGTTCTTTTGGTGCACGGTATCGCGCGAAGCGACAAGGGTTCCCGTTGGGTCGAAGTTGGTGCCATCGCTGTATTGATAGAGGGCTTGTACTTTTTCGGTATTGTAGATTGAGAAGTTAGTGGTGCTAAGGTAGGAGCTGGTGTTGTCGTCGACAACGATGACCACGTTGTGCAGGCCGTCGTAAACAAAGACTTCGTCCAAGGTGATGTCGGTCCAGCTGTAGTCGTCGAAGCTCACGGTGCCGCTGAAGACGCGGTCGGCTTCCGTGACGGTAATCCAGTCGCTTGTGCTCTCAAATTCGCTCTTGTCGGTGTGCGCCATGTAGATGACGATGTCGCGCTCGCACGACTTGTTGTGGTTCTTGAAGAAGCCGATGCGCTCGATGAGGCCGGTTTCGCCCAACTCCTCAGCGGTGTAGATTTGCTCCGTCAGCGAATAGTTGTAGTAGTTGTTCAGCGGCAGATAGCTGCTGGTGCCGTCGCTTGAGCCGATGTAGAGGTTTTCGGTAGGCATGAAACTCACGATCTCGCTCCACTCATTTCCGCAGGCGGTGCGCACCTGCGCGTTGTAGGTGAGGTCGGGGGTGAGGTCTGTCAGGGTGAAGGGGTTCGTGTCGGCGTCGATGAGGTTGTTCTCGTCGTCGTTGAGCATGATTTGCCAACTCTCGCCCGCCGAAGTCCAAGCGAGGGTGGCGGTGGTGCCGGTCACGCCCGTGCAGGTCAGGTCTACAGGCGTGGCGCAGGGATTGAGTGACACTTCCACATCGTCAATCAAGGTACCAGCACCTATCTCGACTTTGAACGCCAAGCGATGCGCCGTGTTGGGCACATTAAACAGTTCGTTGGGGTACTGAGTCCAATCATCAGTAACATTGATGGTGTAATCTGCAATGGCTGTAAAAGTGTTGCAAGTGCCGTCGTCCTCTGCGGTAATGTAGCCCAATTGCAGTTGGGTTATCCTTAAAAATCCACTTCTGACCCAAAAACTGATTTGCATCAGGTTAAGAGGCACGTTGAACTCCGGCAGGACGGCATAGCTTGTCCCATCAAACATCAGGCTGTAAGATCCACTGTGTGAGTTGTAAGAATTATAAACATACGGGGCAGAATCGCCTGTCGTGGGATATACGTCCCAGCAATTGGGAATCACCCCATCTTCAAAGTCTTGCGTGTAGGGCGTTTCGAGGGTGATGTCATAGCCGCATAAAGTTGTGAAACTGAAGGTGCTGGACCATTGGTCTTCGCTGCATGTGGGTTTCACGCGCACATAATACTGGGTTCCCGGGCTGAGGCCTTCCATAAGATAGTTCTCGTGGGTGTCGGTTTCTTCGTCGACCAAAATGTTGGTGAAGTCTTCATCGGTGGCCACCTGCACGTCCCATGCGGCGGCTTGGTTGGTGGGGAACAAATCCCAACTCAAGTAGGCGGAATTATAGAACACCTCGCCAAGACTCAAATCGTACACGGGGCAACATTCACAATAGGTGTTGAAGCCATTGTTGGTCCACTGGTCTTCGCTGCATGAAGGCTTCACACGCACAAAATAAAAGGTTTCTGGAATAAGGCTGTCTATCAGGAAGTTCTCGTGGGTGTCGGTCGTATAGTTTCTCACATTCTCGGTGAAAGCCTGATTGGTGGCCACTTGCACGTCCCATTCGGTTTGGGTGTTGTCTATCAAGGTCCAACTTAAATAGGCGTAAGTGGTGGACCGACTGACAATCGACACCACCCCAACAGGATAACAGTCGGGGGCAAGCGACACATTCACATCACCGATATAGCACGTGCCGCCATCGCCTATTATACTCCAACGGAAGGCCAAACGCTTCGCCGCTACTGGCACATCGAGCAGCGACAGGTGTTCCGTGTACTGGATCATAACCCCATTGGAGGGGTAGTTCGCAATCTCCGTAAAAGTGTTGCAGGTGCCGTTGTCATCGGCGGTAAGATAACCCAAGGAGAATGAGCCCATGATATTTTCCTTACGGAAACTGATTGTCAGGTCGCTTATAGGATTGCTGAACTCCGGCCATACGGCATAGTAATAAGAATAAGTATACAAACCTATGGAATACTCGTATTTTTCCCAACAATCTGGCATAGGGCCATTGATGGCAATTCCCACTGGGCTTCCAAAATCTTCAAAATACTGCGAATCATGGGTTATGGTGATAGGATTGCAGGGAGTTTTGAAGCCGATGGTGTTGCTCCAAAGGTCGGTACTGCATGAAGGCTTCACGCGCACATGGTAGTATGTGGCGGCCTCGAGGCCAGTCAGCAAGTAGTTTTCGTGGGTGTCGGCCTCATGGTTGGCCACATTCTCAGTGAAGGCCGCATTGGTGGCCACCTGCACGTCCCAAGCCTCTTGGCTGTTGTCTATCAAGTTCCAACTCAGATAGGCAGAAGAGGCTGTCATTCCACCTCGTCTCAAAGTGTTCACGGGATGGCAGTCGGTGTCAATCGCCACTTCCACATTATCAATGATGCACTTGGTATTTCCACTTCGTGCAGTCCATCTGAAGGCCAAACGCTGCGCTGTGGTAGGTACATTGAGCAGATAAACGGTGCGCTGTATTGTAAAAGGGTTATAGTCATAGGTTTCAATGGTAAAAAAGTTATTCTCGGCGGTGATATAGCCCAATTGGAGATTGGAGGAATTGTTATCGCCCCTCATGTACATATAGAAACTGATTTTCAATTCGTTGAGGGGATTGGTGAATTCCGGCAAATAGGCATAGTTGGTGCCGTTACTATAAGACGCACCCTCATAGTTAAATGACAGGCTCTGTGAACCTTCAATGTAATAGCCAGTTGTGTTATGCGGGGCGATATTGCCGGTGGTGTATCCCTCCCAACAATCGGGCAGAGGGCCTTGGACATTGTAAGCGGTTCCTTCCGGGCTTTCAAAGCCTTGGGTGTAGGGTGCTTCTGTGGTGATGGTGATAGGCCCGTTGCAGTCGCGGTGTTGCGCCAGTGCCACCAAGGGCATCATCAAGCCGAGCAGCAAGAGCAGCGCGGCGGTGTGTTTTGTTTTGGTTTTCATGGAATTGTGTGTTTTGTAAACGGTTGGTTTGCAAGTGTTTACACATCCCCATTGGTTTTTTGGGGGAATGTTGGCAGCGGTGGCCGGCATGATTTTCAGTAAGATGTTGGTCATCGTTGTAAAGGATTTAATGAACATTAAGTATACTTTTTCGGGGACAAAGATAGGGAATATTTGGGAAAAGTCAAGATTTTTTTTCGGTGAAGTGCTTGCAGAATGTGGGAAAAGTTCGGGTCTTCGAATCCCCCTGCCCCCTTACAAGGGGGACAAAGGGGGACACCTGCCGGACGAATGTTTGCTTACTGGCAAAGTTCTTTTTCCATCAAAGCAAGGAACTCTGTTGGATTATACACGGGTTTCGCAGAATGAATAAAGTCGCGTTCATTGCGTGTAACGATAATGTCGGCTTTTTCCGTAAGTGCCGAATAGTATTGCAAAGCATCTTCGAAATCGGTAAAATCCGAATCCAAGGCTTGGCGGACTACCGAGGCATCCACTCTTGTGGGCGCACAATAACCACAAAAGATGTTGAGTTTCCTGACAATCAGGCTGTGGCTCATCTTGGCCTTCTCCATGAAATAACTGGCCGTGCCAAGCGACAACGATGAACAATAAACTTCTATCTTGCCCATGTCGGCAAGGCTGAGAATGCGCAGGGCGGCATCCATTTTCCCTTCGACCTCGAGCAAGGCATCAACCACCACATTGGCATCAATGAACACGCGCTTCATCCGTACTTCTCCATTAGGTGTTCGTAACGCATCTGGTCAAGTTCCTCGTCGGTAACGCTCCATGAATGACCTGTGCAAAGCCGAGCCACTCCCGATGTGATTTCTATGCTATTCTGTTCTGCCTCAGTCTTTTCCTTCGCTTGGACGGCACGAGGATGGAGGCGCAGACGTTTCACATAGCGCGACACATTCTCAAGCATTTCCAAACTCATCTGTTCGAGGTCGGCTGCAATGGATGTCCTAAGTTCAACGGTTGTCATATCGATGCTTTTTTATTTAGGTTTTCGGCTGCAAAGATAGTGGTTTTTTGGGGAAAGTCAAGATTTTTTTGTCAAACCGGGATGAAAGCGAAACTCCAGCGCAGGCCGTTGTAGGTTTTCGGCACACGGATTTCTATGTGGTTTTCGCCTTTCGTCAGGTGAATCTTTATTGGCTGGCGCATCCAGTAGAGTTGCTCGTCGGTGAAAGGCTCCTCCTCTTCGGGCTTGCCCCACGTGTTGAAATGATAGTTGTATTTTTCAGGCTCATTCCAAGGCATGGGCGGCAAAATCTCCGTTCCGTTCACAAAGCACTGGCAACCGCCTTCCCAACGGCCTTGCGCCCCGATGCCGTAGCCGTTGCGGTTGGAGCGGGCGGGCGTGCAAAAGCCCAACCACGCCTCAATGTCCATGTCTTGCTCGGTGGTGAGGACGGTTTGCGCGATGGCCAAGGCCGTGTCGACCACCACAATTTGGTGCATTTGGCAAAAGGCATCCAAATCTATTGCGCCTCCGTATGCCGGAAACGGCCCATTGTCATCGATTTTCACTTGCCATTCGATTTGCGAGTTGGCCACCCAGCGCATCTTGCCCTTGTGGAAACGGTCGCGGTGGAAGGTCATTTTTTCCTCGAAATCGGCGAGGGCTGAGCCTGCCTCGGTGAGTGGATTGGGCGGCAGGTTTTCGTTCGCGACTTCGCCCGCGTTGCCGCCGTTCCAGAAGCGTTCGGCGAAGGCCATCATCCCGTTAATCATGCCGTTATGCAAAGCAATGTTCTCTTTTTTGTCGACGCGCACATCGTTCCAGAGGCAGAGGATACCGCCGAGGGCTTTGGTTGTGTCGGGCACGGCTTGCGCGGCGGCGGTGTGGAGGAACAGCCGACTTGTGAACAGCATCGGGTCGTAATAGTTCAGGTAGCCTACAAAAGAATCCAAATACTTTCCAGCCTTTTCGGAAGCGGCGGCGTTGGAGCCGGCGGCTTCGTTCCAGATTTGGCGGATGACCTTTTCGGAGGCGGGCAGTCCCGGGTCCCATGCGATGGGTTGGCGGTCGTATTTATCCATCAGATTCTCAATCCATTGCATAAAGCCTTTCGGGTCGGCAATCCAAACCTCATCGGAGCCGATGTGGAAATAAGGGCAATCGTTTTTGGGGATTTCGGCAAAAAACTCGTCAAGGCATTGCTCCAGCACTTTCCGGCCTTCCTCAGAGTCCATCGTGAAACCAAAGGCATTCTTAAAATAGGTGGAATGCCCCGGCATGTCGATTTCGGGCACCACCGTGATTCCCCGTTCCTTGGCGTAGGCAATCACCTCGCGGATTTCGTCGTAAGTGTAGAACTTGCCCTCGTCGCGGCCTTGCCTTTGATACTGAGGGTCATTGAGTTGCGGATAAATCTTGCATTCGATGCGCCACGCGGGATGGTCGGTGAGATGCCAATGGAAATAGTTCAGTTTGTAGAAACTCATCAAGTCGATGGTCTCCTTCAACAGACTGATAGGTTGATAGTTACGACCCGTGTCGTGCATGAAGCCTCGAAATGGATAGGCCGCCCAGTCGTGGATTTCCACCTCGGGCACACGGCCGTTTGTGTCGGTCAATTGTGCAAGGGTGCTTTTGGCCCAAACCGCGTTGCCCGCGATGGTGGCCTTTCCCTTTTTGAGAGTCAAACGATACTCGTCGGGATGGTCGAAAACGGTTTCCGTGTCGATTTTGACCTCTTTCAACTTGAACTTTCTATCGCTAAGTTGCTGAAACTCTTTCGGTTCCGGAATAATGCAAATCACGGTTTCCTTTTTGTTGCGCATCGAAGCATCAGTACGATGCCCTTGTGTGCATGAAATTTCCGTTAACAGGATGAAAAACAACAATATACGAAAAAATCTTTTCATAAAGCCTCATTTTAAGCCGTAAAAATACAGATTTTACCGATTGTTTCGGGCTTTTTCAATTTTGTTTGCTATTTTTGCCGCTAAATCAAACCATTATGCGACGCATTTTGTACATTTTGGCCTTTTCACTGCTGTTTGCCGCTCTTTTCGGCAACAACAGAGACCCTGACGAACATCTGTTCCCCAAGAAAGTCATCTTTCCCGTCATCGAGACGCCTGCCATTTTCACCAGCACGGTGGACGACAAGGATTTTCTCATTTTCATCGAGTACAGCGACAGCAAAACCATCAAGGGGCATTACATGTCGTTGGAAGAAACCATGACCGACACCCTTCCTTTCCGGTTGGAATCCTTAGGCCGCAGGGCGAGGTTGTATTACAACGGCGAAAAGGAGACCTTCCGCCCGCGCTTTCTTGCCTTGGACGACAAACACGCCGAAGGCATCGCTCGACTGAACTTGCTCAAAACGGTCTCTTTCGAGATGGAAGCATACCACATCCCTGATTTCCAAGACTTTGAAAACAGCCGCTATCAAGACACACTGTTTGCGGTGGAAGAAATCTGCGACATCCCATACGCCAAGGTCATGGGGTTTTGGTCGGAATTGGGCGATGAGACTGCCGTCAGCAATAAGATTTTCAAAATGGGCAATGCCGTTTCCGAGGTTCAGCTTGACCTCCATCTCGATATTTTCCAACCCAAAAACGACACTTTGAAGAAACATCCTTTGGTTATGCTCGTTCACGGCGGCGCGTTTTATTTCGGCTCGAAAGACGACAAATCCATCACGCAATGGTGCCGACATTTGGCTTCGTTGGGTTACGTGGCCGCGTCCATCGACTATAGGATAGGCTTTTTGCCCACCATGAACAGCATCGGGCGGGCGGGTTATCGCGCCGTGCAGGATGCCCATGCCGCTATGCGATTTTTGGTGGAACATCAGGAAGAATACGGCATCGACACCTCCATGATTTTCGTGGGCGGTGCCAGCGCGGGAGCCATCACCACGCTCAACCTCGCTTTTATGACCAATGAGACCCGTCCCGAATACACCCGCAGCGGTTTTTTGCGCCCCGACCTCGGCAACATCGACGCCAGCGGCAATGCCATCAAGACCGATTTCCGCATCAGGGGCGTTGTCGATATGTGGGGTGCCATGCCCGACACCACCATGCTCCATGGCCGCAACATCCCCATCCTCGCCTTCCACGGCGACGCCGACGACATTGTTCCTTACGATTACGACTATCCTTTCGGCATCGCCGGGGTGGTGAAAACGCTGTTGGTCGAAAAGATGTATGGCTCCTCGTGCATCGTTGACCGCGCCGTCAAGTTGGGGCACAAGGCACAATTAGTCACATTTTCCGGCTTCAAGCACTCGCCCCATTTGGAGCCTGACACCAAAAAATTCAACGACAATTTCTTCATCATCCAAGACATGATGTCGGACTTTTTCTACGACATTGTCGTGCCCGAAAAGCCTGAAATCATAGTAGAGGATGCCTATTGTTCCGTGAGTCCCAAGCCTTTGGCCACACGATGGCAGGTGGAAGGCGGCATCATCCTTGCCACGGAAGACAACGCCGCAAAAGTGGCATGGATAAGAAATGCGCCCAAACGGAGCATCACCGCCTCGGCTGCCATGCCCTACGGCACGGGCTTCAAAGCAACAAAAACCATTGATTAACAGACATATTCGATATGGAAAAGAAAGAACTGCGCGCCAACATCAAAGCCCTGAAAAAACAGCACACGAAAGAGCAACTGCTTGAGCAATCGGGGAAAATCTTGGCCAAACTTGAACAGCACCCCGACTTCATGAAGGCTGAAAAAGTGATGCTTTACAGTGCCCTGCCCGACGAAGTGCAAACCCAAGCTTTCCTCGAAAAATGGCACCTCAAGAAACAAATCATCCTGCCCACCGTGGTCGGCGACGACATCATCCCCGTGGAATACGCCAAAGAAACGACTTTCGCCGTGGGCGACTTCAACATTCTTGAGCCGCAAAACGAACCCTACACGGGCGATTTCGACCTCATCATCGTGCCCGGCGTGGCTTTCGACCGCAAAGGCAACCGACTCGGACGCGGCAAAGGCTACTACGACCGCTTCCTATGCCAGCACTTGGACGTGAAGCGCATCGGCATCTGTTTTGATTTCCAACTCGTCGACGAAGTGCCCGCCGAAACGTTCGACATCCGCATGAACGAGGTGATTTCCCTGTGATTTTGCGGATTTCTTTTCCAAATTGGGCAACATTTCAATAATTTGCTTATTTTTGAAGCCAATTTAATACCACATTCTATGAAAAAGCATTTTCTTTTACTCCTCGCCCTTACCTTGGGCCTCAACTATCTGATTGCCAACCCCATCGACACGGAAAAGGCAAAGCACATAGGACAGAAATTCGTTCTCGCGAATTTCGACAACGAAATGAAAAACTGCAACCTGCAATTGGTCTACACAGGCGTTTCAAGCCGCAATGAGGCTTGTTTCTACGTATTCAACGCCGACCAGCAGGGATTTGTCATCGTCTCCGCCGACGACCGTTTCCGCCCTATCGTGGGCTACTCCGACGAAGGACCTTTCGCCACTGAGAACCCCTCGCCCGAGCTGATGTTCTACCTTGACAGAATCATCGAGGCACGTACCAGCCGCAACGCCGTCCTCATCGACAACACCGCCGAGGAATGGCAAAGCGTGGCCGCGACGGGCAAACTGCTCTCGCGCAACGGCGGTCGCGGCGTCGACTACATCTGCACCACCAAATGGAACCAAGACTCGCCTTATAACCTTTATGCCCCCGAAGCCAGTAGTGGCCCGGGCGGACGCTGTTACGCAGGCTGCGTGGCCACGGCCATGAGTCAGGTGATGAAACGCTGGAACTACCCGCAGAAAGGCACGGGCAGCCACTCCTATTATTGCTACGGCTACGGAAGCCTATCGGCCAACTTTGGCCAGACCACCTACCAATGGGATTTGATGCCCGACCGCCTCGGTGGTGCCTCCCAAGAAGAAATCGAGGCCGTGGCTTTGTTCATGTACCATTGCGGCGTGGCCGTCGATATGAACTTCTCGCCCACCGGCAGTGGCGCCAATTCGTGGGATGTGCCCTATGCCATTCGCCAGTATTTCTCCTATTCCAACCAAGCCGACCTGCGCGACCGTGATTCCTATTCGCTCGTCAACTGGCAAAACCAACTCAAGGAATCGTTCGATTTGGGCTGGCCCGTCTATTATTCCGGTTTCAGCAACAGCGGCGGCCATGCCTTTGTTTGCGACGGTTACAACGACAGCGACCTTTTCCATTTCAACTGGGGCTGGGGCGGTAGCAGCGACGGTTGGTTCGTCATCGACGAAATCGACTATGCCGGTTGGGCACAGGCCGTTTTCAATTACGTCCCTTCCAATGTTTACGACTACATGCCGCTGCAACCCGAGAACTTCTCCGTTGAGCCAAGCAACGACTTCGATTATTCCGCCACGCTGACTTGGACCAACCCCACGCAAGACATCCATTTCAACACCCTCACAGCCATCGACCAGATTGTGGTCACACGCAACGGCGAAATCATTTACACCGAAGACAATGTGACTCCCGGTGCCAACATGACTTTCACCGATTATTATATGCCAACTATGGTAAACTATGGCGTTTATGCCGTTTGCCACAATGCCATTGGTGTGGTCAATGTGGAAAAGAACGTGCTTCTTGGCCCTACTTGCAACTGGACTATTGAAATGACCTCTTCGAATGCCCAAGGCTGGAATGAAGGTTATCTTTCGTTCATCAATTCGGCGGGCATTGAGATTGCCCAAGTCGCGCTTGAAACAGCCGAAGCGACCCATACCTTCACCTTGCCCTTCGGTCGTGTTGACATTCGCTGGAAAGCCCCAACTACGGTGGTCGAAAACATGAGTTTCAACATCAAGGATTCAACGGGCAAGAATCAAGTGAGTTTCGCAGGTTCCTCAAACGACCTCGGCAACGGTTTGTTCTTCATTGCCAACAACACTTGCAACAATTTGGAAGAGAACATGGCAGGCCCTCAAAACCTGAGTGCCACCCTTTCGGGCGACGACATCCAGCTTTCGTGGGAACCCATTGACGCGCAAGCCATCCATTACCAAGTGTATCGCGACAATACGCTGTATGCCATCGTCAACGGCACCAACTTCAGCGACACCCAAGCCACCGATGTTTTCCACAGTTATTTCATCACTGCCATCACGGAAAACGGCGAGACTTGGCCTTCCAACGTTTGCAACCTGCAACCCGAAACCTCCTGCGAAGCGCCTTCCAACCTCCGTTACGAGATGACCACACCCACCAAGGTAAAGGTTATGTGGGATGCGCCCCAAGACGAAAACCTGACGGGTTATATGCTCTATCGCCGTACCAAAGGCGAAGCCTTCAAACGCATCAAGTTGCTCACCAACACCTATTACACCGACAACATCAACAGCCTAAGCAACAGTCGTTTTGAATATGCCGTTTGCGCCTATTACCAAGCCAACGACTGCCTTTCGGGATACGGCTCCGCACAAGATTCCGAGCTGAATTTCGTAGAGGTCAACAAGTCCATCATTCCCCAGCACCTTGATTTTCTGTTCCACGAAGGCAATCTTATCTTACATTGGCAAGAAGCCACCATGGCCGATTCCTACAATGTTTACCGCGACGGAGAACTGATTGCGCAAGGCCTCACCTACCCCTCCTTCATTGATGAGGACATCGTTCCGCAGCAACCCTATCGCTACACCGTGACAGGCCGCACCTCCACTCTTGAGTCAAGTCCCTCCAACGAGGTTTATGTCGATTGGACGACAGCGACAAGCGAAAACATTGAAAACCAAGATATTGTCCTCTATCCCAACCCGACTGAGGATAAAGTGTTCGTGGAGGCTAACGGACTGCGCCAAATCAGGGTCTTCAATATGATGGGTCAGGAAATCCAGAATCAGGCTGTGAATGATGGCCGTGTCACCATCGACCTCTCGGCACAACCTCAAGGCTGCTATTTCATCGAGGCCATTACCGACCAAGGTTGTAAGACAACAAAGATATTGAAAATCAAATAAATGGATATTATGAACAGATTCATGAAATGGGCAGCCGTCGTGCTGCTATTCGGCACGGGCACCACGCTTGTCGCCCAAGAAGCCGAAGAAAAAGACCCGATTTATCAAATCACTGAAACCGTTAACGTGAAGCACACGCCCGTCGACAACCAAGGCAGTTCCGGCACTTGCTGGTGCTTTGCCGGCGTGGGACTTGTCGAGGCTGAAATCCAGCGCATCTATGGCAAGGAATTCAACCTTTCGGAGATGTTTGTCGTCCGCAATGCTTGGACAGAGAAAGTGGCGAAATTCATCCGTATGCACGGCAACAACACCCTCAGCCAAGGTGGTGAGGTGTGCGATGTGCTTTATATGATTGACAAATACGGCATGATGCCCGAAGCCGACTACAGCGGCAAGGTCATCGGCGAGGATCGCCATTTGCATGGCGAGATGAACGAAGTCGTTTCTTCGGTAGCCCGCGCCATCATCAAGAACAATAACAAGAAAATCTCCCCCGCTGGCCCCAAGGCCGTGCAAGGCGTTTTGGATGCCTACCTTGGCGAAGTGCCGGAAGAGTTTACGGTGGATGGCAAGAAATACACGCCCAAGTCGTTTGCCGAAGCCTATCGCATCGACCCCGCCAACTACATTGAAATCTGCTCTTTCACGACTGAGGAATACAACAAGCCCTGCATGGTGGAAATCCCCGACAACTGGACTTGGACACCTGCCTACAACCTGCCTTTAGACAAACTGATGGAAGCCGTTGATTATGCCCTTGAGCATGGCTACACACTTGGCTGGGCACAAGATGTCAGCAACCCAGGCTTCTCGCGCAAGGAAGGCGTTGGCATTGTTCCCGAAGACCCGAAGGACGAGAATCTTTGGAAAGAAATCATTGCCGAGAAGAAAGTCACTGATGAAATCCACCAGCAAGCCTACGACAACTGGGATGCCGGCGACGACCACAGTATGCTTGTGGTGGGTATCGCCAAAGACCAGAACGGCAACAAATACTACAAGATCAAGAACTCTTGGGGTGATGCTGGCCCGTATAAAGGCTATTGGTACTGCTCAGAGCAATACCTGCGCCAATACACCATCTTCTTCACGCTCCACAAGGACGGCCTTTCGAGAGCCATGAGAAAAGATTTGGGCCTTTGATAAACAAAAATCCCTATCTTTGCGAAAATTTTGAATCTTAAATTTCAAATCTTTAAATTATAACATTATGAAATTCAAACATTTATTGACCGCAACCGCATTGATGATTAGCGTCTGCGCCGTTGCACAACCTCCGATGCCGAAACCCGAAGAAAAGGAAGGCGAAGGCTTCAAGTTCACCACCATTAAGGAACTCCCTGTTACTTCAGTCAAAGACCAGAATCAGGCCGGAACCTGCTGGTGCTACAGTTCGTTGGCTTTCTTTGAGGCCGAGTTGCTCCGTATGGGCAAGCCCGAGTACGATTTTTCGGAAATGTACATTGTTTACAAGACCTATCTTGACCGCGCTGAGGCCGCTGTCCGTACCCATGGCGATGTGTCCTTCTCGCAAGGCGGCTCCTTCGGTGACGTGCTTTACGCCATCAAGCATTACGGCCTCGTTCCCGATGAGTTGATGCCTGCTGGTGCCATGCACGGCGATTCACTCTCCAACTTCACTGAACTTTCCGCTGTCACCGACCCGTATGTTGCCGGTGTCGTCAAGAGCCGCAAGATTCAGATGGACAAGGACGGCAACCCGCTGTGGAAGAAGGGCTTGGCTGGCATTTATGATGCCTACCTTGGTGTTCCCCCGACCGAATTCACCTACAACGGCAAGAAGTACACGCCCATGAGTTTCGCCGAATCGACGGGCCTCAACATGAACGACTACATCAACCTGACTTCGTTCACACACCATCCTTTCTACGAGCCTTTCGTCATCGAAGTGCAGGACAACTGGCGCTGGGGTCAGGCTTGGAACCTCCCCATCGACGAGTTCATGCAGGTGATGGACAACGCCATCGATAAGGGTTATCCCATCGCTTGGGGTTCTGACGTCAGCGAGCAAGGTTGGCTCCGTGGCCCGATGGCTGGTGTGGCTGTCCTCCCCGACCTCGAAGCCAAAGGCCGCGACCTCCAAGGCAGCGACATGGCCCACTGGTTGGGCATGAGTGCCGCCGACCGCAAGAAGGAAGCCATGAACCAACCCACGCCTCAAAAATGGGTCACGCAGAAGGAACGCCAAATCGCTTACGACAACTACGAGACCGGCGACGACCACGGCATGTTGATTTACGGCACTGCCAAAGACCAAATCGGCAACGAATACTTCATTGTGAAGAACAGTTGGGGCGATGCTGGCCAGTACAAAGGCGTTTGGTACGTCAGCAAGGCTTTCGTCCGCTACAAGACCCTGAACATCGTGGTTCACAAGGATGCCCTGCCGAAAGACATTGCCAAGAAGCTCGGCATTAAGTAAATCATCTGTTCTTAAGAAACGAAAAAAGGGAGAGTTGCTAAACTTTCCCTTTTTTCGTGGTTTAGGTCCCTGAGCCTGTCGAAGGGCCGAGTTGAATATGGACCGGCGTTTCGACAAGCTCAACGACCTTGCTTAACGCTTAATCTGTTCGAAACCCTTGCCGTATGCACCCATGACGGTGTTCATCGTCATAAAAGCCTTGGGGTCTTCGTCTTTCACAATCCTTAGTATTTGCTGCGATTCTCGTTTGTGTGCCACCACCATCAGGATAGGGCCTTCTTTCTTGGTGTACCAGCCCGTTCCATTAATCACCGTCACGCCGCGTTGCATTTCG
>Ga0265298_10005912_pt1 | contig 15235 bp, 8 predicted proteins | sample AusTroGonzalo_MG_3_FD_193486 | JGI IMG/M metagenome (GOLD analysis project Ga0265298, IMG submission 193486) | Bovine rumen microbial communities from tropical cattle in Woodstock, Queensland, Australia - Gonzalo_01 | ecosystem: Host-associated > Mammals > Digestive system > Stomach > Rumen ... | reverse complement strand
GTGACGTGCGGATACTGTTTACACCCATGGCCTTCAGCTTGGTCAACTTCCTATGCAACGCATCCTCGTTCAGTGCTGCACCCAGACAACCTAAGTCATGATGCTCGCAGACACCGTTTAGCTTGAAGTTCTTGCCATTGAGCCAGAATCCCGTCTTGGCATCGAACTTAAAGTCACGGAAGCCAGTGGTGGTCTCCACTTCGTCCACCACCTTACCACCGACTATCAATTGCGTGCGTACCTTATAAATATACGGGTCCTCACACGACCACTTTTTGAGGTGAGAGGTGAGAGATGAGAGATGAGAGATGGGGCCTGTAGAGCGAGCCACGACTTTTCCGTTAGCATCAATCAGCATATTCTTGACCTTGACTTTTTGTTTGGTAGGATTCTCGTAGTCCACCTCCACCTTGCCATCATGCACATACACACCCCAATGCTTCACATGTATGGGATGCGTCTTCGTGAGCCACACATGGCGATAGATGCCACAGCCACTATACCAACGGGAATTTGGTTGGTCGCTATTATCCACCCGTACCGCCACCACATTCTCGCCATCTTTCAGATACGACGTAATATCATATTCGAACGAGCTGTAGCCGTAGGGACGATTGCCCACCTTCTGACCATTCACATACACCGTGGGATTCATATATACGCCATCGAATTCCAGGAAGAACTGAGAACTGAGTTCTCCGTTCTCAATAAAAAAATGCTTGCGATACCAAGCAGTTCCACCTGGCAGTGCTCCTCCCGTTGCTCCACTGGGATTACCTGCATAGAAGTCACCCTCTCTGGCCCAGTCGTGTGGCAAGTCAAGACGGCGCCAAAACGCATCGTTGTAAGTCACTTCCGACATCTGCACGGAGTCGGCCAATATAAAAAGCCAGTCAGCGTCGAAATGCTGACGCTGACGGGCTTGTATCGTGGTCAGTCCCAAAAGGACGCTGACGAGACAAATCAATCTGTTCATAGTTGTACGCTAACAGGTTTTCCGTTATAGTCGACTGTCTGACCCTCTGGATTGTCGAAGTTCAGAGGTTTGGGGGCATCCTTCGTGATGAGCACCACATTGAATCGGCGATTCTTCAGCATGCCGTTGAACTGGCCATTACGTTTGCCAAAGGTTATGGTTCGTGAGGCATCATCGTAAGTGATGTCGATGGTGGCGTACTTGCCCTTCTCGTAGTTGTAGTTGGTGCCTTCGTCCTCATAGAGTTGGAACGTGCCGTCCTTGCCTGCATAGACGTAGAGGTTGATGAGGTCGGCAGGTTTCTCATCACAATACTGGATTTCAGGACCGAAAGGAATGATGGAGCCCTCGCGGACAAAAACAGGAATACGTTCGTAGGGCGCATCGACTATCAGGCGGTGTCCTCCTTCGATAAATTCACCCGTATAGAAGTCGTACCAGCCACACTGCTTGGGGAAATAGACGCTACGACTGCGAGCCTTATAATAACCTACCGGACAAGCCATCAGGGCTGGACCGAACATCCACTGGTCCTTGATATCATATATCTCACGATCGCCATTGAAGTCCATCACCAGACCACGCATCATAGTGTAGTCCTTCAGATGTACCCAGCCTGCCATCGAATAGAGGTAAGGCATCAGACGATAGCGCAGCTTGTCGTAATAGACAAACGACTGGTAGGCGGGATGATTCTCGGGGGCTATATTCCAGATCTCACGCAACGGCCACTGGCCATGGACGCGGAACAGCGGGATAAAGGTACCGAACTGACTCCAACGGGCCTGCAATTCGCGCCACTCCTTCAGGTCTTCGTTTTCCACCTTCGTGCGGTCATAAATCTGCTGGGCCTGCATATAACGGTTCTCAACACAGAAGCCACCCTGATCCATACCCCAGAAAGGCAGACCAGACATTGAGTAGTTCAAACCGGCTGTCATCTGAGCACGCATATCCTCCCAACGGGTACCGATATCACCGCTCCATGTCGCTGTAGAGTAGCGCTGTTCGCCAGCAAAACCGCTACGGGTCAACAGGAACACGCGCTGGTTTGGACGAACTGAACGCTGACCATTATAGATGGCATCGGCATTCACGATAGAATATGCGTTGAAGTATTCCGTCGTCGTACCTAAAGCGGTAGGACCACTAAGGGCCTTGCGATACCACATGGGGGTACAGTCGCGAACGTTGGGTTCTGAGGCATCCATCCACCAGGCATCAATACCATATTTATATTTAGTAAACAGGTTCTCGTCCATCTGGCGCCAGAACATCTTACGGGCTCCGGCATCGTAGGCATCGTAGAACGAACCGACATAGCCAGGACCTACCCAGTCGTGGATATCGTCCTTGACAGCCTGATGATACATCCAGCTGTTCTTGTCGAGTTCCTTGTAGTTATCGGTATTACAGTAGAACTTAGGCCATACGCTGATCATGAAGCGGCCACCCATCTGATGAACACTGTCGAGCATGGCCTGAGGATTGGGGAAGCGTGAGGCCTCGAACTGATGTGAGCCCCATTGGTCCTCTACCCAGTAGTTCCAGTCCTGCACTATGTTATCGCAAGGAATCTGACGCTGGCGGAATTCACCCAGTGTCTGTTCTATCTCGGCACTGGTCTTATAGCGCTCGCGACTCTGCCAGAAGCCGAGTGCCCATTTGGGATAGACGGGAGCCTTACCTGTCAACGTGCGATAGCCAGAAATTACCTCATCGGCATTCTGTCCTGCAATGAAGTAGTAGTCCATATCCTTGGCCATCTCGCTCCAGATGGAGAGCTTGCGCTGGTCTCTGTAGGCTCTCGATGCACGCAGCCCACAATACGACACATCGCCATCGGGACGCCACTCGATACGCAGCTGCACGCGTTTTCCCTCGTGCATTACCTTGCGGAACTTATAGGTATTAGGGTTCCATGCCGTACGCCAACGCTCGGGCACCACCTCCTCACCGTCAATATATACCTTAATATATCCCGCGTAATAGAGGATGAAATGATACTGACGGGTATCAGGTGATTCGATGAAACCTTCATAGACCACCGTAGAGCCATTGAGACGGAAGCCCTTCGGCAGATTCTTGATGCCACCAGGTTCTGTACGATTGCCCAACTCCGAAGCAGCAGGACAGTCGAACTCAAAATACAGGGAGTCCTCATCACGGACCAAACGCTTACCGTTTCGGTCTGTATAGGTTCCTGTCAGATGACCCTCCCTACCCTGTTTATCGAAAATCCTAAAAGCACGTCCTAACTGCAGATAGTCGTCAGGATTACCAAAACGGCAATAGCTGTAGGAGTCCCACAGCAGACCATAATTCTTATTGGAGAGGACAAAAGGAACGCTGACCTTCGTATTATACTGGAACAGGTCTTCGTTCAAGCCCTTCATATTCAACTCCTCCGACTGGTGCTGACCCAAACCATAGAAAGCCTCCTCACTGGGACTGTCGAACAACAGACGCCATGTCAGACCGTTGCGCTGTTCCTCAGGCACCTTGGCCACATCGACACCAATCTCACGATCGGGCACACGGAAAGGTTTGAATGTCTTGCCGTTCTCAGCCTCTTTCAAGAGTTGTTTGCCATTGGCATCGAAAAAGGTAATACGTCCTGTAGCTTTCTCGACACGAGCCTCAACACCTTGGGCCTTCACCGACACCACGTCACCGTCTGTCACGGTAAACTTTGGATTCGCAGTCTGCTTGACCACTATCAGGCTTTGCTTCTCTGGCAACTGGGCCTCGGAAGTAGCCTGGACGCGGATAATATGATCGTTGACTACCTGCAGGCGCACCACACGCGGGCAACCTGCCTTGACACCCTTCACAGGAATGGTTACATACTGACCATTAATGGTATAGTCAGCTGCCATCAATGCCAATGCTGTCATAGATCCCAGCACTGTCATCAATACTCTTTGCATTTTCATCGTTATATTATTTATTTTTTAAATTCTCACTTCTTCAACCTCAGCAATCTCAATCTCAGGCTGGGCAGGCAACGTGATAAAGAAGATGGTACCACCACCGGGATTATCATCGATACGGATGGTTCCGTTATGGGCATCAATAATCTCCTTCACATAGTCAAGACCAATGCCCTCGCCATTCACCATCGGGTCGAAGGCATGTTCTTTATACTCGTCCTTGATACCAATGCCATTGTCGGCAACCTGTATCTGTGCCAAATCGCCCTGCGTACGAGCCACACCGACACTGATAAGCGGATCGTATGGGGTAAAGTTAATAGAGTTACGGAACAATATCTCTAAGACTTCCTTCAGCTTCGTCTCATCGAAATCTGCCGTCAGCTGGTCGACTGTAGAGATGAAGCTGACCTTGACCTTCTTGTCAGGATCGGGCGATTCATAATGGTCGCAGATGGTACGTATGAAGACGACGAGGTCTTCGGTTGTCATATTCAGTTTGACTACTTCTTTTTTCACCCCAGCCGACTGAGGCCTGTTAGCTTGGTCAGCAGCCATCTTCAGACGCATCTCGTTCATCCACTGCTGTTTCTCGAGTTCACGACGCATCGTCTCGACCTTCATGCGGTTCTCCTGATGTTTCATAAACCACTTACGCCACAGGAAGGCAGCACCTGCAATGATCAGCATGTATAACAAGATCATCCAGCGTGTACGCCACAACGATGGACGGATAGTGATTTCAAGTGTCGACTCTTCTTCGCCAAACGTACCGTCGTCATTCAGCATCCTGACACGGAGCGTGTAGTCGCCTGCACGAAGCGAGTTATAGGTAATATTGGGGTTCTGTTCCGATGTCCTCACCCAGTTGTCATTGAAACCTTCCAGCTTATAGACAAAACGCTTGCCGTTATTCACGATACCGGCATCACTGGCCAACTGGATGGTAAACTGGTCGTTGAAGCGTAACGTCAGCTCTCGGCAGACATCAAGCGCCTCGTCCAAGATGACACGACCGTCCACCTTCTGACCCACAGCAACATCAGCATCGAAAATCTGCAAGCCACTGAAGATGGGACGCTCCTTCTGCTTCACATCAGAGAGTGCCTTGGGATTGATGACATCCAATCCGCTCTGTCCGCCAATCAACAGCAGGCTATCATGCGTCAGACAGGTGGAGCGCTGGTTGTAGGCACCCTGCATCAGTCCATCACGGTTATTATAGCTGCTGACACTGAAGTTCCACTTGCCATCGTCCTGTAATACGGGGATGACCTTCGACACACCATGATCGGTAACCACCCAGATGGAATGGTTCGTGTCTTCGGTGATGGAGCAGACATTCGAGCCAAAGAGTCCGCTCTGCATATCGAGCAGATGCACCGACTTGCGTTTCTGGTCGTAAACCAGCACACCAGAGGAAGAGCCATGCCATATCAGTCCACGCGAATCTTCTATCACACAAACCGTATTACCCGGTTGCACAGGTACATTGGGCGATTCCGGTATCACCCTGCTGACCAATTGTCCCGTACGGGGATTTACAAAGCAATAGTAATAGCTGGCACCCACCATGAGCCATCCCTTCTTAATCCAGGATGCTGACGTCATATAATTATCAGACAGCTGGGTATTCTTGTTGTCCCACGTACGGAATTTCCCTGTCCGCAGGTCAAGTCTCTGGATACCAGCACCCAGCGTACCAATCCAGATACGATGCCAACGGTCCTCCGTAATGCTCCACACATTATCGGTTGCCAAGCCATCGGACGCTCCTGTATGACGGTAATTGATGATGGTAGCGTCGCCATTGGCATTATGGGGAATACAACGTGTCAGGCCACTGTTATAGCCGCCAAACCAGACGCTTCCGTCACTGGCCTTGTAGGAACCCACCATGATATTGCCGAACATGGGACTGTTGGCTGCCGTATAGTGAGCCACCTGTTCACCAATCCTCGGATTATAGACAACGATACCGCGGTCGTTGGTGCCTAACCAATAGTTGCCAAAATTATCTTCACTGACGGCATTGATGTCACCCAGTTCCAGGTTCTTCATGCTGCGGGAACCTTCCTTATACATGTTGACACCATTCTTATAAGAGCCAATCCATATCAGACCATTTTTGTCCAGAAAGATATTACGCAGCGTGTTATCACTGATGGACGACTCGTCGAGCTTGTTGTTCTGGAACTGGCGCATCGTATGATGTCGCAAGTCAAACACCACCAGACCCTCGTGGTCGGTAGCACACCAGATACGTCCCCGATCGTCAATCTTCAGGTCCCATATCATCAGGGGATTCGGTATATCAACAATCTGGTATTGTCGCAGCAGTTCGCCCAGAGTCTTCCAGGCTTTCTCCTTGTACAGTCTGACAAAGGAATACTTTTCGTTGACCACCCAGATGTTGTGGAACTTGTCAATGCTCAAGCGGTAGTCCATGTTTTCAGGTGCTCCGTGCTCGCGCATCCAGTTGTCTTCCCACACCTTCACACCTTTCTCACCATTCAGGCATAACAGACGACCGTCGTTGGTAACAAAGACCACTTCATCACCGTCGTCTGCCATCATCAGGAAGCTGTAATTGGGATTAATCTCATTGGCACCATAACCTAACTTAAAGGCCTTTTTCTTCTTGGTATTGGGGTTATAGCAATAGAAGCCCTTGTTGTAGAACTTCACCCAATAGTTCTTCTTAGAGTCGATAAAGAGACGCTCCACACCGTCGTTGAAACCGAAATACTGCTCCAACTCGCGTGAGGCACTACGCTCAAAGCGTTCCGTGACAGGGTCATAGATACTGTAGTTCATGCTCTGTGCCAACCACAACTTACCATCCCATGCTTCCATGATAAGTGCCACATAGTTGTCGCGCATGGTCGTGGTATCACGCATGTTCGAGTAAAAGGTCTTCATGCGGTAGCCGTCGTAGCGGTTTAAGCCGTACGACGTACCCAACCAGATGAAGCCACGGGAGTCGCGGAATATGCAGTTCACCTGAGAGTTCGACAGTCCTTCACGCGTGTCCAGTCGTTTGAACTTCATGTCAGGTATGATACTACGCTCGGTAGTACCCTTATTGGAAATACTGTCAGCCCACAACGTGGCCGGCAACAGCATCAGAACTGCTAATAGGTATAATGTCTTTCTAATGACCATATCACTTCTTGCTTGAAGTATCTCTTATCACAAGTTGCTGGGGAACAATCTCCTTATACACCTTGCTGTCGCCATTGATATTGCGCAACAACAACTGACAGGCTTTGACACCCATCTGATGCGACTGGTCCTGAATGGCAGACATGCGAGGCGTCACATATTCTGCATGCACATCATCCGTAAAGCCCATCAGGGCCACATCTTCAGGAATACGCAAGCCACACTCCTTGATGGCTGTAAACGCCGCAAAGGTAATGATATCGTTGAATGCCAGAATAGCATCAGGGCGATGGTCGCTCTTCAAAAGATTCGTTGTACTTTCGAGGGCCAGCTGATAGTCAATCTTATCGCAGAGCACCAATTCACGTTCGATAGGAATATGATTCTCGCGTAATGCCTCCAAATAGCCATGCTTGCGACGACGCACCATATCAAGATGGTTGGGGCCTCCAATAAAGGCTATACGCCGACTACCTGTATCTATCAGATGCTGAGTGGCTTGCTGGGCAGCCTCATCCCCATTAGCTGTCACGCTGGAAAAACGGTCTGTCAGACAAGTACGTCCGAAGAACACCAAAGGGATGCCCATCTCCGCTATCTCCTCGAAATGATGATAATCGGTAGTACTTTGTGCCAGACAGGCTATAATGCCTTCCACATGCATCGAGATAAAGTTGTCGATAGCATGCTCTTCGTCTTCATAACGCTCATGGCTGTTAGCACTGAGCACACTGTAGCCAGCACGGCGGGCCTCGTCCTCAATACCATCAAGCACTGCAGCATAGTAGTGCGTTACCAAATTAGGCACCACCACGCCAATGACCTTGGGGGCTTCACGGCGCAGACTCTGAGCAAACGGATTGGGGCGATAGTTGAGTTTCTTAGCCAGATCCTTCACACGTTGTTGCATTTCCTTGCCGATCTCTGGCGAGTTGCGTAGAGCGCGACTCACAGTAGCAATGCTCACCCCTAATTCACGGGCAAGGTCCTTCAACGAAGTTCTATGTTGTTTCTTGTTAGTCATAATTATTAGTTCTTTAACCTTAAGGTAAAAGTGTGCCGATGCAATATCGGCTACAAAGTTACGAATTTACTTTGAAAATCGCAAACGTTTACGTGCGTTTTTTACTGTTTTTTACTCTAAAATACCGAAAAAGTACGTAACTTTGCACCAGAAAACAAAAAGTATAGGTCATACTTTTGACCTTCAGGTAAAAGAATGAGTAATGAATAGTTGATAATAAGTTAGTTAGAAAACAAGATTAAGGCTGTCGGGAGACAGCCTTTTTCTATGCTTCACTTTTGAAGTTACAGCCGTTTTAGCCAAATGGCGAAGATAATGTTTAAAGCTGTGAGCAGAAAAAAAGAGCCATCAAGCCGGAGTTTCCAATTTTTTTATTACTTTTGCAACGTCATTGTAATTATTCATGAGTATGAAGAGACCTCATTGGCTTGAGAAAGAAAAGCTCTATAGCATTATATTCGAGTCGGACACTCCGATGGGACGGATGTTTGACATCGCCCTGATTGTAGCTATCTCGCTGAGTATCATCATCTCGTTCATCGAGACGATTCCCTCGTTAGCACATACCTTTAAGCTGGTACTGGAGATTCTGGAATTTCTGCTGACCTTCTTCTTTACGGTGGAGTACATAGCACGTGTTTACTGTTCACCACGTAAGCGCGACTACGTGCTGAGCTTCTTTGGTATCATTGACTTGCTGGCAATATTGCCGCCTTACCTGTCGTACTTCCTGCCCAATGCACGATACTGGATGCTGTTGCGTTCGTTCCGATTCATCCGTATCTTCCGCATTTTCAGGTTGTTCAGCTTCATCAACGAGGGGTACATACTGATGCGCTCGCTGCAGAAGAGTCTGACCAAGATAGCCGTGTATTTCCTGTTCTTGCTGATTCTGGTCACCTGTCTGGGCACGCTGATGTTTATGGTTGAGACGGGTCAGCCCAATACGCAATTCACGGATTTGGCAACTTCGGTCTATTGGGCCATTGTCACGATGACCACCGTAGGCTATGGTGACATCACGCCTGTCACCCCCATCGGACGTTTGCTGTCGGCATTCGTCATGCTGCTGGGTTATACCATCATTGCCGTACCAACGGGTATTGTGACGGCCACCATCATTGACGAGACGAAAGAAAAGCCGAAGGACGGGCATTGTCCGCGTTGCGACGCGATGGTGCGCGACGAAGACCGGTATTGCGCACATTGTGGAGAGAAGTTATAGAAGTAGAAGGAGATAGAAGAAGATAGAAGAAGATAGAAGGAGATAAAAGTAATTTGAAATAATATGAAAAGAACATTATTCATGACAATGGCAATGATAGCCACATCTGCTGCTATGGCGCAGCAAATCCAGTATCCGAAGGCCGCCAAGGACGGCACAGTTGACGACTATTTCGGCTCGAAGGTGGCCGACCCATATCGCTGGTTGGAGAATGACACCTCGGCACAGACGGCTGCCTGGGTGGAAGCAGAGAATAAGGTGACGAATGCTTATTTGAAGAAGATTCCCTTCCGCGGCAAGTTGCTGAAACGACTGACCGAATTGTCCAACTACGAGAAGATTGGTGCCCCGCGCAAGCGTCACGGCAAGTGGTATTTCTACAAGAACAACGGCCTGCAGAACCAGTACGTCTTGTACCAGATGGACGAACTGGGCAGTGAGCCCCGCGTCTTCCTCGACCCCAACACACTGAGCGCCGATGGTACGGTGGCCCTGAAGGGTGTCTACTTCTCGCATAACGGCAAGTGGGCTGCTTACGCCATCTCGCGCTCTGGCTCTGACTGGCAGGAGTTCTACGTCATCGACCTGAAGACGGGCCAATTAACCAGCGACCACATCGAATGGGCCAAGTTCAGCGGGGCGGCATGGTTGGGCGACGGCTTCTACTACAGCTCGTACGACCGTCCGACACAGGGTAAGGAGTTCTCGAACGTCAACGAGGGCATGAAGATATACTATCACAAGATGGGCACACCGCAGTCGCAGGATGTGCTGTTCTACCAGAATCCCACACAGCCCAAACGTTTCTATGAGGTGAGCGTCAACGAGGAAGAGACGCTGATGTATATGTATGAGGCTGGTGCCGGTGCGGGTAACAATCTGTTTGTACGTGACTTACGTCATAAGGACTCGCAGTTCATACAGCTCACCGACAATATGGACTACCAGTATTCGCCTATCTATAACGAAGGCGGCAAAATCTATATCTATACCAACTACGGTGCACCCAAGGGACGCATCATGACGGCTGACATCCGCAAGCCAGGCGTTCAGGACTGGCAGGAACTCATTGCTGAGCAGAAGAACATGTTGGGTGGTGTCAATGTCATCAACCGCCTGCTGATACTGACATATAATCAGGATGCCAGCGACCATGCCTTCGTCTATGGCTTGGACGGCAAACTGCGCCACGAGGTGAAGCTGCCTATGGTGGGTAGCGTAGGCTTTACGGGCGACGAGAAACAGCCCGAGTGTTTCTACACCTTTACATCGTTCACCATGCCTGGCACCATCTATCGCTACGATATGGCCAAGAACGAGAGCAGCCTCTACGCGCAGCCGAGCGTCAAATTCAAGTTGCAGGACTACGAGAGCCAGCAGATTTTCTTTAACAGTAAGGACGGTACGCGCGTACCTATGTTTATTACATACAAGAAAGGGCTGAAGCGCAACGGAAAGAATCCCGTATACCTCTACGGCTACGGTGGCTTCAACATCGCATTAGGTCCTGGTTTCTCAGCTACACGCATTCCTTTCCTGGAGCAGGGCGGCATCTATGCGCAGGTAAACCTGCGTGGTGGTAGCGAGTATGGCGAGGATTGGCACTTGGCAGGTACGAAAATGCAGAAGCAGAACGTGTTCGACGACTTCATTTCGGCAGCCGAGTATCTCATTAAAGAGGGCTACACATCCAAGGAAAAACTAGCCATCGTGGGCGGTTCCAATGGCGGTCTGCTGGTAGGTGCCTGTATGACGCAGCGTCCCGACCTATTCCGTGTTGCCATTCCCCAGGTGGGTGTCATGGACATGCTGCGCTACCATAAGTTCACCATCGGCTGGAACTGGGCCAGCGACTACGGCACCAGCGAAGACTCGAAAGAGATGTTCGAATACTTGAAAGGCTATTCCCCCTTGCACAATCTGAAGAAGGGTGTCTCCTACCCTGCTACACTCGTTACCACTGCCGACCACGACGACCGTGTGGTACCAGCCCACTCGTTTAAGTTTGCGGCTACCCTGCAGGAGTGTCACGAGGGTCAGAATCCTGTGCTCATCCGCATCGACACCAAGGCCGGACACGGTGGTGGCAAGCCCCTGGCTAAGGTCCTTGAGGAACAGGCTGACATCTACAGCTTTATCCTCTATAATATGGGGCTCAAGTTCAAGTAATCAGGCACTATAAGTTGAGTGCCAGTAATATCAAACATAAGTGCCGGTAAACTTTGAGGTTTACCGGCACTTAACTATTACTTCTCTTTCTTGGACTCAGGATTTTCCTTTTTGACTTCCGTGGCTTTATAACCAAACTTGCCAAAGCTTTGGATAATCTTCTGGGCATTGGTCTTCTCGCCATCGTAAGTGATGGTGACCATCTGCTTGGGAATGTCGCACTCAATCTGCTTAACACCCTTCTCGAAACGAAGGTTGCCCTTGATTTTATTCTCACAGCTTTCACAGTGCATCTGGGGAACTGTTGTGACAACTAATGTCTTGATGTCCTTGGCCATACCGACCACAGCGGTCAGCATCATGGCGCTTAATACTAATACTTTTTTCATAATCTTCCTATGTTAATTCTTATTCCTGCATAAAACATGGCACCTTGAACGGGTCCCCATACCATCGTGGGGTCGAAGGTACTGCTGAAGGGGTCGGCAGCATTGATGATGGTCTGCTTCTGACGGAAACCTGTCAGGTTCTCGCCACCGATATAGATGGAGAAATGACGGAACCAGCGGGTAATCTGTGCCGACACTTGTTCGTAAGCCTGGAAACGATCATCCCAAAGTCCATTGACGGGCGTGGGCATGCGTCCACCACCATTCAACTGCAACGTAGCATCCACCTGCCAGAGTCCGAGAGGCGTCTTATAGCTGGCGGTGACGAGACCCTTGTAACGACTGGTCAACGGCTTCTCCATCAATTCGCCACCATAAGTACACTTCACGTCGTTCCAACGCCAGGCTGCCGTCAACTCCAAACCCTTTACGACTGGATAGGTGGCATCTATCTGAACGGTATTGGAATACGACTTACCATCAAGGTTGGTAATGCGAATCTCTGAGGGATTGCTATCGTAGTCGATGACAGCCTGCTGACTGAAATGCGTATGGTAGTACTCCGCATTCAACTTCAACGTCTTGCCGAACAAGGGGATATAGAACGAACTGCTGACGCCGTAGTTCCAAGCCTGTTCCTGCTCCAAGTCGTCAATAACCAAATGACGCCCGCTGGCCAGCAGATAGTTGTTCTCTGCCAGGGCATGCACGGTGCGATAGCCTTTACCTGCAGAAAGACGCAGGCTGACAATCTCGTTGGGGGTGAGTTTCAAATGGAAACGAGGCGTCACGAATGTGCCGTAACGACTGCTATGGTCAGCACGAATGCCAGCCATAGCCACCACCTTGTCGTTCAAGTTGTAGGTGTACTGGGCGTATGCACCCGGTGTGGTCTCCTTGTCATCCTTCGCCAGATAGTCGTAGTTCAGCGAGAGACCTACCGACAGGTTGTGCTGCTCCGTAAAGTTGTTCTCGAACAGCAGCTGGGCATAGGCGTTCTTCTGGTTCACACTATAGTGCTTCGTGCCGTAGTTGGCATCCAGCAAATGCATCGACACGTTACCCATCAAGGCGATGTTCGTGCCGTGCTCCGGATCCAAGATGAAGGCGTGCTTCATGTAGCCCTCATAACGGTCGGTCTCTATACCTATTTTATATAAATGATGGCTGTCGGGCGCTGTTTGATGCGTCTGTCCACCCTCGCGTTTCTCTTTTACCAGACTGATACCACCGTGGAACATGTAATGGGTACCCTTCCACTTCCAGCGGTTCTGCAGGTTCCATTGGCGCACATTGGGCTGATCCAGGAAGCCGTCGTCGTTCACGTCGTGGTGTCCGAAGTCATCCTGATAGTGGGCCAGCACCTCCGTACTCAGTTTGTCGTCCAAATGGATGTTGGCATCGGCATTGGCCTCCAAACGGCTCATGGTATTGCCATAGAGGTTTACCGTCAAACCCTCGTCATTATCGGGCTTCAGATATTCGATGTCAATCTGACCCGTGATACTCTCGTAGCCGTTGCGGACAGACGAAGCCCCCTTCGACACCTGGATGCTGTTCATCCAAGGGCCAGGCACATAGTCAAGGGCATAAGGTGCTGCCGCCCCACGGAAGTTGGGCAGGTTTTCGGTAAGCATCTGCACATAAGTACCGCTCAATCCTAACAGCTTAATCTGTTTGGCACCCGTAGCAGCATCGCTATAGTTCACGTCGACAGACGGATTGGTCGTAAAACTCTCACCCAGATTACAGCATGCTGCCTTGAACAGTTCATCGCGCGTAATCAGCTGCGCATTCGTCGGTCCTTTGACCCGACGGGTACCAGCACGGCGCGAGGTAATCGTGATGTTCTGCAGGTTCTGCGTCTTCATTGTGTCAGCCTGCAGCGCATCCATATCCTGTCCGAAAACAGACAGGGTCAGCATCATAACAATGCTTGTCAGTATAAATCTCATGAATGTCTTTGCTTTGATGTTAATATGATACCACAAACAATCAGGATACTGCCTCATGAGGGCAATGTCCTAAAACAAGAGGTCATATTAAAATCAAATGAGCAACACTTGTATGAAGTTCAGATAGTCGCGAGGCGGACTCTTCCACACCTTTGGTACAAACTGAACCTCAGCCCTGTTCTCTAAAGGCACCAGCCACTCTGCGACAAGGCTTGGCAGAACAGCTAATATGGGTTGAATGACGTGAAAGTCTTGGTTGAAAGTTGGAGCCACGTTCGTAGGCGACAGCTCGACATGTTCCACAGACATACACGGAGCGTTCATCTTACAACTCATGCCACTCATCATACCACTGTTGAACACAGTCACGACCTTTACCGTTCCCGTATGAGCACAGCGCATAATGTTCACACCACTTCCTACCAACAGTAATGTCAAAGAAAGCAGCAACGACAGGCTGATATGATAGAATCTCTTCATTTTCGACAGCAAAGGTACGCAGTTTTTCCAGACTACGTACCTTTCCCATCAAATCATTAAAAAAGTTTAACTATTATCGTTACTCCTTATCGAGCAGAATCTTCATCATCTCGACGGCTGAATAAGGCACGGGGGTGCCAGGGCCAAAGATGCAGGCCACACCAGCCTTGAAGAGGAAGTCGTAGTCCTGAGCAGGAATCACGCCACCAGCGGTGACCATAATATCCTCACGGCCCAACTTCTTCAGTTCCTCAATGAGCTGTGGTATCAGCGTCTTATGACCAGCAGCGAGCGACGAGGCACCCACAATATGGACGTCGTTCTCGACAGCTTCACGGGCAGCCTCAGCGGGCGTCTGGAACAAGGGTCCCATATCGACGTCGAAACCACAGTCGGCATAACCCGTAGCTACCACCTTTGCACCACGGTCGTGACCGTCCTGACCCATCTTGGCGATGAAGATACGTGGACGGCGACCCTCCTTCTCAGCAAACTCGTCGGTCATCTTCTTGGCCAACTCGAAGTTTGCATCATTCTTTGATTCTGAACTATACACGCCTGAAATTGTTCTGATTACTGCTTTATAACGACCTACGATCTCTTCGCAGGCATCTGAAATCTCACCTAACGTACAACGCAGCTGTGCAGCCTTGACAGCCAGATCGAGCAGGTTGTTCTCGCTCTTACGACCTTCCTTGAAGTCGCGAACGCACTCGGTGATGGCCTTGAGAGCGGCCTGACAAGCGGCCTCGTCACGAGCGGCACGAACCTCCTTGAGGCACTCTTCCTGCTGCTTGCGTACAGCAGTGTTGTCAACCTCGAGGATATCGATAGGATCTTCATGGTCCAGACGATACTTGTTGATACCGACAATCGTCTGAACACCAGAGTCGATACGAGCCTGTGTACGGGCAGAGGC
>Ga0265298_10005911_pt1 | contig 15237 bp, 17 predicted proteins | sample AusTroGonzalo_MG_3_FD_193486 | JGI IMG/M metagenome (GOLD analysis project Ga0265298, IMG submission 193486) | Bovine rumen microbial communities from tropical cattle in Woodstock, Queensland, Australia - Gonzalo_01 | ecosystem: Host-associated > Mammals > Digestive system > Stomach > Rumen ... | reverse complement strand
CAGTCCGGGGAGCTCAGCGAGCTTACGGACCGGGTCTGTGGTTGTACCGGGCACAGCACTCACCAGCGACACCTCCTGGCCGCATATTGCATTGACCAGGGTGGATTTGCCGCTGTTGGTGGCACCGAAGAACGCTATGTGAAGCCGCTCCATTCAGTTAAAATCTAAAGTCGTGCTCTCCGTGTTCAATGCGGTTAAGCCTGTCGCGTGTAATCTCACGCGTGCGCTCCAGAGGAATCTCAAGGAGGCCCTTCTCGATCAGGGCTTCTCCTGCGGCGCGCGTTTCCGGGGAAGCGTAGTCCACCAGGTATTCCTTCAAGGTCATAAGTGCATTGGGCGTGCAGCACAGGCCGATTTTCCCGCTCTTGCAAAGGCTCATGAAACGGTCCCCGGTGCGGCCCTCGCGGTAGCATGCTGTGCAGAATGAAGGGATGTGGTCCTTCTCCAGCAGCCAGCGGACAACATCGTCAAGGGAGCGCGTGTCGGAAACATCGAACTGGGAAGTCTCGTCGTGCCTTTCCACGGTGGTGTAGCCTCCGACGCTGGTGCGGGAGCCGCCGCTTATCTGGGAGATGCCGCAGTCCAGCAGCATGCCCCTCATCTTTGCCGATTCCCTGGTGGAAATGATCATCCCGGTATAAGGCACTGCAATGCGGAGTACCGCCACCAGCTTGTGGAAGATATTGTCCGGAAGGGCGTCCTTGAAGCTTTCCACGGAGATGTCATCGGCAGGGCAGATGCGCGGTACGCTGATGGTGTGGGGGCCAACGCCAAAGCGCGCCTCCAGATGTTCCGCGTGCATGAGCATGCCGACAAGCTCGTACTTGTAGCTGCTAAGGCCAAAGAGAACGCCTATTCCAACATCGTCACAGCCGCCTTCCTGCGCACGGTCCATAGCCTCCGTATGCCAGTCGTAATTGCTCTTGGGGCCGGTGGGGTGCAGCTTTTTGTAGTTCTCCTTGTTGTACGTCTCCTGGAAAAGGATATACGTGCCGATGCCTGCGGCCTTCAGTTTCCGGAAGCTCTCCACGTCAGTTGCGGCGATGTTCACGTTCACCCTGCGGATGGAGTTGCCGCCCTCGTTCACGCTGTAGATGGTCTTGATGGACTCAAGGATGTACTCCAGCGGGTTGTTCACCGGATCCTCGCCGGCCTCAATGGCCAAGCGCTTGTGGCCCATGCGGATAAGCGCGCGGACCTCATCGGCAATCTCCTGCTGGGAAAGCTTCTTGCGGGGGATGGTGCGGTTCTTATAATGGTAAGGGCAGTAAACGCAGCCGTTTACGCAGTAGTTGGAAAGGTACAGCGGGGCAAACAGCACTATGCGGTTGCCGTAGAATTTATGTTTTATCTCCTTTGCAAGGGCGAACAGACGCTCTTCCAGGGCAGGATCGTCGCATTCCATGAGGATTGCCGCCTCCCTGTGCGTGAGTCCTTTGCAGAGGGCTCCCTTTTCAAGTATTGCCTCAACGCGTGCCTTGTTGGAAGCCTCGCGGGAGGCCTCTTCAAGGGTAGAGAGGATTTCGTCATGATTTATGAAATCATCGGCGTGAATTGACGAAGGATTGTACATAGACCGTTAATAATTTCGTAGTTGTTCAGATTCATGCCCTCGAATACTTCCTTGACTTCGGCGGAAGAGATTTCAAAGGTATCGTCATCTGTTATATATCTTATTGTAAAGTTAATATCCTGGTACTGGCAAATGAAGTTTGCAAAGCAGTCCGGAAGGTCCCCTTTGGGCTGCATGTCAATATGCGACCGCTGGTAGGAAGCATAGATTTCCGTCCCCACTCCAACCTTTGACTTCAGGTAAAACTTGCCGTTGCAAAGCTCCGAGTGGAACTTCAGAAGCGCTATCCCCATGCCAATCTTGCGCTCCTTCCGGCAGGAGTAGAAGCGGTCGTTGATGGCCTCTATCATGTCTTCCGGCATGCCGCACCCGTTGTCCGTAATCTTGATGGAGAACAGGTCCTGCGCAGCGCTGTCCACTATCTCGATACCAATCTCAGTAGCACCGGCGCGGATGGAATTGTGGGTAATGTCAATGATATGAAGGTCCAGGCTTTTCATAGTATAACTTGTTCTCCCTTGCGCAGGGCGTCCTTGAAATTGTCAAAACTGAAGTACGGCATTTCCAGGACGCTGTGTATCTTGGCTATGTCTTCAACGTAGTGGGCGTCGCTGCTCTGGATGAAGTTGAAGTCGCTGAACCAGGGGTGCGTGTCCAGGAACTTGTAGCCGTCCCTTTTGCAGTAGTAGCTCAGCTCCATGGCGTGGAACTTGAGCCCGTCCGGGACGATTCCCAACTGAGAACTGAGGCTGAAGGAAGGCCTGTCGATATGGGCGGGGATAAAGATTCCCCCCATCTCGTAAACCTTCTGCTGCAGCTCCAGCATGGGCAGGTCCAGTGCGTTTATCAGAAGGTGCGGCACCTGGTCCAGGACGTTTTCCTCCTCGTCCACAACAAGCTGGTACCCGAACTTGTCCACATCGTTCTCAAAAAACACCACCCTGGAATCCAGGAAGGCCTGGAACTCCGTCAGCTTCTCCACCGTGGGCATGAAGGCCAGGCAGTGGACCTCCTCCTTGGTTGTGACCTCCGCGCCCATCAGGACGTGAAGCCCCACCTTCTCTCCCAGCCGCCGGGTAACGTCGGCATTGAGGGTTGAGTTATGGTCCGTCAGGCCGATAATGTCCATCCCCCGCTCCTTTGCCACAGCCACTATGGCAGAGGGGCTCATCTCGATGTCCCCGCAGGGGGAGAGCACCGAGTGGATGTGCATATCGGCATTGAACTTCATCTATTTGAGGAGCTCGTAAAGCTTGCCGCAAATCTGGAAGGTGGCGTCTCTGGTCACCAGGAGGCAGATGTCCTCCTCTTTTGCGTGCTCCAGCATGTCCGGATCCGGAGTGCCGTCGCGGACGATGATAACGGCGGGGATGTCCTTCAGGGAAGCGATAGCCGTTACGTTTTTGTGGGTCTGCATGGTAATCCATACCTGGCCGCTGCGGGCATTGCCCATGACGTCGCTCAAAAGGTCCGATGCGTATGCGCCGGTCACCTCTGCATCAAGATTAGCCTCGTTGAGGCACTTGAGGTCCAGTTTTTCAATGATTTCCTTTACGGTCATATTATTCGTCTTTGTTAATCTCTTTGGTTTTGACCTGGTCTCCCCAGATGCTGCGGATTGCATCTTCCGAGGCCTTTGAATGGCGGTTAATGAAGATACAGGTGTCCATCTTTGCATCGCCCCTGACGATGTCTTCCGCGAGGGCGGCGCAGGAAGGGGCCCCGCAGGCGGCACAGTTCACGCCGGGAAGGGCCTTCTCTATCTTCTTCATGCGTTCGGCCATCTTGAAGGCCTCCGCATAGTTGTCGTTCAGCTTATAAATGGAACGGGGCTTGATGGCGGGAATTTCCATCTCCCGGGAGATCCATTTGAAGAACTCCGGGTTGTCCATGTAGTGGCTCTGACTCTGGCTCCGGCCAAGGCGGTTGAACAGCCGGGCCCTGTACTCCAGGCGCTTGCGTGCCACAAAGCGGTTGTTGGTGGTGAGGACGCCGCCCACGCAGCCCTGGTCGCATATGCGCATTTCCACAAGGCCTTTTGCGTCGATGGCCTCGTCCTCCAGCTTCTCCAGGAAGCTCAAAACGTTCTGCAGGCCGTCTACGGCATACTGGTACCCCTTGAAGTGAACCGCCTCACCTCCGGCGATAGGCCACAGGACGTCGCTGGAACTGAGGTCGTGGTTGACGGGCTGCATCTCTTTGGCGTGGTCGTGGAGAAGAAGCTGCACCTTATTATAGAGGAAGTCCATGTTGATGACTCCGGAGATGCAGGTCTCCTTTCCGCTGACAGGGCTCCTGAAAGCCGCAATCTTGGCGGCGCAGGGGGTGACATAGAATACGCCGATGTCCTCCCTCTTTGCCCCCTCTTCCTCCATGAGCCGTTTGATGATCACGCGGGAGGCGAGCTCGAACGGAGCCCTTATCCTGATAACGTTGTCCACCAGGGACGGGAACTTAACCTGTATCAGGCGTATCACGGCAGGGCAGTAGGGCGATATGAAGGTGCTGATTTCCGGGTGCGCCTCCATGTAGTCGCTGTAGAGCTTTATCACGGATTCAATCTCGTGTTCCACCTCATAGACATGGGTGAATCCCAGTTTCTTGAGGCAGGCATAGATTTCCCTTGTGTGATACTTGGTGTCAAACTGGGCGATGAACGTGGCCGGCACAAGGCATACCCTGTAGGGATAATTGTCGATGAGGGCAAAGTCGTCCTGCTGGATGTGCAGCGCCTTGTGCGGACAGGCCTTTATGCACTCTCCGCAGTCCACGCACTTGTTGTCGCTTATGACAGCCTTGCCGTCGCGGATGCGGATTGCCCCGGTGGGACATATGCGCATGCAGGCGGTGCAACCCTGGCACAGGCTGCCGTCAACCTTGAGTGAATGCTTGAAATATGGTTCTTTTGCTGGCATGTTGTCAGGCAAGGTAAACTGTCATGGTAACGGTTGTTCCCACACCCACGGTGGTGTCTATCTTGAGCTCGTCCGTGTTCTTCTTGATGTTGGGAAGGCCCATGCCGGCGCCGTAGCCCATTTCCCGCACCTGGGGCGAGGCTGTTGACCAGCCCTCCTGCATTGCAAGGTCCAGGTTAGGGATGCCGGGCCCCTGGTCCGCCACCACCATCACTATCTTTCCGTCGTCTATGTCCACGTCAATCTTGCCGCCGTATGCGTGAGCAATGGCGTTGATTTCCGCTTCAAACAAAGCCACAACAGTGCGCTTGATGTTGGCAGGGTCCACGCCCAGCTGCTTCAGCGTGCGTTTTACGCTGCTGGAAGCCTGGCCGGCATCGGTAAAATTGCCGCGCTCTATCTCAAATGTGTAATGCATCAGTACAGGGGCTTGATTCCGGCGCCGTACAGGATGCCGCTGATTTTGAAAATGCTGTATTTGGACTTGATCAGGGTGATGTCCAGGTCCTGGGCAAGTTCAATCATGTCATCGTCCGGCTGTTTGTCGCGTCCAAGAAGGACAACGCGAAGGTCCGACATTTCCGCCGTGCGCATTGTCTGGTTGTTGCACAGGCCGGTAATGAGCACCGTATCTTCCATGGAGAAACGGAGCACATCGCTCATGAGGTCAGAGGCAAAGGCCTTTTCCACCTCATAAAACTCGTCGACGGGGGCTCCGACAAGCTCCCCGTCGACAAGTTGGGCAATATCTCTGATTTTCATATCAGTCAGCGTACTCTGCAAGAATCCCCTTGATCTTCTCCGGAACAAGGCGGCCGTAGGTCTTGCCGTTGATGGTCATAACGGGAGCAAGACCGCAGGCACCCACGCAGCGGAGAACGTCGATGGAGAACTTGCCGTCAGGGGTTACCTCGCCTTCCTTGATCTTGAGTTCGCTCTTGAGAGCGTCCAGGATCTTCTCTGCGCCCTTGACGTAGCAAGCTGTACCAAGGCATACGGAAATGGCATATTTGCCTTTGGGCTTCATTGTGAAGAAGCTGTAGAAGGAAACCACGCCATAAACCCTTCCGACAGGAATTCCAAGGCAGTCTGCAACCACCTGCTGGACTTCTTCCGGAAGATAACCAAAGTGCTCCTGCGTCTTGTGCAGGACATTGATCAGTTCACCCGGGTTGTTGTTGAATGAAGCACAGACATCCTTGATGAAACGATAGTTGGCTTCAGAAATTTTTATTTGAGGTCCACACATGGCTGAGATTATTTTTCGAGGTCAAACTTGATTTTCTTGTCGAAGTAATGAGTATGCAGCAGGTGATGCGACTTCTCACCGCAAGGCTGGCCGTAGAACTCCTTGTAGATTGCCTGGATCTCCGGATTCTCGTGGGACTTGCGGAGAGGCATCTCGCGGTCTGCCTTGTAGATGGCGGCATGACGTGCCTTGACGATGGAAGCGTCTCCGTGGTGGTAGGGCTGGCCGGCGCCGTCGATGCAGCCGCCGGGGCATGCCATAACCTCTACGAAGTGATAAGGGCAGTTGCCTGCCTTGATCTGTTCCATGATCACGCGGGCGTTCTTGAGGCCATAGACAACGGCTACTTTCAGGTCAACAACATCGGGAATAGGAATGGTTGCCTCACGGATGCCGTCCAGGCCGCGGACTTCCTCAAAGTCAATCTTGGGAAGAGTCTTGCCGGTGATAACCTCATAAGCGGTACGGAGAGCTGCCTCCATGACACCGCCGGTTGCGCCGAAGATGACGGCAGCGCCGGTGGATGCGCCAAGAGGAGAATCGAACTCGGCCTCCGGGAGATTTGCAAAGTCGATGTTGCAGATCTTGATGAGGCGTGCAAGCTCACGGGTAGTGATGGAGTAGTTCACATCGGGATCACCGTTCACCTTGAACTCGTCACGTTCGCACTCGTACTTCTTGGCCACGCAAGGCATGACGGAAACGGAGATGAGCTTTTCGCGGGGGATACCTACCTTCTCTGCGAAGTAGGACTTCACGGTTGCGCCGAACATCTGCTGGGGAGACTTGGCGGTTGAAGGATATTCGCTGAGCTCCGGATAGAACTTCTCGTAGAAATTCACCCATGCAGGGCAGCAGGAAGTCATGATAGGAATCTTGACGTTCTTGTCCCCGGAGAGGAGGGCCTTGAAGCGGCCGATGGCCTCCGTGCCTTCTTCCATGATGGTAAGGTCGGCAGACCAGTCAGTGTCGAACACGTAGTCAAAGCCGATGGCCTTGAGGGCGGCTGCAATCTTGCCGGTGACGATGCTGCCGGCGGGCATGCCGAATTCCTCTCCAAGGGCTACGCGCACTGCGGGAGCCACCTGGACGCAGGTCTTGACATCGGGATTGGCAATGTCCCTGAGGATGCGGCCGGTGTGGTCCACCTCTGAGAGGGCGCCGGTGGGGCAAACTGCCACGCACTGGCCGCAGAACACGCAGTTGGTGTTGATGAGGGGTTCTCCGAAAGCGGTGGAAACCACTGCAGGGAAGCCTCTTTCAACAGCGCCGATTGCACCTACGCTTTGGTACTCGTGGCACACGGATTCGCAGCGGCGGCACATGATGCACTTGTTGGCGTCACGGACGATGGAAGGAGACATCTCCTTCTTGTACTGTGACATCTGGCCCTTGTAGGGAATCTCGCGGATGCCCATATCGGCCGCGATGGTCTGGAGCTCGCACTTGCCGCTCTTGGGGCACTGGAGACAGTCGTTGGGGTGGTCGCTGAGCATGAGCTCGAGGACGGTCTTGCGGGCGTTGATGGCACGCAGGGAATTGGTCTTGACCACCATGTCCGGCATGCACTCGGTGATGCAGGCGGGGGCCAGGTTTCTGCGGCCAACAACCTCTACCACGCACACGCGGCATCCGCCGGGGTGGTTCTTGAGAGCGAGGCCGTCAAGCTCGAAATTACAGAGGGTAGGAATGTTGATACCCATCTGCTGGGCAGCTTTCAAAATGGTAGTACCCCTGGGCACTTCCACTTCTCTGTTGTCTATAGTTAATTTGATAAGATCCATATTCAATTCCTCCCTTATTTAATGCTGATAGCGCCGAATTTGCACTTCTCGATACAGGTGCCGCACTTGATGCAGTCCAGCTGGTTGATTACGTGCGGGTTCTTGACAGTGCCGCTGATGGCGCCCACGGGGCAAGCCCTTGCGCAAGCAGTACAGCCCTTGCACTTTTCGGGATCGATAACATATTTCTTCAGGGCCTTGCACTGACCGGCACGGCATTTCTTGTCCACGACATGCTCTACGTACTCGTCCCAGAAGTTGTTGATTGTGGAGAGAACGGGGTTGGGTGAGGTCTGGCCAAGGCCACAGAGAGCGGTGTCCTTGATGACCTGGGAGAGGTTCTTGAGTTCCTCGAGGTCTTCCATTGTGCCCTTGCCGTCCGTAATCTTGGTGAGGATTTCCAGGAGGCGCTTGTTACCAACGCGGCACGGGGTGCACTTACCGCAGGATTCGTCCACCGTGAAGCCAAGGTAGAACTTGGCGATGGCAACCATGCAGTCATCCTCGTCCATGACGATCATACCGCCGGAGCCCATCATGGAGCCGGCTGCCACAAGGCTGTCGTAGTCGATGGGGGTGTCCAGGTGCTTTTCAGTGAGGCAGCCGCCGGAGGGACCGCCGGTCTGGACGGCCTTGAACTTCTTGCCACCCTTGATGCCGCCGCCGATCTCGTAGATGATTTCGCGGAGGGTGATGCCCATGGGGACTTCGATAAGACCCACGTTGTTGATCTTGCCGGCCAGGGCGAACACCTTGGTGCCCTTGGATTTTTCAGTGCCGATGGAGGCGAACCATGCCGCACCCTTGTTGATGATGACGGGGATGTTGGCGTAGGTTTCAACGTTGTTCACGTTGGTAGGTTTCTCCAGGTAGCCGGACTGAGCGGGGAACGGGGGTTTGAAGGTGGGTTCGCCGCGCTTGCCTTCCATGGAGTGGATGAGGGCGGTTTCCTCACCGCAGACGAATGCGCCTGCGCCGTAGCGGAGCTCGATGTCAAAGTCGAAGCCGGAGCCCAGGATGTCCTTGCCCAGGAGGCCGTATTCCTCTGCCTGGGCGATGGCAACCTGCAGACGGTGGATTGCCAGAGGGTACTCTGCGCGGATGTAGATGAGGCCCTTGTTTGCACCGATGCAGTAGCCGCAGATGGCCATTGCTTCGAGGATGGAATGAGGGTCACCTTCCAGGAGGGAACGGTCCATGAATGCGCCGGGGTCTCCCTCATCGGCATTGCAGACCACGTATTTCTGTTCACCTACGCGGCTCTTGGAAGCGATTTCCCATTTAACGCCGGTGGGGAAGCCTGCGCCGCCGCGTCCGCGGAGGCCGGATGCCTTGATTTCCGCAATGACCTGCTCCGGAGTCATTTCCGTGAGGCACTTGCCCAGGGCGGCGTAACCGTCGCGGGCGATGGATTCCTCGATGTTTTCAGGATCGATGAAACCGCAGTTGCGGAGGGCAATCCTCAGCTGTTTCTTGTAGAACTCCATGTGCTTGGAGTCCGTGACGCTCTTGTTGGTGTCCGGGGCAACATACAGAAGGCGCTGCACTTTGCGGCCCTTGATGATGTGTTCCTCGATGATTTCCTTTGCGTCGGACGGTTTTACCCTGGTGTAGAAAGTGTTGTCGGGTATGATTTTCACGATGGGACCCCTTTCGCAGAAACCGAAGCAGCCGGTGACGACTACTTTGGCGAAGTCGGTCAGATCGTGGGCCACGAGTTCCTTGTTGAGCTCTTCAACAATCTCATGGCTTGCGGATGCGGAGCAACCAGTTCCACCGCATACCAGAATATGCATTTTTACTGCCATAATCGCTCTATAGGGTGGTTAAGGTTTAGATGGATCTGTAATTTGCGGGCAGGATGCCTTCGATGAGTTCACCGCCAACGATGTACTTTTCGATGATTTCCTGTGCGCGGGGGATTTTGACATCACCGAACACGACGGGATCCTTGCCGGGAATGGTAACCTCTACGGTGGGCTCTGCATAGCTGTAACCCATGTCTCCTACCTGCATGACAAGGGCCTTGATCTGGCGCTTGTCAAGTTCTGTGATAAGGTAGTTCATGGTTTCCTTAGCACCCGAGGCGATACCGCTGGTGGCCATTCCGACCTTGATTTGAATGATAGCTTCGTCGGAGTTGCTGTTTTCTCGCAGCGACATGCGGCTCTGCATACCTTCTTTCATCTTGCGGAGATCCGCGAGATTCTTGATTTTATCCATAGGTTTCCTCCAATGATTTGAAATTGTTGTTATTAGTATGTTGTTGTTATTTATTTCAGTCCTCTAATATACGCATTTGTTTTCGATTTATAATGTTTTTTGCCTAAAAACGGGCAAATTTCGTATCTTTGATACGCTTTTTTTTTGATTGTATGGGCAAAAGGATAGTTACATTCGGAGAGATTATGATCCGCTGGTCAAAACCCGGGGCAAACCGCCTGAGCCAGGGATACGACTGGGACGGACATTTCGGCGGCTCGGAGGCCAATGTAGCCGTGGGTCTGGCCACGCTTGGAAACTCGGTGGAATACGTGTCAAGGATTCCGGACAACGCTGTTGGCCGCGCCTGCCTGCATGAGCTGCGCTATTACGGCGTGGACGTGCACGATGTGGTAATGGGCGGGGACCGTCTGGGGACGTTCTACTTTGAGCCGGCCCGGGACCTTCGCCGTGCGCTGGTGGTGTATGACAGGGCGGGATCGTCCTTCTACTCATCGGCCCCCGGGATGTATCCCTGGAAGGACATTTTCTCCAGGGCCGATCTTTTCCACTGCTCCGGGATCACCTGCGCGGTGTCCCAGTCGGCAACGGATGCTACCTTCGAGGCGGTGGAGGCTGCCAAGGCGGCGGGCCTGCGCGTGACCTGCGACATCAACTACCGCAAAACCCTCTGGAAGTACCCGGGGGCCGATGCCCACTCCACCCTTAACCGCCTCATGCAGTACAGCGACTTCATCTTCGGGGACCAGGACGAGTGGGAAGTGGCCACCGCCGTGCCCCAGGTTCCCATGCTTCACATGCAGGCGGACACCGTCCTTGACATGGAAGCCTACGGCCGCTATTTCGAGGAGATGCACCGCCAGTTCCCGCAGTGCGGGGAGATGATGCTTGGCCTCCGCAACCAGATGACAACCTCCCACCACACCCTTACAGCACTGCTGTGGTACCATGGGAAAATCTACACCACACGCATCTGGGACATCGAAAACATAGTGGATTCGGTGGGCGTAGGGGACGCCTTTGTATCGGCCTACATCCATGCTGCCGAACGCTGGCCCGGCCAGCCTCAGCACTGCCTTGACTTTGCCACCGCCGCCGCCATGCTCAAAAACTCCATCCAGGGCGACTTCAACCTTGTGACGGAGGAAGAGATCCTGTCTCAGATTCAGTAATTCCCAAATACAAATAACAAATAAAGCACCGTTTTTCAGCGGTGCTTTCATCATGTCTCTCGGGTTGTATCCCCCAATCCGTCTTCTTAGAAGTTCTCGAAAAAGTCAAGGATGTCTTGCCTTGATTCTCCCTTGAAACTCTCGGTGCGGTTCCAAGTGATGACGTTACTCTTGATTGACAAATTCTCGGGGTCATTTATTTCTTCCTGCCATATGGGCCAACCCTTCTCGGCAGCTGCTACAGAAACGTAAACAAACTGTTGAAGGAATGAATCACACTTGCCATTACTGTCGAAAGTGGCAGTAAAAAGATAAACATACTCCGTATCATTAATGAAGACGTGCGTTATAGTATTGCCATCTTCAACCGTACCTTCTTTAAGTGAACTCATTTCAATTTCCGGCTTTTCCTTATTGCAAGAAGTCATAACAGCAACACATGCAAACAGGCACAGGCACATTAAATAGAAAAACTTTTTCATAATCTTTAGATTTTATTAGTGTTCGTTTATTTGGCCGCTAAGGTAATATAATGATTTTGATTTCCGATGCACGCATTTGGGCTGTCCCGAATGCGTGCATGAGGTTTTGTTTACCAATAATTGATAATTTGTTAAATTAGCACATAAAAAGAATAATCAGTGAAACGCAGATTCTTCATTTTACTAAGCGTCATCCTTGCGATAAGTGGTTGTGGCCGGAGCGGAAAAGCCCCTGTCCGCACCCCTCAGGCCACGGATTCGCTATACACGGCTCAGGCTGCCATGAAGATATATGGCAAAGAGCCGGAGCGGGCACTCGCCATTATAGATTCGGCCCTTATTGTTGGCAATGTAAGTGAGTTCAGGGCCGATTTCCTCCGGGCCAAAATTATGGCCGGCTCACCTGAAGGAACGCCGCGGGACGCCGCCATCGTTCTTTGTGAGAAACTGCTCCAGCATGATTCCACGCAGGTGGTGGACAAAAAGACAGCCGTTAACCGCAACAATGTGCTGGATGTGATGCTTGGAGCATGCCGTACAAACGGTGACGACGAAAAGTGGCTCCGCTATGCCATTGAGAGGGCCGACCTGTGCCGAAGCATGGGCATGGAAACCGAGTCCCTGCGCATGGAGGCCGAGATTGGCGCTGCCATGACCCGCATGGGCCGCCGCGATGAAGGTATGATTAAGCTGGAGCAAGCCATCAATGCGCTGGACAAAGGGGACCCCAGCGTGGACCGGATGGATGCCGTCATTGTGGCCCGTAAGCGCAGAATCGTCGTACTGGACCATGCCAATCGCTACCGGGACATCATTCCGGATGCAGAGGCTATCATAAAGAAACTGGATGACTATGAGAGCCGTCCTTCCGCGTATGCCGAAGACAGTTTCCGCCTTCATCCGGACAAGAATGCCCGCTCGAAGTACTGTCAATTTTACCGGGCCCAGGCCCAGTGCTTCCTGGCCAGGGCCTATACCATGATTGACTCTCACGACATGGCCAAAGCCCGGCAATATGTCCGTCTGGTGGAAGAATCGGCCTACGGACACACGTTCAATGGCCGATGGGTGCTGTCCCAAGTCTGGAAATCCCTGGGCGAGTGGGATAAAGTCCTTGCTGTAGACCAGGAGGCAGAGCGCCTTATGGAGGGCGACACGTTGAATACAGACTTTGCCACCATCCTGAAAGACAGGGCCGATGCCGCCAAGGCAAAGGGGCATTACGCCCTGGCCCTCTCCTTTATGGACCGTTATACCAGCCTTAAACTGAAGTTGAGCGATCAGCGCCTGGAATCGGAAGTTCAGGATTATGCCGCCCGCTACCACGCCCTGGAGCAGGAGGAGAAGATTCGTCAGGCGGAGTCCGAATCGGCCCATAAAGGCGCGGTAATCCAGGTGATTGTGGTGATTCTGCTCATCATTACCGCCTTTGCCATTTACTCGATGCGCCAGAGGCATGCCATCGTCCAGAAAAACCGGGCATTGGCCAGGATGATTGGCGAACTCTCCACTGCCGGCGTGTCGTCAAAGACCGAGACGCCCAAGCCCGATAAACAGTTGTTTGATCTGATTGACAGGACCATCCGGAAAGAGAAACTTTATACGAACGTCAATCTGCAGCGACAGGACATTGTTGACCGATTTGACATTAGCCGGCACGCTTTGAATGACCTCTTCCAGGCCTATGCCGACGGCCAGTCCTTTACCGCCTATATCAACGGCATCCGTATGCAGGATGCCATTCGCCTGATGCAGAAAGAACCCGAGACTCCCATCGGCGCCATTGCTGAAGCCGTGGGATTCACCCCCGCCAACTTCCGGGAGCAGTTCAAGCGCCTGTATGGCATGACGCCAACAGAGTATCGCCAGAACATGTAAAACGAGGGCGCTGATCGGGGTGCCTCGGGCGGATATAAATGCGACCGAAAAACTCCATGTGTTTTTGATAAAAGATGGATTCAGGATTTATGATTATTTCTTAAATTTGTGGCATAGCAGTTCAATAGCGAATGGGGCCATGGAAGCGCAAGAGATTCTTCAAGATATAGTCTTTGTCATCCTTTATGGAGTTGTAATGGGGCTGAGCGTCGCGGCGGCGCTGTATCTGCTGCTGCGGCGCAGCAATGCCATTGCGCCGGAGGTGACTCCACCCAAGCGCCTGCGCATATGGGCGGCGGCCATTATGCTGGAGAACGTTTTCAGCCACGTTTTATGGCTATGGTACTTCTGCCGTCCTTCAATTCCCGGTTACATTATTGCCTGTACCCTGGACATCATGCTGATTATCCCCATGATAGCCGGTATTCTGCTGTCTATGTTGCAGGACCGGCATCGTCCCGTATGGCCGATGGCCGTGGCGCTGGTCCCTGTCGTTGGATTGTCGGCCTTGGGTATCATCTGTGATAACGTGGCTTTTCTGTTTTGGCTGGGCATTTATGTCATTGCGCTCTATGCGGCGTTGATGGTGTATATGTACTTTGCCGTCCGGCGTTATGGCCGATGGCTCAGGGACAACTTCGCCGATCTGGAAAACAAGGAGGTATGGCAGAGCTATCTGGTACTGGTGGTGTTTGCGCTGTTTTCTATTATTTACATCTGCACATCCGGACAGACCAGGGGCCTGCTCTATCTCCTCGAATTTGTCTGTATCATCATTATGGGCCTGTTGCTGTGGCGGGTGGAAACGTTGCAGTCCCTAAGCGAAAGCACTGCGGCGGAGGAAGAGGAACCGGCCGGGCAGGCGCAGAATGTATCGGCACAGCAAGCCTTCCCCGTCGATATCGCAGCTCTCCTGAAAAAGCACTGCGAGGACAATCATCTCTATCTGCAACATGACCTTTCCCTGACACAGTTGGCGCAGGCTGTGGGCACAAACCATTATTACCTGAGCCAGTACTTCTCCCAGCAGGGGCTAACTTATAACGCATACATCAACGGTCTGCGCATCCGCCATTTCATTCACCTATATGAAAAGGCGGTGGCCGAAAAGCGCGAATTCACCGCTCAGCAGCTCTCATTCGAGAGCGGATACCGCAGCTACAGCACCTTCAGCACCGCGTTCAAACACTACAGCGGGAAGACAGTTACCGCGTGGATGCGCGACTCAGGAGAGTAGGTATCTCCGCTCTTCAGTTTCAGAATCTGCAATATTAGTTTCAGAATCTGCAATATTTGCAGTCTGAGACTCCTGGCCTATTTTCACGTAGGCCGGGAGTGGGTACCTTTGCATGTTTGAAAGGATAAAACAAACAACAAATAAGATATAAAGCAATGAAAAAGTTTATTTCAATTCTTGCAATCGCAGCAGTTGCTGCTCTTGCATTCGTATCCTGCAACAAGGAGGATAACGTAAAGGGAACCTGGACCTTGGATTATGATGTCCTCGACGATACCAACCTGACTGATAAGGAAATGGAACGTCTGGAAGATGTTCTTGATGATATGGTTGAGGGTGTCGTATACGAAGATGTTACCCTTAAAGAAGTTGTTGAGGAGGTGGAGGCCATGATTAAGAAAGAGGGTCCTGCTCTCGCCGCAAAATACCCGGATAAATATTTCACCGTGCAGTTCGGAATCGTCAACGATAAGGATGAGTGGGTGAAGGAGGTTTATGCTAAGTGCAAGGACGGCAAGCTGCTTTAATTGTTTTTTACAGCAATATTACCAAAGAAGCCCCACTGCTTGATGCAATGGGGCTTCATTTTTTATTGGGGAACAAAAATGCGACCAAATGCGACCAAAAAACTGTCAATGTGGGTCGGTACACATTTTTGAGGCCCACAAAGTTGTGGAGTGAAAACAGTTGTGCGACATAAGAATATTTCTTAAATTTGTGGCAA
>Ga0265298_10005908_pt1 | contig 15239 bp, 15 predicted proteins | sample AusTroGonzalo_MG_3_FD_193486 | JGI IMG/M metagenome (GOLD analysis project Ga0265298, IMG submission 193486) | Bovine rumen microbial communities from tropical cattle in Woodstock, Queensland, Australia - Gonzalo_01 | ecosystem: Host-associated > Mammals > Digestive system > Stomach > Rumen ... | reverse complement strand
GTGCCATCACTCCGAGCGATATCCTTGCCATCAAGGGTCCCACAGCCGTACAGGAGTACATTGTGAACGAGGTTCAGGATGTATATCGTCTGCAGGGTGTAAAGATCAATGACAAGCACTTTGAGATCATCGTTCGCCAGATGATGCGTAAGGTTGAGATTGACGAGCCTGGCGATACCCGCTTCCTGGCACAGCAGGTTGTTGACAAGCTGGAGTTCATGGAGGAGAATGACCGTATCTGGGGTAAGTATGTCGTTACAGATCCGGGTGACTCTGAGAACCTCTTTGCAGGTCAGATGGTAACCGCACGCAAGCTTCGTGATGAGAACTCACAGCTCAAGCGTAAGGACCTCAAGCTTGTTCAGGCACAGGAGGCACGTCCCGCTACATCAACTCAGATCCTGCAGGGTATCACACGCGCAGCTTTGGCTACTCAGAGCTTCATGTCAGCTGCGTCATTCCAGGAGACCACAAAGGTTCTGAATGAGGCCGCCATCAACGGTAAGAGCGATAGCCTGCTGGGTATGAAGGAGAACGTTATCTGCGGTCACCTGATTCCTGCCGGTACCGGTCTGCGTGAGTTCGAGAAGATTATTGTAGGTGACAAGGAGGAGTACGAGCGCCTCCAGGCATCCCGCAACAACTTCCTGGACATGGATCTCCCATCAAGAGAAAATTGATTATACTTGATAGAAGAGAGGGGTGATTGGCTGGTCCAATCACCCCTCTCTGTTTTATACTGCGGGAAGGCTGTTGCCGTTGATCTTGCGATAGATGTCAAGGGCATAGACATCGGTCATGCCACTGATATAGTCCAATACGGCCTGGATGCGGTTGTAGATATCCTGCGCTTTGATGTCATACTGGCTTGAAACGCGGTCTATGAGCAGTTTGGAGTATTCACGGTCAGGATTCTGTACTGCTTCAACCATAAGGTCAAGCAGGGTGCTTATGATGCGGAAACCGGCCAGTTCTACCTCCAGTACGTCACGTGAGCGGTATATCTTTTCTTTAGAGAGCTCTGCGCACTTGACGTAAGCTTGCCTTGGAGTATCACTTATATGTTTTATGAGTGAGCCGCTGAATGTGCCGTCCAGAATGGCCTTCTCGTTTTCAAGGAAGACTTGGGTACACTCCTCTACAAGCAGTCCCACCAGTTTGGAGCGCAGATATGATACCTGTTCGTTTACATCAGTTACCATATCTATGATGTTCCGGGCATGGGTCTGCTCCTCCGGCTTAAGGAATTCCATCATCAGCCCGATGGTCTTCTCTGTTGAGAAGATCTTGAGTTTATGGGCATCCTCAAGGTCCATCAGAAGGTAGCAGATATCATCGGCAGCCTCTACCAGCCATACCAGCGGATAGCGTACATATTTGAGAGGCTGGCCAGGTTCTGACAGACGGATTATGCCCAATTCATCGGCAATTTTGGCAAATATCGGAGCCTCGCTGTCAAAGAAACCGAACTTGTGCTTGCCGTTGGCTACGAATGATGAATAGGGGTATTTTACTATTGATGCAAGAGTGGCGTATGTCATGGCAAAACCTCCCTTGCGGCGGCCGATGAACTGGTGGGCCAGCAGACGGAAAGCGTTTGCATTACCTTCAAAGTTTATTATATCGGTCCACTGTGCGGGATTGTGGGTAAACTGTTCTTTCAGGTTCTGTCCCTTACCCTCTGTGAAATAGGCTGAGATGGCTTTCTCACCGGAATGACCAAACGGTGGATTACCCATATCATGTGCCAGACATGCGGCCGATACTATGTTGCCTATCTCCTGAATATTGGTTTCTGCCAGTTCAGGGCGTTTACTGATAAGGGCTCTTGAGACGTTGTTACCCAAGGAGCGGCCAACGCAGGCCACCTCAAGACTGTGGGTCAAACGGTTGTGTACAAATACGCTGCCGGGCAGGGGGAAAACCTGTGTCTTGTTCTGCAGACGGCGGAACGGTGCAGAGAAGATAAGACGGTCATAATCCCTCAGGAATGCCGAGCGGTCATCCTTATGGACGGACTCTATTCCTTCCATTCCCAACCGCTTGGCTGATATTAGTCTTTCCCAATCCATCTGTTAGTTTCTTTTGTTTCAAAATTAATGGTTTTTCAGATGAATTCTGACTTAGTTGGCGGTATATTTGCTATTTTCGCTGTGTAAAACCAAAACCCTTTGCTTTTATGAAGGTAAAAATCATAAACCGTTCACATCATCAGCTTCCTGAGTATGCTACTGCGCAATCTGCCGGAGTGGATCTTAGAGCGAATCTGGATGAACCCATAGTAATGAAACCTATGGAGCGCCGTCTTATACCTACCGGTCTGTTCATTTCACTTCCCGTGGGTTTTGAAGCCCAGGTACGCCCGCGCAGCGGTCTGGCTATCAAGAAAGGCATAACCGTGCTCAATACTCCTGGTACCATTGATGCCGATTATCGTGGCGAGATAGGCGTGATTCTGATAAATCTGTCACAGGAGGATTTCACTGTGAATGACGGTGAGCGCATAGCCCAGATGGTGATAGCACGCCATGAGCAGGCAGAGTGGATCCAGGTGGAGACACTTGACGAGACTGAACGTGGTGCCGGAGGTTTCGGTCACAGTGGAGTATAATTTGATGAAAAGAGGCGGACTCTTAGCTGTTTTATTGATTGTATTGGCTGTATGTCTCTCATGCGGCTCATTGCGTCATGCCTCATCAGAACCTATATCCCAAAAAGAGATTGCCGATTATGCCCGTGACCATTATTACATGGAGGGTATTAAGATGTTCAATGAGTTGAAGTATGACGCGGCGATGGATCTGATGCAGCATAGCCTGTTCTATGATACCGCATCGGCCGCTACCTGTTACAGTCTGGCACAATATTATATGTCCATACGTGACAGGGAACTGCTTGAGAAAAACAGTAAAACAGCACAGACTCTCTTGCTTAGGGCCGTCCGTCTGGAGCCTGACAACTACTGGTACCGGCGTCTGTTGGCCATGAATTATCTACGTCAAAACCGTCAGGCGGAGGCTATAGAGCAATATGAGGAGATATCACGTCGGTTCCCCGGCAGGACTGATGTCCTGATAACATTGGCCAGCCTTTATGATGATGCAGGTGATTTTGAGAAAGAGTTGTGGGCATTGAAGCGTTACGGTCAGCTTGAGGATGTGGATGATGAGCTCAAGTTCCAGCGTTTTGTCTGCTATCTGCAGATGGGTGAGCTGGATTCTGCTTATTATGAATCTGGAAACCCTGAGCAGGTGATAGAGATACTGATGAATACCACAAGTGATATGGTAAGACAGGCTGAGAGTCAGATGGATAGGATAAGAAGCCGTGCTCTGCTGGATCTTGTGATGAGTTTCTGTGACGTGGTATCCGCGCATGAACCGGCTTTGGCTGAGCCCTATATACAGAAATCATTGGGTTATATGTGGGTAGGAGAGGATGCAGACGCTCTTGAACTGTTGGGCAAGGGGTTGAAGAATGTCCGCACGGATAAGGATAAGGCTAGGATTTACAGTACAATGGGTGATTATTACCATTCGTTGGGGCAAAATGAGAAGATGTTTGCCAGTTATGATTCCACATTGGTGTATGATCCTCTGAACATAAGTGTTCTCAACAATTATTCCTACTTTATGGCTCTTGAGGACCGCGATCTTGAAAAAGCTCTGCAGATGAGTGCCAAGACTCTTGAAGCAGAGCCGCTGAATGCCACCTTCTTGGATACGTATGCCTGGATACTGTTCAGGATGAAGAAGTATAAGGAGGCGTTGAGCTATATGGAGAAAGCGTTGCGCTATCTTGATGAAGACAATGCTGAGATATATGAGCATTATGGTGACGTACTCTATATGTGCGGAGAGAAGGAGAAAGCACTTGAAAACTGGCACAGAGCGGTTCAGCTAAACAGCAGTTCTGAGACTATAGATCGTAAAATACGCGAGGAGAAATATCTGGAATGAGACATTTAAGATACATATTGCCTCTTCTTATTGCCGCTCTGTTTCTGGGAGGTTGCCGCTCTACAAATGCCTTGAAGAGACAGAAAGGAGATGGGGAAAAGGAGAGTTCCCGTCTCATTCATACACTCATTGCTCCCCCGCCTGTGAATGAACTCACGGCAAGCCTTTCATTGAACATTAACGGAAACAAAGTGAGCGGACAGCTCAAGATGCGGCGTGGACGTAGCATTCAGCTGAGTGCCAGTGTTCTGGGCCTGATGGAGGTGGCACGCATAGAGTTCCTTCCGGATATGGTGGTGGTAATGGACCGTTATCATAATCTCTACTCCGTATGTCATTATGCCGATATTCCTCATCGCAATGAGTTGGGGCTCGACTTTGAAGAGGTTCAGGCGTTGCTTTGGAACAGAATATTCTGTCCCGGATTTCCGGAAGAGGTGGATGCGGCAAGCCGATTGGAGGTAAGTAAAGCCGATGAAACAGGCAAGGTACGTATCAAGGATAAGGAGTACGGATACACTTTTGTAACGGATGGAAGCGACCGGTTGGAAACTGTAATGAAATCAAGCGGCGGATACAGTTTCAGGGTGGATTATTCTGATTTCACGGCATTATCCGGAAGTTGGAGATATCCGTTGGGACTCTCTGTTGAGATAAAATCTTCAGGAGTTACGAACAATGTATCGGTCAAGATGTCATCCGTATCAGTTGAGAAGAAGAATTGGGCAGACCGTACCCAGGTGACCCGCAGGATGAAACAGGTTTCACTTGATGAATTGTTGGATAATCTGGATCTATGATGAAAAGAAATATACTCCTGATTCTATTATTCTTTGTAACTCTGGCCATGCAGGGACAGACTAACTCCGTCATTGAAAAGATGCGCAAGGAACGCGCTGATATGGAGGAACAGATATCCAATCAGGAGAAAATTCTGGTAAGTACGGAGAGTGATATTTCAAGCCAGGTCAAGAATCTGGATATAATAACGGCCAAACTTAAGGAACGTACCAGGATGCTTGAAAAGACACGCTCAGAGATCCGTTCCCTTGACCGCGAATCAACGCGACTGGAAAAAGAGATTGTGCAGTTGGAAAAAGAGTTTGAGGAGTGCAAGGAACGCTACGCTGATGCCTGCAGGTTTTATCAGCATCAGAATACCGGTTATAATATTATTTCTTTCATATTGGCTACCGAGTCTTTCCGTGAAATGAGCCGCAGGGCACGTTATGTGAGTGAATACTCCAACTCGCTTCAGGAGATGGCAGAAGAAATCAGCCATAAGAAAGATACTCTTGAAGACCGCAAGGCCCAGGTGGAGTTGATAAAGGTTGAAAAGGTTTCATTGCAGGAGATTCAGAAAAAGAATGAGGAGGAGACACGTAAAGAGGAGAAACAGCAGAAAACTCTGGTGAGTCAACTCAAGAACAAACGTTCCCAACTGAAAAAGGAGATTTCTGCCAAGCAGAAGAAGATGAATGACCTGTCTAAGGAGATAGACCGCCAGATACAGCTTGCCATCAAGGAAGAGCAGGCTCAAAGACAAAAACAGCAGCAACAGCAGCAAAGTCAGCAACAGACACAACAGCAGTTGAATGCGGCTCAAGCGGATATAAAACTGTCGGGCAGTTTTGAAAGCAATAAAGGAAAGCTGCCTATGCCTATTACAGGCCCTTATCTTGTAGTAGGTGAGTATGGCGTACAGCAGGTTGCCGGAATGAAGGATGTCAAGACCAATAATCTTGGCATAGACATTCAGGGGCAGGAAGGAGCACAAGCCAAGGCCGTCTTTGACGGTACGGTTTCATCAATATTCCAGCAGGGTAAAGGGCAGATAGGCGTGCTTATCCGTCACGGTTCCTATATTTCTGTATATTGTAACCTGAGTGAGACCCGTCTTAAGAAAGGTGATACGGTAAAGGCCTCAGATATAGTGGGTAATATACAGACTTCTGAGGATGGAACCCCTGTCTTGCATTTCCAATTGCATAAAGAGAGCACGCGTCTCAATCCTTCAGCTTGGCTCAGACGTTGAAGTATCGGATTTTTTGAGTAACTTTGACTTTCAGTCCTAGATAAGCTGCGCTTCGGGATAAAAAACAAACAAGTTTCTTTTTTCTCCTCTCAGCTTGCACTATCTTTGCAGTCCAAAACAAATCCTTATGATTACAGCTGAACAACTTAAAGACGTACTTGACCGCACTGAGGCGCTTAAACGCTATCTCAATATCGATGCCAAACTCATTCAGGTAGAAGAGGAGCAGCTGCGTACCCAGGCTCCCGGATTCTGGGATGATCCCAAGAAAGCCGAGGTACAGATGAAAAAGGTCAAGGACCTTCAGAGTTGGATTGACGGCTACAAGCAGGTCAAGGCCCTGGCCGATGAGTTGCAGCTGGCTATGGATTTCTTCAAGGAGGAGTTGGTAACGGAAAAGGAGGTTGATGAGAACTACGCCAAGGCTCTGGATGCAGTAGAGTCACTGGAACTCAAGAATATGTTGCGCGAGGAGGCCGATGAGATGGACTGTGTGCTCAAGATCAACTCCGGTGCAGGCGGTACAGAGAGTCAGGACTGGGCCCAGATGCTTATGCGTATGTATATGCGCTGGGGTGAAGATAATAAATACAAGGTTACGGTTGCTAACCTTCAGGAGGGTGATGAAGCCGGAATAAAGCAGGTTACGCTTGAGATAGAGGGGCCGTTTGCCTACGGTTATCTTAAGGGCGAGAACGGTGTGCATCGTCTGGTGCGTGTATCACCCTACAATGCCCAGGGCAAGCGTATGACATCATTTGCCAGTGTATTTGTCACTCCGCTTATTGATGACTCGATAGAGGTTGACATAAATCCTGCCCTTATGAGCTGGGATACATTCCGCAGCGGTGGTGCCGGCGGTCAGAACGTGAACAAGGTAGAATCAGGTGTGCGTCTGCGCTACCAGTTCAAGGATCCTTATACCGGCGCTGAGGAGGAGATCCTCATTGAGAATACTGAAACCCGTGACCAGCCCAAGAACAAGGAACGTGCCCTGCAGCACCTGCGTTCCATACTGTATGACAAGGAACTGCAGCACCGCATGGCAGAGCAGGAGAAGATAGAGGCAGGCAAGAAGAAGATAGAGTGGGGCTCACAGATACGTTCATACGTGTTTGATGACCGCCGCGTAAAAGACCACCGCACCGGCTATCAGACATCTGATGTAAACGGCGTAATGGATGGCCATATAGACGGATTCATCAAGTCCTACCTGATGTCATTTGCCGAGTCAAAAGAACAACAGATGCAATAGTTACAAACCAATAATCACTAATACTATGTCTATAGAGATTGAACGTAAGTTCCTGGTAAAGGGAACATCTTACCGCACACAGGCATTCAGTTATTATGACATTCTCCAGGGTTACATTGCCCATGAGAACGGCCGTTCCGTACGTGTGCGCATCACTGACAAGGAGGCAATCCTTACTATCAAAGGCCCGTCAGACAGCAAGGGTATGAGCCGTTATGAATGGAATCATCTTATTCCGGTAGATGATGCACGTGAGTTGTTTGAACTGCATCAGAGCGGTGCCATTGAGAAACGCCGTTATCTGGTACATAGCGGTCCTCACGTGTTTGAGGTGGATGAGTTCCATGGTGACAATGAAGGCCTTGTTATGGCCGAGGTGGAGCTCAATTCAGAAACAGAGGTATTCGTAAAACCTGATTTCATAGGCAAGGAGGTAACAGGTGACCACCGTTATTACAACGCATATCTGGCCACCAATCCTTTCAAGACCTGGAATAAGGATTGATTATACCTTGCGGGTTATTATCTTTCGCAGTACAAAGTAACTTATTGCCGCTCCTGCCAACACACCGATGGCATCGGCAATAAAATCTATCCAATCACCGCTGCGGGTATCGGTCAAGTTAGCCTGGAGAATCTCCATAACACCGCCTAGTGCAATGGGGGCAATGATTCCCAGCAGAATGATCTTCATTTTGTCCAATCCCGTATGGTGACGCAGGTATTCAAACCAGATTACCAGTTCCAGACCACCGTACATGCAGACATGGGCTATCTTGTCAATAAAGGTAATTGTGTCAAGCTTGGTCTTGGGTGGATTGAACAGTGAAAGAAACAATATGGCCGCAATGACCAGAAGTGATAAAGGGTATTTCCTGATGAATCTTATCATGGCACAAAAATAACCAATTATACCGTAACACATGTCTAAAGACCATTTCTATTTCAGCCGTAATGACAGGATTGTGGCATTAATACTTCTCTCTGCTATAGTGATAGTCAATATAATACGTAATCCATGGCATTCTCCCGTTCCGGATGAAATTGCGGAGACAGATACTATGATTCATCGTACTGATACAGTCAGACGTATAGTTTATGTCAGGGATACAGTCAGAAGGAAATGGTATGTATGGGACACAGTATCGGTTAAGTTAAAGAGTGTCAGTTATACCGTCAAGTCCAGACCTGTATCCAAGACTGACCTGAATGCATCTGATAGCAGTGAGCTGGTTAAACTGCCGGGAATAGGGCCTGTCTTTGCTGCAAGAATCATCAGGTACAGAGAGAAGTTGGGCGGATACTCAGATATTGCACAGCTTATGGAGATTGACGGATTGCCGGATTCTCTGATGGAATGGTTCGTTATTTCAGATACTGTACCTGTCAGAAAAATCAATGTCAATACTTCAACTCTTGCTGAACTGAGACGTCATCCGTATATTGATTTCTATCAGGCAAGAGCCATTGTGGAGTTCATACGTGAGAGGGGTAAAATAAAAGGTCCTGAACAGCTCTCTTTCATGGAGGAGTTTACTGACCAGGACCTTATAAGGCTTGAACCCTATCTGGATTTCAGATAATCAATATCCTGCAAGCTTCTTTATCTTCATGGGAATCTCAGTGTTGTCCATCTGACCGGTAAACTCCTGGGCGCCTGCACCAATGGCAAAGACGGGCACGTAGCTGCCTGAATGGCAACCAACGGCCCAACTTATCTGGGCGCATTCTGTCATTATCCGTGCAGCCTCGTCAGTGAGTTTGCTCACATCAAAATACTCTCCTTCCTTGAGCTCGCCCGGACCCATTCCAAAGGTCTCGACATAAACGCTTCTGAGACGGTCAGTCTGCTTGTCAGTAAGTTTAACGGTATCCCAGAAACCAAAGTTCTCCTTGAGTTCCTGCTGAATCTCATCCCAAGTAAGGATATCACCTATCTCAAGACCCATCTTTTCAAGATGAGCACTGAATGCATCCTTACTCATTTTCTGATTCTGGAGCACCTTGAGATTTGTCTTGTAATCACCGGCTGTCAGTCCGAGGCCTCCTGTCTCATGATCAGCTGTGATGACAATCAGAGTCTCTTTCTTATGTTTAAGGTAGAAATCATATGCAACCTTTATGGCCTCGTCAAAATCAAGCATCTCCTGAATGTAGGCACCAGGGTCATTGGCGTGGCAGGCCTGGTCAATGCGGCCGCCCTCCATCATCATGAAGAAACCCTTCTTAGGGTCTTTCATCATAAAGTCAATGGCAGCTTCTGTTATTTCAGAGAGTTTCAGATCACCTTCCTTGTGGTCAATGGCGTATGAAAGGTAATGGTCACTGTTGGGCTCCTTGTCAAAAAGTATGATCTTATCAGTGGATGAAGACTTCTGCTTGTACTCATCATATCCGTGAACTATGGTATAACCTGCTTTCTGGGCTTGTACATAATTGCCTTCATCAGAATTATCTTTATTGAAAGGAGTATGGAAATCCGCTCCGCCAAAGAACTCGAACCCTGATTCGCTCAACTGGGTACCGATTTCGTGATATTGGTTACGGTGAGGACGGTGTCCATAGAAACTGCCTGGTGTGGCGTGATCTATGCATACTGAAGTTCCTATTGCAACGCGTATTTCTTTTTTATGCGCCATTTCTGCAATGGTCGTTACGGGAGTTTCCCTATCGGGAAGAACACCAAGATAGTTGTTGTTGGTCTTTTTGCCGGAGGCAAGAGCTGTACCTGCCGCAGAACTGTCTGTCACATCGCTGTTGGCGGAGTAGGTTACAACCAGTCCGCTATAGGGGAACTGAGTAAAGCAGAGGGGTTTGAAACCGTACTTGCCTTCAATATCCTGAAGGTAATACTGGACACCCATAACCTGATTGGTGCCCATGCCGTCACCGATAAAGTAGAACACATACTTGGGTCCTTTCTTAGCTGATGCCGCCAGTACGAGCAGCATCATGGCTAAAATAAGCGTAATCTTCTTTCTCATAGGTCAGTAATTATTTGATTATTTCCATCGTAATGATACTTATGTCCTTACGCGGACGGTCATTCATGTCTGTTCCGGAGGCTTCTATCTTATCTACCACTTTCATTCCATCTACAACCTCACCGAATACAGTGTACTGCCTGTCTAAGAAGGGTGTGCCTCCCTCATTCATATAGGCATCTACCTGCTGCTCAGTAAACTTGAACTTACCCAGTTCCTTTTGGGTCTGATCTTTCTTGGCAACAAGTTCCTCCTGCAGTTTCATGAGACCAGCCTCATCACCTGCAGCCTGCAGTCTTATTATTGAATCCCGGTTCTGAATGACCAGTCTGTCCCAGATGCCTCGTTCCTCCTGCATGTCAAGCTGCTGCTCAAGGTCCTGCAAATCATATTTGCGGTATTTCTTACCGGTAACAATATAGAACTGTGAACCTGATGAACGGCGTTCGGGGTTAGCCTGATCGGGCTTACGGGCGGCACTGAGTGCTCCGCGTTTATGGAAATACTTGGGATAGACAATTTCAGCAGGAAGATCATATCCCGGATCACCTGCTCCCAGTTGGGTATATTTATCGGCTGTCTTGGAATCAGGATCACCGGCCTGGACCATGAATTCACGTATTACGCGATGAAACAGGATGCTGTCATAAAAATGTTCCTCAACCAGTTTTATGAAATTGTCCCTGTGTAGGGGAGTCTCATTGTAGAGTTTGATTGTAATGTCACCAGCAGTGGTCTTGATAAGGACATGGGTCTCTTTTTCTGTTCCCTGTGCTTTGGCGTTCTGTGAAGAACGTGCTCCGCAGGAATTGATAGTTGTTGCCATCAGAATGAGTAATGCTAAAAGTTTATATTTCATTTGTATCTATTTCTTTCTCACAAAGGTAGCCTATTTCTGTCACAAATAGAGTATCTTTGCAACAACTTTATGGACTAATAGGCTTTATTTTATGAAGATAGCAGTAGCAGGAACAGGTTATGTAGGTCTTTCAATAGCCACATTGCTTGCACAGAAAAACCAGGTAACGGCAGTTGATGTAATCAAGGAGAAAGTTGACCTCATAAACAACCGTAAATCACCTATTCAGGATGATTATATCGAGCAATATCTGGCTGAGAAGAAACTGGACCTGACCGCCACATTAGACGGTGAAAAGGCCTATTCCGATGCGGATTTCATTGTTATTGCTGCTCCTACCAACTATGACAGCAAGAAGAACTTCTTTGATACCAGTCACGTTGAGGAAGTCATAGACCTTGTACTCAAGGTCAATCCTGATGCAATCATGGTAATCAAGTCAACAATCCCTGTGGGTTATACGGAGAGCGTAAGGGAGAAGTTTTCATACCGTGAGCGTCTGGCAGACGGTACTATGAAGGTGGTTGTTCCCAACATCATATTTGCTCCTGAGTTCCTGCGTGAGAGCAAGGCCCTGTATGATAACCTCTATCCTTCAAGAATCATAGTGGGATTCGATAAGAAAGTACCTCGTCTGGAGGAGGCTGCTCATACATTTGCACGCCTGCTGCAGGATGGTGCCATCAAGGAGAACATAGACACCCTCTATATGGGAACAACAGAGGCTGAGGCTGTAAAGTTGTTTGCCAACACATATCTGGCATTGCGCGTAAGTTTCTTCAATGAACTTGATACATACGCAGAGATGAAGGGCCTTGATACCCGTGCCATCATAGACGGCGTGGGCTTGGATCCTCGTATCGGAAGTCACTATAACAACCCCTCATTCGGTTACGGCGGTTATTGCCTGCCCAAGGATACCAAGCAGTTGCTGGCCAATTACAATGACGTACCTGAGAACCTTATCCAGGCTATCGTGGACAGCAATCGTACCCGCAAGGATTTCATAGCAGACCGTGTGCTTGAAAAAGCAGGCTACTACACCGCCAACAGCGCATGGAATGAATCATCGGAGAAGGAAATCACCGTAGGTGTATACCGCCTTACAATGAAATCAAACTCTGACAACTTCCGCCAGAGTTCCATTCAGGGCGTGATGAAACGTGTCAAGGCCAAGGGTGCCAAGGTTATCATCTATGAGCCCACACTCAAGGACGGTGATACATTCTTTGGAAGTGAAATAGTCAACAATCTTGATGAGTTCAAGAGCCGTTGCAATGCCATTATAGCCAACCGCTATGACTCCTGCCTTGATGATGTCCAGGACAAGGTCTATACCCGTGACCTGTTCCGCCGTGACTGATTCGGTCTTATTTTGACAGGAGATAAACAAACAGGAGTATTGCGCAAAGGATAGCCAAGGCGGCAGGAATTCCTACTGCCAATCCCAGGAAGTTGCGTCGACGGCGGGCGTAGCGTTCCCGTGTTGCTTTCCGGTTAAGGAAATCATCACGGTCAGATGAGGGTAGTTTCATCTCATAGCCTTCCAGGCGTTTCCTGAATATGTCGTCATAGTCTTTCATCTTCCTGTCCTTTTAAGATAATCATTAACTGCACTCCTTAATTGAGTACGGGCTTTGGCCAGAATGCCTGCCGAACCTTTCTCTGTGATGCCTATAGCTGCAGCTATATCCTTATGGTTGAAACCGTCTATACAGTACATGTTGAATACCGTTCGTCTTACTGAAGGCAGGGCTGCCACCATATCCAGCAATACCTGTGCCGGTATCTCATCTACGGCATCGTCATCGGCCTCAGGATAGCCTGGTTCCATTGTCTGATCTATAGGTACCAGACGCAGCTTGCTCATCTGCCTGAGACGGTCAATGACAACATTGACTGTAAGGCGGCGCAGCCATGCGTAAAGGGATCCTTCACCGGAATAAATGAATGATTTGAAGCTGTCCATGGCCTTGATCATTGCATCATGCATCAGGTCCTGAGCCTCATCTCGGTCTGCAACGTATCGGTAGCAGAGCGCATACAGGCGGGAAGCATACTGCGCGTAGAGTTCGCCTTGCGCCTCCCTATCGCCTGCACTGCACAGACGGGCCAGTTCCTGCTCAGTTCTCATCCTACTTCTATCTGATCCGATTTTAGAACGGCAAGATACGTGAAATACGTCTTATAAGCAAAAAATTTAACCCAACATTAGGGGCACAAAGGGGACGGTTCTTTTTGTGCCCCTCCTCCAAGAGAACTTTTGGGGTATCAGTATCTGAAACTACGCGCTTCGCGCTATCCCTCCCATCCCTAATAAAACGCTCTGAAAGGCATGAGTAAACTCCTACCTCCCAGAGCATTTTCTTAGGCACGGGCCCCTCCCGTTAAACTACGTTTTTCCTCCTCGTCGCTCGGTATAGAAAACAAGCTTTCTCTACTCTCGCTTCCTTCGTCGGTTCACAAGCCCACGGGCGGCCATGGTTTCTGATACCGATACCCCAAAAGTTCTGTGCACCTTGGATTATCTTCATAGGGGCACAAAAAGAACCGTCCCCTTTGTGCCCCTAATGGGTCACTTGTGGGCTTCGTTGAAGAGGCGGAGGCGTTCTTCAAGGATGGGGAACTGGTCATCACGGAAGTTTGATGAGCAGCCGCGCATGCCCTGGCGGTCGCTTCCGGTCGATGACAGGACAATTCCGCTTATTCCGTAGTAGAGCAGCTCGTGCATAAGCTGTCCGCCCTCCATGGGTGTGCCGTCAGGGAGATTGTAGCCGAACGTAAAGTAGAAACCGTTGCTTACCGGCTCCTCCAGGTCCTTATCATAAGTGATATGGAAACCGTTGCGCAGCATAGCCTCCTTGATCTTCTCCGAACGGCGTGCGTACTCACGGATATCCTCGCGGAACTGGTAAGTACCGTCACATGCGGCCTTGAGCATGGCGGCCATAGCGCACTGTACCGAGTGTGTTACACCCGATGACATTGCGTAAAGCATATCGTATGCATATACGGCACCAAAGCGGGATATGTTGTAGCGCTTCTGGAGAGTCTCAAAATGACGCTCGGCCAGTTTGTCCGATATGCATGCCACGGCGATACGCTCGCCGGCGTAGCTGAAAATCTTGCTGCCGCTTATCATCATGATGTAGTTATCGGTGTAGTGCGATACACTGACCTGATAAGGAGCCTTGAAAGGTATGCCCAGACCGTCACGACGGAAATCCATGGTCATGTAGGCCAGGTCTTCCAGGATGATGGTATCATATTTTGTAGCCAATCCACCGATAGTTTTTATCTCATCCTCGGTCAGGCACATCCAGCTGGGATTATTGGGGTTGGAATAGACAATGCAGCAGATATTGCCTTTCTCTAAATAGCTCTCCAGCTTGGGTCCCAGTTTATCGGCACGGAAACCGGCCACGTCAAACTGGGCGAACTTGACACCCATAACCTGGCACTGCATTTTCTGGACAGGGAACCCCGGGTCTATAAAGAGGATGGTATCCTTCTTAGGGTCAACCTGCGAGCAGAGCAGGAATGCGGCGAATGTACCCTGCATGGCTCCGCAGGTGGGAGTGCAGTGAGAGGGCTGGATATCGGTGTTGATGAAAGCCTTTACAAAACGGGCAGCCTGCTCTTTGAGTTCGGTTATTCCCTCAATGTTGGGGTACTTGGAGGCCACTCCGCGGTCCAGGGCCTCTTTCTGTGCCTGGATACCTACAGCTGCGGCAGGTATGCCTGGTACACCCATCTCAAAATGTATGAACTCCTTGCCGGTCACCTTCTCGGCGTTCAAGGCACAGGCCAGCACCTGACGGATGGAGGCCTTGTTCATATCAGTTACCTCTATACTCTTGAGGAAATCATCAATAACGTTTTGGGGAATAATCGTATTCATTGGTGGATTCAATCTTTTTTATTTGCAGTCGCGGCCTATCTCAAGGGCCTTTATATTCATATCTACAATTGCATCGCCCTTGGCACCGAATATGGTGCGTACGCTCTGGCAGAGTTTGTCAAAACTGATGCTCTTGAGCGCCTTTGATGCAGCACCTAAAAGGATCATGTTGACAGCCTTGGGCATCTTGTGCTCCTTACCCAGCTCATCGGTATCAATCAGGATAACGTTACCCAGTTCCTTGAG
>Ga0265298_10005906_pt1 | contig 15241 bp, 16 predicted proteins | sample AusTroGonzalo_MG_3_FD_193486 | JGI IMG/M metagenome (GOLD analysis project Ga0265298, IMG submission 193486) | Bovine rumen microbial communities from tropical cattle in Woodstock, Queensland, Australia - Gonzalo_01 | ecosystem: Host-associated > Mammals > Digestive system > Stomach > Rumen ... | reverse complement strand
GATTAGTTCAGATTTGAACATTAAGGAGATAAGTTCATGAGACGATGCAGCGTTTCAGCTCCATGCAGAGCTTGAGGAGACTGTATGGAGGATTAGGATCCTCAAGCTTTGCTTCAAGGGATTAATAACCTTTAAGGAGCAAAGGCATGAACAATTCAACTAACAATAAACTCCGGGATTTCTATATCCTGTGGAGCACGCAGAGCCTGTCTCAATTAGGCAGCGCTATGACGGCATTCGCACTTACACTGTGGCTATATGAGAAGACAGGGTCAGCCTTAAGTACGGCGGCTCTGACTATCTGTTCGTATGCGCCGTATGTCATCATGAGCATATTCGCAGGCGCTTTGACAGACAGGTTCAACAAGAAGGCGACGATGCTCGTCTGTGATACGCTCGCCGCCTTATGTACTCTTATCGTACTTATTCTTTATAAGACGGATTCTTTAATGATGTGGCACCTCTATGCCATCAATGCATTCTCGGGCCTTATGAATACGGTTCAGCAGCCGGCTTCAGAAGTCACGATGACGCTCATCGTACCGAAGGATTCTTATCAGAAGATAAGCGGTCTCAATTCACTTACCAGGTCTCTTGTTTCCGTACTTAACCCTCTTCTTGCATCTGCACTGTATGCATTCTCGGGATTGGGATCTGTAATAGCTGTCGATCTTGGAAGCTTCGTACTGGCATTTATCGGACTGGCAGGATTTATAAGGATTCCGGAACAGCCCAAAGAGGTTAAGGAGAGTACTTTGGAACTTGCCAAAGGGGGACTGAGGTTTCTTAAGAAGACACCGATGGTATTCTCTCTTATCATCTTCTTGTCGGGCGTGAATCTCATCGCGTCGGCATTCAATGCGACGCTGCCTGCATATGTGATACCGAATCCCAAGGGCGGCTCGAATATGCTCGGTATCGTAACGTCTGCTGCGGGAGTCGCGATGGTCTTAGGAAGTATTCTGGTTACGGTTATGCCTAAGCCTAAGGACAGAGTAAAGGTGGTGTTCGTGACGATGCTGATCTCGCTTGGTACGGAGAATTATATCCTCGCTTTCTCGAGAGAGCCTGTCCTCTGGTGTATAGCCGAGATAATAGGCTGGATACTTGTACCTGTCATGAGTGCGAACCTCGATGTCATACTTCGAAATACGATACCCGTGGACCTGCAGGGAAGAGTGTATGCCTGCAGGAATACATTCCAGTTCTTCACCATCCCTATCGGACTCTTCCTCGGAGGCGTGATGGTGGATAACGTATGTGAGCCCTTCATGGCAACGCATGAATACTCGGAGTTGCTTACGATGCTTTTCGGTAGCGGGAAGGGTTCAGGTGCAGCGCTCATGATGTTGATCCTCGGTGTCGCGGGCACGCTGCACTGCCTCGTGTTCGGAAGCATTCTAAGGAAGTATCACTATAAAGACACTTAAGATTTTGTGTATAATCAGCGTATGTTCTTATTTAGTGTATTGTTTCTAAGCATAGGAATTCTGTTCGAGCTCATCGGCATTGGCATGATCATTGCAATGGCGACAGGCGCGATGGATTTTAGCATCGTGTTTGTTGCAGCTTTCGGAGTTATGCCGATAATCTTCATCGTTATCGGTGCCATCTCTTTGTCCAAGTACTTGAAGGAGCGCAAGGCTCTTAAGAGTGTTGCCAAGAACGGAAGAAAGACTTATGCGAAAGTAATCGGCATTAAAGACACTGCGGGCATCATGGTAAACGGCATGATGCCCCACGGTGTTACCGTAAGATATTTTGATGCCAACGGCAGGATTAATAATGACACGATCAAGGTGGAACCGGGTGTCCCTCATTACGATACGATAAGCGTCGGTGAGACCTTGGAGATCTCCGAGTTCGAAGGGAAGTGCATCATCTTGCGCGAGCTTGAGAATACACCTTTCGAAGGAAGCGAGATGCTCATCGATCCTACTGTAAGTGTTTACGGTGAAGGCGAGACTACCGGTGTTATTTGTCCTTCCTGCGGAGGCCAGGTTAATGTCGCTAAGGGTGGAGCATCTTTTTGCAGTCACTGCGGATACAAGATCCGTCTTTCTGAAGACGGCAAGATAGAGAATCCCGGCTGACGGCATTAACGTCAGCTTTTTTATTCGCGAGAAAAAATTATCACAACTGCCGCACATAATGCATGGCTGATCCGTTAATCAGAGTGAAGGAGGGTCAATTAACTTAGATCCATGGATATAGAAGAAATATACGACAAGATATACCGGTATGTGTATTTCAAGCTGAAGAATCAGTCAGTTGCGGAAGATATTACCCAGGAGACATTTCTTAAATACATTAGTGCCAAGGGGAGTATCCACGGTTACGAGATCAAGTATCTGTATACGATCGCGCGCAACCTGTGCATTGATGAATTCAGAAGAGTTAAACCGGATCCGCTGCCGGAGGACTTCGAAGGTCCGGTGACGGATGCGCACAGAACGATCGAAGACCGGCTCGCCGTCAGGGAGGCATTGAAGAAACTTGATCCGGAGGATCAGGAGCTGCTTCTTCTGAGGCACGTGAATGGTGAATCGGTAGGTACGATATGTACGATGCTTAACATCTCGCGGTTCGCAGTGTACAGGCGGATCAAGAACGCAGAGGAGAGGTTAAGAAGCAGTCTGGAGGGGATTAAGGATGGCAAGTGATTATAAAGATCTGTTAAACGAAGCATTCAGCGCTCCGGCGCCCAAGGGTAAGGATGCTTTTCTTAAGAACATCCGCCCCCGCGAAGTGAGCCTGTTCGCGATGATATGGCAGCAGGCGGCGTACATCAGAGTCACGGCCTGGCTTCTTGCTGCGCTTGTTGTGGGTGTTGCCATAGCAGGAGCGGTGCTGAAGCTGGAGTCTGCGCAGAATGCGGTTACCATGCTCATGCCCTTTACGGCGGCAGTCGCTGTTATAGAGTCGAACCGCTCAAGAAGATGCGGCATGTCCGAGCTTGAGACGGCGACGAGGTTCTCGTTAAGAAGCGTGGTTCTCGCCAGGATGACGCTCCTCGGTGCGGCTGCACTCATCGTACTTCTCATAGCGGCGCCTGTGATATCGGCGGTGACTTGCGAAGGAGCAGTCTTCACTGCAGTTCGCATGGTGATCCCATACCTTCTTACCATGAGCATCAGCCTTCCCATCGAGAGAAGCTCACTCGGCAGGAAGACGGACTTGTGCTCTCTTGCTGTGGCTTCCGTCGTCGCCTTCGTCATTTACTACGTATCGAACTTCGGAGGTGCGGCATTCACGGGCTACCTTCAGGTCATCGGAAGATGGGGCGTTTTGATAGCACTCAGTCTTCTCGCGCTGACGGCCGCTCAGCAATGGAAAACAATTAACAAATCAGAGGAATTGGCATGAAACTTAAAGTAGACAGAATAACAAAGCAGTACAAGAACAAGATCGCGGTCGACAGGATCAGCTTCGAGCTCACTGAGGGCGTGACGGGACTTCTCGGTGCGAACGGCGCCGGCAAGACGACACTCATGAGAATGATGTCCGGCATACTGACACCTACAAGCGGTGAGATTACGGCCGACGGCATTCCGGTCAACTCGGAGGAATACAGGGCGATCTTAGGCTATCTGCCTCAGGACTTCGGTTACTACCCTGAGTTCACGGCAAGGGAGTTCGTGCAGTATATCGCAGCTCTTAAAGGTATCGAAAAGAAGAGGGCCCGTAAGAAGACGGAGGAGCTCCTGGAACTCGTGGGGCTTACGGAGTCTGCGGGCAAGAAGATAAAGACTTTCTCGGGCGGAATGAAGCAGAGAGTCGGTATCGCACAGGCGCTTGTAAACGACCCGAAGATATTGATCCTCGATGAGCCTACGGCGGGTCTCGATCCGAAGGAACGCGTGCGCTTCAGAAACCTTATCGCTGACATCAGCAAGGACACCGTAGTGCTGTTCTCGACGCACATCGTCTCCGATATCGAGCATATCGCGAGCAATGTGCTGATGATGAGAGACGGACAGCTTATTCACGAAGGTGAATGGAATGGAAAGCAGGGTGACCTCGAGGAGTTTTATATGGAGGAATTCAAGTGACATGAATAATATAGGAACACTTTATAAGTTTGAGCTTAAGAAGATCCTTAAGAACAGACTGACGATAGCGATGCTGATCATAACGCTGGCGGTGATCATTATCGAAGGTTTATTGCCGGGACTTACGACATCGCGTGAAGCGGGTGTGGCACAGAAGACTTTGGACGGACGAGTTATAGATGACGAACTTCTTAATGAGATGTATCCGCAGCTTCTTGGTAACGGCAGTGAGTGGAATGCCGATAACATCAAGTATATGGGCGTGGCAGGAGTTGAAGCCGGGATATTAAGTGATGACGATGCGGTGCTTTCTGATTACGGTGCTGCCGAGCTATATGAGATTCGCGATGAGGCGATAGTCGATTTGATGCATCGCGACGGTCTTACCGAAGATGAGATTTCCTGGTGGCAGGAACAGATGGCGGAACAGGCTCCTTTTACATATGTTTATAACGGCGGTGCGCTGACGCTCGCACAGGGGCTCGCGGGAGTTCTCATGTGCATCATGCTGATATCGGCGCTGTGCCTGTCGACGGTGTTTACATTGGAGCACAGACAGCGCACGGATCAACTGATCTTAAGCAACGTTAACGGACGTAAGGAGACATATCTTGTGAAGATGCTCGCAGGTCTTACGATCGTCATCGGATGCTCTGTCGCGACGGCCGTTCTGCTGTCCGCGATGGTTACCGGACTTTACGGGATGGACGGCCTTAATTCCGCCGTTCAGATCGAGATACCGATGTCTTCGTATTCGCTTACGATGGGACAGTTTATCGTACGCCAGATGATTGTGATGATCACCTCTTCGATTCTCTTCGCCGCATTTTCTATGGCGGTGTCCGAGATTTTGAAGAACAGTCTCGCGGTGACGGGTATCATGGTCGGTTTGTTCATCTTCGGACAGCTTGAGGTAATACCTCCGCAGTACCGTCTGCTGTCGCACCTTAATACCATGCTGCCTTCTAATCAGATCAGCATATGGTCCCTGTCCGAGTACCGTTTGTTTAATATCGGAGGCCACTTCTTCACGGGCTATGTTATGTCGCCGGTGATATACCTTGCTATTTCTGTTGTGCTGGTTATAGCGGGCGCGGTCTCCTATAACAGATTCCAGGTGACGGGAAGGTAATGCGTTAACGCGAACTAGTGGTATTATGTACCCATGGAAAAAATAATGATTTACAACGGCATCTCGCCTTACCTCTATCTTTTGGCGGTGTGCCTTCTCATGGATACTTACGGCGAGAACGTGTATCTTGTGTGTCTTATAGTTTTCCTTGTACAGTTGGTCCTGACGATTATCCTAAGTATTGTAAGCAAGGATAAAGCGAAGCTTGCCAAGGTTACAATGATCAACAAGTTTATCCAGATACCGTACTACATATTCTTCTTCGTTATCGCCGTACTGGGCGTAATGGTAATGATGGGGCTGATGGGAATCGGACTGCTGTTTATCCCCGTTTTTATCGCGATCGATATAGGAGTATTCCTGACGACGATCATCCCTGAAGAGATATGCGCTTTGAACCTTATCATGAACAAAAAGATATCTGCCGGTAAGTTCATCCTGTATCTTATCGGTAATTGCATATACGTGGTGGATGTAGTCCTTGCAGTATTGATCCACAGGGACTTTAAGAAAAGTGAAGAGGGGATAGTAACATGAAGATTTACAAGAGAAGTATTGCATTGATCCTGGTCATGGGCATGATGCTCACTGCATCCTGCGGTAAGACTGCCGAGGAGACTTCTGCGGAAACGACAGCAGCCGAGACTGAAGTAACAGAGACTACGGCTGTTGAGACGACAGTCGAGACTTCCGAGACTGCTGAGCAGACCGAGGCTTCTGAAGAGACTGAAGCGGAAGAACAGTTCTCTTCATTCGTAGGAGAAGAGTTTGATCTTAATGAGTATCCGTTCGACATTAGTGAGGATACTTTCCTTTCTTCTTGTGAGCAGGTCGGATCTAACATCTATGATGACGTTGATGAATTCATGGGTGTCTTCAATAACATCAGATTAGCCAACAGCAATTCGCTGGCGCGTTACACTGAGGGAATCGCAGTCGTCACGGCTGATGAGGCTATGGAAGAAATGCTCACGGCGCTGGCTGATCCCACTGCGACTAACGAAGAATTCAATTCGCACCTGACTAAGATCGGTATATTCACTGCGGCTGATCCCTATACACAGGATTACCAGATAGTCGTTATGTACTATGAAGTAGACGATCCTACGGTACTTACTGAATGGTTCAGCGGTGCGGCAGAAAGATTCTTCGAAGGAGCGGAAGCAACGATGCCCGAAGGCGGCGGAATGGAGCTTGAGATCAGCGGATATTCGAACGGCGACGCCGGAGCAGTAGTTTCTTCTTATGTAGTGAGTGCTGAGGAGATTCAGGCGCAGGGCTATCCTGAGCATACCGGCGCCTACATCGGTTTCTACGTCAACGGAACAAGCGCTCTGTATATCACGGTAACGGACTTCGACGACGACGCTCACGGTATTGAGATGTATCAGACGTTCTGCGATACGATGGGCATCATGGATGCACTGCCGGAATAATATCTACAATTAGTTAACACTTTGCTTATTTGCAGGTACAGTTAGAATTTATCGGGCGGGCCCTCACGGGGGTCCGTTTCTTATATGGGAAGACGTGACTTCAGAATAAGAAACAGAGGAATACCGATGACGTAGGTCAGGATTACTGCCGTAACGATTGCCTTCGTCCTGAAAGAAGCCTTCTTCGTAAGATACTTCGCGAGTGGCTTAAGAATCAGAATATTGCAGGGGATAGCCACCGCCAGTGAGAGTGCTGCGATAAGGAGTATGCACACTGTCCATGACAGAGGAGTGTTGACTGTTACCTTAGATCTGGCGAAGATCATCATCTCGAAATGCAGAAGGTAAACCGCATACGAGTTGTCGGCAATGAAGGAAATCACCTTACCTATGTATTTGTTTACGGGTATGGACTCGAGCAGGAGGTACATACCTATGCAAGTGAACAGATAAATCGGAGAATCGTCAAGTGCTCCTTCAAGTCCCTCAGGTGTCACAGAGCATAATACCGCCGAGATAAGAAGGCACACCGCTCCGGAAACGATGAATAAAGCCTTCTTTGAGTGAAACACATCCAGTCTGTAGATCATGTATCCGCACAGGAAGTAGAAGAACCATCCCATGAACGGCCATCCGTAAACGCTGAAGTTGGTATGGATGATCTGGGAGAACAGAATAACCGCCACGGCTTCGAATGAGACGGCAGTGATAAAGAAAGCCTTAAGTCCTTCGTCGGACAGTGACTTCATCATGATCTTCACGAACGGTACCGTCAGCATGAATCCGATAAGGCAGTAAATGAACCACTTATATCCCGTTGTCGAGACAGGGAATATATTCCAGAAGATGTCCATAAAGTATTCATTGGGATAATCGAGGAAGTTCTTCAGCGGATCCCAATAGTAATAGTTCATCATGATAAGCGTCGAATAGAAGACCAATGGGATTATCAGCGAGCAGAACTTCTTCCAGTAAAATGAACGATACGATGCCGCAGGATGCACAGGGTCTTCTTCGAACTTGAATGCGAAATGTCCGCTCATCAGGAAGAACAGACCGTTTGCAGTAAACAGTATGGTCAGCAGTAGTGAGTTGCCGAAGGAAGACATCGCGAACTCACGCTCGGTATGGATACCGATAACGAAGAGCATGGCTATAACTCTGATCAGATCAAGGTGAGTATCTCTGTGCTTTAGGCCGGTGCTCTTATCCATTACTTTCTTACGAACCTGAAGATGTTGCCCTTATCGTCGGGGGAGAGGTCCTTGATGTACTGAAGATACATCGATGAGATGTAATCGGCGCGGCCTTCTTCCTCAAGCTTCTCCAATGCCTTCACCGCATCCTCACGGCGTCCGAGCTGGAACAGTCTCATGGCTTCGCGGAACTCGACGCTGTTGCCGGAACGTAATACCTTGTCTTCGTCCCTGAGGCAGTCGAGAACCTCGTACACGCCCTTAACTTCGTTGACGCCTGCTACCTGAATCATGCCGAGGTATCTCATGTCGAATGCCTCGGGATCTGACAGACGGTCGACAGTATCCTTGGACACCAGCATCGCGGTCTTGTACTGCTTCGTGAGAGACTCGAGTCTCGAGGAGAGGTTAACCGTGTCGGAGATGACGGTGCCTGAGAGACGCTCGCTCTCGCCGACAATACCGATCATCGCCATGCCCGTGTGGATTCCGATGCCGATGTTGATGTCGCTTACCTTAAGCTCCCTTGCCGTCTCAGGGTCGAGCACGATCGCGCGGTACAGCTCTGCTCCGCACTTAACTGCGTCATCAGGCTTCTCGAAAAGCGCCATCACGGCATCGCCTATGTACTTGTCTACGAAGCCGTTGTGCTCTCTTATGATGGGGCCTGCCTTGCCGTAGATCGTGTTGACGAAGGCGAAGTTCTCCTTGGCTGTCATGATCTCGGAATTAATGGAGAAGGAACGGATGTCACAGAAGAGAACCGTGAGCTCACGTGAACTCGCGTCACCCAAAGACAGATCCGTGAAGCTCTCTTTACCAAGGTACTCGCGGAACTTCTCAGGAACGAACTTATAGTAGAACTTCTCTGTGCGGTCCTTCTCTTCGAATGACTTCTCAAGGCTTACCGCCATGTCGTTTACTTCACTACAGATCTCGCCCAGCTCATCCTTCGATTTGTAATTGATTCTCGCAGAGAGGTCTCCGTCAGCGATGCGCTTGACAGTCTTAGTAGCCCTCTTAATGACGCCGGTGATGAGGAGCATCGACAGAATGATCAGGATTATGAGAACGAAGACGATTATAAAGCTTAAGACGGTGATCAGTGCCCATAATTCACTTCTGTCCACCCAGAGGAAATAAATATCTTCAGTGACCTTCAGGTAGTAATCCCCTGTTGAATTCGTGTCTTCGATCTTGCCGTAAGCGCTGAGGTTGCTGTTGGATGAAGCGTCTAAGCCGACAAGACCGTTCAGGTTGCTCGACAGATTCAGATCAGAAGTTCTGTCGAATCCTTCGTCCAGGATTACTTCCTGCAACATAGGTATCTCAAGACTGCCGTCTGAAGCGATAAGAAATGCGTGACCGTCGTCACTTATGTAGATTACGGAGAACTCATATCCCTCGCTCCAATCCGCACCCGAACCCAATGCTGCGAGTTCGGACCGTAGATCCTGATAAGCTGCTCCGGTGTCTTCGTTCAGTATCATCAACTTCGAGAAGTCATATCCTCTGAAGCTGTTGGCAGCAAGGTCACATACGGAGGTTATGTCTTTCTCTATCTCAGCCTGTTTCTGTATATCCGCTCTGTTGTATATCGATACGGCCATGACGATCGCGAGTATGACGAATACGGGTATCGTAATTATCAGCTGCTTATAAAGAAGTGTTTTTCTGCGGATAATAAGATTGATAAAAAGACCGATTATCGGAATGAAGAACATATAACTCAACCAGTGGGCGAAGTACATGAGAGGAGTGTTATTAGGTCTGAATACGATATTCCTCGCAGTAAGTTCACCGCCGTCATAAGTCAGAAGTCCTTCTTGGAAGCTGATGACGAGCGAATCCGCGGAAGCGCCCTGCGGGCGGTAGGATTCCATACAAACAAAAGCTCCGGGATTATCGATGATGCCTTCGGTATCGAACACTTCGGTTAATTCACCGTTCTCAAGAAGATAAACGGTAACGGGATCTCCATCAACAGCCACATAGAGCTGTCCGTTGGAGATAACTGCAGCATCGATGAACGGACGGCTGCTGTCCGCAGGATCGAAACAGTAGATGAGATCTTCTATAGGCTCATCGAATCTGACATCAAATACATTGCCGTCACTTCGTATGAAGAGGAAAGACTCGTCTACCGGAATGACATTAACTGTATATGTTCCGTTCGGATCCGTCTCATAGAGGCGGCTTGTGCTGACTTCCGAAGTTTCTGTATTGATCGAATAGAGCGTAACTCCGTGCATATCGATCTTCGCGAAAGTAACGTATCCGTCGAAGTAATGAAGTGCACTTAACTTAAATCCGCTTAACTTGTCAGACGCGTCGTATTCTATAGTGACTACCGGGTCCCTGATCACATAATCATCGGATACGCGTACTACCGTGTCTTCTTCATAAGCCTCATATACCGCGTAAAGATCACCACTGTCGGTAATCGCGAAGTTGTTTATCAAGACCGAATTACCATCGTCAATATCGGAGCCTGACACAACTCCGATACCACAGTAACCCTGATCACCTGTATCTATGTTGATAAAACCTGACACACCGTTCGGAATTTGGTCACAGTGGACTGCCATATCTCCGTTGGCGTTGATCGAGAATGAATCGACTTTCTGCAGCGGGTATTCGTGGATAATATGGTCATGGTCGTCAGTTGTGGCTGAAGTGTACCTGTAAAGCGAGTTTGTCTCGGCGAGCGCGAGCGAGATCACAAGAAGCACAAAGGCAGTCAGCAGGAGCCAACGAGCCTTGCCGCAGGTAATGTATATGATTTTTTTGCAAGCCTTCAAGAATTTCATACGTCGATAGTATATCATCTAATAAAGGAGGGCGCGCGTATGAAGCTTTACGATATCTCACAGGAAGTATTCGGTTGTGTAGTATTCCCCGGCGATCCGAGTCCCGAGAAGGAAGTCATGATGAGAACCGCTGACGGTGACATCTGTAACTTAAGTGCTTTCCATATGTGTGCGCATAACGGAACCCACGTGGACGCACCCTTCCACTTCATAGGAGACGGCAAGACGATAGATCAGGTCGATCTCGACCGCTTCATAGGTTATGCATATGTCGTAGGACACGAGGGCATCATCACGGATGAAGATGCATCGGCTATCCTGAAGGAAGCAAGACGCGCTGATGTACGCTGTGCCGACAGGATACTCATAAGAGGCAACGCCACTTTAAGTGCTGAGGGTGCGAGAGTTTTCGCTGAGGCCGGAATAAAGCTGTACGGCAACGAGTCCCAGACAGTAGGTCCCGAGGACGCGCCTAAGGAAGTGCACCTCATAATGCTCGGAGCGGAAGTAGTCCTTCTCGAAGGAATCAGACTCGCAGCAGTACCTGACGGCGTCTATATACTCGACGCCGCGCCGCTTAATCTCGGAGGCGCCGACGGAGCGCCCTGCAGAGCTGTCCTTATGGAACTCTAAGATCTTATCCTACGTAGATTACAACCCAGTCGTCATCGATGAGCTCATACTGATGTCCGCAGTGCGGGCACTTCTCAACATGCATCGCGTCGAAAGTGGCACCGCATGTCTTGCAGTTAACAGCATGGATCGAGAAGCCGAGGTCATCTGAAGCCTTCAGTCTCTTGATGACTTCCATCTTGAAGCTGCGCTGGTGCTTGGTAAGCTTACCGTCGCAGTAGACCTGGCACAATACATAGTTGATAAACCTTACGTGAAGAACGTCACCAACAACGGTGCAGCCTTCATACTTGATTCCGCCTCTGTACTCGACATCAACGACATCGTTCAAGTAGCCCAACTGATCCTGTCCCTTGTAGATGGACAGATTGGATCTGTCTTCGGAATAGATGATGGCTCTTAGAAGATCAAGCATCTTACCTTCGAAATACTCGAACGAGAAATCGGAGAAGTAACGGCGCATATCGTTCTCGAACTTAGTCTTCGTCAGACGTGCTGCCTGGATATCCGATGTGTCTGCTGCCTGCGCGAACATCTTCGAGAATGCGGTGATTCCGAGGATGAGGGAGAACAGCAGGTAGAGCATGATGGTTCCGAGCCATCCTGTAAGAAGTCCTGCCATGATTCCGAAGAATAAGCCGGCAAGGATAGATGTTGTGGCCCAGTTATAGAAGAACACGCCGAGACCGACGACGACTCCGAGGGCGACGCCGAGCATAACGACTTTCTTCATGTTCTTCTCGACACTGCTTCTCTCGACGAACTTCGGGAGTGTGTAGAAGCTCGTGACGCAGGGGAAGAACTTGAATGTCTTGAATCTGGTGCCGCACATGGGACAGCCGTTAACGAAAGTCTTCGCTCCGGCAGCATGTCCGCAGTTAGGGCAGCTTATGGTCTCTTCCTGATATCCCGCCTTATGAAGGATGTTGCAGTAAAGGGTCTCTGTGTCCTTATCGGAGCGTGCGAGGAAGGCGTCATCCTTATAGTAGTCCGTCTCGTAGTTACACTCCTTGTATGTCATGTCGAGAGTGTAGGGCTGCTTGTCCTTATGAAGAGTGCTGTCGATGTTGTCTTCGATACGCTCGATCTTCTTGACGGCTCTGATGCCCTTCTTCTCAAGTCTCTTACGGTGACACTCGAGATAGTAAGCGAAGTCGCTCGATGAATATGCGGGGATGGGACCGCCGTTATAGAACTCCGTGTACTGCTCGAAGAATTCGTCTCTGATTGAAGCTGAACTCATGTGCATATCCTCCTTATCCAATGACAATTGTACCATGTAAGCATGGTATAATTCATGTACGGGGTAATCTTATGAAATTCAAGTACATAAGGATACAAGGCAGGGAGCTTGCCGTTAATACGATGAGGGGTAAAGGCATATTCAGTATGCTTAATCAGCTTGTCACGGACGGCGTTATGGACGAAGAAGATGTAGGCCTGTTCAAGGCGATCGATGACTGGTTCGTCAAGGAGCTTCCGTTCCCTCCTCAGTGCAAGAAACAGGAGAAGGTTATCTGCTGGTTTAAGGCCGAGAACAGCGAGATGATGATGAAGATGATCCAGCCGCTGCTCTGGCTTCTAGAGAGATACAATCACCCATACGATGTTATCTATACGAACTTCCCTGGCGACGAGATCGTCTATGAGGATGAATTCCAGGTCTGCGTAAGAGTTGATGACAATATAGTCATCGAAGAATTGCAGGACAGCTGGTCGCCGGAGGATTAACATGGACAGTAAGATAGACAACGCATCCGCATACAATTCGGGTATCTACGATAAGAACATCACGAATGTTCTTCCGTACTACACGGAGTTCCATGCGCAGGTAATCGATACAGTAAATGCGATGGAATTGAAGGACCCGAAGTGGCTCGATACCGGCTGCGGTACAGGCACATTAGTGTTAAGAGCTCTGGGTGAGAATCCTTCTATCCGTTTTACACTGTGTGATCCGTCGGAGCAGATGCTCGGCGAAGCCAAGGCCAAGTTAGGCGATAAAGTCGAATATATCAACAAGGCTTCGCATGAACTTGATTTCCATAATGAGTTTGATGTCGTCACGGCGATACAGAGTCACCACTACTATGATGCATCAGGAAGGGAAGAGGCTGTGAAGCACTGCTTCGATGCGCTACGTGAAGGCGGTGTATTCATGGCGTTCGAGAATATAAGAATGTCGACTGAAGAAAGCGATGCGATAAGCCTTCGAAGATGGAAGAACTTCCTCGAGAATAATCTCGGTCCGGAAGAGGCGCAGAGGCATATGGTAAGACGCGGAGTTGAGGTGTTCCCGATCACGATCGAAGAGCATCTTACGCTTCTTAAGAAATGCGGATTCAGTTCAGTTAATGTCCTGTGGACTTCGTTCCTTCAGGCCGGTTTCTGGGCTATTAAGTAAGAGGAAATATATATGTCTTTACTGGCTTCATTCATGGTCCCCCATCCTCCTCTTATCGTACCCGCTGTAGGACGCGGCGGTGAGAAAGAGGTGTCTGAGACTATCGAGGCTTATGAGAAAGTCGCGGATGAGATCGCTGCGCTTAAGCCTGATACGATCATCATCACGAGCCCTCATGCGGTCATGTATTACGATTATTTCCACATCTCTCCGGGGAGGGGCGCGAAGGGTTCATTCGCTTTGTTCAGAGCACCTGAGATCACGTTCGATGAGAAGTATGATGAGGAGCTGGTAAAGAAGATCTGTGCGATCGCTTTCCGTGAAGGTTTCCCGTGCGGAACTGAGAATGAGAGAGATTCTGAACTTGATCACGGAACGATGGTTCCTTTGTGGTTTATCCGTAACAAATATGATGGCGGCAATATCGTCCGCATCGGTCTGTCGGGACGCTCTTATCAAGACCACTATAAGCTCGGCAAGATGATCGCTGAAGCTGTCGATTCACTCGGTCGTAAAGCTGTCTTCATCGCGAGCGGTGATCTGTCGCATAAGCTTCAGTATTACGGTCCGTACGGCTTCGCGAAGGAAGGCCCCGAATATGATGAGAAGATCATGGATGTTATGGGCCGTGCAGCATTCAATGAACTGCTCGAATTCGATGAGGATTTCTGCGACCGTGCAGCTGAGTGCGGACACAAGTCATTCGTGATCATGGCGGGCGCATGGGACGGCATTAAGGTCAAGGCAAATAAGTATTCACACGAGGATGTGACAGGCGTCGGTTACGGCATCTGCTCTTTCTATCCGGAAGGAGTTAAGCATGAGTGATATCTATGTTGAATTGGCTCGTCAGTCACTTACAAGTTATATCGCTGACGGTGTGAAACTTAAGCTTCCCGAGGGCCTTCCGGATGAGCTTGTTAACAAGCGCGCCGGTGCATTCGTCTCGCTTCATAAGAATGGCGATCTTAGAGGCTGCATCGGAACGATCGGTCCGACGACTTCATGCGTCGCACAGGAGATCATCAACAATGCGATAAGCGCTTCGACACGCGATCCGAGATTCCCTGCGGTCACTGCTGATGAGCTGCAGGAACTCGAGATAAATGTCGATGTTCTTATGGAACCTGAAGATATAGATTCGCTGGATAAATTAGATGTTAGAAGGTACGGTGTTATCGTCTCTACTCCGGACGGGAGAAGGGGGCTTCTGCTTCCCGATCTGGAGGGCGTGGATACTGTCGAGGAGCAGGTCTCGATAGCCATGTATAAGGGAGGGATATCATCAGGGGAGAACATTTACCTGCAAAGGTTTGAGGTGGTACGTCATAAATGACCAAGTGTAAAGTTTGTTTCAGACATTGTGATCTTAAGGACGGTGTACATGGCTACTGCGGTGCGAGAATCTGCCGTGATGGCGAGGTAGTCGAGGCCAACTACGGCCGCGTTACATCGGTAGCACTCGACCCTATCGAGAAGAAGCCATTAAGGCACTTCTTCCCCGGCTCGAAAATAGTCTCAGTCGGAAGCTACGGCTGCAACTTGAGGTGCCCTTTCTGCCAGAACAACGAGATCTCC
>Ga0265298_10005905_pt1 | contig 15241 bp, 9 predicted proteins | sample AusTroGonzalo_MG_3_FD_193486 | JGI IMG/M metagenome (GOLD analysis project Ga0265298, IMG submission 193486) | Bovine rumen microbial communities from tropical cattle in Woodstock, Queensland, Australia - Gonzalo_01 | ecosystem: Host-associated > Mammals > Digestive system > Stomach > Rumen ... | reverse complement strand
GCGGTCGGCAAAGAGCACCTCGCGGGCTATCTTGACACAGTCCGCCGGCGTACCGTTGGTCGTATAGACCTCCGCGCCGTTCAGGTCATGCTCCTCGATGCGCTTGAGGTAGATCGGCGTGGCGACGCTGATGGCTGCCCCGTACCCGCTGCGCGGACCGTCCGGAGCGATCACCGTCACCTGCCCCAGCTTGGTCATCTCCCGAGCCAGCATGCGGATGCCCGCCGTGCCCCAACCGTCATCGTTTACAACTACTATATTCATACTTTTAGCTGTTAGCCTTTTACGACTGCCATCACTTTCTGCGCCAGAGCGTTCGCCTCATCCATCGTCGCCGCCTCCGAATAGACGCGGATGATGGGTTCGGTATTGGACTTGCGAAGATGCACCCATCCGTCTGCAAAATCCACCTTCACACCGTCTTTGTCGTTCACGCGCTCGTTCTTATAGATCTCTTTGACGCGCGCAAGAATGGCATCAATGTCGGTGTCCGGGGTGAGGTCAATGCGGTTCTTGCTGATATAATAGTCCGGCAGGGTGCGTCTGAGTTCGCTCACCTTCATGTCAAGTTTTGCCAGATGGCTCAGGAAGAGCGCAATGCCTACCAACGCATCACGGCCGTAATGGCAGGCGGGATAGATGACACCGCCGTTGCCTTCGCCGCCGATGACCGCGTTGGTGCGTTTCATCTCCGCCACCACGTTCACTTCGCCTACCGCACTCGCGCTGTACGTACCGCCATGCGCACGCGTCACGTCGCTCAGCGCACGCGTTGAGGACATATTGCTGACCGTGTTGCCCGGCGTATGACGAAGGATATAATCCGCCACGCTGACGAGCGTATATTCCTCGCCGAACATATCGCCGTTCTCGCAGATGATGGCGAGACGGTCCACATCGGGATCGACCACAAAGCCCACGTCCGCCTTGCCGGACTTGAGCAGGTCGCTGATCTCGGTGAGGTGCTGTGGCAGGGGTTCGGGGTTATGGGGGAAATGACCGTTGGGAGTGCAGTTCAGTTCGATGATGTTATTTACGCCCACGGCTTTGAGGATGGCCGGGATGGCGAGACCGCCCACCGAATTGACGCAGTCGATAGCCACGGTGAAGTTCTTCTGGCGGATAGCCTCCACATCAACGAGCGGCAGCTTCAACACCTGCTCCACATGATAGGGAAGATAGTCCTTGCCCGTCATATGGCCTAAAGCATCCACCTCGGCGAAGGTGAAGTCCTCCGCTTCGGCGATGGCTAACACGCCTTTGCCTTCGGCATCATTGAGGAACTCGCCCTGCTCGTTGAGCAGCTTGAGCGCATTCCACTGCTTGGGGTTATGGCTCGCCGTGAGGATGATGCCTCCGGCTGCTTTCTCGCCGGTGACCGCCAGTTCGGTGGTCGGCGTGGTAGCCAGGCCGATATTAACCACATCATAGCCCATGCCCATCAGCGTGCCGCATACGATCTGCTCCACCATATGGCCGCTCAGACGGGCGTCACGACCCACTACAATCTTGTTATTGTCCGGCAGCGCCGCACGACGTTGTGTGGCGTATGCCGCTGTAAAACGTACGATATCCACGGGGTTCAGACCCTCGCCTACGCGGCCACCTATCGTTCCCCGGATACCGGAAATGGATTTAACTAAACTCATATTATTGTTTGATTTGTACAATCTTGATGATGTATACGTACGGCGTGACTGAGGTCTCGTCATCCGTGAACCCCTGCTTGCTGGGCACGATGATCTCGCACTCCGCGCGGGGGTGCTTCATGAGCCGTACCGCCTCGTGCCATCCAATGGACTCGCAAATAGACGTCATGCCGTCCGAGGTGCCACTGGTGATGCCGTAGTAGAACTCGTACGGATGCGCCTGGTCGAGCGTCGTCCAATAACTAACCGTATCGGGGTTCTCGGTCAGTTCGAATTTCTTGTAGCGCGCCACGATGATGTCGTTCACCTTCACCGTATAAGCCGTGTCCCCCTGCTTGCGGAGGTGGAAATAGAGGTCATCGTAGCCCGATACCTTGTAATAGTCCTTTTCTCCCCACACGTAGTCATCACCCGGTTCGTCGGTGAAGATCTGCAGGTCATGGCGGCTGATATAGTTCTTAATCAGTTTGTCCTCTTTCGAACGCAGTTTGGAATACGTATTCGAATTACAGCCCGTGCCTATCATCGCGATGCCGATGAGCAGGAATAAAATAGTCTTTTTCATTATCTGATTTCCAATTCAATGATTACGTTTTCGTATGGCGGCACTTCCGCCGTTCCTTTGATGCCGTAGGCGGCGTACCAGGGAGCCGCCATGCGGAGTTGCGCTCCGTGATGCCACTCGGTGATGTTCGCGTCTATGGCAGCCGGCAGTTCGTACTTGCCAACCCGCGTGGTGCGCTCCGTGTCGCAGTACTTGTGGCCCTCGAGGCTATAGACGCGCATATGCAGCGTGCACTCCTCTCCGGCGGATACCGGCCGCTCGCTGTCTCCGGCGTTAAGAACGATGGCCCAGACGCCGCGTTCGTACAACGCGTACGGTACGGCCTGCTCCTGTACCCATCGGTACAACTGCTCGTCCGCGGCTTGAGTCAGCTGCTGGTTGAGCTCCATCAGCGCCAACTGGGTACTGTCCGCCTGGGGAGTCTGTCCCATGCGCTGGCTCGGACGCTGGGGCGCCTGATGTCCGCATCCGACGAGCAGCAATGCCCCTAACCACCCTATGATCCATTCGCCTCTAACCATTCTTCTTTACACCTCCTCCAGCCTTTGCTTGCGGTACTCGCTCGGCGTCATGCCGTAGGTATTCTTGAAGCACTTGGAGAAATAGCGGCTGTCGTTCATGCCGACCATGTAGGTTACTTCGGTGATATTGTACTTGCGGTCCTCCAGCAGCTGCGCCGCGCGCTTGATACGCATCTCGCGAATGAACTCCACGGGGCTGAGTCCTGTCATGCTCTTGAGCTTGTTGAAGAAGACGGTGCGTCCCATGCTCATCTCCTCTACCAGTTCATCAACGGTCAGGGTGTTGTTATCCATCTGACGATCCATGATATTGAGCAGTTTGGCGAGGAAGGTGTCTCCCGGAACGGACTCGTCCGTGCTCTGCGGCTCAAGTCGCATGAGCCGCTGACGGTAGCTCTGCTCCAGATGGGTGCGCTGAGTGAGGATGTTACGTACTCGGGCACGCATGTACTCTGGCTCAAAGGGCTTGGTCATATAGTCGTCCGCGCCGTATTGCAGCGCCTGAAGGCGGCTCTCAATGGCGGTCTTGGCGGTCAGCAGAATAACGGGTATATTGTCCGTATCGGGGTTCTGCTTGATAAACTGCGTGAGCTCCAGACCGTCCACGTTGGGCATCATCAAGTCGGTGATGACGAGGTCGATCCGTTTGGCGCGGATGATCTGCTCCGCCTCTTCGCCGTCCGCCGCCGACTCCACATGATACTCGCGGCCGAAGATACCCGCCAGGAAGTGGCGCATGTCCGAATTGTCATCCACCACGAGTATCGTCCTCATGTTGTCGTGCTGCTCCTCCGTGAGCTGCTCCATCTTATCGACCATTCCGGACTCGTACGGCGGTGCCGTCACCTCTTTCTCATCCGTCACATAATCCACCTCGGCTCCGAAATGCTCCTTGCCGGTGTGCAGCATGATGGTAATGGTAGTGCCTTTGCCCACCTCGCTGTCCACCTCAATGTGACCGTGATGCAGGTCCACCAGCTCCTTGGTCAGGTTCATGCCGATACCCGTGCCGGTAATGTTGTTCGAGTTCAGTTCATTATTGCTGGAGAAGCGCTCGAAGAGCATGCTCTGTTTCTCGGGCGCGATACCGATACCTTCGTCCTGTACGGCGAGCGTGACGAATCCCGGTTTGGAACCGATGATGACGCGTATGTTCTTGCCGGCCGGCGTGAACTTGAACGCATTGCTCAGCAGATTCCAGAGGATGGTGTCCATACGTCCGCGATCGACCCAAACGGTCGAGTCCTCGGCGTTGTTCTCCACGGTGAACTTGATGTGCTTGTCGTACGCCTCTTTCTGGAAATTGGCGCAGGTCTCGTTCACCAGTTCGCTCAGCAGGGTCGGCTGCACTTTCAGTTTCATTTTCTGGTTCTGCACCTTGCGGAACTCCAGCAGCTGGTTCACCATGCGCAGCATACGCCGGCTGTTGCTCTGGACGATCTCCAGCTGGCTGCGAACGGCAGGCGAAATGCGCTCCGACTGCAGTATATTCTCCACCGGACCGACGATGAGCGTCAGCGGGGTACGGAGCTCATGGCTGATATTGGTGAAGAAGCGCAGCTTGATGTCCGTCACCTGCTGCTCCACTTTCACTTTCTGCCTCAGGCCGTTGTAGATGCCCATGGCATAGATGAACAGCGAGATGAGCGCCAGAATGCCAACGAAATATATTGTAATCGCCCACCAGCTGAGCCACCACGGGCGCTTGACGATGATGGTCAGTTGTTTCTCATTATCCGCCTCGCCGCCCTCGCGGTTGGTTGAACGGACATGGAAGCGGTACTGCCCGTGACGAAGATTGCTGTACGTCACGCGGCGCTGGTCCTTGGCATAACGCCAGTCCTTGTCGACGCCATCCATCTTGTAGGCATAGACGATCTTGTCCGCGCCGATATAATCGAGCGCCACATAACTGAATGTGACGGTAGAGCCGTTGGGGATACAAACCGTGTCGCCTTCGAGCACGGTGTCCAGCGTCTCCACGCGGGTGATGTAAACCGGCGGCACCATCTCCGAACGACGGATAAGGGAGGGATCGAGGGACACGTAGCCGTTCGAATAACCGAAAAGGATCGAGCCTTCGGGCGTCACCATCGCTTCCGCTTCCGTGAAGCAGGCGTTCGGCTCGCCGTCCAGCGCGTCGTAGTAATAGAGCATGCCCGTCTCCAGGTTCAGTTGGGCGATGTCGCTCTCCGAGCAGAACCACAGGTTGGCACTGTCGGCAGCCATGCTCAAGATGATGTCGTGGTAGGTCTCCACACGGGTGATGACCATGGTCGTGTCCTGCGGGTCAATGGTCATCAGACCGCCGCCGAACGAACCGAACCACAGCCGGTCGTGACTGTACCGCACGGCGCGGATGTCATAGCTGGGCAGCAGGGTGTACGAATTGTCTGACAGCTCGATTTTCAGAATGCCCTTCGTCGTGCCGCACCAGAGAGTGTTGTCCACTAATTCGATGTCGCGCACCTTGAGGCCGTCGCCCACTACCTCCGGTGCATCCCATGTACCTTTGGCGGCATTCCAGCGGAGGATGTTGACGCCTCCGCCGTAGGTGGCGACATACAGCGTGCCGTCCGGTCCTTCCTCGATGTCATAAATGTCCGAATGGCTGGTAGGAACGCGTTTGCCGGACTCGATGCCTTTCGAAGGAATCATCCATAGTCCGTTCCCTTTGTAGCCGTATAGCAGTCCGTGCGAACTCTCCCAACCGCAGTAGGCATTGTAGGTCTTCATCAGGGTCAGCATCCGGTGGTTGTGCGCAAGCACGAACGCCCGCACTTCGCCGTTGGCATCCGGCGCCGAGCGCATATCGTGCAGCTGGTAGGGCATCGGGTCCATGTTCACACAATCGACACCGCCGTCGTAGGTCGCCAGCCACATCTGTCCCTCGCGGTCGAAATAGGCGGTGTGAATCATGTTGGTCAGTCCCTTCACCGGAAAGACCAGCTCGTCCTTGTCGTAGTCATAATAGCTCCATCCGCCTCCGGTGGGGTTGACCCATGTGCGGCCGCGGTTGTCCTCCAGAATGAAGAAATGCTCGCGCAGCAGACCCGCATAGCGGCTGTCCAGAGGGGGAGTGAACCGTTTCCATTGGCCGTTGCGGTAGCGCTGGATACCGGTCTTGTTGTCCGCCTGCCAGATGACGCCGCGTGCATCCACTTTCGTTTTGACGTCCCGTTCGTTCAACCCCTCCTTCATCTCTTCCGGCAGGCTGTCATAGGGTTGCTCTGTTGTGGTCTTGCGGGCGGCATCCAGACGGTAGTAATGACCGTCGTAGGTCTGCCACCATATCCGTCCCGCCTCGTCCTCATGGATATAATCGACACGGTTGTTCGCGCGTGTCTCCACTCCTTCGTGCATCGCCTTATAAACATGGAAGGTATATCCGTCAAAGCGGTTCAAGCCGTCCCACGTACCGAACCACATGAAGCCCTCGTGGTCCTGCAGGATAGCCATCACCGTATTCTGGCTCATGCCGTCCTTGATCGAATAATGCTGGACCACGTAGCGCTCATGCGCACTTAATGGCGAAAGGCGAAAGGCGAAAGGCAAAAGGAGCAATGCCATGACCAACGCCCGATACCTATTTATCTTTTTTCGCAGAAAAACCATTTTAACATTTTAACGTTTTAACGTCGCTAACCTTTCAAGGTAGCGACCATAATTGGTTTTCATCTCTTTGCCCAGGGCGGCAAGCTGCTCCGTGCTGATCCATCCGTTACGCCATGCGATCTCCTCGATGCAGCTCACGTAGAAGCCCTGACGGTTCTGAATGGTGGCAATAAAATTGCCGGCATCGAGCAGGCTGTCGCAGTTACCCGTATCGAGCCATGCAAAACCGCGGCTGAAAAGCTTCACCTTGAGCGTACCTTCGCTGAGGTAGATCTTGTTCAGGTCGGTGATCTCGTACTCGCCTCGCGCACTCGGCTGCAGGTTGGCCGCTTTCTCGCACACCGTCCTGTCATAGAAATACAAGCCCGGCACGGCATAATTGCTCTTCGGCTCTGCAGGTTTCTCCTCAAGGCTCAGCACCTTGCCGTCCGCGTCGAACTCGACCACGCCGTACGCACGCGGGTCCGCCACCTCGTAACCGAAGATGCACGCGCCGCCTTTGGTCTCCACCGACTCCACCGCGTCTTTCAGCATATGACCGAAATGCTGGCCGTAGAACATGTTATCGCCGAGGATGAGGCAACCCGGTTCGCCGTTGAGGAACTCGCGGCCGAGCACAAACGCCTGCGCCAGTCCGTTCGGCACGAGCTGCACCTTGTACGAGAACTGCATGCCGATGCGGCTGCCGTCTCCCAACAGCTCTTCGAACATGGGCAGGTCACGCGGCGTGCTGATGATGAGCACCTCGCGGATGCCGGCGAGCATCAATGCCGACAGCGGATAGTAGATCATCGGTTTGTCATAGACCGGCATGATCTGTTTGCTGATTGCTTTACTCAAAGGGTACAACCTCGTTGCACTTCCTCCTGCTAAAATAATTCCTTTCATATGTGTTTGGTCTTTTATATGCTGACACTCAATTTGGCTGCAAAGGTACGAAAAAAAATTGACACGAGCAAACATTCGTGTCAATTTTTACACATTAATGTGTATTTTTAAACTTTTTGTCGTTATCTCGAGATTATTTTACCAGACGTCCGTCCTCTCCTCAGTCCCTAGGAAAGCCTATAACATAGACAGATGCCTCCCCTACAGGGATGCACTACTTGCTAGCATTTTTTTACCACTTGACGGAAAAACCTGCGTGGACGTTGATGCCGGCTTGCGGGAAGAAGTAGGCGACGTCGCTGCCGGACCACGCATCGTGATACACGTAGCCGTTGCTCTCATACATGGCATTGAACAGATTATTGATCTGACACTTGAGCGTGATATCCGGACAGCGTCTGTACCGCTGCAGCGGCAAGAGGTAATGGAGATTCAGGTTGGTAACCGAGTAGGCTTTCAGCATAGCATCGGGGTCTTCGTTATTGGCCAGGAACTGCTTGCTGACGACCGTTGTCTGTAGCTCGGCATTGAAGCCCGCGACGTGGAAAGAGAAGATATTACCGGCTATCCAGTCCGGCGAGAACGAGATCGTGCGCCACGTATCGCCATCGCGCCATTGATTGCGGCTCCAGGTGAGCGTTCCGCTCCAGCTGAACCATCGGGTCCAATCGACACCGAACTGCAGTTCGGCTCCCGTGCGGTACGACCGGTCCACATTCCTTGTCAGGAAGACAGCTATACTATTGATCTCGCCGGTGAGCACCAACTGGTCCTTATAATCCATGAAATAGAGGTTGAGACCGATGTGCCACGGCATGGCATAGCCGCTTCGTGTGACGCCCGCCGAGGTATAAGTGTATCCCAACTCATAATCCAACAGCTTCTCCGGCTTGGGCAGCGCTTCGCCGTCCAGACGGTTGATAAAATTAGAGCGTGCGGGTTCGCGGTTCGCCATCGCGAAAGTGGCAGAGAAGCGATGTCCTCCGTTATCGTAAGTCAGACCCGCCTTGGGGTTGAAGAAATGCCATATATGCCTCTCCTCTATTGTCTCCCTATAGCCCGGGACGGTACTGTTGTCATTATCGCCATACATATGATGGTGCACGAGCCGGTACTGCAAATCGCCATATAGGGTCAGTTTCTCCTTGGCGCGATGGAGCACCCTCCAGTTCGCCCTGGCATAGACATTGCCGTCCAGCTTGTCGCCATAGCCCATGTAGTACTCCGTAAAATCCGTGCCGTACGCCTGGTCGATATCGCCATACGAAACGCCGGTGTAGTTATTGAGGGCGATACCGGCCTGCACATCCACTTTCTCGTGAACATACTTGGTGCTGACGATGCCGCCGTAGAAATGATTCTTCAGACCTTTCCTGACTATGCCGAGCAGGTACCATGTATCAAAAGTCTCCCAATAACCGGTGCCGAAGGTGTAATGCCCGGTGGCGTTGATACTCCAATGGCTATTGAACCGATGCGCCACATTGAGATGGAGATGGTGCTGCTGATAATTATCGGTCTCATTGCGGTAGTACTGTGTGGTGCCGTTGGCATCGATGAACGCGCCGGCGGTATTCTGCCGTCTATCCCGCTCTATCTCTTCTCGCGTGAGACCATTCCATGCCAGATAGGTTTTCTCCTTGCCGCCGAAAGAGAGCAGATTGACGGCAGTCCTGCTGTTCTGCCAACCCAGCTGCGCCTGATAACTGAACAAGTCCGAGAAGGCTCGGTCAATATATCCGTCGGAGTTGACCTTGCTGAACCGTCCGCCTATATGCCATGCACCTCTGGCGCTGTCCCTATCGCCCCAGTAGGCATCTATCTTCGCCATCTCGCGGAAGGTATTGTACATACCTCCGTTGAAACCCAGTTCGGCATGAACCGGTTGGGTTTGGCAGTCCTCAGGGACGGTGTTGTTCAGCGTGCTGATATTGATGCTTGCGCCGAAACTGCTGCCGCCGTTGGCGCTGGTTCCGATACCGCGCTGCACATCCAGTTTCATCACGGACGAGCTTATATCGGTCATGTTGACCCAGAAGACGGTCTGGCTCTCGGCATCATTGAGCGGCACCTCGTTGATGGTCATGTTGATGCGCGTGTGATCGCTACCGCGCACACGGAAATAAGTGTAGCCGACACCCAGACCATCATCGCTGGTAGTCACCAAGGAGGGGGTTTGGGTCAGTAGCATCGGCAGGTTCTGCCCCGTGTTGTCACGGTTCAGCTGCTGATAGCGCACCTCTTCCCGGCTCACCGTCGCCTGCTTCACAGGGGCGCTCACTACTACCTCTTGCAGATTGAAATCACTGGCGGACAGCGTGTCCGCGTTTACTTGCGCATGGGCAGAGATGCCCAAAAGCGCGAACGTACATGTTACAACCGACCATGCATGGTCGATCAAAAAAGATGTTGTTTTCATTTTCTTTAGCAGCATTACCTGCTCAAGTTCCACGGGTCTAATCTCAGCGATAAAGCACCCCGAATGATTTAATTATTGATTGTTAATGGGTTAGTCGTGATTGTTCAGCCTATAGCAGAAGGTGATGAACCAGCCCCACTCGGTCATGTAGCGTTTGGGCGCGTATTCCTGCTTGCGGGCGAGATTGTTCAGACCGAAGTCATAGCCGGACTGCAAGCGGAAACAGTCCCACTCGAGTCCGCCTCCCAGGCCCCATTGGATATTGGCGCGCGTGCGGTCCTTCTCTATGCGGTCGTAGTTCTCCGTGGGCACAGCGATGCCTTCGAGCCATGCCTTGGCTTCGTCGCTCAGGTCGGTTTTGAGGCGGTCTTTCTCCGCCAGACCGATATGCAGTTGCGGTCCGGTATAGAAAAAGAGGTTGAGCTTCTGCCAGAGGGGGATGACATAATAGACGCGCAGGGGGATTGTAAGGTTATGCTCGGTCACCCGGTGGGTTATCTTCTCCTCCTTGACCGACTGCGCTGTCATCGAACGCCAGTGCTGCTCGTGCTTGCCGGCGGTGGCGGTATAGAGCAGACCGGTCTGCAAACTGAAATGGAGCGGCAGCAGGAAATCGAACGTGGCACCTACGCGTGCGCCATGGAGGAAGAGCTGCGGGTAAGACAGATCGCGTGTGCGCTGCTCATGCTGCGCGTAGCCCGCCTCCAGACGGTACTCCATGCCGAAATGATAGGTCTGTTCCTCCACTTTCTTTTTCGTAGGGTCGAAGAACGAGTTATCGGCCATCTGGAGATCCGGCGCATGCTTATCCTGCGCCTGCGCATAAACGAAGGCAAGCAGGCACAGAGCGGCTATGATGATTCTTTTGCTTTTCATTTTCATTTCCTATTTACCAAATGCTTACGCGGTTCTCGGGCGCGATATACAAGGGCGATTCCTCCGTCACATTCCATGCCTCGTACCATGCACCTATCTGCGGCAGGGCGCCGTTCACACGCCAGCGTCCGAGCGAGTGCGGGTCGGACTTGGTGCGGTTGAGTATCTCCTCCGGGCGGATATTGCCTGCCCATACATTGGCATAGGCGAGGAAGAAACGCTGTGCGGGCGTGAAGCCGTCGCGCTCGGTCAGGCGTTCGTTCTCCGCCTTGGCTTCCTCATTGAGGCAGAAAGCGAGGTACGCCACCTGCAGACCGCCGTGGTCGGCGATGTTCTCACCCAGCGTGAAGGCTCCGTTGGCATGCACGCCCGGTGCCACTTCGATCCTATTGAACGCCTCTTCCATGACCTTGGTGCGGGCGTCGAAAGCCGCCTTGTCCTCGTCGGTCCACCAGTTGATCATGTTGCCGTCCTTATCGAACTGGCAGCCCTGGTCATCGAAGCCGTGGGTCATCTCATGACCGATCACGACACCGATAGCGCCGTAGTTGAACGCATCGTCGGCATTCATATCGAAGAAGGGGTATTGGAGAATACCTGCCGGGAAGCAGATCTCGTTGGACGAGGGGTTATAGTAGGCATTGACGGTCTGCGGGGTCATGTACCATTTGGCCTTGTCCACCGGCTTGCCGAGATAGCTCATGCTATACTCCTGCTCGAACTTGGCGGCCCGCTGGATATTGGCGTAATAGGTGTCCGCGGTGTTCACCTCCAGCGCCGTATAGTCACGCCATGTATCGGGATAACCGATCTTGATGGTGATGGCATTCAGTTTCTCCACGGCTTTGGCTTTGGTCTCGTCGCTCATCCATGCCAGGTTCTCAATGCGGATACCGAGGGCTTTCTGGAGGTTCTTGACGAGCGCAAGCATACGTGCCTTGTTCTGCTCGGGGAAGTATTTTTTGACATACATCTGTCCGACAGCTTCGCCGAGCGTACCGTTGACGATGCCCACAGCACGTTTCCACAGCGGGCTGGGTTCCTCCTTGCCGGAGAGCACGCGTCCGTAGAAATCGAAGCTGGTATTGTATATCTCGGTGGTGAGATACGAAGCGGCGCCGTCCATGACCTGCCATGCAAAGAGGGTCTTGAGATCCTCGAGCGGTTCCTCATCCAGCATGCGTCCCACTTCCTGCAAGTGCGGTATCTGTCCTATGGACAGGCTGTCCGGGGCGATGCCTACGCCCTTGAAATAGGCGTTCCAGTCGAGTTGCGGCACGAGCTGCTGCAGTTCGGCAACGGACATCTTGTTGTAGTTCGCCTGCGGGTCACGCAGTTCGACATTCGAGTAGGCCGCCTTGGCGAGGCGTGTCTCCAGCCGGAGCACGGTCTGCGCACGCTCAGCGGCGTTATCATAGCCGAAGAGGCCGAACATCTTCTCCACGTATCCCACATAGGCGTTGCGGATGGCGGTGGTCTGCGAGTCTGTATCGAGGTAATACTCCTTCTCGCCCAGCGCAAAACCTGCCTGATACTCATTGAGGATATTCATGGAGCTATTCATGGCGTCGGCATCGACGTACATTGCCCAGAGTCCGAACTCCATGGCTTCGCCGAGCATAGCGGACAGACCGGCACGGTCGTTGAGTCCCTCTATCCGGCTGAGCGTTTTCTGCACCGGCTCAATGCCTTCCCGATCCCGACGGGCGGTATCCATCGCCATATTGTAGAAATCGCCGATCTTCTGTGCAATCGAGCCCTGGGGATGGTTCTTGGCGGCAATCTCCTTGATGAGTCCGTTCACCTGCTCAAGGTTATTGAGGCCCAGTTTGTCGAACGAGCCGAAACGGCTGTATTCGGGCGTAAGGGGGTTATTGGCCATCCATCCGCCACAGGCGAACTGGTAAAAATCATTCTGCGGTACGGCGGTCGTGTCCAGATTGGCGAGGTCGATACCGGTGGTCTGCTGTTTGGTAGTGCAAGCTGTTGTCATACATGCAATCGCTGCAAGCGTAAAAATAAGTTTTTTCATATGATGAAACAATATGTTCTCAAAATCGGGCACAAAGGTACGAAAAAAAAATGACGTGAGCAAAAAAAACTGCCTAAATGAGCGATTTTTTTTAACTTTAGCCATCCGCTATCGGCATAAAAACAAAGAAGGATGTCTCCCGACATCCCAACCTTTTTACTTAACCTTAAATCTAATACCATGAAAAACACGGTGCAAAAGTACTGCTTTTTGACGATATGACCAAATATTTTTCAAAAAAAATGTTATAAAACATATTTTTGACATATTCAGTTTGCAAAACGGGCTATAAAGGGCAGCTATACAAAAGAAAAACGACCCTCGTAAGGATCGTTCTTCCCGATATGTATTTTTGCAAATTTAGTGTCTTTCGGGACGTGGACCGCGACGCTCAGGACGCGGACCGCGCTCCAGACGTGCGCCATCCGGGTTGCTGTTACGGTCACCACGGGGAGGACGTGCGGGACGCTCGGGCTCTACGTAGCCTTCGGGTTTCGGCTTGAGAGCCTTGGCGCTCAGGCGGAACTTGCCAGTCTTCGGATCCACCTCCAGCAGTTTGATGCGGATATGGTCACCTTCCTTGATACCGGTTTCCTCCATGGTCTCGTAGCGTTTCCAGTCTATCTCGCTGATATGCAGCAGACCTTCCTTGCCCGGCATGAACTCCACGAAGCATCCGTACGGCATGAGGGACTTGACAATCGAATCGTACTCCTCGCCTACCTCGGGCAGGGCAACGATGGCTTTGATCTTCGCGATCGCAGCCTGCATAGACTCGCCGTTATTGGAAGCTACCTCTACCTTGCCGCCCTTCTCATCCTCGTCGATGGAGATGACAGCACCGGTCTCTGCCTGGATGCCCTGGATGATCTTACCGCCCGGGCCAATGACCGCACCGATCATATCCTTCGGGATATAGAAGGAGACGATACGGGGTGCGTGCGGCTTGAGGTCAGCGCGCGGAGCAGGCATGCACTCGAGGATCTTGCCGAGGATGTACATACGTGCCTCATGCGCCTGTGCGAGCGCGTTCTCTAATATTTCATAGGACAAACCATCCACCTTGATATCCATCTGGCAGGCGGTCAGACCGTCTTTGGTACCGGTAGTCTTGAAGTCCATATCACCGAGGTGGTCCTCATCGCCGAGGATATCGCTCAGGATGGCGTACTTGGTACCCTTGTTCTCCGAGATCAGACCCATGGCGATACCGCTGACGGGTTTTTTCATCGGTACACCGGCGTCCATGAGGGCGAGCGTTCCGGCACAAACGGTAGCCATAGAGCTCGAACCGTTGGACTCGAGAATGTCACTTACGACACGAACGGTATAAGGAAAATCCTCGGGGATCATGTTCTTCAGCGCACGGCAAGCGAGGTTACCATGACCGATCTCGCGACGGCCTACGCCACGCTGTGCCTTCGCCTCACCCGTCGAGAACGGCGGGAAATTATAATGCAGCAGGAACTTGTCGGTACCCTGGATGAGCGCCTCGTCAATGATTTTGTCATCGCGGCTGGTACCGAGGGTGACGGTCGAGAGGGACTGTGTCTCACCACGTGTGAAGATGGAGCTTCCGTGAGGTCCGGGCAGCGGGCTCACTTCGCACCAGATAGGACGGATCTCGGTGGTCTTACGGCCGTCGAGACGCTTGCCCTCATCGAGCACGGCGCGACGCATCGCCTCTTTCTCCACATCATGATAGTAGCGGTCGACGAGGGCGGCAATCTCATCCACATCCACACCCAGCGCCTCAGCGCGGGCTGCCATATAATCGGCTTTCTCGGTCTTGAAGTCCTCGCGGATCTGGCTGAACATCGCCTCGCGGTGGTGCTTGTCGGTGTCAGCGGCTGTAGCCTGTGCATATGCACGGGCATAACTGTAATCATGAACTGCCTGCTTCAACTCATCGTCATTCACCTCGTGGCAGTACTCGCGCTTGGTTTCTTTGCCGTACGCTTTCATCATCTCGTTGATGGCCAAGCACTGCGGTTTGATGGCTTCGTGGGCGGCCTTGATAGCCTCCAGCATCACGCTCTCCGGCACCTCTTTCATCTCGCCCTCGACCATCATGATGTTGTCATAGGTAGCAGCCACCATGAGCTCCAGGTCAGCGTTCTCGCACTGCTCGAAGGTCGGGTTGATCACCATCTGACCGTTGACACGCGCCACGCGCACCTCGCTCACGGGACCCTCGAAAGGAATATCCGAGCAAGCCAGAGCGGCACCGGCAGCGAGACCGGCGATCGACTCCGGCATATCAATGCCGTCAGCCGAATACATGGTGACGTTAACGAACGTCTCTGCGTGATAATTGGAAGGGAAGAGAGGACGAAGGGCTCGGTCAATGAGACGTGCAATCAGGATTTCGTAATCCGACGCCTTGCCTTCGCGGCGGGTGAAGCCACCCGGGAAACGTCCTGCGGACGCAAATTTCTCTTTGTACTCTACGGTCAGCGGCATAAAATCGGTACCGGGAACCGCATCTTTGGCGGAGCAGACAGTGGCAAGGATCATCGTGTTGCCGAGGGTAGCCATCACGGCGCCGTCAGCCTGTTTGGCCAGCTTGCCTGTCTCCAGTTTGATTACTCGTCCGTCAGGGAGAGCAATCTCTTTGGTTACAATGTTCATCTTAAAAAAATCGTCATTTTGGACGCCGTTTGCGTCCGGTTATAT
>Ga0265298_10005904_pt1 | contig 15241 bp, 14 predicted proteins | sample AusTroGonzalo_MG_3_FD_193486 | JGI IMG/M metagenome (GOLD analysis project Ga0265298, IMG submission 193486) | Bovine rumen microbial communities from tropical cattle in Woodstock, Queensland, Australia - Gonzalo_01 | ecosystem: Host-associated > Mammals > Digestive system > Stomach > Rumen ... | reverse complement strand
ATATGAAGTCTTTACCCAGATCAACAAATCTATTCCTCTCTATGTTCCGGCCGAAAGCGCAGAAGCCTACAAGACAGCAGAGGTATGGAAAGACTTCTTTAACATCCTGCCGATTGAAGGGACGGTAGAGCCGATGGACAGCATCTATAATGTAGTCTATATTGATCACGTAGGTGAACAATTGGACGCCGAATCCGTTACGCTGCATATGCCGGATGCACCGGTGATAGAAGGCTTTACTTTCCTCAAATGGCAAATAATAGCCAGTGATCTGGAGAACGGAATACACATCCAAGCTGCTTATAAGGCCGACGAGCCATCTAACACTCCGGCAGTATATACCAACCCTGCCAATAAGGCTCAAAAACTAATCCGCAATGGGAATATATACATCCTCACCGGCAATAAAACCTATACGGCAACCGGCCAAGAAGTAAAATAAACTCTTTACGAGTTACCTTGTTAATGAAAAATCGCTCATTTCGGGCGATTTTTCTATTTTTACTTGCATATGTCATTTTTGTGTTCCTTTGCTCCCGATTTTATAAATCAGCTCCACAATCCCAGTACTATCAATCGGCTTTCATGTGTAGGTTTTTATTCATCCAAATAGCTTGTTGAAGCGGGTGATTACTGCGTGATTAGTGCATGCTTACCGGGTTATAAGTGCGTGAATTAGCATACATCAAGCATAAAATCAAGCCCGAAAACGACTCAAATTTTACTAACAAATACTATATTATATATGTTTATATATAATATACATTCATTAACCAATTCATCATTCATTAATGGCTGTTGTTGAATTACATCTCGTCATCCAAAACGCTCAACACTTTTATCCGAGCTATTCTGCTACAAAATGTATCTAATTTGCGATAAAGTACACTATTTTTGCAAAAAATAGCACAAATTCTTGCATATGTCAAAAAAAAGCAGTAATTTTGCAGCGCAAAAATTATCGACCGCACAAACACGATGCGTAAATCTCTTGTAATAATACTGTTTATGTCGCTTCTTATCCCTTCATGCGCCGCGAACACATCGCCCAGGAAAGTGGTCTCGCTGAGTTATCACCAGACCTCTGCGAACGAGTGGCCCGATATATGGTTTGACCTACGCATGGACAAGGATAGCGTGTATACGCTGACGAACAGTTCGAGACGGTCGAAAAGAGAGGCGCTGCGCGCTGTTGTGCCGGCTGAGGTCGCGGATAATCTGGCGCAGATCGCCGAAGAAGAGCAAATGGACAAGTACGAATACTACTACGAACCGCCTTTCCCGGTATACGACGGCTGGCAGTGGAGTTTGTACATAAGCTTTGATGACAAGTCTTCGGTCTCGTCTTCGGGACACATGGAGAGCCCGCGAGGCGATGGGCTGAAGCGGTTGGAGGAGTACCTGAAGGAAGTTTGGGCAAAGGTAGATGAGAGCCAAGCGGAGATAGTAGATATTTGGTGATTGACGATTGGACGATTGACGAGGTACGATTGATTGACGATTGAAAATAATTGACGATTTAAAAAACAATATAAACTAATTTTAACAAACATGATTTACTCGAAAGAAGTACAAGAAATGTGCGTTGTAGCCAAGGGTCCGAAGCACGGACCGGCACCGATTCCCGAGGAGGGCAAATGGGTGAAGGCTACTGAGATCAAAGACATCTCGGGTATGACGCACGGTATCGGCTGGTGTGCTCCGCAACAGGGCACTTGCAAGCTGAGTCTGAATGTGAAAGACGGTGTGATCGAAGAGGCACTCGTTGAGACCATCGGTTGCTCCGGTATGACCCACTCCGCTGCTATGGCAGCAGAGATTCTGCCGGGCAAGACCATCCTCGAAGCGCTGAACACCGACCTCGTTTGTGACGCTATCAACACCGCTATGCGCGAACTCTTCCTGCAGATTGTTTACGGTCGTACGCAGTCCGCGTTCTCGGAGGGCGGTCTGACTATCGGTGCAGGTCTGGAAGACCTCGGTAAGGGACTTGTTTCCCAATGCGGTACGCTCTACTCCACCAAGGCTAAGGGCGTTCGTTATCTGCAGTTAACCGAAGGTTACATCACCAAGGAGTTCCTCGATGAGGACAATGAAGTGTGCGGTTACGAGTACGTTCACATGGGCAAGTTCATGGACGCTGTCAAGAAGGGCATGGACGCTAATGAGGCACTCAAGAGCGTTACCGGCACCTACGGCCGCACGACCAAGGAGCAAGGCGCAGTTAAATCAATTGATCCACGTAAAAACTAAGGAGGAGACACTATGATTCGTGAAGTAAAATTTGAGTCGCAAGACCGCCGCGAGAAACAGATTCTCGCCGCTTTGAACGCGAACGGTATCGCTTCCATCGAGGAGGCAAATCAGATTTGCGAGCAATATGGCCTCGATCCGTATATGACGTGCGAGGAGACCCAGCGTATCTGCTTTGAGAACGCCAAGTGGGCCTATGTAGTAGGAACCGCCATCGCCCTGAAGAAAGGCTGCAAGAACGCCGCTGACGCTGCCGAGGCTATCGGTATTGGCCTGCAGGCCTTCTGTATCCCGGGTTCTGTAGCGGACGACCGCAAGGTGGGTATCGGTCACGGTAACCTGGCTGCCCGTCTGCTCCGCGAGGAGACCCAGTGCTTTGCTTTCCTGGCTGGCCACGAGTCGTTCGCCGCTGCCGAGGGTGCCATCAAGATTGCCGAGATGGCGAACAAGGTGCGTAAGAACCCGCTCCGCTGCATCCTCAACGGTCTGGGCAAGGACGCTGCCATGATCATCAGCCGTATTAATGGATTTACGTACGTACAGACCGAGTTCGACTACTTTACCGGTGAGCTGAAAGAGGTTCGTCGTAAAGCATACAGCGATGGTCCGCGTGCAAAGGTTAACTGCTACGGTGCAGACGATGTTCGCGAAGGTGTGGCTATCCTGTGGCACGAGAATGTGGATGTTTCCATCACCGGTAACTCCACCAACCCGACCCGCTTCCAGCACCCCGTTGCTGGTACGTACAAGAAAGAGCGCGTACTCGCCGGCAAACCCTACTTCAGCGTAGCTTCCGGTGGCGGTACAGGCCGTACCTTGCACCCGGATAACATGGCTGCTGGTCCTGCTTCCTATGGTATGACCGACACCCTCGGCCGTATGCACAGCGATGCACAGTTCGCAGGTTCCAGCTCCGTTCCCGCACACGTGGAGATGATGGGCTTCCTCGGCATCGGTAACAACCCGATGGTAGGTTGCACCGTAGCTTGCGCGGTCAACGTAGCACTTGCATTGAGCAAGTGAGGGTCGAGGCTCCTGTAGGAGGGTCAACCCGCCTATGGGGACACGGTGCTAACGTCAACGTAGCACTTGCATTGAGCAAGTGAGGGTCGAGCCTCCTGTAGGAGGGTCAACCCGCCTACGGGGACACGGTGCTAACGTCAACGTAGCGCTGGCATTGAGCAAATAACCGGACTGCATAGTCATCCTGGGAATACTGGTATTCCCGGTCGTTCTTTAAGAAAAAAATGCACATATCTTCGGATGTGTGCGTTTTTTTGTACCATTTTGTCACAAAATGTACAATTTATTTGCACATGTGAATATTTTTTTGTACCTTTGTGCCCGAATAGGTGTATTATTCACGAAACAATCAAATCTTTTATATCATTATGAGTGACTACAAGACCAAAGGAGGCGACGTACAGCATTGTCCGCATTGCGGGGCTGTGGTGCCTGCGTCGGCTGCCGTATGCCCCAAATGCGGTTATGAGTTCAGTGGAATAGCTGCCAACAGCAGTTCGATCATCTTGGCCCAGATGCTGGCGCAACTGGAGTACGATGAGGACAAGTGCCAGGCTATCGAGACCTTCCCGCTCCCGAACACCAAAGCCGACCTGCTGGAGTTCGCCACTGCCCTCAAGCCGCGCATCAAGAATCTGGACAACCCCTTGGCGGAAGCCTATTTGACCAAATATCAGGAGTTGATTGAGAAGATCAAAGTGTCTTTCCCCAACGACCCACAGTTGAAGCCTTTCGCCGATGAGTTCGACGCCCTCTATGCGTCCATCGAAGCCAAACGCGGCAAACAGGCACGCAAGGATTGGTTCAGCGAGCACTCCAAGCTGCTCGTCACCTCCATTATCATCGTCATCGCCCTGCTCGTCGGAGGCGGTGTGCTCATCGCGTTCCGTGACACGGCGGCCAACAACGCTGACAGGTGCGTTGCGGCGGTCACCAAGGCCGTGGACAAGGACAACCTCAAGCAGGCGCGTAATTTCGTGGTGGGCTACAAGAACGACAAGGACGAAGTCATTGAGGGGTACGTGACTCTCCTCAGCAAGTACCTGGACGAAGACATGTGGGAGGACGCCAAGTCGCTCGTTGAGTTCTACGGCCAGGGCGATTACACCGGCGATCTGAACCGCGGTCTGTTCAACTACCTCCTTTCCGTGGGAGACTTCGACCAGGCAGAACAGTACATCAACGTGCAGGCCAAACCGACCGACAAGGAGTACTACGACTACATGGAGGAATGTGTGAACATCATGTGCGCTGCCGGCCTGATCAACCCGGCGGAAGAGTTCGTCGCACGCAAAGTGCTACATTTCGCAGCCAACCGACAGGGTAGCTACTACAGCAAGGCCAAAGTGCAGGAGCGCCTTGAGAAAATCATTGCGGCTTACAAGTAAGCAATTTGTAATTTTTAATTTGTAATTTTAAAATACTATGGGACTTTTTGGATTAGGTAAGAAAACCAACGAAGGCGGCATCATGGACGCCATCCGTTGTGACGAAAAAGATTTCCTCATATGGAAATGGCGCCCTGCCGGACAAGACGCCAACTCGACAAAGAAAGAAAACGCCATCCGCACGGGTAGCAGCCTCAACGTGCGCCCGGGACAGGCGGCTATCTTCCTCTACCCCAACACCAGCGGACAGTACGATGTCATCAAAGGCCCGTACAACGATGTCATCAAAACGGACAACATGCCCGTTCTGGCGAACATCATCGGAGCGGCCTACGCGGGCGGTACACCCTTCCAGGCGGAGATTTATTTCATCAATCTCGCCAAGAACATGGAACTGGACTTCACGCTCCCCTTCTTCCGTGTTGTTCCTTTCGAACCCGAATACAAGGCTTACAATATTGAAGTGGCCATCGATGGTTCTGTCGTGTTTGAAGCACCCACCAACCCCGATGACATCAAGTATATGTTCGAAGCATGGGGCGGTAGCGACACCACGCTGGACGAACTGTATGAGAAGATGCACAACATCGTCGCACAGGAAGTGCAACAGATCGTAGTGAATGCCCCAAGAGACACAGGTATCTTCGTCATGCACTTCAACTCCCTCATCGGCCAGTTGGGTCCGTATATTCTCAACCGGATGCAGAACAAGATCGCTCACCGTTTCGGTGTCTACGCTGCCGACGTGCTGATCTCTGAGATCCGTTACAACCAGGCCAGTGACAGTTACCGGGCTTTGGAGCGTATCACCGAGCAGCAGGCTCACCTCTTCAACCTCGAGAAGGAGAAGAACGCGCTCCTCGCCTTCGAGATCGAGCGTGCCACCATGGCTACCGATGCCAATATACGCAATCAGTCGGCGGCACGCATGGCGGACATCCAGCTCGACCATCAGGAGGATATGCTCAGCCGTATGCGCGAGGAATCGCAGTATGCACAGCATATGCAGACCGACGTAGCGGGTCACCGTGGCGGACTCGCAGCCGAGCAATCGTACCTCGGTGCCCATACAGTCAACGTACAGGGCGATGTCATGCGTACCGGTATGGAGAGCCTGGGCAACATGTCCCAGATGAACCTCGGCGGCGGCGCAGGAAGCGGCATGAACCCTGTCGGCATGATGATGGGAATGGGCATGGCTTCCGGCATGGCCGGACAGATGGGCCAGATGATGGGCAACATGGGCAATGCCTTCAATAATAACGTGGCACAAGCGGGTGCACCCACGCCTCCGCCTATGCCCGGACAGACACCGCCCGCACCACCTGCACAGGCTGCTTATTTCGTCATGGTCAACAACCAGCAGTTCGGTCCATGCGACACCAACACCCTCCTCAGCATGGCACAAGCCGGACAGATCAATGTCCAGACCATGGCTTGGACGCAAGGCATGCCCCAATGGGCGGCTATCGGTTCGATACCTGCACTCGCAGCGATCTTCAGCGCCACCCGGCAGACACCCCCGCCGATGCCCGGTGGCGGAATGACCCCTCCACCCATGCCCGGCGCATAAATAACCCAATAGATGGTAAATTGTAAATAGTAAACGACCAAATAGTAAATCCCTATGCTTTCTCAAGATTTTGATGCCCTCATGGGCCAAGGATTTAACACAATGGAGAAGAACGTCGCCTCCGGTGCCAACCAGCAGATGGGCCGGCAGGCGGTGCAGAACATCCAGGGCTTCCAGGCCATGCCGACGGCCAAAGGGTATATACCCGACCACTCCGTGCTACCCATCTTCCAGCGCCAGGCACAGGCGCAGGAGCAGTTGGCCGCACAGGCGCAGCAGGCCGCAGTGCAGTTTTTCGTGAACATCGCCGGTGTGCAGAAAGGACCGATCACGCTCGAGCAGCTCAAAGGGCTTGCTATCGTGGACGTCATTGACGAGAACACCGCCGTTTGGCGTGTCGGCACACCCGAGTGGACTGACCTCAAGACCTGCCTCGCCAACCTCTAAACCCAATACTCCTTATAAACTTTATACACTTCAATACACCTTATAAACTTTATAAACTTCATAAACCTTTATGAGCGATACAATGTTTGACAAAGTGGTGGAGTTTGGAATGGGCATGGCGATGGTGCAACAGATTCCGCAGATGATGAACGCTGCCAACGCGGCGTCCAACCAGGTTGCGCCGCCGCCCCTACCCAAGGCCACTGCCTATTTCCTTGCCATAGACGGCAAGCAGTACGGCCCCTACACCGTTGACCAGCTCCGCCCATTCGTGCCGACAGGCCAGATCAACGCGCAGACGCTCGTCTGGTGTCAGGGCATGAGTGCTTGGGAACCGGCTGGTATGAGACCGGACCTGGCGCCTATTTTTACAGTGTAAAACGAATGAAACACATACAACAATGAAAATCAATCCGTTTCTAACCGTCATCTCGCTGCTCCTGGCAGCCTTGGTAGCCTATGCGCTCTATTCCTTCTGCCGCTCGGAAGAGCTGCAGTGGATGATCACGATCGTAGGCGGCGTCAGCATCTTCCTCTCCTGGGCGGGCGCCATTGCCGTCTCACTTCCCGATAGGGGACGGAACGTCAATTTCAAGGTGCTGGGCGGCCTCGCCGCGGCCATCATCACCGCATTACAAATCATTTTCACCTTCACAGCCGTGTCGATGCCGACCTACGTGCTCGTTTCCGGAGCGGTACTTCTGATTTGGCTGGCGATTGCCTATGCGTTGGCAAAATAACATGTTTAACCCAATTAATAATCTACTTGTATGAAAAAATTCATGATGGTAGCTATGGCCTTAATCGTAGCATGCAGTGCAAGTTTCGCAGACACCAAGTCCGAGTTGAAACAAATCCGTAAGGAGCGTCAGGAAATCCGCAAGATGTCCAAGAAAGAGCTCAATGACAAAGCCACCAAGGACGCCCGCAAACAAGCCAAGGTGCTGAAGAAAGCAGGTTGGTTGGTTAGCCCGGGTGCACTCCCCCTGGAGAAACAGCTCGACCGTTCCTATCTGATGCAGATGGAGTTTGACGAGAACCTCTTCCCGAAATACATCATGGCAGAGGCACAATCGATCGGTGAGAGCTATGATGCCGCCAAGACGGCTGCTCTGAGTCTCGCTATCACCAACCTCGCAGGCCAGATCCAGACGGAGGTGACCGCGCTCGTGGAGAACACCGTTGCCAACAAGCAGTTGGAGGCAGGCGAAGCCGCTTCTATCGTGGAGACCGTGATGTCCAGCAAGAACCTCATCTCCCAGTCTATCGGCCGCACTATCCCTATCGTTGAGTGCTACCGAGAGGTGAAGAACACCGGCAACAAGGAAGTTCTCGTTCGCATCGGTTACAACGGCGAGATGGCTAAACAGGCTGCTCAGAAAGCGGTTCGCAGCGAACTGCAGAAGAAGGGTGACAACCTCCATCAGCAACTCGACAAAGCCCTCGGTTTGTAATTTCCCGCATTACGTTTATGAAGCGTTTAATGATCTTTGCAACGGCACTGCTGCTCGTAGGAGCGGCAGTGGCCGGTGACAAAGTGCTGCAGTCCTCCGCCAAACGGATGCCCAAATGGGTAGGCGGCATGGAGGAGGGCTATTTCATCGTGTCGGCACAGGCGGAGAGCCTGGATGCCGCACAGCAGAAAGCGATGACTCAGATACGCGAACAGATCGTATCCGCCATCGCTACCACCGTGCATTCGGCCACCTCTATCACTCTCCACGAGGTGAGCGACAACGGCACAATCCGGTCGCACCGCGAAATGGACACACACCTCAGCGTGAAGCCCGCGGATATACCCTATCTGGCGAACGTATCGCCGTCACATGCCAAGGACTTCTACTGGGCACACATCCGCAAAAGCGACAAATCCACCTATTATATCTATCACGTCAGATATCCGTTCTCCAACTCCAAGCTGCGCCTGCTTGCGGACGAGTACGAGAAACAGCAGAAGCTGCTCAACGACTCGTTGCAGGCCTTCGCTTCGACGGACTTTGCGGACTACGACGATTTGGACCGTATGCTCCTTCGCCACACGCAACTCAAGCAATTCATTGCAGGCTTGCGGGAGGATGACCCGCGGCAGGACATATGCACCGCCATCCGCAAGAACTATGAGCGGATGATCACCCAGAATATACAGATTGAGATAGAGTCGTCCGACCGGGAGAACACACGTGTCGCGCTCGTCTATGGCACCAGGCCGCTGGCCTATTCCATCCTGCCGAAGGTGAAGAGCAACTGTCTCACCGCAATCGAAGTGCAGAACCTCGGCAAGGCATCCCTCATCTCCTATGACTTCGAGACTGGATGCTATGAGGAGGACCAGAACTGGCTTGATATCACATTTACTGTTCTATCCAAGAAAATCAACACACGATGCTACATCAAATAAAATCCACACTCCTGCTGGGCGCACTGCTGCTAAGCGTCACTGCGCCGGCACAGCGCCTGGAAGAACTGGCACGACCCGTTCCCGCTGCGCTCAGTGCTGAAGCACCCCTCCCTGTCGAACTCGCGAAGAAATACGAGCGCTACAAAGAAGAGCGCCGGCAGAAATATGCCACTCCTGCGGATGTATCCGGGAAGGTCGCTGACGCGGATCTGCTGAGACTGATGTCACGGTATGTGCGTAAAGACGACGATGTCTTCCGCGTTCCGTTCCAGCAAGGAGACAACTACCGCATCTACAACCCCAACCTGCGTCTGCTCAACTCCTCACACGGACGAGAGAACGTAAAAGGAGACGGTGGCAAATTCAACATCAAGAAAGACCGCATGTCGTACGCTATCTTGCGCAACGGCAACGAGATCTGGATTGTTAACCACAGCCATAAACTGGTGGATATGAGCGAGTTCACCTTCTCCACCACCAGCGAGGCCATCGGCATAGAGAAAGGCAACAAGATCGTCCTCAAGGTGCCTACCTTGGCTATCGCGCACGGCGATTATCCGATGCTGCATAAAGTCAAATGTATGCACATAGCATCCGGTGCGGAATACACCTTCGATGTACAGATGAGCTGGACCAGAAAAATGGCCTTCTCCGGAGGTAAACATATCTTGGCCCTCACGCCGATGAAAAGCGATGTGTCAGACCATCTCGGAATCCTCACGGACCTCGAATCCAAACTGATGACGGTAGTCGAACTGCCGTTCGTCATTGATGCCGACGGCCGCGATGGAGCGGACGGACGCAAAGGACGCTATGGCGCCAACGGTGTCAACCAGAGTTCCTATACCGACAAGGAAGGCAAGACCCACACCATTGCCGGTACGTGCGCCAAAGCCGGTGAGAACGGACAGAACGGTGAGGATGGTACCGATGGAGGCAAGTTCGTCTTCTGCATCAGCCCTGAACTCATGGAAGCCTACGGGCTGGACGGCCTCATCGCTACGGTCGATCCCGGTAAAGGCGGTAAAGGCGGCAAAGGCGGCGAAGGAGGTATACACGGTAAAGGCAGTGGATGCTCCGGCAAAGCGGCAGACGGTAAGGACGGTAGAGACGGACACGACGGACAGAAAGGCGATTTCCTCTATCTCCTGACGGATGTGAATGAATTGTATCGACAAATTTTCCAATAAGAGCACGCTATGAAAAAACCATTCTTTTTACTTGCGGCAGCGGCCGTCTTATGCGCCACTACCCTTTCCGCACAGGAGGCTGAGAAAAAAACAGTCAGCCAGTACTATCGTAACGCGCTCACCACGATGATGGTCTATCACGCCGAAGATGAGTTCGGTTATGACGTCTATGAGATCTTCAAGGATCTGCCCCCGCAGGAGCGTTATGACATGCATGACGTAGGCCTGCGCGTGTTCGATAACTCCAAGATCAACAACGTACGCGGACACAAGGACGGATTGCACCGCCAGACCTACGGCGGCAGTATGGTCCTCACCGCCGATGAGAAGAAAGCCAACGCCGAGGCCATGCTCGAGATGCTCAACCAGGCCGAGATAGGCAAGCGCATCGTCGCCAAGTGGTTCAACCTCACCGGCGAGACCCTCCAGGACGCCCATTTCGGCACAGAGACCCTTGAGGACCGCAGCGGTTACAACGCGTCCATGCTCGATATCGAGAAAGCACGCTTCACCATTGATGGTCTGGCTGCGCTGCAGAACGTCGGCGAGGAGCTCATCAGCCATTCCTTCGTCCTCATCAGCGACATGACCTATATCACGGCGGAGGACCGCGCCTCAGCCGCCAAGACGACACTGGGCATTCTCGGTGCGGTCTTTGATGTCGCCACCGGTGGCAACGCCGGCAAACGCCTGGCGGAGGACGCAGGAGACATAGCGGACAAGTTCACGGGATTCAAGGTCATGACCCACTCCTATCTCTTCCAGCTCGTCTGGAATGACAGCATCGCCAATATCTTCTACGACAAGTACTACACCGCCACGCCGAACCCGGACAAGATGCGCGCGTTCATGGAGGACCGCAACACCTTCCGCATGATCTACCTCGGCACCGAGTCAGCCAACTACGAGAAGACCAAAGTGGAAGGCCGGTACACCCGAGAGGACCTGCTGCAGATGATCACCGTCCGCTCCATCGATAATAACATCGCCAAGCTGCAGAAGCGCTTCGAGGCCTTCCGCGTCAAAGCGCCGATCACCAGCGTGGAGTACGACAAGAAAGGCAAGATCAGCGGCTTCCGGGCGCAGATCGGTGAGAAAGAGGGACTGGATGAGAACATGAAGTTCGAGGTACTCGAGTACCGCCTGACCAAGAATGGTCTGGAGGTGAACAAAGTGGCGGTCATACAGCCGGTGAAGAACCAGATTTGGGACAACCGCTTCAACGCCCTCATCGAGAACAACTCCGACGGCAACCCTGCCGGTACGCTCTTCAAAGCCACCAACGAAACAGACAAGGCGAAGATACTACCGGGCATGCTCATTCGTCAGATTAAAGGATAACAATAAACAATACAGCATATGAAAAAGTTTTTGATTGTCAGTCTCGCTTCGCTGCTCATGATGCCGGCTGCGCTCTTTGCGCAGGCGCAGAAGAAAGCGGACAAGCAGACCGCCCAGTGGAGGTATGAGATCCAGGCTTCTGTCGGCCAGGCGCCGGAGGGGGCATGTCTCGTACGTGTGTGGACCTATTCGACCAAAGCGACTATCGCGGAAGGCCAGGCCGGCAAGAACGCCGTGCATGGTATCATCTTCAAGGGCTTCCCTGCCAGCACCCAGGGCGCACGCATCGTCGGACGCGACCCGCTCATCAATGATCCGGCTGTGGAGGAACAGTTCAGCGAGTATTTCCAGGAGTTCTTCAAGAACGGCGGCGCTTACCAGCGTTATGTGTCGTACATCGGCAACGGAGTTCCCGATCAGCAGATCAAGGTCGGAAAGGAATGGAAAATAGGCCTTACGGTAGTGGTCATGGTGGACCAGTTGCGCAAGCGTCTGGAGGATGACGGCATCCTCAAATCGCTGGAGACCGTCAACGGCAAGATGCCGACCGTCATGGTGGTGCCCAGCTCTATCTGGTGTAACAAGAACGGATACATGCAGGCCTTTGAGAACCAGGGTCAGACGGAGTACGTGGCGGACTACGAGAAAGCGCTCCTGAACTCCACCGACCTTGCCATCGCCATCAACACCATCAATGCCCGCATGGCCAAACGCGGCTTCCCGCTCAAGGACCTCGAGGCCGCCCTCAAGACCCTCAAGAAAGAGAGTGCCGAGGACGCCATGATGACTTCCAAGGACGGTGACGCCATCGCCGAGTCGCCCATCGACATCTTGCGCCGTACCGCCAAAGCGGATATATGGGTTGAGATCGAGTGGTACATCACGGAGGAGAAAGGCGGCAGCGTCAAGCGCCTCACCTATTCCATGAATGCGCTGGATGCCTATACCGATGTCGTCGTGGCCGGCGTTTCGCCCTCTACCGGCGGTGCCGTGTACTCGTCTGCCTTCCAGCTGCCTATTGAGATGGAAGCGGCTATACAGGGTCAGTTCGATCCCTTCTGCGAGAGCCTGCTGGCGTACTTCAACAAACTCAACAAGAACGGACGCGCCGTGACGCTGCGTGTGCTCACATGGGAAAGCTTCGAGGACGGCCTCTATGCGGAGTACGACGGTTCGGAACTGCATGAAATCATCTCCGATTGGCTGGCGGACAACACCGTCAACGGCAAGTTCGGTACGGCGGACCTCAGCCCGTCCGGCAACCGCATGACCGTCGAGCAGGTGATGATTCCGCTGCAGAACGAGAAAGGACGTGATCTGGATGCACGCACATGGGCACGCGGACTGCAGAAGTTCCTGCGCAACCGGTACGACATCGAGTCCAACCTCTCTTCAAAAGGTTTGGGTCAGATTCAACTAATCATTGGAGGAAAATAATATGAAGAATTCCCAATTTCAAATTTTAAATTTCAGATTGCTCCTCCTCGCCCTGTTCTTCTTCCCCTGCGCCTATGCTTTTGCGCAGGAGGAAGCAGGCCGTCTCACCGACCAGGAGCGCGTGGCGCTCACGCCTATCGTGCTGGACGACAACATCCCTTCCGGCGCGCACAAGCAGTTGGAGAACAAGATGACGCAGATAGCGGCGAAGAGCGGTTGCGCTGCCATCAGCAACAGCCGTTTCATCATCACCTGCTCGGCAGATGTGCTCACCAAGGACATCACGCCGACAGCGCCGCCCAAGCATGCCTACACCGTGGCACTCAATTTCTACATCGGTGACGGCGTGGAGGGCCGCCTCTTCTCGTCCTACACCGTGGAGTGCACAGGCGTCGGCAACACGCCGGACAAGGCCTATATCAATGCGCTCAAGAACGTCCGCGTGAACGATCCGGGCTTCAAGGCTATGGTGGACAAGGGCAAGAAAGAGATCATCGCCTACTACAACACCTATTGCGACATCGTTATCTCCGATGCGCAGAACATGGTGAAGAAGCATCAGTTCTCCGAGGCTATCGACCTGCTCAACAGCGTGCCGATGGTATGCGAGTCATGCTATCGCCGTGCGCAGGATGAGAGTCTGCTGGCTTATCAGGCATGGCGGGATGAGGTATGCCTCATGGCGCTGCAGAAAGCACAGGCGGCATGGGCCACACGAGACGCCAAAGCCGCAGCCGCAGCCCTGGAGTTCATTCCTACCGATGGCGCTTGCGTCAAGGATGCCGAGGCGCTCAAGAAAGAGATTGCCGCCAAGCTGGATGCCAAGGAGCGTCAGGAATGGGAGTTCAAGATGCGTCAGTACGAGGACCAGCAGGCACTCCGTGAGCAGGAACTGGCACAGCGTCCGCAACAGCAACCGGCCACCAACGCCGTTGCCGTTGCCGTAGAACAGCAGCGCTCCCTACAGGTGGCTACCAATGCCGTCAGCACCGCTACGGAACCCGCCCAACCGGCCAAACCCAAATACCAGGTCAAAGGCAAATGGTTCAAGTAACCCCGGCAACGCAAACTGCGTAAACTCCATTCACAAAAACGAGCTCGTCCTCCCGACGAACTCGTTTTTAGTTAACAAACAATCTCTACTATTTACTCTTTACCCTTTTAATAACAAACTCCGTGCCAAACCGTAAATCGTATCGATTTTTTTGTATTTTTGTTCTTATTAGGCTTTCTTTGGTGTATATTTCAAATTACAATATATTACTTTTTCTTTTGATTGAGTTTTAGCAAACTCATTTATTTTATACTTTTATAATAGAACATAAGTTCGCAAAAGAATTTAACACTAGTACATTTTATTTGTACGTTTACTTCTCGCTTTATTAACGAGTTTTTACATTAATCTTCTACTTCAATTTGTAACATAGTTAATGATGTTTTATTTTGTTGCATTTTTTTCTTTCATTGCAATAATGAAGCCTTGTTTCAGTTTGTCAAACGAGGTTACTTCCCATATACCTTGATTGGAATTCTGATTCTTATTATTCTTTTTCTTGCACATATAAATTATGGAAGGGTTTATTACACCTCATTTTGCGATGCAAGATTACTAAAAATATTTTATATTCACAATTATTTATACAAAAAAAGTGCCAATACCTGCTTTTTTTGGCTTTTTTACATAATTTTGATCATTTTTACTCTCATTATCTGCCGAAATGTCAGGGAATGGTTATGATTGGATTAAGAAAAGGAGATGAGTTACTCGATGGGGGCAAAATCTTTCGTATCAAGTCGTTCTTCCAACATAAAGAAAATTGTATTTTCAACAGGATTAGGGGACGCTATTCCATATAAAGGATCTTTGTTCTCCTCGTATTCTTTTGTTGTAGGCTCTGTTAAAGTGAACATATCTTTCAATCTGGTGCAATGTCCTTTGTCAGCCACATTATACACCGGAATAGCTATATTTTCTATCATGCGCAGATCATTGCCAATATATGACTTAAAGTCCTCTTCTTGCTGAGTCGTGTCAAAATATACACCATCAATATTTCTGTTAGATGCACTATTTTGGACAATCATATGCATTACCAATTGTGGGAACACATATTCCGGTTTGTATATTCCGTCATCTGATTTCACTTTGAAAGAACAGGCAATAATCAGCGGCAATGTCATCAAATAGTTT